>Ga0179593_1564080_pt1 | contig 12762 bp, 14 predicted proteins | sample CZODoug2_1_08_16_FD_185931 | JGI IMG/M metagenome (GOLD analysis project Ga0179593, IMG submission 185931) | Vadose zone soil fungal communities from Angelo Coast Range Reserve, California, USA - CZODoug2_1_08_16fungal (PacBio error correction) | ecosystem: Environmental > Terrestrial > Soil >... | reverse complement strand
GAATTTTGTTGGCCTTGGTCTCTATTCCGCGGCAATGCCTTCGTAATCCGGGCAATTCCCCCTCTAGCTCCCTTATGAGCGGAATCGCGTGCTTCCCTCCTCGCTAATCAAATGCGACCTTTCCCTTTGTCTTCTGATTCCTTTGCACTTCAGGATTTCGACGGAAAGGTACCCGTTCGTGGTCCGTCATGCGGAACCCCACTTTCGCGGCGCTTTTTTTCTTTTCTTCCCGCGTACTGAAATTCTTCGCTAGCTAACTCTGCAGGCGTGCTAGCCATCGCATTCTCTCTCTAACTACTCTGGTCGGCCGATTTTCCCGATGCGCACCTCGATTCCGAGTTCCCTCGCCGGCGATCGCGTGTTTTTTTCTATACCCTATCCTCTCCTCCCATAGCCGCCCCCCCTGCTCGGTCCGGCAACCCCCCAAAGTTTTTGCTTTTTGACTTCTTCTTTCATCGCATATCGCTCGACGGCAGTCCCGACCGCTTCCGAGCTCGCTGGCCATCGCGTTGAAGAGTTGCATTTCTCACAAGGTGTGACTCCAGCTAGGGCATCGGTTTGGATAAGGGTCCTTTTTCCCCTATTGTTTATCGGGTTTTACCAGGCCAATTTTTTCCTGTCTCGGAACCATGCGTAACGGATTCCAGTCGATGCTTTTTAACCCGCTTTTCCCGGCAACACAGGCATGCGAGGGATCTCCTTTCTTTGATTCCTTTTTTTTCCGCTCGCCCGAGAACCCTCTGTTAAAGTTACTCCCGGTGGCGTGGGATTCACCGGCTTCGCTGGTTTCCCACCAATTCCTGAAGCCCCTCTCTTCGGAAAAGCCCCTATGACGAGCCGATGGTGATGAGCGGCTAGAAACCCCCTTCACGTCTTCTCTTGGTGTGCCCTCGGTGAGTTTTTGTTGGCAGGGCTCGGCTTTTAGAGGTCTGGTCGACCGCGAACTTTATATGATGCGTAGTTTATCTGCGATTGCGAAGCGGCCTGCTTTTTGCGCAGAGAGTACACGAACCCCTCCACGGTCCCTTGCCTGGCGAGTTGGAAGACTTATCGATTTTCATATCTTTCTCCCCGGGTCAAGGGCGTAAACAAGCTCTCCTTCGAGAGTTTCTTTTTTGTGGCAAGTCCGAACGCGCGTCTTGCGATAGGGTTACCCGATTCGCAGGACTTTTGCTTTAATGCGGCTGTTTCTTTTTTCTCTTTGCTTATTACTGAGGGAGTTGTTTTCCTTTCCCAGGGTCCTGAGCGTTTGCTTTCATCGTAAGTGGGGCTTCCTGATGCACAGCCGGAAAACCATTCCTTCATTCACACTTCTTTCCCTCGATCTATGCATTTCAGTCCCCCTGTTGTGCTTAGGCAGAAGTGTCTGGCCGTTTAAGTCCTCCTTCTTTAAGGTCCCCGTTTTCGTCCGTCTTTCCACCAGACCCCGTTGGGGATTTTATTTGGTCTTTTTGTTCTGTGTTTTTCGATTCACGCCTCGCGTTGTCCCGTTTTTTTGCAAACTGCTTTTCTATCAAGTGCGCTCTTCTCCTCTTCGATACTCCCTCTGATCGAGACGCGCGCGCCGGTGCATCACTCCGAGCGTTCCCCGCCTATCCCGTAATCGCCATTTTCTCCTTTTGAGTCCCACCATGTAACAAGATCAACTTCAGGTGTCTCCCGTCAGAAGCCGTCGGATTCTTACCATGAGAAAATCGAGAGTCATTTCTCTCTCTCTTTCTTTGTTGTTGCTTACTCTATTCTTGCTCTTCGGTTCCTCCCTTTTTTATTATGATATAATAGGTGGCGTTTCCTTGTCTTTTCGAACAGGACTCCGTCACAGCGCCCCCCTTCGAGATGACGTCTTCTTGCTGAGTGCAGGCGCGCGCTCCCATCGTCGCTATCCTCTTAGATTTTTTCGTGCACTTGATTCTTGGCCTTTTCCTCCCTCGAGCCACACCACGCGAGGCCCTTCTGTAATTTGGAAACGACTGTGACCCCCTCCCTGGTGTGCGGCGTTCAATTCTCCCGTTTTCTCCGACCCTCGCCTGCGTCATTATTTCTTCCCGCAACAAACGCGATTCTGACAATGCTGACTCATTCCTGCGTCTTTTTGGGACTTGACCCTCCCCTGTTTATTTTTCCGCAGCCCCGGTTACATCACCGCCGCTCAGCCCGCGTACGAAGACGCAACTCAGGATCCAGCCACGGACGCTTGTAACCAATTCCTCGACGCTCTTTTCCCTTGACGGAAAGACACGTCCTCCCCAAGATTATAACCCTCGCCGGTTCGCCTTCCACCCAGGGAACTCTATATTCTATTTTGCTGTTTATTGCCCCGTTGATAGACCCCACCTCCCTTCTTCCCGCAGCGCGATTTTTTCCCCCCCCCCCGTCAGCGGCCTTTACCCCCGACCCTTTGCCCATTCCAATTTGATCAAAGACCTCGTCAGCCTCACTTTCTGATTCAGTTATCCAGACCTCCTCCCTTACTCGCCGCCGCCCCCTGTCCACGTCAACCCTCCGCCTTTTTTCAAACAACATCGCCGCGGGGTTTCTCTCATGATAATCAAACGGCGGCTCCCCGAGTTGCGTGGTAGCCCGATTTTCTTTTTTGTGTAAATCGAATCCCCCCCCCGGTTCCCTGGTCGGGTAAAATACGTCTATTCCTCTTGTTCTCGGGGCTCATCTTTACACCCTCTGCAAAGCAGCGTCCATCTCATGAATTTTCCGGGGAATGTCAAATCGGTGTCTGCATGGACTTGAACGGCGTATGCATGGTCCTCTGGAGACCCCTTTTTTTTAGTAGAATTCGGTTACCATCCCCCGTCCTCCCCCTCCAATAAAATTTCATTGGAATGGCCCAAAAACTACCCCTACTGCCGACTTGGCTTTAGCCCGATCACTTTCCCTTCGAAGTATCTACTGCAACCGCGCCGCTATCATGATAGGGGACACCTTCCGGTAGGGGCACTTCTGCCGCGAGCGGCTATGCGTAGTTCACTCGTTGAGTACAGACGTCCCGTCACCGGTGCCTATCACACTAGTCTGTTGATACTCTTCTTATGTTCAATTATCGATAGTGATCGACCACCTTCCCTTCCTTCCGATGCGGTCCCCTGGTTCATCTTTCCTTTTTGCGCATTTTCTCGGGCCGCCGTCTAATAGTTCGCCTCATTCTTTTGGCGCTTTGATGGTGCCAATAGTCTCCCCCTCCCTCAGTAGCGCGGAAAATTTTTAGGTCTTTTATCACTCACAGGCTAGCCTCGAGGTCGTTCACGTCACATGAATTCCCTTCTCGATATGTTAGCAGACCTTTAAGTGCTCCCCTTCTTTCCTTCGTTCTCCAAGGTTATGAAAACTTCTGCGCCGTGATTTCTCACTTCGTCGTTTTTCTTTGCACTGGCCCGGTCCGTCCGATTCCGCTTTCGAGGGCGATGGTGGTCTCCTTGGATTACGAAGCATTGATCCGTGCTTGTCTCCTCTCGACCCCCCCCCAATTTATATACCCTGATCCCTACCTTTTTTTCATTATCCCGTTGGTTGAGAGGATCTAAAGTCGAGGATCTTTGATGAATTTGGGTCGTTTTCCCTGGCCTCTCATCTGGGATCACTGCATTCGTAATCGGGTCCCTCCCCCCTTCTTTCGCCTTCTTCCCGCGCCCGGCCACGTGGGTGCAGTTCCCCCCGCCGGGGAAATCATGTGAGCCCTTCCCATTGTTTCTGAATGGGTTACTGAGATTATCCTAGGTTCTTCTTTCCCCAAAAACTCGCAGTGCGTAAGCCTTTCGTGACCCCCAGCTTTTTTTTCTCCTTTTCCGCGCCCCTGCACGATGCCCGTCCACCGTTTTAAAGAGAGGCGCGGGCTGATGAGTGCAGCCGCACTTCTTAGATGATTCCGGACTACGGCGCCGGGCGTTCCGACATACTCCGACCTCGAGTTGCGACAGTGGTTCCCCTCTTCTTTGGCAGGGTCGTTGGCGATCATCTCCACCCCCCTTCGCTCCCTGGAGGCCCCCACCCATGGCGTCGTCTTATTGTGCGTGTTGAGACTCTGTCCTCGCTCCTCTCGGACGCTACCCGCTCTTGCCCCGCGCGGTCCCTTGATTCCCCTTTTTTTTAGAGTTGCAGGCTAGGCCTTTCAAGAGTGGTTATTCTGAAGCCACTCCCCATGTCTGTTGTCGCTCCTGGGTGCAGTTTGCCCAGTCAATGAACCATTTGATAGTTTCCTCGGGTATTTTACTTCCTTCCTCCCCTGGGCCTGCAGAGGAAACCTTCCGCTACGATCCTTTACCAAAGTCCCTTTTGGAAAAAATCCCGCCCCCTTCCTCAGTCATGCAGAGGGATTAGCTTCTGGCCCCCGAGCATCTCCTGCGATCTCCCCCCAATCAAGAAACTGTCCTTAGCATTTTTCTTTAACTTATTAGCTTCCCCCACCGAATGGACGTCCCTCCACGCATACGCTCGGCCTCTGGTTTTTTCTCGAACCTGCGATGACGACTTGGCTCTCGGCGGAATTTTTCCCTGTGCTGAATTCAGGGCGAGTTCGAACTTATTAGGGGTTAGCGACGAATGACTTGGAGGGCTGCTGCGTCTTTCTTTTGAATTTTTTCCTCCTTCCTCTTAGGTCGGCCGATGTTTCCCCTCAACGCCACGGCCTGTTCTCTCTTCTCTTGCCGGGCAGACTTCTTCTCGTTTCCCTCGATAAAAGTGGTCCGGGCCAAGCCCATAGAACTGTCCTTCCTATGGTTCAGCCCTAGAACCGGCGCGTCTCATTATGCCCGCGGTTCTTGCCTTTTCGACTCTCTCTTTTTTTCTTTTTACACGCGTTTGTCCTTCCAGGCGTGCTTTTCGTCTGCTCCTTCGCCCGGTTTCTTCATCCTTTGACTTGGCATCGTAAACCTGTGGCCAGCCGGGCCCAACACGCCTGTACTTCCACTTTCTGCGACTCCCGATGACATCAGTCCCCTTGTCAGTTTTCCTACTTTGTTTCCTGCAGAGTTCCCTCATCTCTTTCCCGTTCCGCTCGTCCGAGAGTATAAACCCCCGGGATGGGTCTATTGACTTGTGCCCGCCCGTACGCTTCACCCTTTTGGTTGTTGCTAAGATTCTATTCATCTCCATCAGTTGTCGTTTCTCCCGCTCCGTCTCCCCATCGGCTCTCCGATGGAGCTCTCTCTGTAATTCCCCCTAACGATCCTTCATAGCCTTTCCTCCCCCGCCCTTGTCTGAATTTGTCAGAAGGTCAGAATCCCCTCCCACGGGAGTAGGTCGCTCACCTCCCCACTCCCCCCTCGAACCCTAGAGTACGTTGAGATTTCTTTCTGTTTTTTGAGTTGAGTTCTATATCTGTCTCGGGCAGTTCCCAGCTTTCGTTTCTCGGACCTATATCCCTTTTCCTTGGATGTTACCTGTTTTTCTGCCTTTAGCGCAAGGAACTGACAAAGTACTCTCTCTGGCTCCTCTTTATTTCCTCCTGCGCGTTCCATTTTGGCGTGTTCTACGAAGCGGAGACCTCGCCCCCCCCCTTCTTTTTTAAGAACAGTCTCCCTACCCCCTCCTAGGCTTTAAGGCTGGTCTCCAGATCCGGTTCACTATACAGCCCTTGTTCTGTTCAGTCCTTTCCCTTATCGTACGAGCGTACTGATTTTACATCTGAAGCCCCCCAACACATCGTTCCCCCAATTGCTGAATATTCTCCTCGCGGTCTCCTGAGTCTCCTTTTATTGACGTCCTTTTGGGCCGGCTGTTCCTGAAGCCCCTCCCACGGTTCTGATCCCCCCCTCCTCAGGAACTTCCGCCGCGCTGACCGACTCAAGCAGGATAAGACTTCCAAAGACCCACAACCTCATCCGCATTACGAGTCTCTTGACGTCCGTCCTTATCTCACCCGATTTCCACCATAGTCGACGGTTCTGTTCTCAACCTCGCTGACACTCTATAATTCTATTGTTTTCCATCCGACCCCGTTCCCCCCCACGATATGAAACTATGTAAGTCTTCCTCCCCGCTTAGAGGGCCCTGACGAAGGAATTTTCGTTTTTCGTTTTAAGAAGTGCCGCGTTTATAATTTTTCCCTTTTCTCCAAGACGTCCTCCCTGCTAGATAGGTCTTAACCAGACGATCCTCAAGCCCCCAGAGACATGCCTGCCTCAAGGTACTCATCTGTTTTGACCAAAAACTCTCCATCTCTTTTTTTTCCTCTGTCCTCCTCACAACGGACGGCTTTCTAGTGGCGTGGCCTCTTCCCTTCGTCGGTTAAACCCTCAGCCGTAGTACACGCCAGCACTTGAATGCCCTTTCGGAAAGATTTTTCCGGTCTCGACTAGTCACGCATAGTTCCCCCTTCCCCCAACCTCCAGATCCCGGCATCCCGTTTTTTCGGCAAATCTTTCTGTTTTAAAAGCATCCCGACTAATCTATTTTCTCAAGGCCTATGGAGCAGCAGTGAGCCATGCTCTTGGTACCCCCCCGACCCCTCATTCATCTCCTTTATATGGATTGTACTTCCATGGAGTTTTGGGACTTCCACCTTACCTGGACGCTAGTGCCCGACCCTCCCCACGATCGGGCCGATCCTTTTCTACCCTCTCTGTCGAACCTGCCCCTTTTCTTTGCCAATCGCTTGTTCTTTGCCTTAGTGATGACCGTTCGAAGCGCTTTGGATCCCTCCGTGCCCTGACACTTGACCGTTCACGGCGCCTAAGAACGCCTGGGTTGCTCGCTCTTCGTGCTTCTCTCGCCAACGACCCTTTCCAGCTCGGCCGCGGGCTTTTTCACTTCGTCGCATTGCGCAGCGTTCTACGTCCGGTAATATTTCCGGTCCCTTTCTCAATTTCCTTCCCTCGGCCTACCTCCTCCCTGCTCCTTTTTTTCAGACTCCCTATCTCTCCGCACTCGAGCGCAGCGTCGTTTTTCTCATGACTCAACTGATCGATATGTGCCTCTTTTTGCAGGTCACCCCTCCGTCAGGTTTAGCCGTTAAATGCAATGGCTCGGCTCTTTCCCCTTCTATATCTCGTCGTACGAGAGACCCACGTGGTTGTCTCCTTCGCTATGCCTTGAGGAGATAGTTTTTCTCTCCCTGGCTTTCCTTCTTCTGTTTGGACGAGATCGTCCTCCTCCTCTTTATCTACCTTCTCCTCCTTCCTTTCTCTTTCTTCCTCCTTAGAGAGGGCAATGAAAGGTCGGGATCAGTTCCTTAATTTGCTTTGTCATCCCGAATCGGGATCAATCCTGTTTCAATACCCCTCCGGAAGAGTGCCCTTGTTATTGGGTCTCTTCAGACCCCCCCCAACGTATCGGTGCGAAATCAAGGCGCGCGCTCATTTTTTTCGTCGCCCTTTTGACGAGATTTCGTCTTCCCTGCCTTCGTCCATCGCGTCCACCTATCCGTGAGTCATGCAAGGGATTCCCCTCTTTGCAGAGGATGTCGCTCTTTCCCGCGGGCCGCGCTGCTGCCAGAGCGGCGCCTGAGTGCCCCATCCATCCCTGAAGTCTATTTTCTCCGTTCCCTCGATCCGGGACTAAAGAGAACGTCTACATCCTCCTCGAGGCGAAAGGGCCCCTCCCGGTAATTTTCGTTGGCCCCGTAACCCCTCCCCCATAGACTGGAATCAAACTCTCGTTAGTTATTGTCTATTCAGTTCTTTGATTTCGCATACACTCTCGGACGGCCTCCCCCCCCCTCCAATACCTCGTCTTGCACCGAGCGTCTTGGTCTCTCCTTGTCCTTTTGCAGGTAGATCGTTCCCCCCCGCCGGGATGAAAGCCAAAGCTCGGTAGTTTCAATGGGTGCATTTTCCGTCCCCCTCCTCGATAAATTTCTTCGTTTTATTAGGCTTTACAGGCCGCTTCTCAAGGCCTTCTATTTCACTTTCCCCAATCTTACGCCATCCAAGTCTGCCTATTTTCCTGTCCCCCCCTGAAGATGGATCTCCCGATGCGCCTGCTTTTACAATCATTCGATCCCCCCCTCTGGCCGCGAAAGGCATTCTGACCCGCCCCCTTTGACTACGGGCTTCGATGGTTTACATACTGCCCCTCTTTCTGCAACCTCTCGCCTCGCCGGGGATTTTTTTTCGAACCCCGTCCCGTATTTTCCACTCTCGAGCGGACCTTTGACGGTGAAGGTCTTGGCGGGATATAGTATGCCTCCCTAGTCCTCCCTAACTTGATTGTATGCTTGTTTATTTTATCTGGAAGTCTCTTTTCATTTGAGTCGGGTTCCCGATCCCCCACGAAACTTCCTTGCGGCAGCCACCTCTCGGGCCATTCGGATTTCCAGATCGTTTACGGCGATCTTCCCTCCACAAGCCAATATCATACTCTTCGTTTGTTGGAAATTGCCCACGCCCTTTCTTCGTGAAGATCGGTGAACGCATCGCATGACGCTCTACTGCGCGGCTGAGTCTTTCCCGCCCTTCTCTGAGGGAGCGTTTTTTTGCTTTGGGTTCAGAGGTTTGCCTTTTCCTCCACCTTTTCTTTTCTCCTACTGATGCACTCGGCCCCCCCCTCGCAGTCCCCCCAGTAAGAATCATGAGACAGCATGATCTCTTCCCTTGTAAGGAATTTCATTTGTTGTTTGCGACATGCACGCAGGCGTTTCAAGTACGCTCGTGTCGTCCTTTTTTCCCGACCCGGGCTGGGATATTGTGTCTTCAGCCGTAACGCCTCGCGTTTTTTTTTTTCTCCACCGATCGACCTCAGTGCCGCCGGTTGTCTACCTGCCAGCCTTTGAGCTTTTTTTTAGTGCGCGCCGGCAGCCCGCCTATCACGTCATCCCATGTTGAGCTTATGCTCGCCCCTCCCCCCCGATCCCTTCCCCCTAAGTTGTATAGGCTACTCAGACGGCCGTGGATTCCTGCCCTGACAGATAGAGTCCTTCCCCCTCTCTGTGTGGTTGAGAATATCTTCTTGCGAAGGGCAGGGTGCACTTCGCGTCCGTGAAGGTGATCCTCGGACGTTTCATTGTTACATGTCTGTCTTTTTTTTCCTTTTTTTTCTTTTCCGGCAAAGTAATGGCGATGGTGATCGGTGACGCGCGGACTTCTAGTATTCCGGTTCCTCCCCCAGTAGAGAGCCTCTGGGCGTTATTGACTTCTCACCGTACTGATGAGGCTTTAGAGACCTTCCCTTCCCACCGCGATGCCGTTACGGCCCCCCGCCGAAATCTCCCAGCCCGTGTTGGCTTACCTTACTGAGCGGGTCGGAGTCCTCTACACTCTGCAATCCCCAAACAAATTGAGATCTTTTTCCTTTCATCCCGATCATGCGTATCATGAGGTCTGTGCTGAATTTTTCGGCTTGCATCGGTCTTGCCGCCAGCCGGTTTACGCTTTCCCAACCCCCCAAAAGGCACAGTCTCCTTGCTTCCGCGTCGCCGCAATCCCGTCTGATTATTAGCTCCACACCTTTGTCAACCTCCTCCTCCTTTAAAGGTCTTAGCAACTCCGTAACCCGATTTTTCACGAACGCGCCTTATTGTTCCGCGGGAACTATAATTCAGGATCACCGTTCTCGCCGTATTTTTTCACCCTATCTTCCCGGTTCCCCTAGAGTTGCGGCGCAGGCAGTTGCGTGGGCCCCTCTCTTGCCGCCCTTCAGCCTCAGATATTGGTTCTTTGCTCTGGTGCGCACCAACCCCCCCCCCCCCACTACCTCCACATTTTCCCTTTACTCCCCCTGTTTAGAGACTTTCTTATTTGTATCCTACTAAGAACACGCGTCTATTCCCCGCGCACGCTTTTCCCTTTTTATTGGTCTTCTCCCACCCACATTGCCAAAGACTCTTGACCCCCCTTCCGATAAATTTTTTCTTCGCCGGTGTTCGTGAACCCCCCCCCCCTGTCGTCCAGCAGACAGGTGGCTGATTTATCGGGATAGGTTTAGTCTGAGTGGGCCCCTTCCGACTCCAGTTTTTTCTTGGTTGTTTTTCTTCGTTTGCGTGTTCCTTTCCCCGTTTTTTCTTCACCGTTATTTACATGTTTTCATTTGTTTCACTTGCCCAGATTTGCTTCTTTTCCGCCCCCATGCTTTATCGTTGTCCTGCTGCTCACTCTTCTGTTCCCACCAAGCGTGATCCCTTCTATTCTGTTATTGTTGGTTTGCATTACACATTTAGGATGGCGTGCATTTTCCTGCCGACATACCCCAGGAGTCATGGATAGGCGTTCCTCTGGCGGTGCCAGGTTTTTTTCTGGCCCGAGTTACTCGCTGGCATTTATTCCGCCACACCCTAATCCCCCTAGTAATATCCACTTTCGATTCCCCTTCCTTTATCCTGGAGTTTTTCAACCACGACTGGAATTTTTGGACATAACCAGCTTCGCGGACCGCAGATCTATTTTTTCTCTAGCCCACTTCCGATGCCCGTACCAAGATCGCACCCGGGGCCCAATCTGCGGTCGGTTCTCGGCTTTTTCCTAGTTCTGTAGAGTTCTCCACAGGTCCACCCGACGTCACGTCCCGCATATCCCCTCCCTCCGCGCCCTTCCTTATATGTGGGAAGGTTGATCACTGTCGCCCAACGACCCCGACCGTCTTCGCCGGCAGCGGCGGTCATGTTCTCGCATTTGTTAGAGTTATAGGACGAAATTGGTTTTCCTCTTATGATGGTGGCTGCCTCGCCGCACGCCTAAGCTTTCAAGCTTTTTCCACTGATCTTTCAGGGGAAGCGGACTCACCTTCGCCCTCTGCTGGGGTTTAGCTTGACGATCTGCGCCGAACGGAGTGACTCATGCAGGGAGCAATCCTCGTCACGGTGTGCTCAGCGCCTCCCTTCCATGCGCTCGCTTTCTTTTTTTTCGTAGACTAGTAGTATGAGAGTTCACGTTGCACTTCGCGGTGCATTTGGGGGCCGATCCGTGGGTTTGCCTTCCTCCTTCCTTTCCCGATGATATTTTTGTTTTTTTTTTTTTTTCTTCCTTTTTTGGATTCCCCCATCAAAGATCGCCACTTCCTCTCCTTCTTCCCTATTTCATTGCTTCTCAATCTCCCTCCCTTTTTTTGCTTTTAGAGGATCTTGCCTGCCTTTTTTTTTTATGGAATTTTTGGTCGTAGGCTCCCCGCTCGAAGCAAATATCGTACCCCTTTTCCATACCAAAAGATCTCCGTCTAAGTTCATGCCGGGAACGTTACGCCCCCCCCACGTGGGGAATTCGAAGACCTCTTACCTAGACTTGTTTATCGGCGCGCAGAACTTTCCCTTTCTTCTGCTGAGAGAGATCCCGTTGCCTCTTTTTCGACCCGGAAAGGTCTTCCTCCCGTCTTGCGTGAACATTAGTCAGTGCTTAATGGGGGCCCCCAACAGAGGACGATGACGCTTGCGTTCTCCGTCCATGAACACCGCATCTGTTCGCTGCCCCTTTCGCGACTTTCTTCGCAGCACATTCTGTTTCTCTTCCGGAACTATTACAGCTTCTCCCCGTCGACCCCTATAGCTTCAGAGTTCCATGACCGCCTCGGGGCTCTTTTCGTCGTGGCACCCCAATTTTTCTTTCCCCCTAGCGGGAGCAAACCCATGAGCTCCTCACCCGGACGTGACCTTCTCGTTTTTTTATTCCCTCGAGGGACCTCTCCTTAATAGCGGGTCCCGTCCCGCCCCCTCCCATCCCCTCGTCCTGGGTCGACAAGCTGTGGAAGAGTTGAAGTTCATCGGCTCCGTTTTGGGGATGGTTTGGGCTGGACTCCCCGATCTGGTCGGTGGGACTTTCTTCCCCTTTTTCCTTTTGCCGTCCACTATGAAAATTGGTTATGAATCTGTCTCGTTGTTTTCTTTACAGGCTCCTCTGTTTCCAATGGCTTTCGTCCTCCCTTTGATGAAACACGTACGCCCCTCTAGTCGAGCTCCACGCTTTTGCCGGCCCAATGACGATGTTCTTTTTCCCTGAGCGGCACGATGCATTCTTTTTCTTCCTTGCACTAGTTTCTTGGTCCGCCGGCGTGGAGACGCTCGGTCTCCCTGTGAAGGCCCCCCTTGAGGCCCGCAGAGGTTTCTTGTTTCTGGAGTCTTTCCCCGGCTTGTTTCCACTCGGAGAGAGGCTGACGGTGCGCCGGGCGTGGCGGCGATTGATGAAGTCTGTCTCCCTGGTAGGGCTGCTGCTCTTTCTTTAAGTCGATTTGCTTTGTCGCGGAACGATTTTTAACCCGAACCTCCCTTTTCCGCCCTTGATTTTTACCGGGTCAGGGATTGATTCATATTCGTTTCGGCGCTCCCGGGTACTCTGTTCCCCTCCCCATAGAAATTAGGGCCGCTCGGGGTGGGCCCCCTCCGGACTTCTGAGTAGTGCCGATGGTTGACGTATCTTCTGCCAGGGGTCCCCTTTTCTTTTCCCACGCGTCTTTGGCGGTCTTCCTGCGGGTTTTTGAGGTGCGTATGCGAGGAGCAAGGGTATTCTCCTCCGGGTTTACCCTGGGCTTTTCTTCCTACATATGCACGGCAAACCCAGAATGTCACCTCCTCTACCGACTCATCTCCGCAGATTGATTCTATACCATTGTCGGATCTCTGTTTGATGCTCTTTTCAATTAAGACGGCGTTCCGCTCTTCTCTCATTTCCTGCCCCCATTTTTTGACGTAGGTTTTTGAGCAGCCGGCGTTGTTTTTTTCTAGAAAGCTCGCCATCAAGTTTCGGTGCGTAGTTACCTCCCTGATCTCTGCCTCTGGATCTTTTTTTTTTTTCCCCGCGCGTCATCCCGATCGTCATCGCCATTCTGCGAACTGTCTTCCGAGGCATCCTTCCCCAATTCCCCTCCCCCCCCCCGCGGATTGTCAGATAACTT
>Ga0179593_1346672_pt1 | contig 12762 bp, 17 predicted proteins | sample CZODoug2_1_08_16_FD_185931 | JGI IMG/M metagenome (GOLD analysis project Ga0179593, IMG submission 185931) | Vadose zone soil fungal communities from Angelo Coast Range Reserve, California, USA - CZODoug2_1_08_16fungal (PacBio error correction) | ecosystem: Environmental > Terrestrial > Soil >... | reverse complement strand
TCTCATGTTTCTGTCTTGTTCCAATTGCCCATGGAAGATAATGATAGCTCTTGTTTTTTTTTCCCCCCTCTTTACTGGATGGTGTTCCCTTCTGTGCCCTCTCATGGATACTATACCTTGTGTAATCCCTTCCTTGTGCCCTTTGGGCCTCCCTTTTACTTCGACCCCCTTCGCCCTTCGCAGGAAAAGCCCATTCCCCCTCTTTTCTTTTCCTCCTACGTCGGACCCGTCTTTTTTTTTGTGTCTTCTTTCTGTTTCCTCTTCCTTTGTCCTCGTCCTTGTCTTTTTAGATGTTGCTTCCTGACTCCCTGCGAATGGTTCCTTACCCCCTTTTGCCTCCGCTCCTAATGTTAATGACGGTCCCGACCATGTGGTACTTTCTCGGTTTCGATATACCTCCTTTTGCTACTCCCCGTAGTGATTGTCATCAAGTTCTTTGTTTGCAGTTTACCCTGCCTTTCCCCTTCTTGGACGTTGAGTTGCATGCTGGAAAGTCTCTGTTTCCCCTCATTTTCCTTGAACTTCTTCGTACGGTCTATGAGCATCGTTCTTTCTGCTCTTTCTTTGTCCTTGCTCTTGCCTTTTACGTCGGATGTTACCGTCCTCTGACCTGCAAATCAGATTTTTTGTTTGCTAACCTTGCTCTAAAGGGATTTTAGCTTGATCCCGCTTCTGCTCTCTCTGTTCCCGCCTCAAGAATTCATTCAGTTTTGATTGGCTGCCTGCCTTTACAATATTACGTTATTTTCCGAGAACAGTGTGCTTTGTTTTCTCCCCCCCCCCCTTTCGGTTCTGCCCTTTTTCCGGTCTACTGAACGGGCTGGACTCTTTCCGTGAACTTTGCTCTAAATGTGTATTTGATTCTTGAGTCCGGTCAACCACTCTTGCGCCTTAAAATGTTGGTTTGAATTCAGGTCCCTTTACACTTCATGTTGTCTCTTTGCCAACTCTCTTTTCACCGTTCCTTTTAGCCCCCTTTCCGTCGTCGCCGTTAGTTGAAAAACGCGGTACTTGAGCCTTTTTTTTCTATAGTTTTTCATTTCCGGCTCTTCTAGGGCCGTTCGACGCATCGGTGGCACCTCTATGAACTTCTTCAATCGTTTATCCGCTTTCTCCCTCATCGTTGGGCCTGTATTCTTTACAGTTTTTTTTTGGAAAATCAGGCTTCTTTCGAAAGGTCAGGAGCCCTCCGCGGATTTTTCCGTGGTGCTTTTTCTCCCCTAGACGGCTCTATTTTCCCCTAGTTTCGCTGTCTCACTGAGTCCCCTTTACTCGTGTTCCGCTTCGGCCCGGTTGTAGGTATTTTTTTCTTCACCTCTTCTCCAGAAAGGTCTGCTTATCAATCATCAATTTAACCCTCCCAAACGGCTCTCCACCGGGAATAGCTTTTTTCCTTGCTCTTCTTTATTCCTCCCCACCCCGTTCTCTTGAAATAACAAACTTCACGTCTCGCCTTTTGGTCTCTCTCGTAACCTTTAAAGGCGCCCACACTGTTCCGTCCTTCCCCAGTACTCCTCCGGTCTCCACCTTTCTTCTTTTTCGTTCATCTTCCTCACCATTTTCGCAACTCTCCTTCAACAAGGCCTGGATTTTTTTTGAGTTCAGGGCCTGATGTCTTCCTCTAGAGAAATATCAGATCCCTCTTCCCTCTCCCCCGGTAACGTCACTCTTCTCCTCGCCAGGTTTTCACACTCCTTTTTTCGTGTTCCCTCCTTGTAACTAATGCAGGGGATCCATCCTCTTTTCCCCAGGTCTCCCTACTTGTGTCATCCCATTCCTGGGGTCTCTTTGGTTATTTTCTCCCCATCGCCCGGTTTGCCTTTAGTTGATCCACTTTTTCTTTTTCTTTCCCTTTCCTCGTGTTTTTTTTTTTGATAGATGCTCATCCGTATCCCCCTCGTTCTGGTTCGGTATTTCGTACATCACACATTCGAAATTTGGTTCCACTGACTTTCTTATGCGTTTGCTTTCCAGGGCGCCCTTTTAAGAAAAAGTTTCGTGTGAACCCTTTGGGCTTTCCTTTTTTTTTCAGTCCCTCAATCTTCCTCTTTGTTCCCTACATGGCTCGATCTATGCGCTATTAAATCGCCCCTCCTCTCTCCCCACCAAATCCAGTTTTATTTTCTCTGCTTGCGTCCCTTGTAAAGATCATATTTGTTAGGTTTTTCCCTTTCATTTGCTGATAATTTTTCCGTCCACTTTTTCCTTTTCCCGTGTCCAGGGTTCTCCTTTCTTACCCATCATGGTCCCCGCTTAGTTTATACGTTTATGACATGTAAGACTATTTTTTGATCCATGTCGGTCCTCTCCTCTTGGGTGCGGGTTTCCCAATTGATTGGTTTTTCCCCTTATTCCGGTTTGTGCTCTTTCGGTGCCCTACACCGGTGTCCTCCCTCTGTCCCTCTCACGTGGGACCCTTTTCCATTTGATACTCCATGTTGAGTCCATAGCCTGTCTTCTCCGTATGTCCCCCTCTGCAGATTTTCGAGCGTTCTTGAAAATCAACCATTTGCATGCTTTCCTCCCCCCCCTTCTACGAGTTGCCCCTCTATTTTATATACATACAGGACACCCCTCTCTCATACCTGAACCATTTCCCTTTCTTTTGCCTATGCTTTGGCGCTATTTTGAATATGCAGCCAGAGCCTTTCTACAGCCCAAATGAATGACGACGTGTCTGTGCCTTTTGCCCGTTTGCACTCCTTTTCTTAAGCTTTCTTCCCCGCCCGGTCCCTTTCTTTGCCTTTCCAGATCACAACCCTTTCAGCCTTTTTTCTTCGCTGAATTGGGCCAACATTTACGGCTCCCCGAGACCCCCTATTTTACGGTTAGACCTTTCCCAATCCTCCACGACCAACAATTTAACATTTTTTTTCCGCCTTCAACCGGATTCCTTACCAGCTCCATTTCGTTCTTCTCCTTTTTTCCTTGTTCCGGTCCCCTTCGCACCTTGCCAATGTAGCGGCCAACCCTTCCCACACTACGCCTATTGTTTCGGAGGCCCTTAGTTCCCTTTTCTTCTTTCAAAAGAGATTCCCTTCTACCTTCTTTCTCCTTCCTGCTCCCGGTCTCGCACCCTATGTTTCACCCGCGCCCCCCCCCTAGGCTTCTGCCTGGGGTCCATCCGGCACGGTCATTTGCCCTCCGTGCGTTCATTACCTCCCAGTCATTGGCAGGACCCAGATACTTACCGCTTTTCCTTCTTTAAATCATTTTTTTTTCTTATCGCTTATCTCTGGACCTCCAGATCCCATGAGGGCGAGTTTCTCAAGTTGGTCCTTCATCAAAGGAAATGTTTTCCAATCGGAAATTGGATAGTCCACCTTCTCTGTATCAGACCCTCTTTAAAGTTTCCAACCCTTCTAGAGAGTCTTTGAACCATTGTACGTCTTGCATCTTAGCCCCTTCTATTACACCCAATTAGTTTTCCCCTGCTACCGTAAACAGTGCCTTCCTCTCTTTTCCACCCCACTTTCCCCCGCCCTAGACTACTCTCCCCACAAACGTCCCCTTTATCAGTTCACTTTTTTCCCTATCCCTTCCAATTTCTGTTCTTTGTAATAACGTAGATGAAGGAGTTCATTAGTTGAGAGCATTACAACACACTTCCTTTTGGATCCAACATGTCTTCCCCGGTTCTTTCCGGTACCACTGTGCCGATTGCAACCCTCAGTCTATGTTTTGAAACCCGACTAGTTTTTGATTGATGGCAGTTATTCCCCCCTTTTACCATTGGCCCCTTGCGGCATTGCTCCCCTCCTCCTCCGTTTTTTTTTTCTCTCGAGGTCAGTTCTTGGTATTGTCTGGCACTGCATTCTTTCTTCATCTTTTGCTTTCCCCTATAAGGTTCGGTTTGTCACCCTCTGTTTTTTTTCTTTTTTTTTAGTAGAGTCCCATTTAACACCCTTCTTTCCCTGAAGAAGCCGCCGCCTTTTCTTTCTTCCAACATTCCAATGTATGTTTTAACCTGGATTCTTCAGTAGGTGCCTTTTTTTGTGTATCTTTTCTCTTTCTGTTTGTGGACTATGCGTTGGCCCCCTTCTTAGATTTTGAATGCCGTTTTTTTCCCTTCCTTCTAATGGGTTCGCCACTTCCGATTTCCTTACGTTCTTCCCCCTTTTTCTCCCGGCCCTTTTGTTCCCTTCTTTGGTTGTTATTCGCACAGGTTGTCTATAAAAGGGTCGTGTTTGTTCCCCCCCCTGATGACCTTACCACCTTTGTTACAATTGACAGACGTTCTCCGTTTCACTCTTTCCCTCTTCTGTTCATCATCTCTCCCAGCCACTTGAGTTTACCTGGGAGATTCTCCATCGTTATCCTTTTGCCTTTCAATTTATGGTGTCCTGTGTGTGCTTTCCTCTATGGCTTCCTTTCTCTGACACCCCAGTGCAATCCCGTCTTTCTTTTTTTATTTTTTTTCCACTCTGGTTCTACTGTTTTAAGCTTCATCCGTTCCTTAGGATTCTCCTTCAAAATTCCTTCCTTTTGGGTTCTTTTCCTCGTTTCTTCCCTGAGTATGCTGGACTTTTTCCCCGCTGCCCCCGGTTTTTTGTTTTCGGCACGGTACGCGCCGTTCCCCGGCCTCCCCTGGCGATGTCTCCCTTCGCCGTTTTCCCTTTTCCCCCATTAAAATCTGGTTTTGTTTTTTTTTCTTGGTACCCTTCTTCACGTGTACGTTCGTAACATTGTTTGGCCCCCCCCCCTCTCCTCCGTGCTCTTTTTTAGTTTCCGGCAACTGACCGGCGTTCTGCGCCCCGCAGTTGTCGGTGCTAACCTTGGTTACGATGACTGGTATTTAGGTCCTGTTTGAAACCTTCGGGCTATGCTGCTCTTTTGCCGATTTCGTGTCATGCAAAAGGATTCCATCGTCTGCTCCATTTGCCGAGGTTGGTTTTTACCTGCATAGAGCCGTTTCTTTTCTTTCAAATTTTTCCTTCTCCCTTTTTTCGCCCCGGATTTTTGATCCCCCCTTTCTCCTTAGCGTCATACGGAGGGAAATTCTTCTGGACTCTGATTGCATTCATGTTTTTCCTGTTGAAAAGGACTTTGGTGTCTTGACTTTCCTTTTTGAGTACCCAGGGGGTTCCCCCGTTTTGGTAGACAGTTTTCCAACGGATTTCCCCCCAATCATTTGCCCCCGCCCCCCCCCCCCCTCTCTATACTACAGTAATTTAGCTTTTTCCAGAAATAGTCTTCCCTGCCTGTCGATTAGTCAACTCATCTCCTTGTCCTTTCTCGAGTTTTTTTGAAACCCTTCCCGGTCCCAGCCTCTCCCTAACTTCTCTATTTAACGTTACCCTTCCCAAAATGTGTGGCCCCTCTTCACCGAGATCTCCCCCCCTCGGCAGTTTTTCCTTGCCTATCCCCCTAACTTTTTCTTTTTTCCCTTTGCGCCTCTCCTTATTCTCTCCCCCCCCCGTTTCAACTTTTTCTCTTGATTGCTTTAGGCCAAAATCCGTCTGAAGATCAGTCCCCCGTTTTCGAACGTTTAAGGGTCCCCCTGTGAATTCGCCTGTCTTTCCCCTATGTTGACCACCTGGGCGCGTGGTGATGTTTTTTCCAACATCGCCCCGTTTCTTTTGCCGCTCGCTGTAAAGCTCTATATTCCTCTTGTTGTTGTGTTGATCTCTTGTCTTCTCTATTCCTACTGGGGCTCTTCTTTCTTCCTCCCCCCCACTTTCCCCCTGTGGTCATGAATCATGCGCGGCGCCCTGACATCTTTCAGTTCGCCATACCCGTGCGTTAACCCTTTTCTGTTTTCATAAGGAGGGTGCCACTTTCCGTTCCCTATCTTTTGTCGATTTTTTTTCTTGCGTTTAACTTTCTCCCCTCTTCCCCCGTTCCTCCTTCCACATCCTCTTGTACTGATTTTGCGATCTGAGTGCGGCCTCTGGTCCCGATATCCTGTTGTTGGTTTTCCTTGTTTAGTATTTGCACAAGTTTTTTCGAACGTGTTCCGTTTCCCCTGTCTCGACCCTTCTTTTATTCAGTTTCTCCTCGCCTTTTTTTTTTTTCTTCCCAGGCCATGTATATTTTCCTGAAAAATTATATTCTTAGTTTCTATCTTCCTATTTTGTGAGTTGAAATTGATTTTTGAATAGGCCTCCTATGGATATAGGGGAGCGTGATACACCTTTGCCTCGCCAAATCGAACCCTGTTATCATGAGACTTTCTCCCTTACCCTCTCCTTTTCGCTTCCCGTCGTTAGGTTTTAGGAAAGCGGGATCCTCGAATGCTTCCTGTTGCTCACTTCGGAGATTCGAGAGGCCCTGTCACCTTTCAGTTTTGGGTTCTCTCTCATTCCAACGCTTTTCCTTCTGTTCTGCTTGTCTTACCTGGCCCCTAATTTGCAGAGCCGTTTCACAATCCTCGAAAGAAACTGGACTCCCCTTTCCCTCTTCGCAATACTTTCTATCCTTTTGTCAGCCTCCCCCTTCTCCCTCTTCTCATGAGCCCTCTCCACCCTTAAGCCCCCGTTATTTCTATTGGGCCACCTCTTTGCCGGGAGTCCTTTTTAAAGAAACGAATCCCCCTTTTCTCGCCCTTCCACGTGCGAAGGAATTCCCCTCTCCCAGCCTTTCTTTTCTCCTTGTTCGTCGAAAGATGTGTTCCCCCCCCTCTCCACTGTCTCTTACCCAGCAATCCGTGTTGAATAGTTGACCGTTCGGCCTCACAAAGTGTTCATGCACTAGTACGCTTCCCCTTTCCTTGTATCCTCCTTTACCCCACCCCGTTTTTCTTTACCTTACCCCTATGCGGATTGCCCTGGCAATTTTCGCACTGTGAAGTCGCTACTTCCTCTTCCAGCAAACACCTGTTTTCCCAGGAGATCCAGATAACGATGTTATCCTCCGCCCTCCTCATCCTTGCGATAGATTCTATCTGACCCCCTTTCGCTCCGTCCATTTTTCTTTTTCAAATGACTTCCCGGTTTTCCCTTCTCAAAGCGATTGGAGGACATACGTTTGTTTTTCTTGCATGCTTTCGATTTCCGCCGCTCAAGAGTTCACCCCAACTTTAGCGTCCCTCTAGCGGGTTGTTTGGGGGTGGTGTTTTTTCGGTTTTTTTTTTTTTGGTGTTTTGTGGACACGTCTTCTTTTCACTTGCTGAACCAATTGCCGTTGTAGTCCTCCCCCGTCTTACGGTTTCCTTTCTCCTTCGACATCTAGGCCAACCCTCAAATTCTAATCTTCCCCCCCACGTCCTTACGGGTCCGTAACCCCCCCCCCCTTTTGGGAATGCTCCCCCCTTCCCCCTTTGTTCTGAATCCCCTTAGAGACGGTGAAGTTTAGGAGGTCCCTCTCCTTCTTTTCTTTTCCCCCATTTATCGGTACCGTTCTCAACCGTCCGTTGCCCCATCATCCGTTTTTTCAGCCCAACTATGAATTAGCGTACGGAAGTTTTACAAGTCATTCTCCCCCTCCTATTTTCTCATCTTGTTGTTGTTTTTCTTATTCTCGTTCTTTTGTTTTTTTTCTCTATTCCTGCTCATTATCAGTTTGTTTCTTTATATCTCCTGATGGGTAACGGGAGGAGCTTCCCCGACCACCGTGTCTTTCACCTCTCCAGGTTCTTCCCTTACATTCGACCTCATTAATATGTTATTCATACCCAGCCCATTTGTCGATTTTCCTCCACTGTTATTCTTTCTGTTGTGAATTTTATTTTTGCGAGCGTTTTTCTTTTAGTGCGTTAATTTTTAACTCATGGTGCTTTCCCCGTGCCGTTTGTGGTTTCTTTTTCCCTTTTACGATGCAGTGCGTCTTCGTTCCCTCCCCTCGGCAATGTGCTCGCTGGCCTGATAGAACCGTAAGGTGTTCCTCTGTGACGTGATTGTCTAGTTTTGATGACCCCCTTTCCTTCAGGACTCCTCATTCCTTCCGCTCATGATTTCCCTTCTTTTCAGAATCTACTCCCCCATCCTTTCGTATTCGGCTTTTTCTATTTACTTTGAAAAAATTTTTTTGACCTGACTTGGGTTGCCCCGATTTTTGGTCCTCGGATGACTTAGTGTTTTTACCCTCGCCTCTTTTGGTCGCGTTTTGACTTGATGAAATATTTTCGCGACCGGGTTCTTTTCCTTTTAGCATCTTTAGAGGCCGTTTGACAGTCCTTCCCCCCTTTTTTGATGGATTTTCTGGGCTCAAATTGTTTAGGAGTGACCTTTTCTTGTTCCTCTCTTTTTCCACCTGTTCCGTTTTTTATTTATTCCGAAGTCTCTTTTTTTTTCCGTTCATAGCTCTTTTTTCTTTAAATTCTGTGTTCCGTCAGGTTGGATTCTTTTTCCCTGTTTCTTCAAAGTTTGTCTTCTTTCTCTCCCCTTTTGGACCCTTTTCTCGATTTACACCGTTCAGTAGTTTCTACTCCTCGAGGCCTGGTTTCTCAACAGCTTTCGCTCCGGTCTTGTTCAACCGTAGGTCCCGGTCTTTTTTTATGGTAGTCATGTTTTGATATACCGGCTCTTGCCTTCTCGTTCCCCCCCATCAGTTCCCGCCGAATATCCCGTTTCATGCGATACGGCACGCGGGTTCCCTTATTTCCTCCCTATGACCTAAGAGTGACTTTTCCCGGAGACCCGCTTTCCTTTGCATTCTTTTCCTCCCTTTTGTCCTCTTTAAGACGGCCCCGGCCCCTTTTTTTTCTCTTGACCGTCCTCTCGGGACTCCTGGTGAAATCCTTTTCTACCTGTACACCTTCTTTTTTCTCGGCTGCAGTTTTTCTTACCCAGTGGGGTCGTCACATCACCTTTAGCCAGTCTTTCTGCCCTTCCACTACCCATTTCCCCCCCTTTTAGTGAGATATACCTACCGGAGAGTTTTTTAATAGTTCCCCCAAAAATCGGAAATCACCCCTGACCAGTCGAGGCCCCCTGCGGTGCCTTCGCTGCTGTCCACAATTCCCCGGGCGCCAGTTGCCCCTGACTTCGAAAAGTTCCCAAAAGTGAACGTTCCCTTTAACTATGATTTTTTTGCCGACTCCCCAGAGCGGGCCCCCTGGAAAGGCCTGTTTTTATGTTTGCGATCGAAATGGCGTGGATATTATTTAAGCGCAGCGCCACGCTCTTGCTCTCCGAGATGATTTTCTGGTAAGGAAAAATAAGGTTGAAACTTTTTCCCACGCAAGGTCTGCTTTCCTCGCTACCTGACAAGACCTCATGCATTTCTCTTCCGCATCAATGAGTCAGTTTACCACGTTGTCTCATTTTGGTGATGTGGTATGGTTTTAATACCTCTCCGCAGCAGCTCTTCTCCCTTAGTGCTAATACTCCTTTTGTGTTTTCTCTTTGAGATTCTCTTCCCTCCTTATCTTTTTTTATGGTTTCTTTTCCCAATCCCACCTGCTCCGGTGTTCCAAATGCTGTTGCGGCGCCTCTTTCAGGTATTCCTTAATCCTGTTTTGAAATTTTCCCAGAGCGTCCTTCGTCTTGGGAATTCCGGATTTCATTTCGAGAATTTCTTTCTCTTAACACGCCGGTCCCGATTCTCCCCTACCACCTTCTTGTCCTGATTTTTCGCTCTGAGCCGTGGTCACTCTTCCTCGTTGGTATTTCCTTTCTCTTCGTCGTCCCGGTGTGTGCTGTCGCTTGTCCTCCCCTCGTAAACCTCGGGAGCGACCTTCGTGATTTCCTCTCTTTTTTTGTTTCCCGACCGCCTATTTCCTTTTACCCATGTTCTCGACCCTTTTTTTTGCTTGGTGCCAACCATTGGATTTGGTCTCCGGATCTTGCTCTAGGGGCTGTGAATGACCCCACTGTGTTTTTTTTTTCCCCTCCCCACCCGCGTACTATGGGTCCCTCTTATGAGACTATGCCCCCCTTTTCTCAGTTCCTCTAGCTGGTTCTCGGCCCGCGTCCTCGGAGGAAAACTTGATCCCCCATGTTCCATGCTCCTGCTCATTCTTTTTTCCTTTTCTCTTTCTTTTAAAGGACCCCCCTCGTTATATTTTTTTTTTTCCACGATTTTTTTTTTTTTTTTCCCTTTTGTTGCGGTTTTTCTTTTCGCAAGTACTCCCCGGTATTAATTCCCCATGACTCTACTTTTACGGCGCTCGGTAACAGTTTCCGTCCTCAGCGAGGTGATTCCAGCCTCTTTTTCTGGATTTGCCGTCACAACATGAATTTTGTTTAAATGTTTTTCTGGGTCCCCCCCCCCCCCCATTTTACTTCCTCAGAGAAATTGACCTTTGTTTCCGACTATTTTTTTCCGAAGTTGCCCGTCCCCCTTCAGGAGTTCTGAAGTTGTCTTTCTCTTTTTCAACTCATTTGCGGTCCCCACATTTACTCCTCCCCTCCATTTTTCTCCCCTTCCGCCTTCCCCTTTATTGACTTTCTGTAACAATATCTTCTACGTCTGGCGTTTGGTTGAGCAGTTTTAGCCCAACTTGCCACCATCTCTTCTTTCCCTGTTTTCTCCTCCGAACTTACTTTTCAGCCTGCTTTCTTCCTTCGTCACGCTTTTCCCTTCCACCCTCACTCCCAGCACGTATCTCAGCTCTTTCCCTCGGGGGCTCTTATGAAAAAAATCTTCCTTTCTTTCCCCCTATGAGGTTTTTCCCCTGATGGGTAAGTCATCACTTTTTTCCCTCTTTGTATCCCCCGTTGTTATATGCCCCCTTGCGGTTCTATTTTTCCGTTTCAGCTTTCCCCAATGTAATTTTGCCCTTCCTCTCTGCACGGCTGCCCAGTCTTGCACCCAATTAGCAGTCCCTTTCCAGCCTCTTCCCCTGAACTCTAGCCGCGGACCACCTCCTCTGACACATCCCGCTCTCACACCCCACGTCACTTAATACGTAACTAATTTTTTCAAGTACCACGCCGGCTGTCTCACTTTTTTAGGTTCTTTGATTTTTTTTCCCCCCTTACCCTTTTTCCCCATGTATCTGCGATATTAACTGTTCCCATCCATTCTCAGGTTTTCCAAAGCCATTCGCTCGAATTAGCGTCATGCAGTGAAAGGGCCCCATCCCTAATATATCTCTTTTTACCCAGACCCCCTTCAGTTGATTGTGTTTGCGCGCCTAGTCTGGTTTCTTTTTTCTCCATTGCCCATGACGCTAATTCCTGATCTCGTTTTTCCTTCTCCTGGATGGGTTTTTGTGCCCCGTCTTTCGCTTACATTGTCTAACCGATCCTTTTCCCTGTCTCCCCCCCCGAATTCTTTCTATTTCTTCCGAACGCCCTGTTTTCGATGTATCTTCCCCCTGTTAGTACGTCCCGTAAGTGTTCTTGTTTATTTGATGTGTATTTTTCTTTTCCTAGAGCTTTTTCCCGACGGATTCTTCCCCCTTCCTGGTCATGCTACCCCTTACGATGCCGTCTTCTTGTTTTTCCCGCGGCTCCACCCTTTTTTGATCGTGGTTTTTCGGACTTAGAATCGTTTCTACCATTTTGGCTTTCTTGTCCCCCTCTTTTTCCCCTTTTATTAAGTCCCCCTTGACTTGGCCTCCGGCTCATTGAGGGCGCCATCCCGCTCTTTTTGAATCTCTTCCATGTTTTACCTGTTTTGATGTTATATGGGGGCCGTGCACCCTTTTTTCTTGGCCCCTTTGCTAGTGACGAACTCCGTCCTGTTGGACAGTGCCTTCTGGACCAATTCGGTCCTTTCCGCCTAGGTGGTTTTTTCTCCTTTTCCCTCCTCCGGTGGTTAGTGATTTGTTTTTTTCTTCCTTGTCCCTCCTGAAAGACCCCCTTTGTGTTTATGTTTTCGATTTTCCAATAGGGAGTATTGCTGGATATGTTCCGCTGTCCAGTTGCCTTATTGTTGTTGTCTCGACTCCCCTTCTAAGAAAGGCTGGCCTTCCCCCTGGCAGGGTGCTTTTTTTTAGGTCTCTGTCCCCCCCAATTTTCTTTTCCCCCCTTCATGTTTGGCCCATCAGCGCATTTCTTCTTCCTGTTGGCGCTTTCGCCTCCCCTTTCTGTCTGCAAAAGCGTGCGTCCGGGTAGTTGATGCCGTTTCCCCCCCTTTCGTTTTTCTTTCTAGTCTTTTTCCGTTCATCCCGGCTTCTCTCCTAGGACGCGCCAGCAGAGGCTAGTCCTCCCCTCCCCTGACCTTTCCTCAACGCTGGTTGCCTGTAGTATTCCAGGGTCTTCCGACCTTTACTCGCTGCGGCCCTTTCTTTGAGTCATTGCCGCGTATGCTCCGCTTTTTCCCGCGGGCGGACTGCTCTTACATTTTTTTACACCTTTCCTGATTGCAGAAGTATAAAAATTTCCCCCCTTTCCTGTGTCGCGGGTTTTGGGTTTTCTTCACCCTTTTTTCGAGATCCCTCTTTCTGTCTCTTTTCCTCCCCCATCACTTTCCCCCCCCCGACACCCAAATGCTATCTTCTCATGTTTCCCCATTTCATTTTCCTCCCCTCAACCCAACGTAGTTGTGTGAACTAATCGCGTTTTTGTACTTCTCGATTCCCCCCTTCCTTGGCCTCTCCCCTTTCTCTTCCCCTCTCTCATCTCTCAAGTTACCTCACCCCACAAGCTGACTTTTTGCATCACTCCCCTCTGCCAAAAGTAGGCATGCATGGTTTTCTTTTTTTTTCGAAATTGCCTTTCGCGCTTCAAGCGCGCAGCGCCCACCTATACCTCACCCTTTCTCGCAGATGATCCTTAACTTCCAGGAGGATCTCCCCTTTTTTTCCCCAGAAGGCTAATTCGACCTTAAATGCATTCCCGCTCCCCTTGCGTAAGTTTTTTTTCCCCCCCCCTTTGCGTCCATGTGGTGATGTTTGTACGTACATCCCTTTCCCCTCAGGCCTTTTCAGACTGG
>Ga0179593_1732373_pt1 | contig 12763 bp, 23 predicted proteins | sample CZODoug2_1_08_16_FD_185931 | JGI IMG/M metagenome (GOLD analysis project Ga0179593, IMG submission 185931) | Vadose zone soil fungal communities from Angelo Coast Range Reserve, California, USA - CZODoug2_1_08_16fungal (PacBio error correction) | ecosystem: Environmental > Terrestrial > Soil >... | reverse complement strand
CGATCCCCTCTGGCCTCCTGCTAGCCCCCTCGCTGTGTATTTCATCCCCCCCCTGACCCCTCCCCTTACTTGGTGTTGTTTTAGTGATAGCCCCCCCCTGTGTGATGTTTGTTTTTCCCGTAAGGGCTGTCCACCGCGAGCTCAGACTCTAGAGTTTGTTAGTCCTGTCCCCCCTCCCCCTGAAATTTCTCCCCCCCCCCCCCGAACATGTCTTCCGGGTTCTTTGTTCCTCCTCCCACCCCTCTTTTTCCTGCAGATTCAAGTCATAGTCCGAATTTCTGTAGGCCTCGAGGGTTTCTCTTTGACATCTGAGCGTTTTTGTTCTCTCTTGTTCCCCCATACTTTTCGACCGGTCCAGTTCGCTTTCCCCGCTTGTACGGCCCGAGTATTCTGCATTCCTTTCCAAAGCTGCATACACGTTTTTTTTTGAAAGTTTTCTTTCCCTTGGCCTCCCCTTTGAACAGCCACCTTAATTGTTTGTCCGCTGTTCTTAGAAACCCATTAGTTTTTTTTCTCCCAGAAACGCGTTTTTCGTCTCCCTTTTGCTCCTGACTATTTTTCCTCTTCTTTTCCCCTTTAGAGCGGTTTTTTCATCCATATCCTTCTCCCCCTGGGTTCAATCTCCCTAAGAAGCTCTTTTTTCAGCCACGTCTCTTTGTGACCTTAAGCCCCCTCTTTTCCCGGATTTTTTGTCTACGCGAGATGAACAAGACCTTTATAAGGTTTTTTTCTTCTCCCCCATGGTAGTTTCCACAAGCTCTTTTGAGGATTTCCAGGAAATCCAGCACCACTTTATCTACCTACGACGCTATTTAAAACATCGTGTATATTTTTTTGACTGTTTTTTACTTACCTCCTTGTTCTATCCCCTAAAGTGGTTTCCGGTCGGAATTCCCCTTTCCTTTGTATTCTTTTTTCCAAACGTTGCAATTCCTTTTTATGTATCCTTCTTTTTAATGGTGTGTGATGTGGGTTTTCTTCCCTTCCGTTGGTCCTGGTAGACGCAGCGTTTGTTTTTGTTCTTTTGTTTTCCGGGACACCAAGGTCCTCTCCTCCTGTCAATTTTTCCCTTTTGGAAGGTTGTAAAAGAGCCAGGTTAGAGACTTATTCCTTTTTTTTTTTATTCTTTTCTCTTTCCCCCCTGTCTCCATCCCATGTCTTATACTTTCACTTTTTTCCTCCTCTCTTTTCCGTCGCCTTCGGATTCTCTGGCTTTTGGCTGCTATTAGACCCCCCTCTTTTCCAGGCATCGGAGAATTCCCAATTCTTTTTTTTTTTTTTTACGATTCTTTTTCCTGATTTGATTGGTTGATTTTGAAATCCGTTAAAGTTTCAATCCTTCTTTCCCCCCCTGACCCTGAGTAGTTCCTCTCCTGCCTCCCCGTCTTCACGTCTGTTTTGTATGATACGCTCTTTCTCTCGACCTACAAATATTAGGGATTGCACTTCCCCTTTCCCCCCTAATCCTCGCTCCCCGGAAGAAACTGCTCTCTCCCACTTTGTCTCCTGGGAACTCCGTCGCGTTGACAGGTTTTCTTTTCATACTCCCCTTCCCTAGCTCGCCCTGTGACAGGATCCCCTTTCACCCCCCCCCCTACAACTCCCTAGCCCTTTCCCCCCCCTCCAATCGTCTTTTGATGGTACAGTAAAAACCTATTCCAAGACCCCTCCCTCGTTTCCCCCCCATCAACCCCTCTCTAACGTGTACCGTGCATGACAGTCTCCGGCTGCCATTCCTGACAACCCAGTCCCCATATATGACCTCTTTTTTTTTATGTCCCCCCGTGTCTACCCCCCCCCTTATTCTTTTTGGATGTCTCCCACCCTTCTTCTCCTTTTCAACGACCCCCCCCTTCCACACCCCCTTTTCCAAAATTCGGTTTTCCTTGCAGACCGCTTGCTCACCCGCAATGAGAGCCTATTCTTCGAGCGCCTTCTTTTTCATCACACCCTTTCCCCTTCGTCCTCCTGTCTTCTTATTTTAATGAGCTCCGCCCCCCTCGGTAGTTTCCCCTCGATCACCCTCATAAAACCTTTCCGACTTTTAGGTTATATTCCCTCCAGCCTTCTTCTTTTTCTTCCCCTTTCACATCCTCCTTTCAGTTGTTGGACACACTCCCCTTCCCTCCTTTTCTTTTCGACAGTTCCTCCGCAATGCTGTTCAAGCTTTAAAAGGTATGTCATCTCCAATAGCCTCCCCCCCCTCCTTTGCCACTTCACACCATTCATATACCCCTTTTTTGAAACCCAGACATCCGGCCCCCCATTTCGGTCGAAGACACCCCTACCCCTGTTTACAAATTCATTCCCTTCCCTTTTTTTTTTTTAGAGGCCCCTTGGGTCTCCCTCCTCTATTTCTAAGTTAGATTTCTTTCCCCTCCAGCACTTATTTTCTTTTTTTTTAGGGACATCTTTGCGAAGGTTTTGAACTCTTAAATCTTTTTTCCCTTCCGACGAGTCGCCAGGTTCCCTCTTCCCCCTGACAAGAACTTGGTGACAATTCCCTCCCTCTTTGTGTTGTTGGCGAGATCTTTTTCCACATAGTTTTGTGGGATTTTGTTCCTTATTTTGAGATTCTTTTTCGTCAGGCTCTCTTTCCTTGATCTTTCTTTATTGTACAGTGTTTCTTTAACTCAAAACCTCTCATTATTCCTAAAGTCTGCCAGAAGTTCTTTTGGAATGTCCCCCTTCCCTTTCCCCCCCGCTTTAGGTAGCTAGGTGAAGGGCGAGATTCCTGCATTCCGGCAACTTGACATTGTCCTTGTGAGTGCCTCATTTCCTTACGCTATTGTTACACAGTGTTGGTTGTTTTTTCCCCTTTTCTCTTTTGATTTCTCTTTTCCATCCATAACTTTTTTTCAAAAATCCCCTCTTCCTTTCGCGTCGTGTCCACTCAAACTGTTTCTTTCCCTTCGACATCCTTCTTTATTTGTCCCCCCCTGCCCCTCTTTTCTTTTTTCTCCCCCTTGGAGCCAGGTATTTTTTGAAAATTCTTCTAGTTTTCTTTTCTGTCTCGGGACTGTTGCCACTCCCTCATGGTTTAGAACTTTCCCTTTTCGGTTTCTCTTCTTACGACCCCCGGTTTTCCCTTCATCGGTAGTCATACGGCCCTTTTTTTGCGGGTTTTTTTTTCATACACTCTGGGTTTTTTGCTCTCCCCTTCGTACAAACGTTCCCACCGCCCCTCTTTTTTTCACCATTTTTTTTTACGTCGATGTGTACAAACTTCTTGTTATTGTTCTTTTTTTTCCGGCTCTTTCTCTCCTTCCGGTTCTAGTTGTGTTTGATTTATGGTATGTGCACTTGTTGACTGTTCCCCCACTTTCCTCACCCCCTTTCGGTATTTTTCTTCTTCATGGCTCTTCCTGGTTTTTTCTTCTTTCTTGTTCTTCCCATTGTTGGAGTTCTCTACAGCTTTCTTTCGAAAGACTTCCTCCCCCCTCCTTGTGCCCTTTTCCTTTGCAAAGTGGTGGAAGTTTTTCCCTCAAATGACACCTTTTTTCTTCTTCCCCTTCCTTTATTCTTCAAGACCCTTCCTTCCTCCTTGGTGACTGGATCAAATGGCGACGCAGCAGGGGAGAACTAGTATCGGATGGTAGGTTTACCTCTTTTTCCCTCTGCATGTTTCTCTCCTTCCGAAGTCTTTCCTTTTCAATCCTTTGTTGTGAGATCTTTGGAAATAATTCTTTCCAAGACTCCGATGTCCCGGCCAATTTCCTTCCTAGCCCGCCCAAAGTTTTTTCTCTTCCCTCGTTTATTTTACCGTTCGTCGCCATTTTTCTCTTACCGGGAGGTCGAGAGAAAGTAAACTTTTTGGGAATCCCCACCTCCGACCACAGCCCCCTTGCTCGCCCCCCTCGTCCTCATTTCCTTGTTTTTTCACATTCCCCCTCTCCCAGAAGCCCTCCTTATTTCAATCTTGGGTTATACCCTTCCCTTCCAACCGCGGTATCTAATAGCTATTTTCTTCCCGGTAATGCCCCCAACCCCCCACACACCCCCAGAGATTCCTTTCGGGACACCGGCACCTGCATCACCCCCCTCCCCCTATTCCAACCTTCCCTTAACTTTCCCTTCTCAGACCGGATCTGCCACTTCCTCCCCGCTTCACCCCCACTCCCCGACAGCCCAAACTCCAAGATCTCGTTTCACATTTCTCGACCCCCCCCTTTGTTTCCTTTCAACCCTGCTTCCTCTGTTTTTCTCCCCCCCGTTTAGTAAAACCCCCTGTGTTACTTAAGATGTCTCCCCCCCATTGAGCATGCCATTTCCTTTGTTCCCCTCTAAGGACTTTCATTGTCTCTGGAGTCCATTTTAGCCATTTTAACTTATCAGTGGGTAGTGTTATTCACACAAGTCCCCCCTGGTGCCCCGCGAAGCCCTGGTTTATGAGACACAACGACACCTGATAGCGGAAATGTGAGAAACAGCCGGCCACAGTGTTTAGAAGACCGTATAACTTTTTGGCCTTTTTTTTTTGGTGACCACCTTTCCCAAAGGACTTTAGTCCACTGATTTTCACGTTGAAATTAGTCTTTCCCTGACAAATCCAACATAGACTCAACACTTAGGGCACCCATGATGTGCCCCGGTCGCGGATTTGCTACCCCCCCCTGCTGGGCCAAGTGACTTCTCTTTTCCCTGTTTTTCAGTCGCAACTCCCCCAACCCCCTTTTTCACTTCACGCACTATTGTTCACGCGGGTTCCCCCTCTTCTTTTTATTCCTCTTCCCTTTTTTTTAAGAACTCTTTTAGATTTGACCCCCCAAATGGGCGATTCCCCCCCACGCCGGCTTCCCCGCGACGTTTTCCTGCTCCCCCGGAACCTACGTGTACATTCCTTCCCCGATTTCTATCTCTTGTCCTTTGTTTCTTTTTTTTGGAGCTTTCCCAGCTCCCGGTTCTCGTCTACTTTGCCTCGATCCTTCCTCCTTTGGACCCCATTATTGTACCGAAAGTAACTTGGTCTTGTAATGTTGTTATGGGACCTTAAAAAACTTGCCTCCCTTCAGCTTTCTTTTTCCCCCCCGAAAAGGACATTTAAAATGAGTTCTTTCTACCTCCTGGTGAATCTTGATCTTTTTTAGCCCGTATCCCCTCCAGGATATAATTTCCAAGTTAACTTCTTTCTGGAACTTAATTTTTTCTTGTTTTGTCGTGTCCCCAGTCCCCGTGGGGAAACTTGTTTCCGGTCTTGCATTCTGAAGCTTCCCCACTCCCAGTTTTACTAATATTGACCCCTGGCATTTTTACCCTTGATGTTTGCCCATTCCTCTTCCCCCCCCCCCAACCCTCCTGCGGATTTTTCCTCAAGCCTTTTTTTCCTCTTGATCAGTTTTCGTCGCAAGGTATAGGAGACCCTTGGAACCCTGCCGGACATGCGCGTTTAACATTCTCGGATTCCCCCCTTCTTTTCTTCGTTAGACTTCTTGTACGCCCCTTCTTTCCTCCGTCCGGGACCTTTTTTTCCTTTTAGGAAGTCCCTTATTGATCTCGACTTCCCCTTCTTCCTTTTGGTGTTTGTATTTCGATAGAGCCCTTGTTTCGCTCTCCTTTCTGGTTCCTTTGTTGTTCTTTGAAATTTTCCAAGAAAATTCCCCTGGGGGCGGGTTTCCCCAAGCACACAATTCCTTTTCTCGTGACCTTCTTTTCAGAGTTCCTCCCCAACCTTTCGGCTGTCCCTCCTTGGGTCCGTTGCTTTCATACTTCTCGGATTCTTTCATCCTGAGATTTCATTCGAATGCAAGTAAGTCTTTCTTTTTGCTGTTACCCCCCCGGCTTCCACCCTCCGGGATTTTTTCCGCTTGCTACTGGAGGTCGCTGTTGGATTTTTTATGGCCATTCCCGAGATCCATATTTTGTGTCCCAAATTCGAGATCTGGTAATTTTTCACTCGGCCTCCTTGGGGCTTCCCCAACTTTCTCATCGAAGCTTCATGTTTTAACATTGGCTTTTATTAGTTTTTAAAAACTGACTCTGGATAAACAGTCCAGACAGTTATACGCTTTTTTCTACCCTTATTGCGCTTGCAGTATCGTCCGACCAGTCAGTAGCGATTCTTTTTTCCTCCCTTGCCACGGATACCCTGTCTTCCGCCCCTCGTTTTTATCAATAAACTTCTAGGCTATCAGTTGTTCCTGGGCCTGTAGGTATATTCTTTTTACGAAGGATTTCCCCTCTTTTTCCTTTTTTTGTTTTCCTTCCTCTTCGAACCATTCCCGGTGAAGCCTATCCCCTCCCTTCTCACCCCCCCCCCACTGAGTAGATCTAAGCACCAGCCCCTTTCCACGCTATGCTCTGTCTGTTTTTCAGGCCGCCTTTTATGTTTGCCCCCCTCCTTTTCCTGAGACCCCAATAGTCTGGTTCCTTTTTCCCCATCTCCCTCTCAGAACTTTTTCCCCGTCCCCGGATATACCCTCGGCTTCTTTCCCCTCCCCAGGGGCCCCCACTCTAAGCCAGGCAGCTTCTGAAGGTTCCTTTTCTTTCTAACCCCTTCGTGCTGGCGAGACCCTTCTCTTGGAGAAGTTTTCCCACGGGCCTCCTGCCCGAAAACCGGCCCCCTTTGCTTGAATTTGCTCCCCTCAGACACTGGTGACGTTCTCTTTTTCCGCAATTAGGGTCCCCACTCCGGTCCCCCCTTTTTAAAAGTCATTCACTGGCCCGCTTTTCGAACTCTGTTTTCCCCTGACCAATAGAAAATCGAGGCCCCCGCCCTAAGTTTTCCTTCCTGGAAATCCTTTTTGAGGACTTTCGGATCTCTTCGTCAATCACCACCCCCCAAGTAAGAGTTTTCTAAATAAGCTGATCCAACCCTCGAATCTTTCTTTCTTTGACTGGACTTCCCTCTTTTTCACCCAGCTTCCCCTTAGGAACCCCCCCCCCCGTTCTCCTTCTCCCAGTCAGGGCTTTCAATTATACTGGGACCTCTCGGCACCCGATGAGTTCTAGACCGCCTTTTTCGTCTTACCTGGGAACTCTTCAGGACCTTATCTCCCGCCTCAACAGAACTCTCCAGCCTGTGGTTGTCCCTGCCGCAATTCCAAAGGGCCAGCTCTCTTGTTTTTTAGCCGACATCAAAATGTTGGACCACCCGTTTTTATGTTTTCCAAGTTTCTTTTTTTCCCCATGGTGAACTTCCTCCATCCCGAGAGCATTCCCCCCCCCCTTTGACTTTTTTCCCCAGAGACTCCCTTTCGACTCCCCTCCTGCGGGCCTCATTCTACCTAGGCAAGGTCTAGATCTTCCCCTTTCGCCCCCTACCTTTTTCCTCTCCTTTCATTCCCCGGTACCCCTCTTTCCGAATTTTTTTTTAAGGGGTAATCAAGGACTCTCCTCCTTACATTTTCTCTTTTTTCCCAGAAAACTTCCCCTCATTCCCGATATCTCCTGTTATCCTCTTTGGTCCCCACCCCTCCCCCCCCCTTTTTACAATATATCTATATTTCTCAAGATTCCTTTTTTGTTTTTTTCTGAGATCTTCGTCACACTGTCGGGGGGCGGACTTTCTATTACTAGTAGCTTGCTAGACTTTTCTCTGACCCCTTATTTTCACCTCAAGTTCCACCAAAACCCTCTCCCCCCATTGCGGTATCCGTCTTTCTCCGACCCCTTTTCGACCCCTACCCCCCTTACCAACACTCTTTTTATCCATTCGGCTTTTTTGAAGCTTTCTCTGTGTCTTGTCTAGAGCGGCCCCCATGTCCGTTCTTCTTCTATTTCAAGATTCCTTTCTAATTGTCTGTTTCTCTCTTCCTAAAGTTGTCTTTTTCTGTGAGGCTTTTTTTTTTCTTGTAAGACCCCCCTTTCTTCCACAGAACTCATTTGGTCTCGTCGTTTCTTTTCCTGAGAAACCCCCAGAGCCCTCCTTTGCTTTTGCTGTTCTCTGCCTTTTTTTAGGGCGTTTTAAGTGTTTCTTCTTCTGCAGGGAGAACTGTCTGTATGTCCTCCAATAAGGCGGATTTCTTATGAGCACCAGGCCATAGGCCGCCAGACACTTTCCTGTGGCCTTCAACCCTTTTTACTAAGAGTTTACTTTCGGGGAACTTTTGTGATTTTTTCCCATCCCTTTGTATCTGAGATCCCCCAAGTTGCCATTTGAGATCCTTTTTTCTTTTGTGAAACCACTGTCTTTGACGGTCTGGCCCTGATACTGTTTTTCCCTCTTTCATCCTTTTATTCAAGTATACTTTATGTTTTTCCCTCCTTTCTCTTTTGGACATCCGACTCTCTGTCTCCCCTTCCGAGGTTTCCCATGAGTTCTTTTGTCTGATTCTTTATGTATGGGTCTGCCGTGTTGCATGTTACCCCCCCCCCTTTTTCAAGGTTTCCCTTCTTTCATCGTTGCTACTGTGTTCTGGGATCGGGATTTTTCGGCTTTTTTATAGCCATGTTTCAAGAAACCGGAGAGGCCCCCAATTCGTTTCTTCCCCTTTTCCTTCCCAATTTGGTGTCCACGATTCTAACTGCCTCCTGAAGACCGTTTTGCTTCTTGTAGTATTTCTTCCCCCCCTCCATTGTAGGTATTTCCTCCCTCCCATGATCCTCCCTGTCCCATTACGCCGGTTTTCCCTTTATTTGCCCATCTCTTCTTCTGGCGCTTCTTCTTTCCTGGGTCCCTTTTTTATTATTTTGTTCTTCAACTTTAGGGGGCCTCTTCCTTTTGGGTTTTTCTGAGAGGCTCTCCCCCCGTTCTCTTTAGGACATGGACTTGCTTGTGAGGAACTCCCACTCCCCTTTGCCGCTTTGCCAATTTTAGACTCTCCATCCGAGACATGAGCACTATTTCTAACGTTGCCGCATGATTCTTCCTGAGGCCCCTGCGGAGGCTCACTCCCTAACCTTCGTTTCCTCCCCCACGATCAGGCCCTTAAGCTTTCCACATGCATGGATATCAAGACCCTTTGCCCCGACCTCTCAGTCCTCGCGTTTCTCGCAAGGTTCTTTCCCTTACCCTCCCTTTTCTAGACCCCTTTTTTAGAAACCCTTCTTCCTAACATACCCTAACAGCAACAGGAGCTTTTGCAACCTCCCCCCTCCCTCTGAATTTTTCCTGTTTTTCACCCTGTCCCCCCTGCACCTCCAAGTTTTTCCCTCAACTTTTCCCGGAATGATCCCTTCTGTATCGCCATAGCAGGTCCTTTCTCCCCATCATACACGCCAGGAAATTTTTTTTTTTCCCCTCTTTCTTTCCCCTTCCGCAGCATGTCCCTGAAGGGTTGTGATGTCCGCAAATTCCCGTCTTTCCTTCCTTGTTCTTTTTTTTCCACGACCTTTTCCCCCCGAACCCCCTTTTTCCCCAACATTCCGCAATACTCCCCCGCAACTGATAGCCCCCTGGCCTTGTAGGTCCCCCTCATTTTCCTTCTGTCTGGACTCCCCTTAAAGGGGCCTTTTCCCCCATCGTCCATTAAAGTTCATATAGTCCCGTTTTAGTCAGGCAACCTTTCCTAGTTTTTGCCAAACATTCCCCCCTTTACAGCAATCTTCCTTTTAATCCCTCGATCACTGCGAAACCATCACCCCCCTCCCCGTGTTGACGGCCACCCATCCACCCCAGTCACTTTTTGGACCTTCCTTGTTTTTCTGCCCGATCAAATTTTCCAGCAGGGCCACCCGCGTGTTCAAGATCCCTTCCCTCTTCTACCATTTTACAAATCTCATCCAAATCGTGGAGGTTCCCCTGCTGGAAAACCCTTTTCTTTCCGCAGAACCCCTTCTCCGACCCCCATCATTTCTCAGGCGATCTCTAAGTTCCTCTGCACTACCCCCTTTTTTGACCAAAAGGAGTTTACCAACTCCTCCCCCCCTCTTATACCTCCCTCTCCATGTCCTTTTCTCCCTCTCCTTCTTCCTTTTTCCTCCGAATTCTTTTTGACCGGTTTACAATACTTCAATGGGCTCTCCCCCCCTTTTTCTTTCTGTTCCTGCCCCGGTGTAAATCCTCCCCCCTCCTTTGCCCCCACCCCCCCCCTCACTGTTCGACAGTTCCTCCGTTGTCATTTGTTTGGTACGTACTTGTATATCTGTTCCCTGAGGGCTGGAGCTATAGTTTTGGGCTACCTTGCTCACCTCGCATAGGATAGTGGTTCGCCCCCTTTTGTCAGGCCAGCCCCACCAAATACCGTTCGTTTCATGGTTTTTTTCCTCATATTTCACCCCCCTTCTTAATTTCGCCCCCCAATTTCTTTTATCCCGCTTTCTTCCGACCCGAGGCATTTTTCCTCTCCAACTTTTGTTTCTCTTTTTTTCTTCAGACGGTCTAATCAAGCGCTCACTAGTCCATTTCCCGCTTGTCTTTTTTATTTTTTTGTGGTTTTCCGCTTTTTTCCTCCCGTGGTTGCATTTTGGACACTTTGGTATTTTTTACTCATTGCCACTCAATCATAACTTGTATGCTAGCTTTTCCTTTTTCCTGACAGTGCGCGCTTCTGTGCTTTCGTGCTAAAACCACGATAACCCTTTCCCATTCTCCACGTACCCTATTCTTATTTCGCACCCCATTGTCGACCCGTCGCCCTGCCTACGGGAGAGTTATTTCCCCTTCGGACCTCTTCAAGGATTCTTTTCCTTTTTTGGACCCCCGTTGTTACTGATAAATTCTCTTTGGGACGACCCCTCATTTTTCCCTCTCATTGTCTTCACCGCACTGGTCCCTGTTTTGGTGATGTGATCTTTTCCCCAAGTCTCTTCCGGCCACGTTGTTTTTTCCGCGGATTGATGTCAAATGATTGTCCTCTGTTTGTTTCTATTCCCCGGTCTTGTAGTCTTTACATTAATAAGGTTTGGCCCTTTAGCCCTTTTCTCCGGGTTAGACGTATTGTCCATTTTTTCTAAACACCATGGAGTTCCTTCTTTTGGGAGAGCGGTTTGTTACGACTCTTTGTATACCTTCTCTGTTCCTTATTCCTGGAGGTTGAATTGCTATTCTGTGTCCCGGGCAGATCCCGCCACTTCTCTTCGGGAGGAAGGGAAGACTCTGTAAAACTCAAAAGAAGACGACGATTTGGGGCAAGCCCAAGTCTATTCGAAGGAAACCATTCTGGGAGGAAGAAGAGAAACTGAGAATGATAAGAAATTTATTGGTTTTCTTTCCAATTAATCCTTGGCCCGGATTTCGCTCGTGCGGTTTTTCTGTTGTAGGGTACTTCGGTTTTTTTCTTTTAGGAGAGAGTTTTTCTCAGGGATTCTCTCCCTCCGATGCCCCCTCCTTTCCCCCCCCTTTCTTCGAGTAGGGGCAATGGTGAATTTAAAACTCTGCTCTTGTTCGATGTAGCCTTTCTCTGTCCCCCATTGTGATCTCCCTCGTATTTTCCGTGCCCTCCACTTTGTTCATCATTCCCTTTTCTCTTCATCTGCGATCCTTGAAATCCTTGGTCGGGCTTCGGTGTCCCTCCCCCGGCCACTTCTATTCTTTTCCTTATCTTTAAACCTCTTACTCGCACCCCTTCTTCTCGTTATTTTTCTAGTCGTCTCCTTTCATATCGTACATGGAAGGCCTCTTTCTACTTACCCTCTTCCCCCCATCCCCCGATCATCTCTCCCCTTTCTTAGGTTTTTCCCTTTAACCAAGTTCCCCTTTCATGGCATCTCCCCCTTTTATGTGAGGACTACAAGTGCATTTCCTTCCACTAACCGATAAGACCCTTTTTATCCTGACCTCCCCTGCATTGTTTCCCATTTCCCCGTTTTCCATTCGATCTCACTGGATGTCTTCATAATCCAGCGCTCCCGATGTACTGCTCACCCCTCTTTTCTCATGTTCTTGCCCACCCCCCCCCCCTTGATCCTGCTCGCACTACCAATCCCCCTCCTCAACTGTACCTTCTGAGAAACTGTACCGTCCCCTTGTTGGTCTCCCTCCCCCCCCCCCACACCCTTCCCTCACCCCTCACATATTTGCCCATCAATTTTTTTCTGGATTCGTCCGTCCTCCTTACTCCTTTCGGATCCCCAATATACAATCCAGTTTCAAGTTTTTTTTTCCCCTCGGTCCCCCTCCTTCTTGTGTATCGATCCTTGGACAATATTTTTTTTTTCTTTTTCTCCTCCCCTTTAGTCCTGTACCTCCCGTTGTTTCGGACACCCCCTTCCCTTAGCAACGACCGGAGAAACAATCCATCCATCTTTTTTCGCTACTGGACATCCCCGGCCTGCCTTTGACCTTTTTGTAGTCGTCCCATCTCACAGTTCTCCCTCTCAAACCCACGAGTCTTGATTAACCATTACTTATGGTCCTCACCCTTCCAGATGACCCGTTTTTCTCTCCCTTTCCCTCCTTTCGGATATATTTTACCCCCCCGCCATTCCGCGTCCTCTTTTGGAGGTTTGACTGCAACTTGCCCCTCCCTTGATTTGTGTTGCTCTTCTAACCTTGAAAGTTTTCCCTTTCTTTTTCACCTCTTAAGGGGGTCCCAGGCCCTTAACCCCCTCTGGCCGCCTGAATCCCCTCTTTCCAAACATCTCCCTGAATCCTTTTTTTCTTTCCCAAAGACCCCCCTCTTTTCCCTTCCCTTCATATCCTGTCTTTGTTTTTCTAAGATCCGTTGAACTCAATCCCGCCCCCCCCATCCCCGCCCTTTTTGAACCCACTGCTAAGTAACTTTTTTACCTCGTAATTTTTCCTAATCCTCTCCTGGGGTGACAAGTTTGAAAATACCCTCCTTCCGTCTTTTGTCACTTCTTTCCCCCTAAATGCCCCTCTTAATCGGTATGTTTGTTTCGAATTGCTTTCAAGCTTTACCCCCATCCTCCCAAGACCCTCTTT
>Ga0179593_1558996_pt1 | contig 12763 bp, 10 predicted proteins | sample CZODoug2_1_08_16_FD_185931 | JGI IMG/M metagenome (GOLD analysis project Ga0179593, IMG submission 185931) | Vadose zone soil fungal communities from Angelo Coast Range Reserve, California, USA - CZODoug2_1_08_16fungal (PacBio error correction) | ecosystem: Environmental > Terrestrial > Soil >... | reverse complement strand
TCTTAGATCAGACCAGGCTTGGTCCGCGTCGATGGCTTTTTTTGGTTTTCTTTGTTGAAGCCCCACACCCGGACCCAGAAGCCCCGTCCCACGCGCACGGGCCGCGACAGCGTCAGTTCTTCCGCCGGCTTTTTACGTGCAGCCCCAGTTTTCAGCCTTTTATCTTTTGGAAGGATCTGGCACCTGGTTTCGCGCCTTTGGTTTGAGGAACTCGGAATCCGGCTTCCACCACGGGTTAATTCCCGAACCCTTTCCACTTTCCCCACCCACACCCCTTGCGGCGCTGGGCGTTTTTTATATTTTTTGATGTTTGGTGGAAAAGTTTTTCGTTTGTATGGGACCCGCTTAGCTGCTTTCTTTCGGATGGTGGTCGGGGCCCGCTCACTTTCCTGACTGGCTTTTACAATCACGCCTTGAGGACCCCAGGACCGTTTTTTTGCCGCGGAGGGCGCGCTGTGTTCGCATTTTTTCGGCGGCGATAGCCGGGTCATTTTTGACGCGTCTCGAGGTACGCTTTTGGGGATTTGCAAGGGCCTTCCTGACCCACGGCCTGTGGATGTTGATAACACACGTTCCAGCGGGCGTCCGTTTTTGCGGGTCCCAGCGGTGCTTTTTTTTTTTGGTCCCTTTTTTCTTCCGGAACAACCTTTCCGCTGTCGTGCGGGGCACGCTGGGCTTTGCCGCCCGGAAGACGTTTTTTTTAGCTTTGAGATTGGTCCCTTCGTCGTGTTCTTCCCTAACAACCGAGTTTTTTTTATTCTAATCACTTTCCGTTTTGTGTTTTTTTGCGATTATTTCTTTTGTGGTCGCGATCTGACGGAAACAGACTCCGTCCAATACCGCTCGTTTCCTTCGAACCAGGCGTAGTGCGTGCCGTGGGCTTTCCTCTTGGGCACGAACTCGGCTTTTTTCCTGCTCTTGGCGTGCTCCCTCTCCAACCGTGGACCTCCCGGACGCGGATTCCTCCCTGTACTGGTGTCTATGAGAGAATCCAAGGTTTCCTTGTCGATTGGGTTGATACCCCACAAACACGTTGGCCCGCGTCGCCGTACAAAGGCCTATCCCGTGTCCTTTTCTCTCCCACGCGCTCTCGCTTTCTAATGGTCTCGACCTTCCAGGGGGAGGGTTTTTGTTGGTTTTGGTCCCAAGGTTCGGCGTGACTCCCTGGGAAGACACCATCCGTCCCGGTCTTGGACGCCAGGCCTTTTTGTCTTTCGTTTCTCTTTTTGAAGATTTTTTCTGTTTTTCTAGTCCGACCGCCGGCGATTGTCAGGTTGCTCGTGCTCATCCGCCCGTGTTTTTTGCGTTGTTCTGGGAATGCAGGTGCAAGGCCTTTGTTTTGCAGGATTAGTCGTTGCCGGTGGGATGCTGTATCCCCTTGCTGCTCTTTACCGTAGGAAAGAGCCGGATTATCGCTGTCGCATTGGGTTCGGCAGCTTCTTTTCGTTGTGGTGGATGTAAACATGTTTCTTGCGGTTGGGTCTTCATCGCCTTGGGCGGTTGTCGCAGCTCCACCCCCCGAGTTCTATCTAGCCACCTGGTGCGGCTGCAACTATGCCTTTGCCGGGTAGATGGATGCCGCTAGTGCCGGCCCTCATGTTGATTGGCGGCGCTGGGGCTTCTCCCCCGATGATGGTTTTTCTTTGAAGCTTGATGAAACGTTTTTTTCGGACGGTGATGTGTTCATTTTTTTTGGCCGTACCCCGGAATCGGCGGCTTGTGCAGACCATATCTGTTGGTGCTCCCCTTTTCTGTGGTTGAAGGTGAGGGGGCTGGACTAGTGGCCGTGAAGCTTTGGGCCAAGGCTCAGAAACGTCCACTCTAGTGGGGTTTGGCTTGTAAGCAGCCTGTGTCGACATCATTCCCCCGCTCCCCGCCGTTCCTGTTCTGCTCCTGCCGGTTCCCTCGCCTGAAATGCTTACGCCCGGAGGTTGGCTTTTCCGTTTGACGTTGAAGCCCTTTTTCGTTTGCCTCCAGATCTTTCTCGCGGTGGCGCCAAAAAAAACAAACCACCTTCTCTGGGCGGAAAAGGACCTCTTTGAGAGTGGCGGCGCGGTTTACGTGTCGGCCAAAATGTGATCGCCACGAGTCCGTTTGTGGGGCGGGTTTGTTGCAAAGGTTGGTGCCACCTGCTCGAAGCCGATTTTTTTGGAAGTTCTTCCTTTTTTTTCGATCTTTACCCAATTCTACAACGATGCCATTAGGAGCGGCCTACTTGTGCGGGCGATTCATTTTGCCAATGTGGTCCTTCATTTTCCATTGGCAAACGGCGTCGCGATTTTTTTTGGACATCATTTTCCCCGATGTCGTCGGGCCGGTCCGCTCGCGCACAGGTTCCCCAGAACCCCCGTGTCCGGAGCCTTTGTCGATTCACCACCTTGCACTATGCGGAAGCGCCCACGGGGCGGTTGCTTCCCCCCCGCAGGCAGATCGTCTCGAGGTGCGTTTTGGGACCGCGTTGGCGGATCCCCCACAAAGCTCGGCGAACGTGCGGTTGGTCTCTGTCTGAGTTTGCTGTCCCCCATGCCCGTTTTAGCGGCGGGTTTCGCCCAGGGGGTGCCGCCTGTTGGGAGATGACGGCTGCATTTCTCCCATTGTCCTCCCCGGTCTGCGGCTTTGGGGCCTTTCAACGCGCCGGGCGAAACCTGGCGTTTGTTGCCTGTCCATGACCCTGCATGGCCATCTTAAGTCTTTTTCCCCTTCCCACCCCGCCGCTTGATTCGGTTTTTTCTGTACGCCTGCTTTTTCTCGCAAATCGCTCGCTGCCGCCCCGCGGGGACGCTCCGTCTCTGGCGCAACGGTCCGGTTGCCACCCCAAACGAGACGGCCCAATCCCTTCACCAAACACAACACCGGACATTCATTTCCACGGTATTTAGTAAATGCAGCCCTATCTTCGGACCATTTGGTTGGGCGGTTGGACCGTATTGTCAAAGTAAATTTGGTTGCGGTCAACCGCCTCGCGCCCCTACCGTACAACGCCTGAGGACGCATTCTCCCGAGTGGTACCTACCGTGTTACCCGAAAATCGAGAATCTCGGACCGCGTGCTGTTGCCGGGGCGCCCCCGGATCGGTCTCGAAGGAGATTCATTGCGCGCTACGTCATTAGTTTGAATTCCATCGACAACTTCGCACTGCGCCCACCGCCCCGCTGTGCGCGTTGCGCGACCTCCCTGGCCGGGCCGCCGGCTGCAGGGTACGTCACTTTCCTTCTTTACTCCTTGTGGGGTTGGAAACGTGGACCTCCCTGAGGACTGAGACCTTTCAACGTAGGCCGTAGGAACCTTGGCCCGGGGCGGGTGCTTCGGCTTTCCGTGACCTAGGTCGTGTCTGGCTTATAGGTTTGTTTGCACGAATCTTTGGACAGTTGAACGTTTGTTTTAGTTTTTTACATCAGCCTCTTTTTTGTTCCTGGATTGGCTGTGTATAAGTTGCTCTTTCATCCCTTTGTGTTTTTTGAAAGAGATTCTTTCCCCGCTTTTCCATCGCCCAACCCCACACCCCCCCGCAGAGGTGTTCCTCCGGAAAGTCTGTCGATGCTTTTTGCTCTCTTATCGCCAGCCGCTCAACAGTCCGGCGGCATGATTCCTGGGTCATTGGCCGAACCCGTTTTTCGCACTCCCTTTTAAAGAGTTTTGCGGTCCCTTCAGTTCTTCATTTCATCCTGATGTAGGGCCGGGCCCCCCACGGTTCCCCCGTCACCCTTCCGCCTGCTTGCCGGTTTCGGCCATGGCAGATCGGTGGCTGCTGAGGGATGTTTTTCCTTCTTTCTTTTTCGTTGAGGGTCATGTGGTCACTGTTGGGGCGGCGGTTTGTGTTTGTATGGCGCTTTTTTTTTTGCTTATGGTGTGTGGATGGTGAACTGGAGGCCCGTCGAGCGTCATTCTTCGGAGTTTCCCTTCTGCTGTTAGCAGCAGGCATGTCTCCTCGCGCCCTCTTGGAGATCTGACAGCAAGCGGTCCGACGACTTTTCCCAGGCTTGACGGTTTTGCGCGGAGGTCTTGCGTGCCCCGTGGGCTGGTCCGTTTCAGAGACGCGCCAGTGCGTTTTTTCTAGACCAGCAGAGGACAGTTTGATTGCATGTAAGCTTGCCGTGGTTTCCAGGGCGCGTCCTCGCCCCATTTTTCTCGCTTGTGTCGAGCCGTGCCAGGGACTGATCGGGTTGTTTGCGGGTTTGTTATTGGCCGTTTCGTGTTTTGGGCGATGCCGCCACTTTTTTTTTGCCCTAGTAGGACGGCTGCGGTTCGCGTCGGTCAAGCGATGAAGGCTTTCTTTCGCCGTGTGCCCCATGCGTGCCATTAGATAACTGAGTTGGTTTTCTCGATAGTTTTTGTTTTGGTCCCTTTTTTTGCCCCCGGCGTCCGTGGACGGGCCCGTTGAAAGAGGGGCCCCCTGTCGCTGTTCCCAGAAACCATCAAGCCGGGGGTGAGGCCTTCTGCGGCCCCGTCGAGGAGGGATGAGCCGTTTTAGCTGGCTTATAGAAGTTTTTTTCTTTTTTTGCCAGCTCGGCCTGATCGTTAGTCGCCCGGTCGCTAAGCTTCGTTTCACGCCCGTCCCAGAATTGCAAACGATTGTCCCACACCGCCCGGGAGTGTTTTTCCCCGGCGCGTTTCGGGCGATGAGCAGTTGGGTTTCGACGTTCCCGGTTTTCTTCGCTCCGTTGTTCGGAAAACAATTGGCTGCCCGGCGGACTTCCCCCTTTTTTACTGGAGTCTGAAAGTTTGAGTCCTCTTCCTGTGACCTTCGACAATGTTCGCGTGCCTGCGGAAGGTCAGGCCGGATGTGGGTCCGGCAGGTCTGGGCCTTGACACGTTAGCCGAATTACGCGCTGTCTGTATAGTTTTTTTTGGTCCCCTCTTTTGCCAAGAAGAGCCTTTAAAGAGGCCGGTGAGGCTTTGTGCATCATTTTTGTTTTTGACCCTTCTCCTTTGCGTCGTTACCTTTCTTACGCCCTTTGTCTTCTCTTTTTTGAGTACCATTTCAGCTATTTTCGATTTTTTCCGTTCGTTTTTTGACCCTCGTCTTTCCGCCAGTTGAGCTTGGCGCGCCCGCGACAACGATGTTCGTGGTGCTAAGAAAGGATGCCCAGGCTTTGCTCGCATAAGCCGTTTTTTCCCCATCACGGGGCGGTTAGGCATTTTTAGGTGACCTCGCTGGGGCAAGGGCTTGGCGAGTGCCCTTCTCCCATGTTCGGCCAACAGTTTTTTTTTGATCTTCACATGTTTTCCAAAAAATCCGCCAATTAGATTTTAGAAGTTCCGTTTCATCCTGCACAAAAACTGGACGAAGACGTAGCAGACATTTCACTTTAGTATGGGAGGGCATAACCAGCCCCCGAGTAAAATGGTTCAAAAGGAAGATCATCGGTCGGTCCGCTGCAGCACCCAAGGGCCGTGCTCCCCAGGATCGGCAGTGCCGGCCATGTTCCGTTCTGTGCCGTACCGTCATCATGTGGGGCACTCGACCGCTATTGATTCATTTTTTTGAGATCGGAAGATCCAGCCGGCCCGGCAAGGGGCCAGCGCTCTAAAGGGTGGTTCTGAGCATCATTCATCCCCCACGTCGGGTTTTCTCGGCGGGAGTCGAGACGGTGACTGTGAAGCCCATCCTTTTTAACCTAAGCTGCGACCATGCTTTTGAAAGGGTGCAAAGCGGACATGTTTCTCAAGTGGTCATCCGCCGGAAGTTTTGATCGCAAGCACCAGATAGGCAGGGTAGTCGCCCGGCTAGAGCAGCTTTTTTTTTGCAAGTTCTGGTTTTTTTTTTTTTCTTACCTCGAACTGCCTTCACGGGCTTAATAGCGGTGAACCTTTTCCCACAACCGCGTTTTTTCGTGCGACGTAGCCGCGATCCTGTTAGTGACCTTTTTCTTAAGTTCGCCACCGAGTTGTCGTTCGGGATGGTTGTTAGTGCCCTGGGCTCCCCGTGTCACGGACTTGCCCGGCCCCGTTTTATCCCCCGCCCTTCGTGGTCGCCCCAGGCATCTTTTTTTTTGAGAGGTTTTTTTCTCTGAGCTGTCGCGCGGATTGCGGACATTGACGCCTCGCGTCCTCTGCGGTGTGACTTCTTTGCCGGCCCGGATCGTTTCACGTTTTTGGGCCCTGGTTTTCTTTTTCGACAGACACCAACGAAGTGCGTTTTCTGGGCACGATGTGAGTCCTAGCGTTCTTTCATAGACCAGGATTTTTGTTCTTTCGGGGGCACAAACTAATTTAACTTTTACGAGCTTCCTGTCCAATTCGTCGGATTTTTACCCCTTTTTGACAGCGCTCTGCTCCCGTCGTTGTTGTTTGATTGATTCCCTTTATTGAGTGCTTGGGTCTGATCTCGTTCTCGAAGTTGTTTGAAAAGCGCTCGTGTCATTTTCTTTCATAGTGTCAGCTCCGACGACCTTTTTTCCTGAGGCGCCCTCGGGATGCTCCTTCACATTAGTGCCCGGACCGACGTGGCGGGAGCAATTCCCCGGGTGTTTTTCTTCTACTCCACAACCTGTCCGGGTCGATGCTCGAGGCTTGCTTGTCCCCAGGGTTCCGAGTTCGACGACGTTGAAGGCGCCAATGTCCTCAGCCTCTTTCTTGAGCGCTCGACCCGAGAGCTTCCTCTTTTTATACTTGTTCTCGACCAACCGCTGTTTTGGATCGTTTGTACGGCGACCCTTCCGTTGACAGTTTTTTGCAGTTTGGTTCCCCATCTTTGGACGCTCGGTGTCTTCTAGACGATGGACCCCTTTTCTCGGCGTTTCACTTCGCCGAGCCAGTGGGCCTGAAAAATTTGAATTTTTTTCCCTGCTTTGTGGACCGATTTTTTTTTTCGTTCGAGTTTCTCGGCTCTGCAGAAAAAACCGGGGCGTTTGTCTGGTTGACGACTGCGATCTTTGGCTGCCCTTCCCTAGGATTTTTTTCACCGGATTTGTGAGTCGATGTTTTTGCCTTTTTGTGCATTGGTCGTTTTGCAGACTTTTTTTCGTGTGGGTGGCTTGGCTTCAAATTTTTCTTCGTAGGCCGTCGCCGTCTCTCCCCTGGGGGACGCTGTGCTCCCCTAGTGTGTTGGATGATCCCACTCTTCCTCTATGAAGGGCAGGGCTTGGCCCTGGCGTTCTGGGGAACGGCCGTGGATCGGGTGACTCATGATCATCGAGTTTTTCGCTCGTCGGGGTGCGGTCCCCCCCTCTGAAGGTTTTTTTTGTCATGCCGATTTTTTTTTTTTGCCGGTATGCAGCGCCGTTTTTGCCTTACCGCTTCTCGGGGTTTTTGCATTAGCTCGGACCCTTTTCCCTGGATTTGCCCGGGCTTGACTATGTTTTTTTGTCTGTCTGGAAAAACGTCTTTCGGCGTCCCCTTTTTCTTCCATGTTTTGTGCAAGGCAAGGCCCACAGAAAAAGGCTCACTCTCGTTTTTTCTTTTATTTTTTTGGCTCGCCCAGCCTGTTCGATGGCTCGCCCCCAAAAGTTTTTTTTTTTCCCCGTTTTTATTAGAATTTGACGGGCCTCTTTCCACCTGTCCTTTAACGACCGTGTGATTTCTTTTCTACGGCGTACATTCTTTCGTGGGAGGTAGTTACCATGAGGTCTTTCTTGTGATGGATCTCTGATCCTAGTGACGGGGGAAAATCTATTTGTCTGTTTCCCGAGTGCGCGTTTTTTGCGCGCTTCTTACGGTTTGTTAGTCCACCAAATGTCTCGAAGCGTCGTGTGGGTGTTTTTTCCAAGAGGGGCAACTTTGAGGGCGTTTCAGACATGACCGCCGACTTTTTGCTTTTCGTTCATGCTTGCCTGCTTTGGGCCCACCGTTTGATCTTCTTCGCCTACAACGACTTCGGTTTCCAGATTCCCTTTCCGCACATTTGGTTGATTAATGTTCGTTGCCCCGGGCGTCTTTTCCATTTCGCTGAATCAGGGTGATCGGGTCATTCATGCTGTCCGTGCCGGTGGGTGACGGCGGATCGCCGCAACTGCTTCGAACCGTTCAGGCGGTCGTTTTCCCCCCTGTCTCTCGGCCGACCCAAGCGTTTGCTTCTCCGTGGCCGTTGCTGCCAGGCCGCAGATAGTTGCTTTCTCGATTCAGGTTCGCCGCAGGGGCCGGCGGCGGCCCGGTGGAATCCCCCCGCAGAGATTTTTTTTTAAGTTTTGAGCGGATCAGGGTCCGATGTCTGGCTTCTATGGGCTAAGCGCGTCGGTTCTGCCAGGACCGGCTTTTTTTACGGGAGCCTTCCAAGGCCTTCACTTTTCGATTTGTGCTTTTGCTTCTTAAAGCTGCCGTACAACCTGTCCGGCCTTTTTGCCGGTTTTCTATCCAGACCGATTGCAGGCGTAGAAAGTCAGGTGACATCCCGCGCATGTAATGGCACGGAGGTTCGTTCCTTCTTAGATGCGATGACCTGTTTGTTTGAGCCGTCATTTCGCTGTCTCGACTTCCACACTGTCCTTTTGGTTTTTTTTGGAACTCGGCAACCCCAACGGCTTGACGGCCAATCCCCAACCACACCCCCCCACCTCCATTCAGGTGTTCTTCCTAGAACATGCAGGATTCATTCGGCTTTTTTTGCTGGCTGAGGTCATTTTGGGCGCGGCTTTACAGCTAATTTTTTTTTGAGGTAACGTCGCCTTTTGCCAAAAGGTTGCCGTCCAACCGGTCATAGGTATGTTTCCCGTACGATCCCTAACTGCGGCAAATACACATCTGTTTTTTTGATCTATTCCCTGTTGTCCTGTTGCGTGCTGCCGCGCGTGATCTTCTCTCCTTCGTGCTGTTCTTCAAAACCCGAGTCTTCCGGTCCTCCTGCATGCGCGTCCGATTGTTCCAAGCACACTCTCGCCACTTGACCCCAACGCCTGCCGCGCTGGATGCGCCTGTTCTCTTTAGCCCCGCCTTTTTTAGCCCCCGTTTTTTTTTCCAGGGCGGGAGGGGGCGCGGGGGAACCGTGGGGCCCTTCCTCAGTTCCCCCTGTTTCGAACGCAACGGGGCCTGCGTAAGAAGCTAGGCCGTGCCAGGTAGGTTTTTTTTTTCAGGACATGCCTTTACATCATGGCCGCCTTTTGTTCACTGTTCGAGTTGCTGGCGCTCCCGTTCTTTTCTTCCCCCCTGGAAATGATTCCTCGAGACGTTGTGTCCTTCTCCACCCCTATTTTCGTTGGGGGGGCTGGTTGGGATGATGGCGCGGAAGGTTAATACTTGTTGTCTCTCTTTAGTGATGATTTCCATTAGGGCCCCCGGCCAATCATCGCCGCACCCCCCCCTCAGTCCCCCTCCCCTTCCCGCGCTCAAACGTTCTCTGCCGACCCTCTTCCGCGGTGCGTTTCGCCCAGCCAAGCTTTTCCGGGTGCCATTTTTTTACCGGACCCCGTGGGCAAAAAAAACGCAGTCCTTTCTTCTTAACTGTTTTCCCTTTTTCATGGCCTTGATTCAGTTTGGGCCCCATCCCCCCCCTTTGCCAGTTGCCTTCTTATGGAAAGTGCGGTTCAGATTAGGTGTTTAGTAGTATTTTTCTGTACGCACGCGCCCCCCTGTGATTTTCGGGAGGCCGTTGGCCGATGGCTTTTGTCTTGAACATAATCCGTTTTGTGCATTAATTTTTTTTCAGGCGCTGTTTGTTTTCGCGCCTTCTTTGATCTCCGTGTTTTTCCCCGATTGTCTGTTCGGCAGGCCTGCTGTCGCTCGCCCATTCGCGGATTGTTCGGGAAGGGTTTGTTTTGTCTCGTAGGTTTTTGCGGGTCCTCGGCGGGGGGGGCAGTTGAGTCTTGGCTGTTCTTTTCGTTGAACCGTAGGGTAAGTGGTTCGCGTCAGTTCCGCTTGCGCACTTCGGGCGTGTCGTCATAGGACCGTTTCCTTAATCCGCCGAGTTGACTCGGGTCCAGTTGGATGGTTAGTGGTTGGTGGAGGCTTCTTGGCTTTGGCTGAGGAGGTCAGTTGAGCATTGAAGACTTTTTATTTCCCCCTTCGTCGGTCAGCGGTTCGTCTTGGCGGGCGCCGCGCCACGTGGCGTTGTGCCATTACTTGGCCATTGGGGCCACGACGCACTGCCCCTTTCCGGTTGATCTACGCTATGTTTCTTCGGGTTCTGGTTCGGGCGCAAAGGGCGGACAGTTTCTTGCAGCTTTTCAAACCAGTCTCTTGCCCCAAAGTGACATATTATTTTCTTTTGAGCTTTTCGGGCCTGTGTGAGGACGCGAGTATTTCTTTTCTTGCTTGAAGGCCGCCAGCTCCTACTGATCGACCGTTTTAGTCTTTTTTTTCCGTAAGGTTGCTCGCAACTTTCTGTTTCCACAGGTTGGCATTTCTTTCCCAACCGTTTGGGGGGGGGGGGGGGGGGGGGTTGGCAAGGCGCCTGGCCAGAAAGCTTTTTTTTGGCCAGTCAACCGGGCCGGTGGGCGCCTTCCTCTTGTCAAGTAGAGGTTTTCTTTTCTTTTGTCTATCCAGCATGATCACTTCGCTCGTTTTTTTTTGTTCCAATTGCTCTGGGGGATTTTTCCGTCATTTTTTTTTTTTTTCCCCCCGGAAGTGAAAAAACAGTTTCTGTGAGGTTTTTCGTTGTCTGACCATTGATTCGAATGGTGTACGGTTTGTCTGTTCATGGATACCCCTGTCAGGGGTTCTGCCCGACTTTTCTTGCAGATGCGGATAATTCGTTAGGTTTTATTACCGTCTCTGCGGTTGGCCCAGAACACTGTCCCCTGCCACGCTTGTGAGGCTGACCTTTGTTTTTTTCTTACCCCTTCCTTTTCTTTTTTTTTTGCTGCTTCGCTATTCGCTTGGAGTTTTGCCGATTGCCCGGTTTTTCCGTACGTGCGCGTCACCTTTTTCCACCTCAAATAATTTTGAACGGGGCGCTTTTTTTTTCGAGAACCAAAGAATTCGTCCCCGAGCCCGCACCCAAAGTCTTTCTGGTGCTGGTGTTCCTCCAATGTCCGCCCGGGCCCCCCATTCACGGGGGCCTTCCGGATGTTTCCCCTTCTGATTCATAATTTTTTTTTTTCTTTCCTTTCTTAGAGGTTTTTGGAAGTCACATGCAACTGGCTGCGAGCCTTGCCTTCACAAAAGCGTCACGACGTGAGGCGTTCCCGTGCTGCACAACCCAAAGCTTGGGGAAGCCTCCGGCGTCCTCGCCCCAAAGACCATTTTAGGAGGGTCATGAGAATCCCGGGGTTCAAGTATGATTATCTGTCTGGATTCGAGTTTTTATTTTTTTTTTTCTGAATCACATTTGCGGGCGGTTGGGCCCCTCTCGGCAGAGGCCTTGATGGGCCGTCACCGTTTGGGGCCCTCCCCCAGTTTTTCGCTAACCGTCATTTTTCATTTTTTTGGGCCCTATTTTTTTTTTTCTCCTTCCCGACATTAAGCGGCCTGCCCATCGGTTTTTTGTTCAGCCGTACTTCCTGGAGAGGATAAGCTTTTTCACCGGGTTAGGCCTCCCCCCCCATTTTTTTTTTTCCTCTCCGGCTTTTCCGTCTTGAATCTCCCCCACACGTGTGGTTTTACCCCTAAGCTTTTTTTGTCCCCCCTGCTTTAAAGCTCGCAGGCATTTGCCTTACCTTTATTGAAGTTGATTTGACAGGAGCTCAAAGGTCTCCGTCGGGTAGCACTTCACCGTACTTTGATCTGTTTTGCTGCTTGTGAGCTTTTTTTTTTTTGTTTAACTCGGCAAACTGGCCTCCCACCATATGAGGGAACCTTCAAGCGAGCTTTTTTTCTTTCTTTTCCGTAGCCTTGTGATCGGGTTTTCCTTGGTGCACAGTTAGTTTTTTTCTGGGGACTAGACCGATTCGCATTTTTTTTTCGTTTTAGTTGTTTGTCGGACCCTTGTTAATTTCCTTTCGTCGACTTGACGTTTGATTTCGGGTATTCATACGCCGTGGTCGCCCCCCCCCCCCTGGTTCGAACCAGGCGATAGTGTTCTTGGTTTTTCTTTTTTCACCTGTTTTGGCGCGTTTTCTAGTTACCCTTTTTCCCCCTTTTAAGATCGTTTTCCTGACCGTGGGTGACTTTGATGCCGTACGTCCTCCCCTCCTCCGTTGAATTTTTTTTCCTTTCTCGACCTTTACCCCCCCCAGGACTATTACCACTTTTTTTCCAGTTCCAGGTCTTTTTGTGCACATATTTTTAATTTTTCAGTGGATCCCGCCAGTCACCCATATCCCCTCGCTAGTTTAGGGGCTCTGAGACCCTGAAGCCTCGTCTGACGAGAGAGACCCTTTTTCACTTCGTTTCTCGATACTCGACCACATTTCTTACCTCTCTCTCTTTTTTCTCCCCTTCGTTTTTTTTTTTTGTTGTAGGAGGTGGTTTTCAGAGTCTTATTTCGCCCCGTTTGAATAACAATCTCGGCTTAATTCTCAGGAAGTGCTTTCACCAGTTCTGAAGTTTTTTTTTCACCTTTTAAATCCCTGTGACTGCTTGGCCAACGGCTCTTCCCAAAAATCGGTGCCGACTGTGGCCGGGTTTTTTTTATTAAGGTGTCTTTTTCCCCAGGAATCCCAAACAGGGGCAGTTTTTTTTCATGAGGCGGCTGTGTGGCCCAGTCCCACCCCTTTTGTTTGCTTTGGTAAGATATATCACCCCCTAATTTATCGCGCTCTTTTGCGCTCCGACTCCCCCGAGCTTTTATGTCCTCCAAATTACTGGTATTGTTTTGAACCGGTCAAGGGGCTTTTTTTGTTATTCTTCCGTTTCCTTTTTTTCTCATCACGTCCCATTTTTTTGACCAGGGTTTTTTCGGAACACCCTCACCGAGGGGACGTCTTCAGGCTCTACGTCTCCGTCCACCGCG
>Ga0179593_1319829_pt1 | contig 12763 bp, 18 predicted proteins | sample CZODoug2_1_08_16_FD_185931 | JGI IMG/M metagenome (GOLD analysis project Ga0179593, IMG submission 185931) | Vadose zone soil fungal communities from Angelo Coast Range Reserve, California, USA - CZODoug2_1_08_16fungal (PacBio error correction) | ecosystem: Environmental > Terrestrial > Soil >... | reverse complement strand
CTTTTTTTCCGCTGGGTCGTTCCACTTCCTCTAGTTGGACCTCGGCGTTTCATTAGTACGACCGATCTGACGTTCTCTCATCATAGGGTAGGCGTTATTGGTGCCAGCAAGGCGGCTACTTCGTTTAACGGGCCTCATTTCAGCTGCTTCGTGACTCTCAGTGAGTCTTTGACCTTGCGTTCTCACGTCCTCCTGTCACTGCCAGTCTTCCCCCCCCCCCCCTGAACCGTAAGTGGGTCACTTTTTCAAAATCAAGTTGAGTCCCTTCCCATTCGTGGGCAAGTAACTTGGAGCCCCTCCGGGTAGGTTCTGTCTATTGGCCTGAATGGAGTCCTTTCAGTTTTTTCCCCCCCAGGAAAATCACAAATCTCCCTCGAAGTTCATTTTTTAACACCCGTCCGTTCTGATATGTACTCAATTCGAAACGGCCCCTTTCCCGATCATGCCTCATTTCCGAGCTTTTTTAGCCTAAGGAATTGATACTTTTTTCCATACCCTTTCGTGTGCGAACAAAGCCTGCTCTGTCTGCATCAATTTTTCGGCGAGGCGTTTATTTTCCCGGCCCGAAGGAGGCGTACCACCTATTGTTCCCCTTATTTTTGTCCGGCGCGCATTTATTGCTTTTTTCCTTTGTACCAAAGGTTTCCCCCATACACTTGTTCTTTCTCGATTCTGTCTCCTTCGTTCGTCCCAATAACTATTGATGAGCGAAGTGCTTCCCGTGCTTCCCCCCTTCTCATAGTGGCTCCAGGAAGAAACGCGACCGGCTGCTGGAAAATACTGGCTCCCCGCTTTGAACCCGTTCCTTATGCTTCCCTTTGTGGTGCGCTCCCCCATTAGCTGCTGGAGATCCCTTCCTTCGTTGGTCCATTGACACACCTCGTTACGGCGGTTTTTAATTTTTGTCTAGTTCTTCCTCCCATTTTGATTTCTTAAAGAGGGGTCATCCACCCACCCTTTCGCCCCGCATAAAAGAGGCAGCTGTTTTTTTTTTCTTTTATGGACCCGGCCGGACTATTTTTTTCCGAGGTTCATCCCCACTTGACATTACTCCCCTTGCGTTTGAACAACCCTTTTCCCAACGGCTCACGGTCCAACCTCCCCACAGCCATCTTTTTTTTTTTTTTCACACTCCCACCCCAATGGACCTAGGACTGACATGTTCTCTTCTGGTTCTTCCGATCCTCCTAGCATCACCTTGCATTAGCGTTCCTTTTCGACGCTTTACGCTTCCCCCTCCCTGATAGCTTTCAAAAAAGTCCCCAATGCGAAACTTGCTTTTCCCCCCCGCACATCATATGCGCATCCCCTCCTTCCAATCTTCTCCCCCCTTCTTCCATTTTCAATTCTACTGAACAATCCATGTGGTTGTTTGGCCCCCTCCCAAGTAGTGTTTCCCCTAGATTTGACCTTTACTCGCCCCCTCCATTCAGCTTTTTTTTCCATTCGGGCCTTCCCCCCGTCCCCCTCCTTTCCGTTTTGAAAAGGAGCAGTCTTCCCCCCCTTTACCCAGAAGACTGCTGTGACATCCCATACTCCTCCTTTTTTTGTTGTTTCTTTAGACTTTATCTGAGCTCCTTCTTGATTCTTCGTTTGTCCTTATCCCCAACGTCGAAACCTGCTTTCCCAACTAGTCATCCTTATGTTCTGACGGTTCCCCCTTTCTCGGGAACTTTGTTTCTCTTTCTTAACAATTTCCCTCCTCACCTTTCCTGCCCCCCCAGACGTGCTCATTTCTCGCTTTAGTTTTCAGAAGTCGTCATATTTGACCTTTTCCGTTTGGAGAATCTCCCTCTCCTTCAGAGTTGAGGGACTACCGTGGGAGACTATTGACGCATTCCAAGCGCACTCTTCCCCTTATTCCCAGAACTTCCCCATTCCCATGGGATCTAGAGGATAGACGAAATACCCTTTCTTTTTCTGTACCTTTTTTAAAGTGTTTTACTTGTTCAGAGTCTCCCCTAGGTTCTTTTTTCCCCCTTTTACATGTCGCCAAGCGTTAGGTTAGTTTTATATCCCCCAGTTCAGTGCCTGTTATAGAGGCACCTCGTGTGACCCCAACTTGGTCCAGACGTTTCGCCCACACACTATGGGGATTCTATTCCGGCGTTTTGTGTGCCCCATCGAAGCTGTAGATCTTTGTTCCACCTCTTCTCAAAGATTCTCGCCACCCTCCGTTCCTCCAGGTATGGGGATGCGGCACCAACTCATTTTGAATGTGATACCATCAACGAGCCTCCGTTTTCCTCCCCTTCTTTTTGGCCCTCATCCGCCCCCCCCATTTTCCAGTAGTTTCTCAGGCCTTCTGCGTCGTCCTGGAATCGCCTCCCCCCCCCCTTCGGTTTGGCATCCCCTTCCTTTCCTCTTGGAACCAGGAAGTTTGTCCTCCCAACGTCCGGTGCGCAGTGCATTTGCAATTAGTTCTTTCCTCGTTTTCCCGGGAGCACACCCAAGCACCAAGCCTGCTCGCCGGGGAAAAACACCAGTCCAAGCGTCTTTGTCCCATCACTGATCAGTTGGTTCCCCTTGAAGCCCGCCCGCTAGCTGAAACCCCCTTGAAACTCACTATTTTTTATCGAAAGAAATGGCGCTTTGTTCCCTTATCCCCCCCCTTTGCTTCCTACGATAGAAACCCGTCTTGACCTCGAATCTCCCAATGCGATGTCATGGCGCCTGGGACCAGCTATTTCGTCTTGGTTCACTGCATACCCCACTTCCCTCCCGATTTTTTGTTTGGAATTTTGGCGAATTTCCCCCCATAACTATTCCCAAGTCGTCCCCGGTCTGTCTTCCATGTTATTGGAACTCGATGCCCCGTGTCTCTTCTCCCTTGATTGTGCCCCAAGTTCCCCCACACGAGAGTGTTCGCCTTTGTCCCCTCGCCGCGTGAGAATCCCATGTCCTGCGCCCCCCCCTGATTCCATCGTTAACGGAATTCGCCGTTGATCTTTGACCTGCTTCTTTCTTTCCTTTCAATCGCGGCGTCATCGAGCTTTGAAGGCCTCAACCATTGTTGCGATACCCGACGCCCCGGCTTACTTCTTGAGAGAGCGAAGGTTTGCCCGCGCAGAAGTGTCAACGAACTTTCTCCGTCCTTACACCCTCTCCTCCTTTTCTCCCCCCCCAGTTGTTGTGGTTCTCGGTTTTTTTGACGTTCGTTCCCCAACTTTTTATTAATTTCGCGCTCTTCCCAGATCCGCGAGAGGTTTCGTTCGATCGCAACCATTATTTTTCTGATAACTTTCCCCTGCGCCCTCTCGCTTCCCTTCCACTTCAAGCCTGATCGAGAATCTCCGACAGCAGTCCCCGGCTTCAGTGTTACGCGCTCCTGCGCACTTCTCTTGTGCTAGGAAAACCCGTTCCTTCCTTGGCCAACTTTTTTTTTTCCCCCATCTTTCGTCCCCTGATCCTTGTCCAATCTCGCCACAACATTCTTCCGCCCTTTTTTTTTAGGTATTTCCTTGGTTTATGTTCCTTCCCTCATGTCTGTCTTGCAGTTCTTCTCTTCTCCCCCCCTCCCACACAAAAAGGAAGACCATCGCATGAATCGTGGTAATGTTTCCCCACTCTTTCGATTCATGTTGTCTCCTGTCTCCACATCCCAGGCAGCTTACGATCCCTCCATGTTTTCCGGATCTCAATCTTTTTTTATGCGACCACATTTGTCTGTGGAGACAAGGATCTTTCGTTTCCTCTTCCATTTGCATCGGTGAGTTTTAGGAAGGGACCGCCTGAGTTTTGGGACAAACGCTCCTTTTCCCTTTTTTTTTCCGGCGCGCATTTTCTAGGTTGGCTAACTTACTTTTGATTCCCAACCTTGCTCGTTCTTTCCCTCCCGTTCCGTGCGGCGACCCCCTTTTCGCCCGGAGCGATTGCTCCTTCTTAACGCGGAGGTGGCCCAGGTTTCCCTCCTCCTTCTCGGAGGAATTTACTTTTCATCTTATCGTTTCCCCCTTTTAGACGTCCTTCCCCGTGCTGGAGTATTTTCCTCTTCCCCTGCGGTAGCCGATCGTTCCTGATCAAGTTTTTAACGTAGACTTTTTTACTCCCTCGTTTCCCTTCTTTTTTTCCGCTTCCCAATCTTTTTTTGCTTCGTTCTTCCTGGCGAGTGTCATCCACAAAAAGGTTTTAATAGCACCGCCTTCCCAGGTTGTGACTTGAACCCCCCCCCCCCCTCTCCCACTGTGGATGAGCTTTTCTTACAACGGTTGGCCAAAATACCTTACACTTTTGAGACACCTTTTCTACAAACGCGTGCCGAGTTCAAATCCCCCCCCACAAGATGACCAACAGACCCACTTTACTCCTGGGGCGGTTTCAAGAATTATGTTTCGTACTCCGATATCAGTTCTTCTTGTGCGGTAAAGGAATCATTTTTCCCCTTCCCCCTCTGAGCTTCATTCCCTTCCTTTCCCCTCCCTTTCACGGCTGCCTTCGTTCATCCAATTTCATATTCCATCCCAACGTAAAATTACTCTCTTCGAACAGCTTCACCCGCTCCCTGTCTTCGAGCCCTTTCCTCGATTTGTAAATACTTCGTTTCGTTCCCTCCCGGTGACTTCCACACCGCATTCCCCGCTCAGAGGATTGTCCGTGTCCACGACCAGACTATTTGAAGAGTGTGCAAAGGAAGCCCCTTGTTTTTTTCCTTTTTCTCCACCCTTTCCCCCAGACCCGTAGCATGAAACCCAATCTCATCAGTTGTTTTTTTTGTTCTCATCTCACCCAGTTTGAATTTTTTTCCCCCTTTACATGCCCTTCTTCCTACTTCTTTTTTTTTTTCCGGATTGCTCCTTTCGCTTTTGGCTTTGGTCCTTTTTCCCTTTCAAAGAACCTCCTCTGTCTGGAGAGGGCTTCCTTTCCTTCTCATTTCTCTTTGACCTCGTCGCTTGTCGTTGTTGCATATGCTGTTCTATTGCCACGATGGCAAGCGTTGCGGCCCCGTTTACCATTTGATTTTCATGTCCCCCCTTTCCAAATATTTTTTTTTTCCTGAATCTCTCCCAGGACATGGTTGTTCCGATAGGCCTTCCCTAATTTTGACCCCGCTTGGTTGGTAATATTTAATGTTTTTTTTCTTTTTGCTCCGCTTTCCTTGGTTTCACTTTGAAGACTCCTCTGTTCCTTTACTTTTTTTTCTCAGTGTAGGATTATCGGCTTTTTCCCCCGCTTCAAGAAAACCCCCATCCTTTTTTCCACCGTGTTCAATCTCCCCCCTATGTCCCGTTTTCTATTTCGTCTTTCGTGTTTACTTCGCCTTTCATCGGCAACGCTCCCGATTCGACCCCATTCCAGCTTTTCTCCCTCCCTCTCTGCTTTTATCTCTCGTGCTAAAAGCATTGGGAATGCGCTCTCCCCCTCCATTTCCCCGGACACAGCGATTCTAAAGGCCTGGTAAAAGATAGTTTGGATTACCTTATTCACTCCGTCGTTGTTCCCTTCTTTTTAATCCAACCTATCCCTCCCCGTTGACAATGCCTTTCCTCAAGTAGATTCCCCACCCAGTGACTGAAGCGAGAAAATCGTCCTTCAGATTTTTTTCCCCCAACCCTTATAGTTGATTCTTTCCGCTAGCCAGAAACAACAATTCCTGAGTCGCCGGAAAACACCCCAAGACGTAAGAGTTTTTTATCGGTGTCCTCCTCCCCTCGTTACTGGAATCTAGAGTGTCATTGTTCGAACCATACGATGGCTCCTATTCCCACCCCCTTATTCAATCTTTACTCCCAACTGGAGTCCCTCACACTTGCTTCTCCATGAGCCCGGAGTCCGATTTTCAGAAGTCCCATTTTTCCTTCTGTTCCTTTTTGCTTCCCCATTTGGCCCCCCAACCTGCCCTCCAAGCCCCTTGCTATTGCCCCCTCAACGGCCCCATCTTCTGCCAATTTGAAGTTCGTTGACCCAGGTGAGGCTACCATTTGACCCTCCCCCACGGCCGCTTTTTTTTCATGTTTTTTTCCGGAGCGTCCGCTTTTTTTTGTGCCTCCTTCCCTTCTTACTTATCGCCCGCCTCTGACTGTAGTTTTCTTCTCAGTCATCCCTTTGCCCCGGCTTCTTTCCCCTTCAACGTAAGCACTCGAGAGCTTTTTCCAAATCAGGTTTTTGCGATCGTTCGTCCTTCGGAGGACTCTGAAGTTTTTCGCTTTTTTTTTTTTTGCCCCCCCCGGGGCGTTCCGTTTCTCACCGGCCGCCCCCTGATCGGAAATATCTCCCTCCTCAATTGTGTTGAGAGAGATGGCCGCTGTTCTTCCTGTTCGTTAAAATCGGGCTTTTTATTCCCTGAGTCCTCCCCTACCTCCCCTTTCTTTCGTCCACCCCCTTTCTCTTTCGGATCGGGCTCCCGCGCTCGGATGCCCCTCTCAGGGAAAGCCAGAAGATTTTCTTTTTTCAATTCCGACACGCGACTTACGTCAGTTGTTCCCCCTTGCTTTTTTATCCTCTCCTTTTTCCATGGCCTTTGATCGGCCCTTCTCAAACACTTCCTCTCCCCGTTTTGAAAATTTGCAACATCCCAGCCCGCCTGCGTCGTGTTCCCCGCTCCTTGGATGCATGCCCGACGGGTTTTTTATTCTCTATTGGTTGGGCCTCCGTCGTCTCCCTTTCTCTTGCCCCAAAGGGCCCTCATTCGTTTCCATCCCGGACTTGTGGCCTGCGGATGCCCCACTTGCCCTCTATTAGGGATCTCCCCTCCATTTCTCTTCCAATTACTCCTTCCTTTACTGAGTCGATGAATCCTGATACCCCGGCCCCCCAGAACTTGATTTTTCTAAAATGAAGATTTTGGCGTGGTCTTTCCCTGACGCCTTCTCTTCGTTTAGCCCTTGAAAGAAGAGGTAGTTAGGTACCAGCTAACTTACCTTTAAGACGCATGTTGCGTTATTTTATTTGTCCCTCCTCCATTTTTCTATTTTTCCCTGGACGTTCTTTTTACTTATTTCGCCTGCCTGGTCCCCCAGCCACCTTGAGATGATCGACTTTTTCTTTCCTTCTTTACCCCGCTGAATAGGTCGGCCGGTACAAGGAGAGTCCCCTTCCCCCACTAATGTGTCCCCCTTTTCTCGGACCCCTCCAGGGACTGCTCCTTCTTTTATTTTTGATCTTCCCCCACACTGTATGAACTACCCCTTTTTCCCGATCATCCCTCCCTTTGTTTCCGACCCCTCCATGAGTTCTGGTGTGTTTTGGTGCTTTTCGTTCCCGATCTTCAAGCTGTCTCTATGCAGAACCCCCCCATCGGGCTTTCCCCACACGGCTTCAGCTCTTTTGTTGCCGCACCGCTTTCACTTCTACACGTCTTTCCCGATCTTTTTTTCCCTTGGCTCCCTACTTTCCCACGTTCAATTTTGCGCAAGACTCCCCCCGAGGGATAGCTTCCCATCCCCCACCCCGCTACCCTCCCAAAGCCTTGTCCACTTTTCCACAGATGGGGACTAAATGGTCGTCCCGCTGATCCCTTCCCCGGTAATTGATGAGTTTCCCTCTTTGACTCCCTGGAAAGTTTGATCCCAAGACGTCTCCCCGTGTCGCCACTCTTGAGGTGCATTTCCCCCGAATTTCTTCCCCTCTCATTCCTCCCCAATTTCTTAGCAAAACACGGCAACCTGTTCCAACTCTGAGCAACTCCGGCATTGTTTTCCCTCCCCCTCCTAGATCCCAGTGACCATTTCCCCTCCCGCCCAACTCCTTTTGCCTATTTAGTCTGCACGGTCCCGGACAGAAGATTCTCGTGTGCCCAAGTTTTTTTAGTTTTGTCCCCTTTTGTATAACCCTCCCTTTTTTCCTGCGCTTTCACGGAAATATCTCGTTCCCCTTTTGTTTGTCTTAGATTTCCTTTTTAAGAGAACTTCGCTTCCTTTGTGTACAAATTTTTTTTTACTGCAAATGCTTCCATTTTAACCGTCTTCTTGGTTCCCCGGGGGACAAACGGAATCACCCCTTTTTTCGTGGTCCCCATTTTCGTTTGCTGCCCCTGTCACTGCATCCTCCACAAGACTTTCCGAGCAGTGCGTTTCATTTTCATTGTTCTTTTTGCCGGTTTCTTTCATATTTTTTCCTTGAAGTCCTTTTGCTTCCTTTTCGATTTCACTGTCTGCATTGCTTTTCCCCGTGGGGACTTATTTGAGTATTCCTTCCCCTCCTTTCCGGCGTCCAAGATATTGTCCCCGCTCTCCCCGTCCCTTTGCTTACTATATAGGATCATCCAATCAATTCGCCGACCACGTCTGTTAATACTTTCACCGTGTTTTTTGCACTTAGTTTTTTTCCCTATGGATTTCTGCTTCCCTTGCCCATTTCTTTCGCCCCCCGCGTTTTAGAAGCTTTTTTTCAGCACTTTTCCCTTTCCACTATCTCGGCAAAATGGCCCATCAGACCTTATCCTCTCGGTCGAACATTTCCCTAGGTTTTTGCACCAATGTCTGGACCTCGTTATTTATGCCTTGGTCCCCTTTTGTCTGCACTCTCGCTAAGCCCTTTTCCTTCCCCTCGCACCTTTTTGTCCCCCCCCCCCCGGACTCTGTTTCTGTCGCACGCCTATTCGGAACGACCCACCGTCCTGTCATTTGATCTCAAATTCCCCCCCAGAGTTGCCCCCCTTCCCCGGTCTCCTTATTTTTTCCCTTTTATCTTATCTGCAAGCCTCCGTTCCATCCTCCCGGATTTCCGGCTTGCCGTTTTTTGACGCCACGAGGTGTAATGAAGATTCGTTTGACACAGCATAGTCCCACCCCTAGTTCTGGGCCCTTTTTTCCCCGTTTAATCCTGTTTCCTTCGACGCGCGCCCTTCAAACGTTCAGTTGACTTTCCATTGGAATAGCACAAAATTTTCCCCCCCCTACTGAGATCCGAGTTCCCACCCCCAAAGAATTCACATCTTTTTGGTACTAAGCTTCGATTTTGCACTTTCTTCATACTTCCTCGGCATGGCCTGCTTTCCCACGCTAGGCCCCTGGTCACTCCCCCCTTTTTATGGTTGCGCTTGCCCCCTTTCTTTTGCCGTTTTCCCTTAAACAAGTTCTTTGTTCCCTCTCGCACTTTTTCCTACTGAGACCGGACCATATTATGGAATCCCCACCTCTTCGATGGCGATTTTTCTTTTCTTTTTCCAACGGCCTTACATGCGCCGCACACAATATGTCACTACGGTATGGTTTCCCTCATGAATTGGCCCATTTCCTGATTTCGTGTTCCTTGATTTTCCCCATTTTTAAACTTCTCACTTTTGTTGTTTCTGTCCGATCCCCCCAGCTTTTGAAGCTGTATCCCTTCGCCTTCAACGAGTAATGACGATCCCTACCATTTATCGATAGCGTCTTTCGTTCCCGGAGCAGTCCTACTGACTCCCTTTTCTTTAAGGATGCCCCCCACCTTCCCCTCTCTTGTTGCGTATAAGAAGTCTAGCTTCTTCTTTCCTCGCGGTCCCCTTCCCTCTACATCAGGTAAAGAACTTTTTTTCCCGCTGAAACCCCCTCTTCTCTTCTTTCCTAATAGTTTTTCTCCTTCAGGGGGCTTTCGTTGAACGCCTCTTTTTTTTTTCATCTTTCCCTTTTGCCTCTTTTTGCAGCTTCAGGTCTCGCCTCTTACGCAACACTATTCCGGCCTCGTCCATCCGCGACCCGTCCTTCCTCCGATTCCCGGAACAACGTTTCCCGCTCAATGCGACCGATCCCTTTTTTTTGCTTTGACTTGGATACGACGCTGCGCCAACCCTTATTAGCGGACAGGTAACCCCCCTCAATCGCCTGGGACAATTCCCTCACCGGCTCCTCCCCCTCTGGTCCAATCGTTTGGTTTTCCCACCTTTTTAAATTTCCAGCTCTTTACTATTTGGCTTTCATTGAGAATCTTTTTTTTTATGTTTCCCAAATGTTTTCCCCCCCACAAACCCCCCGCCATTTTTTTCCTTTGGACATGCTGGACCAACGACGTCTTCTCTTCCGTTCGAGTCACACCTCAGTGAGATTAGTTACACCGCCCTCTTTTCCGAGAGTTTTATTAATTTATACGGTCTTGCCCTAAAATTTCCCCTTTTTTCTCCCATGCCGCGATGGTTTTTCTTTTCAGCTGCCCCCCATTCAGATCTACGGCCTCGTCATGCCGTTTTTTTCATTCCTTTTCAAAAAGTTTTTTTTTGTTTCCTTCGCCGTATCCGGTTTTCTTATATGTCCCACGGGTTCCCCCTTCACTCTAACTTTGACTTGGGAATTTTTTCTTACGATTTAGACATGAGGCAATGCCCCCCCCTTTCGATACTGAGTTCCCTTCTTCCGTCTCCTTATGGCTTCCCTCAGCCCGTTTCAGAGCAAACTACTTTTCTGGAGTATGATCGTCCCCCCCCGGTCAGTGTCTCCCCCTTCTGATGCGTTCTTTTCCTTTTTCTGCTTGCCCTTCCAAGCTTGTCCCCCTCTCGGAGAAGTTTCCGCCATAGGCGACAGTCCCCCCCCCTGATGATGAGTGCTCCCCGAAATCTGATTTCCTTAGACTCCCCCCGATCTCCATTTGGTTCCTTTTGACACACCAACTTTCTTCATGACTCACCGGCAGCGTTTTCTTCCCCGTCTTCCCGCTGGGAACCCGATTCCCTTCGCCCTTTCTGAACATTTCTGTCTCCCCCTTTTACCGGCCACTTTAGCCACAACCTTCCAGTACAAACGGTTAACATGATTCCAAATCCTAGGCTCCCCCCCACTGCCCCCTACCGACCCCCCTTTTTTTTCCCATTAACCAGACCCTTTGGCGGAATTCATAGTTTTTTTTTTCAGAACTAGACTAACCCATTTTTTTGGTGTAGCTTTTTAACGTCCTCCTCCGAGTGGCCGAATTGGACTCCCCCACCCCATCTCCCACTTGACCGCAAACGCTCTGGCCGAAAAGTCTGCAGAAATTGAAAATTTCCTCCCCCACCTCTGAACCAAGGAACGTCTGACAATGTTTGAGGACCCCCATTAGAGCAACTTCCCTCCCCTCTCTCGGAATTTCGTTGTTGTGACAGTGCCCCCGAGCCCACCACGTACCTTGCCCGACTGAAGGATGCCTTCGTCTGTCGTGAACTCGTGTGCCTTCCTTGTTTTCCAATTGGTACACCATCCCCCGGCCTCTTCTGCACGGACCTCTTATCTTCCCTGACTAATAATTTGTTTGTTCTCCTTTTCTTTCATTCCGTTCATCCTCCCCTTCGTTCTTGCTTTTTTAGAACTTGAGCAAAGTCCCACTGATACCTTGTTCACGTTCTTTTTTCGGGGTTGTGACACTTTCCTTCCTACTTGTTTTTCTTTTTTTGAACATGTCACCGCCCCGTCCGTCCCCCCGGGGAGGGTCTCTGAGGGATGCTAGGAGATTGTGCCCCCGTGTTCCAACATTCGGATTTCTCTTTTTTTCTCCTTTTTTCTCGGCCCACCCTGCTCTTTTTCCAGGTTCTGGGCCCTTGGGAGAGTATTTTCTCCTCATTTCAGCTCCCTTCAATTCTCTCCCCCGTATCCCACTCCCTTTCCCCTTTTGCCTATACTTCGCTCGACGGCCTCCAATATTTGCGCATGCTTTTTCTATTCCGTGGTTTGTAGTGTTGGCAGTTGTCTCTTTGTTAATTCTGTTTTTTGATCCGCGTTTTAGTTTGCTCTTCGTGTACAGTGTCAAGTTTTCCTGTTCCCGCGGGGAAGCAATTCTCCTCCTGGATCGACATAATATGGTCTTTCCCCTCTTGGCCTCTTCTATGAGGTTTCAGCTTGTGTGTCTCTATGTCAGGCCCCCTCTGGGAGTTTTTGCACTCTTCGCCTATTTTCAACCCTTCCGAACCCCGTTTGTCCCCGCCTGGATATGGTTTTTTGTATCTCCTCGAGGATACCTTTTTTTTCATTTACTCTCAAAAGAACTTCCTCTTCCCCCCTTCTCCTGCCTTGTCCCCCCCTTTTTCCTTCCGTCCATTGCTATAGTGTCCGTCCCCTCCTTCTTTGCGTTTCTAATGGATGCCCTCTCCCCGGAGTCACAGTCTCTTTCCGCAAGTCCTTTTATAGACCTCCCGTTCTGGTAGAAAGTCTCCCCCTCTTCCGAATGCTAGTCTTTTATCCTTTGGCCTTTACCTCCCTGAGTTTCCCCCTTCTTTCATTTTCCGCGTGAACCAAAAAGAAATTTCAAGAGTTTCCCCCTTTCCACTGCACTTTTTGAAATTACGGTACTTCCGCCTCTCTTGCTTCTCCTTACCAGTACTCCCCATCTGATTCCTCTTTCCACCCGAATTCGGTTTTTCTGCCCTCACTTTCCCCGCTAAGCTAGTCCCAGGCTGAATCGAGACTTTCTTTTGCCCCATGAGAAATTGACTTTTCCGTCCTGCGTGTTCTTTCCCCCCGCCAATCCCTTGATAGCTTTTGAATTTGGTTTTTTCCCTTTTGTGAGTCCACAGATCTCCCCGACAGTCATGCATTCCCCCCTAATATTTTCCGATAACTTCTTTTCTGCAACCACCCCTTTCCATTATACATGGAACCGGTTCGGCTCCTGTTGTCTTCAACGTTTCCACTCTCTTTCCTTGTGTTGAGCTTTCCCGATCAATTTTTGAGCACTCACCCTTTTTTGTTTACTGCTTTTTCCCCTTTCGGAAGACAGGCCTTTTCCCCCCCACTTTTATAGATACGTCTTTTCTCCGTGACCTTTGGTGAAGTCAGATTTTTTCGGCCCAGTTTTTATTCCGACCCTTTTTCTTTCAATATTCCGCGGAGTCCTCAAGAGGCCCGACTTCACCTCTGTTCCTGGAACCCTCGGCGTCAGAGGA
>Ga0179593_1533199_pt1 | contig 12764 bp, 21 predicted proteins | sample CZODoug2_1_08_16_FD_185931 | JGI IMG/M metagenome (GOLD analysis project Ga0179593, IMG submission 185931) | Vadose zone soil fungal communities from Angelo Coast Range Reserve, California, USA - CZODoug2_1_08_16fungal (PacBio error correction) | ecosystem: Environmental > Terrestrial > Soil >... | reverse complement strand
AGGGGGAGGTTGAGGTCATCTTTTTTTTTCCTTCCTCTTATTTTTTCCCCCCCAGTTCTCTCCCCCTCCCTTTCGCGCTGCCGACGATAGTGGAGGGGATCTAAAGTTGATCGCGCTGTACGTGCCGTCCCCCTTCTCCCCTTTTTTTCTTTTTTCTTTCCTTCAACTTCCTCTTCGTTCCGTCAGCTCGGTTCAGACGGTGCTGATCGAACTAGAAAAGGAGGTCGAGGAGTCGTCTCTTTTTTTTCCCTTTCCCCTCCCTACTCTGTACCCGGCTTTCTTCGTTGAAGGGATTAGTAGAAGGGTAGGAGGCTCGCGTTCGCAAGTCAGTTCTTCCCTCTCCTTTTTCTCTCCCCCCTCTCCTTTCTTCTCGATTCCCTTCTCCTCAGTAGCGGCGGACGCTTAGCGTGATGATGCTGGTGGTAGCGCGCTGGTGATTTTTCTTTTTTTCCTTTCCTTTCAAGAGTCCCCTTTTCCCCCCCGTTCCTCACCGTCGCCCTGCTGGACCTGGGAGGTGATTGAATGGCTGCCGCTGGGGTCGGGTCTTCCGGACGTTTTTTTTTCTCCCCTCCTCCCTTTCGCGTTTTTTTATTTTTCTTTTCTGATTGCGGCGATCGCGGTACAGCTGAACACGATAGTAGGCGCGTCGTTACTTCTTTTTTTTTCCTTCTTTTTTCCTTCCTCTCCCTTTTCTCTTCCTGGCTTTCTTCTTTCCCTCCGGGCGGCTGGTTCGCAGATGGTTAAAGAAGCAGGGAATAAAGATAATCTATGGAAGTGCCCGGGATGATTCTTGTGCTACTATTTTTTTTCCTTTTTTTCTTTTTTTTCTTTCTTCCTGTTTCTTGACGCTCTCTCTCTCCTCCTTCAGGCAGAGTTATGGAGGGTGAAGATGCAATTTGTTCTTTTTTTTTTTCTTCTCTCTTTTCTCTTTTTCTTTCGTTTTTTCTTTCCTACCTTTCCTTTGGCTCGACGCTTACGCTGACGATGAGGAGTATCAAGAGCGATTCGCAGGTCGGCTCGCAGGCGCTCACCCCTTTTCTTTTCCTTACCTATTCTCCCTCGTATCTCCCCTTTTTTTTTTTTCTATATCTTCATCGCGAAAAGGACCACGAGCGAAATCACGATCAGGCGGAGTCGAGGAAGAATACGCGCGGTGAGCGCTGCGAGCCTCCCTTTCTTCCTCTCTTCTCCTTTTCTTCTTTCCCCCTTCTTCTCCCCTCCCCCCCCGAGCCCTCTCTCTTCCCCACATCCCGCGCCGTGGTCAGCAACACGCCGTAGGAGACGCCCAAGCGGATCGAAGAAGAGTCAACCGCCAGAAAGTCGCCCCCCTTCTTCCTTCTCCCTTTTTTTTTTTTTTTGCTTTTTCTCCCTTCCTTCCCCTCCTCTTCCAGGGACTCCTTCCCCCCTTCCCTCTAGATTATCTGGATGCCTGCTCTGGAAAACAGATGCCGAAACCAGCCGCATGTCCGTAGACGAGCCGCGCTCTTTTCTCCCTTTTCTTTTTCTGTCTTCTCCCAGACTTTTCACCTCCTCCTGAGATCGCGTGTCAGCGGGAAAGCGATAGCAGCCATCAGAAACACGTAAGCAAGAAGGCAGATGACGGCGGCCTGCGTCCTTTCTTTCCCCCTCCCTCCCCCCCCCCGCGAACCCACTCCCAGGACAGAAGGGCGAAGTGGAGAAACGGGGTCGCGGGCCGGATACTTTCCCCTCCTCCCTTTCCCTTCCCTCTCTCTCAGCCTCCACCGACAGCGCCGCCGCCGACTGCGGAGAATATTATAGATGTCGGAGAAGATAACGATGCTCTCTATCTTTCCCCTCCTTCCCCTCTTCCTCCCCTTCTCCTGCACGTCCCTGTCCTGCTCGCCGGACGAAGAGACGGGAGAAAGATATTGAGCAGAGTCGTCGCCTTCGCTCTCCCTTCCTCCTCCTTTTTCCCCCTCTCCTTCCTCTTCAGTTTTACTCACAGCAGCGCGACCCAGAAACAGTAAGAGGGGTGAACGCGAGAGGGTCCCTCTTTTCCCTCTTCCTTTTTCTTCCTCTCGCTCCCTTTCTTCGGCTTTTCCCCATCCGCTTGCCGGGGAAATTGTTCGAGGACAAGAACAAAGGACAACGAGCGTGCCCATCACCTCCTCCTTTTTTTTTTTCCCCTCTCCTTTTTCTCCTTGGTTCCTCGAGTCCCAGAACGCGAAGAGGCACAAGGAGAACGCCTGGCTCCTCTTCTCCTCCCCTCCCTCTCCCTCTATCTTCCCCTCTCCCCCCGTGGCGACAGGAAGAGAGAAGCTGGAGAGAGGGCTTTTCCTTTCCCGCTTTTTCTCCCCCGTTCGCGCTAGCTGGAGGCGGGGGAAAAAGGCCGCCTGTCGACTTCGTCTCTTTTTTTTTCCTTCTCCCCTTTCCTCCCTCCAGGGCTATCGTGAACAGATGAGGAGGCGTCGGGAATTTGCTCACAAAGTTTTCCTCCCCCTTTTTTTTTTTTCCCCCCCTCTCGTCTTTTTCAATGACTTTCCCCCCCTCTGCTCCTGCTGGGGTGGGAGGTATGGAAGTGAAGGAGTAGGGGTCTCGATCATTCTCTTTTTTTTTTTTTTTCTTCCCTCCCCTTTCTTCTTTCTTCCCCCTCTGGTTTACCTTCTGCAGAGCGGCGATCGCGCTCGAGGACTGAGACGATACGTGCTTGGTCAGCAGAGTGCGGCACGTACCGCTCTCTTCCCTCCTTTTTTTTTTCTTTCTTTTTCTTCTCTCTTTTTTTTCCTTCTTCGCTCCCCCTTCTTACCAGGTCTTCCCCAGCGGTGATGTGATGGGGGTTGACCGAGAACGACGAAACGACAACGAGTCGCTCGAGATCCCCTTCCTCCTCTTTCTTTTTCTTTTCCTTTTCTCTCTCCACGCCTCGGTTTCCGGTGGCGACAGCGCGATATGAGAGCCGGAAGCTCGAAAGAATGGTGAACGCGACTCCCTTTCTTTTTTCTTTCCCCTTCTTTTTCTCAACCCTCCTCTCGCTGTTTCTCCTCGCCTCCCGAGCTAGAGAAAGAGCTCGAGACGGTGGCAGCTTCCTTTTTTTCTCCCCTGCCTCCCCTCTGGATCCCCCGTCTCCTCTTCGCCGCAACGGCGAAACTAAGACTATGAATTTCAGTGCGCTCGTACATCGATCTCTCGTCAATACTGTTTGTCATAGGATTTTATTTTTTCCTCTCCCCCCCCCCCCTTTTTTTTTTTTCTCCCTTTCGCTCCCGCGACGCCTGAATCGCGCCAATCCCGCTACGCTCCCAGCAGTCGATGCGCTTCTTCGCGTACTCTTCTCTTTTTTTTTTCCCTCTTCCCCCAGCCCTTCTTTCTACCCTTGTAGTAGGCGAGGCAGATCGAAGAGGAGATAGGAGGTCCCGTCGTGATCCCTCCCTTTTTTTTTCCTTTTCCTTTTTTCTTTTTTCCTCACTCCCCTGGAAGCCTCGTATCAGGCGGAGAAGGTCATCAGCATGGAGATAAACGGCAACATGCCCCTTGTCTTTTTTTTCTTTCTCTCCCTCCTCCCTTCTTTTTTTCTTTTATCCGCAAGCGCAAGGTGATGGAGTTTAGGACATGGGCGGGATCGTGCCCTCTTTCTTTTTTCTTTTTCCCTTTCCTTTTCCTTTATAATCCCTTTCTCCTCCTTGCAGGCCAAGCAGGTGATAGCATCGCTTGGAATCACGGGATCTTTTTCCCTGGTTCCCTCCGTTTCTCTCCCGACATTCCCCTTCGCGGAGATCAACCGATAGAAAGCTAGAGGCGGGCAGTCGTGCGCTCGACGCAACCTTTTTCTTCTCTTCTTCTAATCCCCTTTTTTTTTAGATTCGTGCTTCTGCCTACGAGAGAACAGACAGGACAGAAGAGCCGACGCCGTTCGAGCTTGCCGGCGTCTTCTTTCCCCTCCCCTCTTTCCTCCCGCTTCCCTCCTCATCGCGTTGATCGCGCCGGAGGTGGGTAGCGAAGCTATTCTACTCGGTCCTGCTCCTTTTCCTCCTGTTTTTATAGAGTTTAGGCCGCGGGAAAGAGCTTCTCTCCTTCCCCCCCTCCTTATCCCCCCTTCCTAGGTTCCCCGTCGAAACTAGCTGTCACGTTGTGAAGCGAAGCAGAGGTGGTCCATCGCGTTTTCTCCTCTCTTTTCCCCTCTAAGGAGGATAGAGAGGATGGAGGGTTTACTAGTACGCCGACGCCGAGCTCTCTCCCCCTCTTCTTTCCTTCCTTTCCCTTTCCCCCCTCGAGTGCTCACTAACGTGCCGTCCTCAGAGCTGGGACGAGCGGGGTTGATATCAGAGAGCGTCATGGTAGTCCTGTCTCCCTTTTTCTTTTTTTCTTTTTTTCATCCTCCCTTTTCGTTTCTTTTCCAATGCGGGAGATCACCTGATTGGAATGACAGTCGGAGAAACGGCTGATCGTTTTCTCCTCCCTTGTTTTCTTCTTCGCCTCTCGATGTCGATAAAGAACAGTAAGAGCCCCCACTCTTTCCCCTCTTTTTTTTTCCCATGATTCCCGAGGGCCTTCGAGGCGAACAGCAGCAACGGGGCAATGGGGCCGTTGATCTCCCTTTTTTCCTTTTTTTTTTTCGCTTGTCGGCCGAACTTCACCCTCTTCCTCCCCCCTTTTCCTTCCCTCTGGGCTGATCACTACGGACGCAGATATAAGAGGAGATCGGAAGCGCAATCACTCAGGTGTCTTGGCGAAGACCGTGTCTTTTTCCTTTTTCTCCTCCCTCTCCTCTCATCCCTCCTTCTTTTTTTAGAGTCGCTTATGTGCTCGTAGGCAGGCGTAGCAGGGAGTAGAAAGGTAAGGTAGACAGGCGGCCCTTTCCCCCCCCCTTTCCTTCCCCCCCCCCTTTTCCCCCCTCTTCGTCTTCTCCTCTTCGAGCCACCCTTCAATCAGAGTCGGAGGGTTCCCTTGAGGCGGTTTGGTTAATCGTCGCTTTTTCCCTTTTTTCTCTTTCTTGACTCTCCCCGCAACGCCGCTGCACCGGACGAGATAGGGTTTTTCTCTTTTTTTTTCTCTCTTCTCCCCCCCGATTTTTCCTACGCCATCACCACCGCGTTCGGAAGAAGAGAGAGGGAAAGGGAGTCGGTTCACCCTTCTTCTTTCCCCCCTGCCACCCCCCTCCTGGTTGGCCTTCTCTACGAGCCCGACATGAGAAGTGGTCAAGGAGGGAGCGCCTCCCCTTTTTCTTTCCTTTCTCTTTCACCCCAGCACTTTTTTGGACTCCTTTCCAATCCTGGATCGACGTGATCACGACAAAAAATCGACGTCGGAGCGCAGCGCTGGAACTCCTCGCCGGGATGGAGAACTTCTTTTTTTTTTTCTTTTTTTTTCCTTTCTTTCCCCCCCAAGCCTTTTTTCATCTCGCTCAGCGCCGCTCTTGCAGACGTTTCAAAAGAGGTAAGGGGAGAAAGTACTGCCCTCGACTACGAGAGCGAGCTCTTTTTTTCCCTTTTCCTCCCTCCTCTCTCCCCTGCTCCCCTCCCTTTTCACTTCCCCCCTGACCTCCCACAAACAGCAGGCGAAGGCGGTTGCTCAACTGGCAGTGGACTCGGCCTGTCCCCTCCTTTTTCCCTTCCCTCTCTTTTTTTCTCTATCAGACGTTGTGAGCAACATACTTCCCTCCTCTTTTTTCCTTTTTTCTCCCTCGTTCCTCTTCGACCCTTCCATGAGGATTAGGTGAAGAAGATAGAGAAGGAGGAAGGGTGTGTGACCACCTCCCCCTTTCCTCCTTCCTTTCACCCTTAGCACCTCCTGCTAGCCAGCTATAAAGAGGGAGAGGTAGGGAGAAAAGGGGATGTTCTTTTTTTTCTTTCTTTTTCTCTTCTCCTCTTCTCCCTTCTATTTCTCCTTTTGAATAGTTGAGAGTTATGGGAATAAGTAAAAAAAAGAGAGGTTCTTCACTCTCTCTTTCTTTTTTTCCCTTTTTATTTTTCACTCCCTTTCTTTTTCCTCTAAAATTTTCCACTTAAATATGGTGGTAAAATAAAAGTGATCGACCTTTTTTCTCCCTTTCTCCCTTTTCCTTTCCTCCTTTTTTGATCATCCCATTCTCGCGTCACCCGCGGAGGCGGTATGGTCGAGCTGATGTTCGTACGCTGCCTTTTTTTCCTCTGCCCATTCTTTTCGTCTAGGCGGCGGGCGATGTACGCTGGGAGAGTAGAATGCAGACGAAGCTGCGCAATGATCTTGCTCCCCTTTTTTTTTCTTTCCTCCCTTTCTCTTCGTCTCTTCTTTCCTCCGGCAAGGTCCAGATCGACGAGATCGTGATCTTAGAAGAAATAGAGAAAATTAGCAGCAGTCCCTTCTCTTTTTTTTTTTTCTTTTTTTTTTTTTGGTGCGTCATAGCCGGCCCGAGACCCTATAGTGAGAAAGTAGCAATGCTGTACCTGGGGTGTTGCTGTGCATGCCGCTGGGGGTCGTTTCTTCCCTTTCCTTTTTTTTTTCTTATACGTCCTCCCTTCCTTTTTGAGCCTTCTGTCTGACGTTGCCTTGATGGAGAGAATGATTCTTCCCCCTCTTGTTTTTTAAAGACCTGTTCCTTCAGCGTGATGACCTTCCGTTCTTCGTCTCCAGGTGATGTAGGAATGGAGCTGATGCTCGTATACGGACAGGGCGGTTGGTCCTTCCTTTTTTTCTTCTCCTCCTCTTCTTTTTCTCTTTCGTCGTCGAGATGTTCGCGCAGGTGATGATGGAGGGGGTGTAGGGGGGGGGCTCCCCTCTCCTTCTCTCTCCCCTCTCCTTTTTCCGACTCCTCATTTCAGCGTTCTGGATATGGCGGGGTGAAATGAAGTCGATCCCTATGGGTCTTCGCCCCTTTTTTTTTCCCCTTCTTTCCTTCTCCTGGCCTCCTCTTTCTCTGGTCTTCCTTCGCGCTTTCTCAGGTCGGTCGCAGGCGGCTCACCGGGCGCGTATGCGGAAAGCGACCGAGCTGATCGTGATTTAGCCTCGTGTTCCTTGTCTCTATTCCTTCTTCCTTCCCCTTTCCTTTCCGCTTTTTTCACTCTCCTTTTTTCCTTTTCTCCGTCCGCGACCGCGCGGTCTGACAGCAGCGAAGGTAAGAGTCGAGCCAGCGACGTCGAAGAGAGTACATCACCTCGCCCCTTTTCCCCCTTCCTTTCCCCTCCTTCTCCCGTTCTCCCTCTTCTTTTTTGTCCTCTGCTTCCATGTTCCTGGACTCGAGACGAACAATCAGAACGCGCGACCTCGCGTAGGACGACGGCACGACACTAATCTTTCCTTTCCCCTTTCCTTCCCCTTCTTTTTCTCTCTCCTTTTTGTCGACTCTTCCCCCGTTGAGACGACGAAAGGCGGTAGTAAAGCATCGAGGATCTTCCGGCACCGGGTCTTCCCGTCCCCCCCCTTTCTCCTCCTCCCCCTCCATTCATCCCTTCCTCTTCGCTGTACTTCTGCCGGCGTCGTCATCCAGACCCAAGAGACCACGAAGCCGTGCTAGAAAGTCCGGAAGACCCCCTCCTTCTTCTCCCCGTCTCTTTGCTCCCCTCCTAGGGTCGCGGGGCCGTGCTAATGCGCACCACGACATAAAAGGCGACGGAGACGAACAGTCCCCCGTGCATCTCTCCTTCTTTTTTCCCCTCCCCTTCCTTCGGCTACTCTTTTCTCTTTTGAATCTCCACGATGCTCGCGATCTGGACCTTGACGGCGATAAGAAAGAGAGCGCAACTAGCCTACTGCCGTGATAACTCGAGCTCCTGTACCCCTTTTTTTTTTTTTCCCTTTTTTTTTTCCTTCCTCCTCCGCCTGCCATTTCTCGCCGCCTCCGCCCCCTGGTAGAGTTCGAGCAAGCACCGGATGAAAAAGAGACGGAAGACGAACGGCGGCTTTTACGCCCTCCTCTCTCCCTCCCCCCTCCTTTCTTTCCTCTTCCCGTCCCTCTCTCTTCCCCCCGCCACTCTCGTCGCCAGGCGAGAAAGGAGTAGATCACGGAGTTGACCAGCGCTTCCTTTTCCCTTTTTTTTCCCCTCCCCTCTCCTCCTCCCCTCTTTCCCTCTCCCCTCTTTGACCCTGCGCTAGGGTGAAGCACAATAGCTGGTGGTGCCGAGTCCCCTCACGCTCCTAGGGCCCGGAGAAAGCCTTGGCGAAGAGAGAAGAGAGAGGGGATCCGCCCTCTTCACGTCTTCTTTCTCCCCCTCCCCTTTTTACTCTTCCGTCTTTGAGCGTCCGAGCGCAGGTGCTGAAGGTGTGAATCGTAGTGGAAAAGGCTCTCTTTTCCTCCCCTTCTCCTGCTTTTCGTCCCGAGCCGATGGACGGGTAGAATGAAAGAATTCTTCACCGTAGTTACAGCCGCCCATGTTCCTATTCCTTTTTTTCCCCCTCTCTTTCCCCCCGTCTTTCTCCCCCGAAGTACGGACGGTAGCAATGATAGAACAGATGTCTGCAGGACGCGGTCCATCCATTTTTCCTTTCCGCCTATTCTTTTTCTCGATCGTATCTTTTGGGACGATGTTACTGGAATCGCGTAGAAGGCTTATGGAGCGGCGATCGCGTCGCTATCGTAGTCTATCATGACTTTCCTCCCCTCTTTTTCCTCCTTCTTCCTCCCTCTTTTCCAGTACTAGAGCGCCGCGGAGGGCTCTTCCACTATTAAGGATGTGATAACATACCGCGAGGATGTTAAAGAGCGCTCCCTTACGTCTAGTGGTTTTTCCTTCCTCTTCCCTCCCCCTCCCCCTTTCCTCTCTATCTCCCCTCTTTCCCCCAGACTCTTGTAGACGGGCCTCCAGCCTGGACAAGGACGGAATCATGTGAGAGGATAGGTCGAGAAGTCCACACGTCGGGGTTTTCCCTTTTGCCTCCTCCCTCTTTTTTTCTTTCCCCTTTTTCTCCCCTCACTCTTTTTTTCTTCGAAAGCTTCTTCGGGGTCGAATACGAGACACAGGCGAGAGATGGGTCGACGAGACTCCTCTCTCTCTCCCCCTCTCTCTTCTTTCCTCCCTCCTCTGCTCCCGGATCCCCGTCATATTATTCAAAGGCGAACCTCCGACTGGAATTTAAGTGATATAGTAATAGATAAGATCGCAATACGGTTGTCAATAGGATTTATTGGGTTAAGATCTCCCCTCCCCTCTTTCTCCTTTTTTTTCCTCCTCTACTCTCTCCAGCGCCTTCCTCCCCCGCCGCGATGCGCTCTCGAGTACGAGTCGGGGAGGAATCGTCGCCAACCCCCCATTCCTTTTTCTTTTTCCTCTCCCTTCTTTATATCTTCGCCCTTTTTTTTCAGTCCAAGGTGATGGGCCCCCCCCCCCCGCGGGGCTTATTCCGTTTTTTTTTTTTCGCTCTGCTTATAATTTCCCTCAGCCTTTAACGGCCACATGCCCCGTGCGTGCTGGTCGACTACGAAGGAATCGGTCAAGCATGAGCTTCCTCCTCCCCTTCTTTTTCCCCCCCCCCCTCCTCCTTTTTTATTCATTCGGAATGGGCGGGATCGAATAGAAGAAGGTCCCGAGGAGCCCTTCCTCCTTTTTCTCCCTCTTTTCTTCCTTCTCGACTGGCAGGCCCCTCTTTCTAGCTCGCTGGTAATCACGGGATCGGCGATGAAAAGGGATGAAACCGGATCCTGGCTCGGCTCGCTCCCTTCTCCTCTTTTTCCCCCCCCTTCTTCCAGCCGAGGGCCCTTTCGTTGCGATCGAGCACACATGGAGAGGGAGAAAGGAGGCACGCCCCCTCCCCCTCCTCCCCTCCCCTTTTTTTTCTCCCCCCTCCCTTCCCGGAGCCGACCCTCGAGCGTGCACGGCGAGGAGGTCGAAGAGATGGAAAAACGCGGCCGTTCTCCTTCCCCTTCCTTTTTTTTTCCCCTCGGGGGTCTCTTGACGCTATTCGACGAGGTAAGAGCATAATCTATCTCTTTTCCTCTCCCCCCTTTTTTTTTTTCTCTTTTCTCCCTCCTCCTCCCCAACCTCGTCTCCTCTCCGGGCCGATGTTCCCGATAGAATCGGTGAAAGTCTGAAGGCGAGCCGCTTTTTTTCCCCCCCTTTTTTTCCTTCTTTTGCGGGCCTGCGGGTATCCTAGTAGAAGAAGCCGAGCGCTCCCCTCCTCTTCTTCTTCACATCACCTTCTTCCTCGAGCTGGCGAGCTTTTTCCGCGAGAGTCATGTCGTTAAATGGAGGAAACAGGCGAGCGAGCCGCTCCCTCTTTTTTTCTTATGTCTCTCCCCCCCTCCGCTTTTCCCCAGTCGGAGAAAGGCCTTGAAGTGGGAAATGTCCCCGGGCGACGTGGTCCGTTTTCCCTGTCTTTCCCTCGCCACAGCACTCCCGGGCGCTGCGGCTTCCTCCCACCCCACGCCGGAGTTAGAGTACTCATGCTTTCCCTCTCCTTTCCCTTCTTTTTTCCCTTTCTTTCTTCTCATTCTTCTGACCTTCTGCCTTGCTCGGAGGCATTCCGAGGGAGGTGCGGGAACTTCCTCTCTTCCCCCTCCCTTTTTGCCTTCTTCACGACGGACCGCCGACCTCCCCTCTCTCTGCCGACGCATCCTAAGGTGTCTTGAGCGAAAGAAGCCGGGCTTGTAACGGGGATTTCCCCTTCTTGTCCTTCTTCTCTTTGGCGCGAGCGGAGTGGCGCGGCGTTGCGTCGAGGGAGTCGCCAGGTAAAGGATAGAACAGCGACTTTCCCACTCCCCCCTCTCCCCCCTTTCCCCCTTTTCTTCGATGATTCTCTATGCGAGAGCACTGAATCATTTTTACGCCGTTGCGGCGGTAATCGGAGAGGGGATAAGGGCCCGGCTGCGCGTGTCGGGGTCCCCCTTCCCCCTCCCACTTTTTTTTTCTTTTCTTCTCGTCGACCATCCGCCGTGGTCGCGTCTTCTCCGAAGAAGGCTTTCGACGCACTCACCACGCGTTCGGGAAGACGAGCGCGGGCAATTTTTTTTCCCCCCTTTTTTTTCTTCCCCCCACCCCGCCGACGTGGTGGTTCCTTTCGGAAAGAAATGAGACGGTGGTAAAGGAGGAGCGTCTCAAGATTTTTCCGCCCTCCCTTCTCCTTTTTCCTGGGCAAACCCAAGACCATAAAGGCTGGACTCACAAGCAGGGGATCGAATTTCTCCCTCCTTTCCCCCCCCCCTTTGTCTTCTCACAGCTAAGGAGGGGGAAGAGCCCTTTTTTCCACCGCGGCGCTCTCGTAAGTGCGAACGATGAGGAACAAGAACGTCAGCGTCAGGACTCGATCTCTCTTCCCCCTTTTTCCCTCCTTCATTTCGCCGTCCGCTCGACTACGAGATCTCTCATCGCCGCGCAGAAGGGCAGAGACGCCGATCAGTAAATCAGCCAGACCGAAACAGACGCTCCTTCCTCTCCCCTCTTTCCTTCCCCTCTCTCCTTGTTTTTTAACTGGCAGTGGACCGCTGGCAGACGATTGGGCTCAAAGGGCTACAGTATAAGGGAATCAGCGTCGGTTTTCTCTTTTTTTCTTCCCTTCTTCCCCCCCCCTCTTCTCCTTTGGTCGGCGGAAGGACGGTGAAGACTTCTTAGACAAGCAAGCGGAGATTTCCCTCCTTTTCTCCCCCCCCGCTTACGCGAAGAGAGCCCCTACGAGCACAACAGGAAGAAACAGCGCGCGCCGCTCTCAAAGGCTTTCCTTTCTTTTTCTCTCTCTTTCTCGTTCTGATCCCGCTCGCGGCGATCGTCGCCCTTCCGGGGGCTCGCGCGTTCTGGGAATCGGAAAAAAAGAGAGGTGCTAAACTCGCTCGGGGTCACGCTCCTCTCCCCCCCCTCTTTTTCTTTGGCGATCGGGCTTATGGGCACGCTCGTGGAATGGGTGCTGGGCCGCGAAAAGTTCCCCGGCAACGCGGCTGTTCAACTCCTCTCCACCCTCTTTTTTTCCTTTGATCGCTCTGTCGGGGCCGCGGAGCCAATTTTTCTAGAGTTGCAAAGCGGAGAGGGTCTGGTCGAGCTGATGTAGTCACGCTGCGTTGTCGTCCAGCCTTTTTCTTTTTCCCCTTCCCCCTTTCTCTTGTCGATGGGGCGTCGGAATTTTCCTCTCCAAGCATGCGAAGATAGTGATACAGGGATATGAGGAGAGGCGATTCGTCGCCTGGTTTTCTCTCCCTTTTCTCTTCCTTTCCAGATCGCTATGCATCGTGATATAGCCGACATCGAATCCCTCGCAGACAGTAGGAGGAGGAGAGGTAGGTGGTGCTGCTTGTGGTCTGCTCTTTTCTTTTTCTTTCTTTTTCTGCGCATTAGCCGGCCGCGACCAATTCTCGTTCTCCCGTAGACCCTGCTGTACTGGGAGTGTTGATGCTGGGTGCTGCCGCTGGTTTTTCTTTCTTTTTTTCCTTCTCTTCCGACGCCGGCAGCCGTAAGCGACTTTTTTTAAGTGATGATGGAGGCAGATCGCGTTCCCTCTTACCCTTTTCCTTACTCCCCTTCCCTTTCTGCAAGCTCCTCGATGCGCTGATCGACCCTTCCTTTAGTCGTCTCACAGGGGATCGTCGGAATTGGAGATTGATGCTCGTATACGGGACAGTGCGGCTGTTTCGGCATCTTTTTCCATTTTTCTTTTTTCTCTCTTTTCTTCCTTTCGTTCGTACGCGAGGTCGCGCCGGTGATGATGGAGGTCGGCGAACTTTTCTTGAGAAGGGAAGAGACGATCGGGCCTCAGTCATGGCAGACGTTCTTTGTGGTTCCTTTCCCCTTCTTTTTTTTTTTCTTTTTTTCTTTTTAAACGTTAGCGGGCTCGACGCTTACCTCGATGATGGTCTAAAAGAGCACGATTAGCGGTAGGCTCGCAGGCGCTAACAGGCGGCTAGCGTTCCC
>Ga0179593_1612891_pt1 | contig 12765 bp, 15 predicted proteins | sample CZODoug2_1_08_16_FD_185931 | JGI IMG/M metagenome (GOLD analysis project Ga0179593, IMG submission 185931) | Vadose zone soil fungal communities from Angelo Coast Range Reserve, California, USA - CZODoug2_1_08_16fungal (PacBio error correction) | ecosystem: Environmental > Terrestrial > Soil >... | reverse complement strand
CCAAATCTTTTCGGTCGAAGCGGTCTCATTCCCCCCTCCTTTTCACCCTTCCTCAGCCGAGAAGATTTCCTTCTAGAAGAGATATAATACGGGACTACGGGGGGGGGTGGTGGTGGCCGGACTCGTGAAATGATCCCTGCCTTACCCCTTTTTTTTGTCGCCGGACTCCATCATATGCTGTTTCGGAGAAGGTTTCTGAACGTCCGCCTCCTGCGAGGAGAAAGATTGCCTCTCCCTCTCCGGTAGAGACCACTGCCACTTCTCTTCGTCAATGCCGCCGCATCCCCTTTTTCTTCCCTTTCCTCTCGTCGCCGCCGACACCCTCTAATGAAAGCGGACTCCCCCTCATCGAATAAAGATAGCGGCCCCCCCCCCTCTACTTTCAATTCTTTTCTCGGACGTGCTATTCCCCTCCCCACAACCCTTTTTTTTTGCGCGAGGAGAAATGCGTCAGGGGAAGCTTGTCCCAATGTTCTTCGGTTGCCCTCCAAGTTGACCGCCTCTCTCTTCCCTTCCCTCTTTTGCTGGCGTTGCACCCTCTTACCAAGATAGAACCCCCTTTATTCGAACCCCCCCCCGACACCCAATCTACGCCGCCCAAACGAAAAGGGCCTAGCCTTAAAATTATTCTCCCCCTCCTTACAGATCGTTCTCATCCCTGCCAAACGTTTTTTGCTATCCCGTATCTGACGGAGTGATTTTCCTTCTTAAACACGTAGTACCGTCCCCCCATAAGAAAGAGTTATCATTTTCCCCGAGTCCCTTCTACTTCAATCCATGTCCCCAGTCCTCTTTTTCCCTTCTCTCGCTTCGACAGGTTAGGAGCCCACGCAAGAAAGAATCCTCCATCTTTTTTCTGATGGATTACTGTTTTCACAACGCGGTGATGATTCCTTTCTCTTCACTCTTTTCTCTCTCCTCCTTCCGCAATTTCAAATCCCTTCCCGAAAACGACCAGAGTACTTCCGTTAAGAATAGGTATAGGGATATTCCCTCTCCTCTTACTTTTTGAGGGAATTCTTTCCGAGGTTTTTTTCCCTCTACTCCCTTCTTTCTCCCTCTTCTGGCCCGCCGATCGGTTTTCCCTCGGCGGACGGAGAGAATGGCATTCATTAGGAGGGTTTCATTTTCTTGGGTGGGTTTTATTTGTTGGGGTCTTTATGCTCTCCACGAAAGTATTCTTTCCCCTTTCCCTCCTTCTCCTTTCAGCGACTCATAGGACGAGAAAATGATGCCCCCGAAGAAATGCGCCCTCCCCCTGAGGCCCCTCTGGGTAGACACTCCTCCTTTCTTCAGCCCTTTCCTTGCGCTAAAACACAGTGGTTGTAGTTCTCCCTTTGCAGGTTAATTTTTTCCCACAATTTCCCCTTTCTTTGCTCTCGTAAAGAGTAGCCTTGTAGAAGCGGCCTTCTAAGTGAGAAAGAGGTGCCCCCTTCTTCTGACGCAAGAGTCCGCTCCTGCCGGGAAATCTCCTTTCCTACTTTGTTGTTGTTGAGACCCCTGGATATTTTATCGGCCTCGCTTGGTTTACCGATGTCGCCCTTCGAACCCGGACGAGAGGGGGACGATTCCGATCATTTGCCTTCGACGAATTACCTTTTTCTTTCCTTTACCGCAATTTTTTCTGGTGGCGATGAAGACGACCGCGGGATTGCCTTCTGGATTGCTTTTCTCAGGATTATTTCCCTCCCCTTTTCCGCAGGGTCGCTTCTTCGCGTGCGTAAGATGAAGCGATTCTAGTTTCGCTTCCTCCTCCTTTTTCCATTTCTAGAAGAAGAATTGCCATAGAGGTAAAGGCGCCCTCCCCTTGCTCGGAATTTTGGCATCTCAGATGGCCCTCCCCCCCCCTCCCTTCTCTTCGCGGAAGAGGACTTTCCCAAGCAAGGAAGAGGCGCTCTCCTGCGGGAAAAGGGCCCCTTCTCGAGGCCCCATTACGCGTTCCTCTTCTTTTCCCGGCGAACCGTGATGGGTATGATCGAATGAAGGCCGGTTTATAAAAAAAGAAGGTGTACGCCCCTTGCGCGTGCCAGCCCCCCCATCCTGATGGATTCTCTCTTCTCCTCAAGCCGAGTTTTATAACCGTTCTCGGAGAGAAGGGACCCATAACCGCATTTTTTTGATTCGAGGAATCAAATTTGGGCCCCCCCCTCGCTTCTCTTTTTCCCGGCTTAAGACGGCTGTGAGAGACGTGGGCCGAACCTCTTTAGGACACGTAGCCCGGAACGGGTTCTTGCTTCTCCGCAGTTTTGCTTTCTCGTCTCCTTTTCCACTCCCCAGCGCAAAGGGCTGCTTTTTTTTTGCCAGTAGACATCTTTAGAAGTGCTTCTTCTCCCGAAATGACGTTCTCCTACTTCCGAGATTGGTCCATGTTGCCGCCGTTGAGTCCCTTCGCCTGTTGTAGATTCTGAATAAAAAAGTGTTGACCCTCGGCACCCTTCTTCTCACATTTCTCCTCCTCCGAAGAGCGTGGTGTTGTGGTCCTCTCGAGAAGGTAGATTTGACTTCTTCCACTGGGGTCGATGGAGGGCTTGTTGCTCCATTGCGGTTCAGAAATTTGTCGAGGCGCGGATCGGGAGAAGATTTTTTGAGGCGGAAGGCTCCTTCTCCGTGGTACTTTTCCCGTCTTTTGATGTCGGCAAGCTTGTCTCCTTTTTCAATTTTTCGGACGGGAAGAACTAAAGACAGGAGGAAGGCAGAATCCTTCTTTTCCTCTGAAAAAGTCCATCCTCTTTTTCGATCCGGGATAATGCTCTTTCTTTTCCTATTCTTTCGCGGCAGCTTCCCAGGGAATCGGCTCGGATTAGGGATAGGCCTCGAACTCTCTTCTTTGAATTCCGCCGTTCTCGCTTTTGAACGCGAGTTTCCTTTCTTCTCTTTTCCCCCTTTTTGTTGTTCAAATCGCGTAAAGGGACGATTTCTTCGGCATATACGAGAGAAGCCGATGCTCCCCCCTTAAATTCGACTCCTCTTTTTCTCTCTCATCGTCGAGTCCGTACCCTTTTTCTCTCTAGAACTAGGTTTCTTTTTCTATGATGCGGCCTCCGGCCTTTTTCAGAAATAAATTGAGCGTCCCCCTCGGCGCCAATTTGCGCCCTCCAGACCCTTTTCTCAAGCCACGTCCCCCTTCCTGCCGCCGCATAATCCGCCCTTTCGATAGTCTAAGCGAAAAGCCTTCTTCCCAAGAGGAGAAAAGATCCCTCCGAAACTCAGCCCCAGGCCTCCCTTTCCCAAAATCTTCCTTTTCTATCCCTTTTTTCTATGCAGAAGACCCCCCTATTAGTGAGTTGAATGAGCGCCTACCCTGGATAGGGGCACGTCTTTCTTTTCAACCATTTTCTTTCTTCTTTTTTTCTCATTGCCCGCCCCCCCTTTAGGCTTTGACAAAAACTTTTTCCGAAAGATAAATGGTCGAATGGAAACTTTTTCCGAACCAATTCTCCTCGATGTAGAAGGCCACCCTCCCTTTCCTCTAATTTGAGCTGGTCTTTCTTTCCCGAGAATCTTACCGGCCCACCCCGTCCTTTCTATTTTCAGCGACTCTTCCTTTTTTCTCCTCCCTTCTAAAAACCTTCCCCAATACGACGCGGCTCTCATTCCCTCTTGAATTAATATAAATGAAACATTCTTTCTTTTTTGTCCCAGGAGCGCGATTCGCTTAAAGGTTAGGACTCTCTCTGTACTTCAGCCCGTCCTTTCCGCAAAAGGCTGTAGGATTTTCCTCTCCTTTCTCCCCCACGGTGATGATAACTCTCGTAGATAATAGGATGAAATTTCCCCTCCCGAAAAGAAGAGTAAGGTTGCTCTATGGATTGATTCACTTCCTCGGTAATCTTATAGGCCAGCGCCTTTCTTCGGGCCTCCCTTCCTTTTATTGGCCGCAGTCTTTGGTAAATCGAGGAGGCCTTCCTTTCCTAAGAATACGGTGTCCCCTTGAAGCGTTACGGCGAGAATGGATTTTTCCGCTGGAAAAGAGTCAGAGAACGTATAGGGACTCAATTGATTCGACGAACGCTCCTCCCTCTCTCCTCAAGCTCGGAGGAACCCCTCCAGAAGCCAGATCGGCTTTATCGCGGGATCTCCCACGTTTTCTCTGGTCTCTGGGGGAAATCCTCTTTTCCCCCCCCAATTCGTGCCAGCAGATAGGAGGCACTTTCTCCTCCCTGATGCGAAGAGAGTGCGCCTGCGGAAGAGACCAGAGGTCGACCTCGGAAATATACCCTCCCACTCCTCCGTCTGTGTTTTTTTTCTCCCTTTTTTAGACTTTCCTTCTTCTCCCTTATCGGCAGAGAGACTTTCCCTCTTCGAAAGAGAAGGCAGCATTTGAGGGAGACGATTCCTCCCACTATTCTTTTACAATTTGGCTTTTGGGTCTACGCGGGATTTCTTCCCGCCCGTCCCACCAACAGGGTTTTTTCATAACAGATGAAGCCTCCCCCTTACTAAGAGCTTGAGGTCTTCCCGGAATTTTGTTCCTTGCATTATTTCGCGTCCATTCCTCTCTCTCTTTCCCCAATTACAGTCCCTCCCTTCTCAAGTAGGATGGCAGCGCTCTCCTGTAGAAGAGGTAACGGCCGTCCTCCTGACCTGCGGCTCCTCTATGGACCTCATTCTTTTTCCCCTTCCCGCGGCCAATACCGCCCCTTCCTTCTGTGGACGATACATTCTTGAACGGGAAGAAAGCGCGTCACCCGTCTAATAGGTTCCTTCCGTCTTCCTCCTTGTGATTGGGAAATTTAGACGATCCCGGATGAGATGCTTTCTAAGACAAGGGCCTCCTGAAACTAACCTCCATCCTACAGCCTGCATTTTTTCTTCTTTTCGGGTTCCTTCTCTTCGGAATCCCCCCTTCCCTTCCGGCAATTCTTCCCCTTTTCTTCCCTCCCCGCTAGTCCTTGGTTGCCTTCTTTTTCTCCAAAATGAGAAGCCGCTTCTCCGGGACGACCGTGGTTGATCCTCTCCTCACTCCGTCACTCGCCACGGAACTTTAAGAAGATGATGCGTTATTCGATTGCTGTTCCGAAATTTCAACCCTCCCAGTCCCTTCTCTTCCCTTTGTCGGTTGGTTTCTAGAATCGGCATTAGTCTCCCCGAAGAAAGGCCCTTCGACCTTTTTCTCTTTTATCCTTGGGTCATGTTGACTCCCCCCTGTTTTGGCAACTCAGTGTGTATTTTTAAAAAAGAAATTACACCTTGGTGTCCCCCCCAAGATCCATCCCCTTATAATAGAGAGACCTCGGGATAGTAATAGAAGTCCCGGACATACTTCGATCCTTTTAGCTTATATTTGTCCTTTCTTCTTCGATGGAGGTTTCAAGTCAGAAATGTTCTCCGCGTCCCCCCCTCCCCCTGTCGGTGAATTGATCGCCGAGATTGCGTGGAAGCTTGCCTAATCCTTTTTCCGCTTGTTTCGACCTTCTTTTTTCCCCCTTTTTTTGCGCCGCAGCGGCGCCATCCTTTCCGAAAGAAACACATTACGCCGACTTTCACAGGCGTCGGTTGCCCCCCCATTCTTGCCTTCTTTCTTTATGACACTTCGTTAGCGATAGGGATAATGCGATCTCGAGGACGAGCGATTCCTCCTTCGGGAAGTTCATCTGCTTCGCTTCGTGATAGGACTCGACTATATCTCTTTTCTCCCTGGATCGCCCTGGAACTTCTCCTATCGTTTAATAATACTAATTTTCCCAATAGAGTTTACAGGGCGAGCCGTCCCCCTTTACACACTCTATCAGTTTTTATCCCAATCCTGATCCGATACCTTCCTCTTCTACCTCTTCGCCGCCGATATCCTTTTTTATTCACGAAATCGCATGATCACTCCTCCCGGGGCGACGAAATCCAATCTTTCCACTCTGAATAAGTCTCATTTCTTTAATTTTTTGCACGTCCTCCCCTTGATTGGCTTTCCCCCTCTTGCGACATCAAGCTTTTCCCCCGGGCAATGCCGACGCCTCGTCAAGGAGATCGTCGTTCCATATTCAGCGTCGCTCTCCCTTCCTGAACGCGTCGACCCTGCCCCTCTCCATCGAATTTCCTTTCTTTTTATACGGGATAGATATCCCCTCGCACAAAAAAAAACGACGCTTCTTTCTCCTGGAGCGCTCGTGGGAAATTGGTCGGCCCAGGGCTCTTTTGCGCTTTTCAACACTTTTGTTATTTTTTTTGCAGAAAGTCTTCTTTGCACCAGGAGCTTTGACAATTCGAAGCTAGCACTTCTTCTCCTTCAATTCTCCTCTACGCCGATGTCGACTAAGAAAACGGACATCTCCTTCTCTGGAGTTTGTACCCTCCCCTCGAATTCCTCATCATTGCTCCCCCCTTTCCTTTAAGCGAGAGGCAGGAGTGAGTTCGCCTCTTTCCACGAGAAGGACGGGGAAACATACGCCCCTCTTTTTTTCCCCATTTTTAGATCCCATTGTCCTCTAAATGCCCCCAAGGTTTCTTTTCCCTTCTTTCGCGATGAGATGTTTTTTCCCGGTTAGGAAGCGTTTTTTCAAGAAAGCCTCCCCCCGGATTTAGGCTTTTCCCTGCACGTGGTAGTACACCTCATGAAATAAGTCCCCCTTTTAAGGAGAGATCCTTCCCAATAAATTCTTCCTTGGAGGCCGTTGAACGCTTGGTTTGTCTAGAGGAGGGCCCTCCCTCTTTTCTAGGGATAGGACCATATTACGTGCCCTTTTGGAAGAGGTATTTCCGCATCTGTCTTCCCCCCCCCCCCTCTGAGGTTGCAAGACTCCGTCCTCCTCATTTTTACCCTACGGCGAAGGCTTTCGAATGGCATGCGGAGTGGCTGGAACAGCGTGCGGTACTTCCCTCTCCCGCAATCTTCCATTGGACTGCACCTTCTTGCCCTCCCTCCGAAAATGCCGACTTCTCTTAGAATAATAGATGGATTTCCGGAGGAAAGGAGATTAGTCCTCTATTAACCAACGTTGTTGTAGGTGCTTCTTCTTTCACTGCTCCCACCCAAGGTCAATTCGTTTTTTCTCAATAGTCGCCATTTGGAGAGCAAGTGTGGGCCCGTGGAGCAATCGTTGCCCCCCCCGCGGGCGAAGAACGTCTTTAGGGAAATCTCATCTCTTTCCCTTGAGAGAGAGATTTCCCGCAGCGGACCTCCCTCGGGCTCTGTCCCCCTCTTCCAACGATGGATTCTTCTGCGAATCGACAGACAAGCCGTTGCTCCCTCCTCCTCGAGGGCGGCATTGCCCCTCTTTACCTTGTTGGGAGTTTCCTCCCCGGCACATCACCTACCCCTCCAGAAGATTCTCCTCTCAGCCTCTTTTGCTTTTCTCCCCGTTTCTCTCTTTCTTGCGAAGTTCTTCTTTGTTAGAGAATAATAGAGTCCCTCGAAGAGGAAACCTTTTTTCCCCGAAATCCTTCCTCCGCTGGCTGTCTCCTCCCTCCCTGAAATTCTCGCCGCTTCTCCCGACACCGAATGAGGCGCGATGGAAATCAACAGCATGCTTCTCTCCCCCTCCCGAGCTCCCTTCTTCCCCCAAAGCGGAAGTATTCTCCTTTTTTCTATCCCGATGCTCCCTTTGCGAAAACAGTAAGAGGATGTTCTTCCTGGACCGCCAGAACGTATGCCGTTTCTGGCCTGATGATCTGCTCTTTTCCCTTTTCCCTTCCCAAGAGGAGAGGCCTTCCCCCGAGGAGGATGAGTTCGGGTGTCTCTGACTAACGGTCTTTTCCCCCCCCGAGAAGTCAGTTACCCTCCCCTGCAGGAACTTTTTCATTATCTTCAGTTACTTTTCTTCCCCCAAAGAGAAGCCTCCCTTGGCCTTCGCCGGGAAAAGAGTGTCCTGGATTAACTCAATCAGGCCCCTACTCTCTTTAAAACGGGATGGCCGTCTTCCCTCTTTCCTTCTGGAATCGTTTCTCCTCTCCTCGCGACAAAGAGATCTGGGTTTTATTTCGAAATCCTAGCTGACTTTTGGCCGAAGAAAAGTGCCGTCGGGTCCCTGTAGCTTAGATCAGGTCCCAGTTAGAATTGCTAGGCGCTTCTGGAACCTTGATTCACGAAATACAAAAGTGTTTTTTCTTTCTTCCCCGCTTCTTCCACATTTATCTCAAGAAAAAGAAGAGAGGTGTTTTTCTTCTTCCTACGACGGTACCCCTCCATTGTTCTCTCTCCAGTAGATTTTGTGGCTCTATCCTGTTCTTCTCGATGGAGGCTTACCAGTTCGCTCGAGATGAGTTCCCCCCCCCCCTGGTTGTAGGCTTCTCCCTTACTTGACGAATCTTTTCTCGGGAATTCTTGCCGAGTTCGTTTGTGGCCTTCACTCTGCTGCTTCCTTCGCCTGCGGCTTTTCACTCTTTTTTTCCTCAACATTTAGAAGAAGAGGAACAGGTCTTCCAGGCCCAAGATGATTCTTCTTGAGAAAACGGCCCGCTCCCCTTCCTCATCGGGTATAATGACGGATTCCTCGGAGATAGAGGATGTTCGGGGAAGGGCATCGGCTTTTTCTAGGCATCTACCCTCTCTTATTGTGGGAATGTTCCGTCCCTCCCTGGACGCGATTCTCATCTCCCCTGTGTTGTCTTTTTAAAGGGAGAGCAAGGGAGACCCCCTTCCCCTCAGCTTCTATGGCCTCTCATCCTCTACGATTGCCATGCCCCTACCTTCGTCTTCCTTTCTCTTTTCTTCCTTTCGGGAGAGGCGATATCGAGAAATCGGTCAGCTTTCCTTGACGAATAAGGGATCTCATACTCGTTCTTTCTCCCCTTCCGCAATCACTTGATTTCCTCTTTTTTCTCCCCGATTGACTCCCCCAGCACGTACAACGAGATAGGTGTCATCCCCCGAAAGCTGAGGCGTCAAGTCGATCTTCCCCTCAGAAAACGTCATCCTCCCCTCCCTTTGAACCCCCAAGAGCAAAAGACCTTCGCAAAAATATAAGGGCTGCCCTTCTCTGGACGATTATTCCCTCCCTTTACGACAGCACACCACCCCCCCCTTTTTCTCTTGCGCCGAGGATCCTCAGGCCCGTGGGAAACCAATTTTCTTTTCTGTGGCGCACTTGGTCCTTCTCTACCCAAGGAGTTGGTCGTCTTCCTTCCTTTTCCCCAGGACCATTTCCTTGTCCAGAGGCATTTATTCTTTCCGATGTCGAAGGACACCCCACAAGGGCTCTGCATCCTTTCTCTTTATTTGAGTTTTAAATTTCCTCTCCTTCCGAATCATTCCAAGTTAAGCGTGCGCCTGCTGTGAGTCAGAAAGATCTCCCCCTTTCTAATATATTCCGTCAAAACACTCCTGTTCTCTTTTTTTTTTTCCCTTCTTCCTCTACTGAACCACGGTTATGGGTAAAGGCTCTCCCGGAGACCCCCTTTTAGGTCTACCTTCCTTTCTTTCCAGCCCCTTCCCCCCTCCATCATTCTCTAGGATTCTCTCTTTTTTTTTTTACAAGAGGTGATGATAAAGGAAGGAGTCCTCTTCGCTCCATTCCCTCATAACTTTCGGTTAAGACCTTTCCCTGAGTACGGTTGAGCGCTTCTCGGTATAGGGTTCAAGCCTCTTCTCTGGCTTTCTCCCCCCTTTGCCTTGTATTGGGTCCGCGGTCGCCTTCTTTCCCCTAGGAAGAAATACGTTTTCCGCGGAGAAGGAGATGAATGGCCTTCTTCTCGAGAGAAGCCTGCTTGACACCGAGTGCGGGTAATCCCCCCCCCGATATCGTCCTAGGAAGCCTCCTCACCGCGAAGAAAATGAAACCCTTTCTCCTCCAGAATGAGCCTTACCTTTCTTCCCCCAATCAGACAGATTTTTGTCTCTCCCCCCCCTTCGATTCCGCCAAAAAGTTGTGTCCTTGGAGGGGACCCCCTTCGTCAACCCCTTATTTTGCAGCCGCTCGAGGAAATTTCTCTTTCTTTCTTTTTTCTCCCTGCGCTGAGCATTTTGGGCGCGCGTCCGAGCCCCTTGGGAAAGACCTCGTTGTAATCTTCCCTTTTTTTGATCAATCTTTTTCTTTGTAAATCTTTTTCTTTCTTCCCCTTGGAACAGATGTTTTTCCACTAGATGAGAAGGAAGGCTGACTGCTATTTCCTCGAGAGGACGGCTTTTACGTATGAAATGTAGCAGTTTTTCTTCTTCCCCCGAAGTCATCCCCCAACAACGTGGTTTTCCGATTAGCAGCTCTGGAAAAGAGAATCTATTTCCAATGCTCGTAGCAGGTTTTCTTTTCTCCTTTCGCGGAAATTTTCCCCCCCTCTCGCAGGAGCTGACAGACCGTTCCTCCATTTCCTTTCTTTCTCGCGCCTCCCTTCCTTCTCGCCTTGGACCGCGGTTCCCCCCCTTCCACGATGAGGAGGGTTTTTTGACATCAAACAGACTGCGTCGCCGCCCCTTGGACTCTGTTTCCCCGCCGGAATCAGAGGCGTCTGACTACCGATGAGGAACAGAAACAGTACGACGGCGTCTCCTTCGGAAAGCCTTCTCGTGCTGTGGGGAACTGCAGCCCTCTTCCTACCCCTTTCCCCGGCCGTTTTCTTTTCTTTTATCACCCCTCTTTGTACGACCACTATTTCCCCTAACAGAATGATGGCTTATGCGTTAGTTGGTCGTCAATCCGCGGCCTAAACCTTTCTTTTCCAAGCGAAAGCGCGAGCTTTCCCGCAGTCCTTTGTGAATTAGATGACCTTTTCCCAAAATGAGAAGCCGCGCGTTGTTCCCGGAATTCTGGATCTTCCTGAGATCCTTGCTGTCCTCACTCCGGCCTCTCGCTGAATTTTTTTTCTGACAGACGCCGATGATGCGGAAATTCGTCCGTTGCAACTACATACCTCTTCATTTCGGACCTTTCTTGGTGTTCTTCGTTTCTCCCCTTCGGCGTAGAAGTCTCTTTTTTTAGAAATGCAGTCGCCCCCTTTTTTTGAAGAAAGTTGGTGGCCCCTCCATCCGACTTTTTTCTCGCCGGGCAAATTTTCTCCACCCTCCACCCATCGGCACGAGACTGTGAAGCCCATCTCCTCGAGCGTCAGCACTCCTCTGCTTGGGGTGGGTGCTTCGTCCTTCTTATATCTCCCGTAGATTTTTTTTTTCCCGATGGCGGATTGTCCTTTAAGAAATGTCAGCTCTCGATGCCTTCTTGTCGGCTTTTTTCTGACTTGACGCCGGAGCTTTTTTCTCGCGTGGACGGATTTTAGAACCCCCTTTCTCTTTCTGAATGAGGCGCTTTTCCCCCATTCATGATTTGGCTTCTCTTTTTCACTAATGACTTTTTTAAGAAGATGATGGATTTCGCCGAGTTATCGATAGGAGCTTCCCTCGGTAGGCCCGGGCTCTTTCTAGCTCGTCTCGAAGGCTTTTGCTCTTCCCTTTTCGCGGATAGTTCCTCGAGATAGCTGCTTTTCCTTTTTCGCAATGTAGAAAGACTGTTGTGTTGTGGAGAGAGACTCCCTAGCCTATTTGCTCTTCTTCTCCCACATCCCACATCCTCTATCTTCCCCCCCCGAAGCGAGACGATGCCCCTTCCTGCCGCGATATAATAGGGCTCCGAGAGAGAAATCTTCGCGTGCGGTGGCAGCGCCCCCCCCTCATATGGCTTCCGCCCCTTCCCTTCTTGTCGGCGATGGTCCGCCCGTCCCTCCCTCCCTTCTGGCGCAAAGTTGCAGAAATCAATACTTCGCATAGGGAGGCCTACATTTCACTCCCATACGTCCAGACGGTGCTTTTTCCTTCGTCGCTCGCCGACCCTCGTGCGCGCCGAGCTTCGACAAGAGAACAGCTTCCGCGGAAAAAATATCTCTCTCATACTCGGGCCCGCTTCTTTCGATTAAGAGCCACCACTTTTTTCTTTTTTGGATTGCGCGCGATCTCCCTGGAGCAGGGGACAGATGTTTGTGAGAAATTTGACCGACGCGTTTTTTACCTGCTTCGCTTTGCACACCAACCTTTCCTTTCCCCCTCCCAAGCTCTCCCTTTAAATTTATTAGACAATCTTCGAAGGAAAACAACTAATCCTGGAAATCTTTAGGTTCTTTTCCCCTCTTCTAAAGCTGAATTCAGACCTTTACCAACGGAAAAACTTTTCTTCCCTAGAGAGAGGAAGGAGTGCGAAAGGAGGTCTCACACCTCTTACGCGCAGTTTCCCCCATAAGACTCTTCTTCCTTTCCCCCTATTCCCCTTGAATTCTTTTCCTGTATGGTAAAGGCTCCCTTCCGGAACCGGGACACTTTTCTTTTATACAGCCCGCACTATCCCCTTCCTGCTGTAGATTATTAAGAGACTTTTTTCCAAAAATCTAATAAGATAAATCCTTCTTCTTCTGTAGATTCTACCCGTTCTTCACCTTTTTACGGTCGACGGGCATGCCGAATACCTAAGAGATGGATCCGAAAGGTAGGTATAGGCTTAAAGATAACTTTCCTTTTCCGCTGAGGTATTGTCCTCTCCTGACCTGATGAGTTTCTTTTCTTCTAGGGCCTCCGATAGGTGTATGACGTTTCCTATGGCATGACGGCGTACGTCTCCCTCAATTGTGCCTCTTTTCCGGTATTTACGTACCTCTCTCTCCTCTCTAGGACCGCGAAATCTTCCTAAGAAAATTTCTGACGCAGACCAGCGACCCTCTGGAGCCACTTCCAGATCGGCGGCTCTCCTAGAAAAAAAAGTTTACTTATGTGGCCTTTTCTTGAAATCCCCTAGTCCCCCCCACCCTCCCAATTCTTGACAGCCGCAGATTCCCTCTCTTGGTCGAGAAGGATGACAGCATTTTCGAATAGGTGCAGGCGCGCCGTCCTAGAACTACTTTGATCCCCTTTTTGCA
>Ga0179593_1607655_pt1 | contig 12766 bp, 22 predicted proteins | sample CZODoug2_1_08_16_FD_185931 | JGI IMG/M metagenome (GOLD analysis project Ga0179593, IMG submission 185931) | Vadose zone soil fungal communities from Angelo Coast Range Reserve, California, USA - CZODoug2_1_08_16fungal (PacBio error correction) | ecosystem: Environmental > Terrestrial > Soil >... | reverse complement strand
TTGATCTCCCTACAAGTTGCGATCCCCCATTCCCGACCCAACAAGTAGCTCTTAGAAATGACAGATTTCCTGTTTTCTCGTTTTGACCACTCAGGTGTCTCTCCCATCCATGACTTCCCCTCACTGAAGTTGATTTCCGATATTTCGTGACGACTGTTTTAATTCCTTTTCCATTCATTCCGCTTGACCCCCCTTCATTTCAAGAGCTTTTTTTTGGATGCCTTTCGACGTTCTCCGTTCTAGCAGTCATTGCCAAGCCGTTTTTAGGAGATCTTTTTCCCTTCTTTCCAAAAGCCTAGAATCGGTTGCAATCTTGTCACATCGTCCTCGATAGTTAGACCCCCGGGAACCTCTTTCACTTGATACCCTCTAGCCTAACTGAAAGGGCCGCATTTGCTGTTGATCTCCCCCCTCTTTTTCCCAATCAAGCACTTGCGGCTTGATTCGGCGTGGTGTTCTGGACCCCCTCCCTGGGTTTCCGTTTTACTGCATCCCGTCCATTCCTATCCCCTTTTTGTTTGCGCGGTTGAGTAGTACGCCCCCTCCTGCCGTAAGAAGCGTTTCTGCTTTAGTCTGCTCTTGGCGTTGTTTTCATGGTTGAAATGGCTGTTTTAAGTATTCATGCCTTCAGTCCTTCGTACTGAAGACATCGTCGTGTCCTGGTTTCTCTTTTCTGCAGAACCCCACCATTTAGTCAACCGCGTGATGTAAGCGCTCAAATTTTGGAAGTGTTGGCCTTTTGATCTTCTTTTGGGCGTTCCCCCCCTTTTCATCAATGTCCTCCCCCCCCCCCAGTTAGACTGTCTACCTTTCCTCTGTTTCTTCATTTTCTTCTTATTGAGTTGGCGAACGTAGCGATTGCCCTTAGTCATACGGAACCCCTGTCTGGTTACCCCTTGGGTTTAAGTCCGGCTTCCTAACCGCGTTTTTTTTTCCTATTTCCCCTCCACTCAAGAGGCTCTTAGCTCACAGGGTCTTTCCCCCCTACCGCGTTTAAGCTTTTTACGGTGGTCTGTTCTTGTTTGCTTCCTCCTTTTTCCTGGACCCCAATTTTTGGGCGATGTGGTCCCCTCCCGGTTTTAGGTTACCTACCGTTTTTTTCTTGCTCCACCCGAGTGCCGGCCCCTTGGACTTTCTCCCCCCTTCCTGAAAATTGGCCTCCTTGTGGGTAGACTCGCCCCCTTCCATCCGCGCTCGCTACGTCTGCTTTTCAAGCCATCTGAGCGCCCGTCATTGTTTAAACCCCCGTTTCCCTGTTCGTGGAGCTGCCAGGATTCCAGGAACTTCTAAACCCCTTATTCTTGGGTTTCTTTCTCCCCGCCCAGTTTTTCCCCCTTTTTTGACCCAGTTCTTCCACACCAACATCTTTCCGTAAGGCGACTATAAGCGTGTTCTGCGTTTCAAGTTCCTCTCCGCGTCTTTTTTTTTTTTTTCCGGCCTCTACTTAGTATTTCCCCTTGCTTGAAACGTTGAGCGTTTGAACGCACGTTTCTTTTTTGATAGCTTGCAGCAGACAGAGACACTGTTTTTTGCCCGCGTTTCACCGAAAAAATTGTCTCTTTTTTTCTTTGTGATTCGCTACCTTCCCCCTCTTCTTTCGTTCTCTCTTCCTTTCCCCTTTTTTCCCCTGCGTACAAGCGTGCCGTTTTATTCAGCTGTCCGTTTCTCCTTCAGGGCGGGAGGTTTTTTGAGATTTCTTAAGCGCGCTTAGTTTTTCCTCCTTGATTCCCTACGCATTTATTTCGTTCGGCCAACTACGCCTGCTTCACCTTTCTCTCTCTCTTCTTTTGACCTTTTTCCCCACGAGAGTGTCCTCTCCCCCCTTTCACCACTCGACTCTACGGAACAGCTACATATATCTCAATGCGGTTGCTCGCCCAGCGCCTTGATCTTCCTTTTTAACATTGCCAGCACTCTAGCTTGTGGTCAGTGCCTTTCCGACCCCTAATTTAAGCAGGGACTGCCTCTTGGATACCGAGGGTTCGCTCGGCGAACAATTTCTGTAAGAATTTACGAGCTCGAGGGCTACCCTTGAATTTTTCAGCGAACGAGTGACCAGTTCCCTTTCCCGGTTTGCACCTGCAGTTGGTGAATCTCTACTTCGTGATCCTGATCCTGCGTTGCGCGACCCCGTTTTGATGGTTTCGCGCTTTCCCCCCGTCGAGTCGCTCTGTTTGATGCGAAGCTTTTCCCGCCGAGAAGATTCACCCCCCCCTTTGCAGTCCCCGACATACCATTTCAAGTTACGCCCCTGGCGCTCACATTGTAATGATCCCCCGACAGACAGCAAATTTCCTCATCGAAGCAGTACTACGTAGATCCCCCTTGAAGTAGGCGCGGTTTGCGTCTTCTCCTTTCAATTGCGGCCTTTTTCCAACCCGGTTGTCTGCCCCTGATCCTGTCAGCTCTCTTTCCCTTTCTGATTTGAGAGAGATGTATCTTGTAGCTTCCGCTTCCCCCCCCCCCCTTTTTTTGATGTCAAATGCCGCGACGAGTCCCTTCTTTGCGTCCGCGACATACCCCTTTTGCTTCCACCTTACTGCCTCTTTTCTTTCTGAATTGCGCTAGTTTTTAGTCTTCTTGAGCGCCAGGTTTCTTCCAGTTTTGCGCCTTATTTTTAAGGGTCTGGTTGTTTTTCCTTAAGTAAGCTCTTTCTCATCCAAACTGGTTTTGATATTGATTGGACCAGCGGCGCCCTGTGTCCCCCCCCTCCTGCTTGCCGGTTCTTATCCCGTTTTCTCCCATCCCCGCCCCCCTGTTCCGTCTTGCCCCATGATCTTTTGGCTACACTTTATCCTTTCTCCCCCCCCTCAGTTACGACCCATCTCAGCCGCAGTCCTTTTAATATCGTGGTTCGAGACTTCCGGCGTTTCCTCCGCCTTCCATCTGGCCTCTCCTTTTGACCCCCCCCCATCCCTCGGTGCCCCTTTTTTTTTTCCCCTGAAGACATTCCCCCTTCCTTTTACTTCTGACGCGAACATCGTTTTTCCCCAATCGCTTATTGCGTTCGATTTGCTAATCGTCTCCATCTCTTCCGCAAGAATCCCACTTTGAGTGAGTCCTTTTCCCTTTTCCTCACAGTCCACTTTAACCTCGCTTTTTTCGGAAATTAGCTGCGTACCTGCCCCTTTTTCTCTCGATCTCAACTTCACATTGCCCCCCTTCCTTATATGTCTCTATTTTGATTCCTGCCAACTTACCCATTATTTTCTTTCCCAGCCGATGCTACACCCCCAGGCAAGAGAGCACCCCAGTCTTCTGACCGGGATTTTTTATCCCGCATCCCACCCCTTAATATTCCTTTCATCCGTTGAAACGAATTTTTTACTGCAGATTGCCTTCTGTGCCTCTTTCACTCCGCCCTGCATGAATATGTTTTCCCCACCTTCCCCTCTTCGACATACGTATCTTCGTGACCAACCCCCCCAATCCTTATCAGGTTCAAACCCTTTACTCTCACGAAGCATCCTAAGGATTTTTTTTTCATATTTTCTTTTTTTGAAATGGCTCGCAGTGGAAGTCCTTTCGGAGAACACCTACCCCTTTTTCTCCATTCCTTATAAGGTTTTTTTAGAAGTTTTTCCTGCCATTCCTGGCATCTTCTTCCCTTTTTCACCACAGTTGGTGACCCATCCTTTTTGGGGTCGTTGTATTTTTTTCCTTTTCTTTCCAGGTTATTACCTTCCTTGCTCCCATTCCCCCCCCCCTTCCCTTTGAGTCAGCATACCCATAGGGTCCCATGATATATCTACCCAAATTTGCACGGAAATAGGTGTGCGGTTGTGTGGGTTTTTTTTGATTGTCCGAGCTTCCCTCCCCCCCTCCCCCGGTGGTTTTTCCCAGACCCCCCTTCTTGACGAGTACCACATCCCCCCGCGTTCCCCCTTTCCCATCTCCCCGATTCCCCCTTCCCCCCAACAACAGACCACCCTTCCCACTCCCTTCCAACCTCTTTTTTGCTTCCGGACTTTTCGGATTTAATGATCGTGCGGTCAACCCCCCTTCCTCTAGATCCCGAGGCAAGGAATGACACCCCCAACTAAGTTTACTCGCGATGTCGTCAATCTTACACGCCAAGCAATAATCCTCTCATTTCCTATCTTGTGAACAGCCTTATCATTTTGATCCTTTCCTTTTCCTGATTTTTCTGCCAAAGACTTGACAACTAACCAAAATTAAAGACCCAATTCCCCTCGCACTGCCACTTTTTTGCTGCCATAATATTTGTTTTGCTGCCCTTTCAGTAATTCTCCCAAGTCCCCTCGAGACTGACTAACTCTACCCTTCCCCCCAACTGAAAGCTCGGAGCCACGACCCTTCCCGTTGCAGAGCCCATGCTTCTCTTGGTTCATGGATTTCCTTTAGTTTCAAACCAAAGTACCTCATTTCCGTCCGTTTTTTTTCTCACGTTAATTGTCTCGTCTTCTCTGATGCGGACACCATTTTACCCAAAAAAGGTTTTATTCCCCTAGTTTCTTAGAATACACACACCTCAGTGACCTCAATTCAAGTTGCCCGCGTTTTTTTCCCCCCCCCCCCTTAAAAGGCAAATATTTAACCCATTTTCCTACCCGATAGTAACCCAGTCCAGTGTTCACATCAGCCTTCTCAATCGATCTTTGTACACCACATAGAAACCAGCCTCATACAACTATAAAATGAGACAAGATTAGAGGTCCATTCTGAAGTAATTATGGAAAAGGAAGGAGTTTTTTTTTTTTTTTCTTTTTTTTTTTTGTGGGGGGTTCTCGGTGTTTTTTTGGTGAGGTGGAGTTTGGTGTGTTGTTTTTTTTTTTTTTTTTTTTTTTTTTGTTGTTTTTTCTTTCTTTTTTTTTTTTTCTTTTTGGCTTTTTTTTTTTTTTCTTGTTTTTTTTTTTTTTTGTTTTTTCTTTTTTTTTTTTTTTTTTTTTTTTATTTTTGTTTTTTTTTTTTTTTTTTCTTTTTTTTTTTTTTTTTTTTTTTTTTTTTTTTTTTTTTTCTTATTTTTATTTTTTTTTTTCTTTTTTTTTTTATTTTTTTTTTGTTTTTGTTTTTTTTTTTTTTTTTTTTCCCCCTCTTCCCTTTATCACGATCGGGGCCCGGGTTCCCTCACAACTAGGCATCACACACCCCTGCTTTTTCAGTTCATTGAGTGGATGCTTTTTTCGCTATCTCTTGTCCCCAATTCGCCGGCAACCCTTATATCGATCCTTTTTTATGGCTCCTCCGCCCCCCCCGCGATCTTTTGGATCATCCCTCCCTCCATCCCCTCTTTTTTGTTGTTTTGATCCGATACACATCCTAGCTTTTTCTTCCCATGCCGCACCATTTCCACCCCTTCCGAATTCCCTGGTCACAATGCCTCGGTGCACGCCTCTCCTCACCACGTCCCCCCTCCCCCCCCTCTGAATGTAAAACTGACGACGCGTTGACTCCCCTTTTTCGTTCGACCTTTTTTTTCTTCAATTCTGCCATTGTTTTGGCCAGACCGGACTCTTTTTCAGGCAACTTCGGAACTCTGAGTTCTCTGATGTTGAATCCCTTTTTTTCTTCTTTTTTACTGCTAATACGGAGTTTCCCAGCTATCGGCGTCCTGAGTTTTATTTTTACATGCTTTTTTCTTCTTTTTTTTTTTTTGCCCCCGGAGATGACAGTTTCCTTGTTATGTGCATAGTCCTCACACTTTCTTAATGATTTTTTTATTTCATGAGTCCTCACTGTTGAGGATCTTTTTTACTTGTTCTTTTCCTCCCCCTTCTGTTACTCGGCTGCGGACCACTCATTTCTCACACCCCTACCCTCACTGTGTTTTTTCTGCTATACTCGTAACGGAAAGCAGCTTCCCCTTTTTTAGGTTTTTTCTGGCGCCATCTATCTTAGAGGGACTCCGTCTTTCCTGGTTGTTTTTTCACTTATTTGTCAAGTTCCTCCTAACAGCCGGCCCCTTCATTGGGCTTCGTTTTTCTCCCTCCGGTTGAGCGTCCCCCATTTTTTGATCCCCACCCTCTTTCTATCATCCCCTTCTCGTTTAGCACAAATTTATTTGACCTTGCTTCTAGATAAAGGCTAAAAACCCTCATCAATGCAAAGTTCCATCCCCCCCCCAAATTGCGTTCGTTCATTTTTCTCCGCTGTTCAAGATTTGCACCTTTCTGAGGTTTTAGTTACTGCTGACTGAAATTTATCCTTTAAGGGATTTCTATGTGTACAAGTTGGCCGTGAAAAGTAATTGAGCATCAGATACCACCTCCTTCTTGATTTTTGCAATCTCCCCTTAAGCATGAGGATATATCCTAAAAGTTTTTAAATAGTGAGTAGATCTGATCTTCTGTTTTTTTCTTCGTGTTTTCTTCTTTTCTATTTGTCCCCAGAGTGCGATTTTTTTCCCATTTCTCCCCGTTAGCCATTACTATTGGGTCTTTTATCTTTTTTTTCCTGCCAGAGTAGCCGTTCCCCTTGTTTTCTTTTCCGCTTTCCTTTTTTGCCCCATTGGCGGTTCCTTCCTTTCGGACTTTCGCACTCTCTGTCGCCTGCTGAGTCTCCTTTCAAACCCTTAGGAATGCCCAGTCCATGTGGACCCAACGGTTTTTGACTTTTTCTGAGAGGCCAGTCCTTTCCCCGTCCCCGGACCTGTACTAACAACCGCTTTTTTTTTAATTGTGCGCCTCCGCTTAAGTTTTAACAGATTTCCACCCCCCCTTTTTTCCCGTTGAAGGGACTTCCCCTGGTAGTTTACGGGGTTGTATCTTTCAGATTGGTTTTTTCCTCTCTCTCCCCTGTAACCCTTTTTGGAACCCCCGTTCGGAACCGTTGACACTTTTATTCTTTTCCTGGCCGCCACCAGGCGACACATGCCCTGTCATCGATTTTACACCGAACCCCCTTTGATTTGGTGGTTTCGCTTCCTACCCTTGTCCCATTAGCTTTCTGTCTTCTGCATATTCTTGGGACCCTGTTTGCGCTTGCTTCCCAAATAGCGTTTTGTTTGCTCCTTCCCCAGAGTACTCTTTTTGATCTTTGTGGTTCCTTTGCCTCCCACCTGTTTAGGTCAAAATTTCTTTACGCCCCCCAGCTTATTTCCTTTCCCCTATTTTGGTACCTTTCGGATCTTCCCCTAGGAACCTACTTTCTCCTTTCCTGAAGCCATAACTCTTCGGAAGAAGATCAGTCCTCCCTTACGACCTCCCTTTCTCGGATCTTTTTGCCGCAGCTTCAGCGCCTTTTCGCCCTTTTTTGGAATTGATCTTCGGCACCACGTGATTTTTGTTCAAGTACTCTCTCAACTCTGTCTTTAACTTATCTTGGTCGCCTTTTCCCGTATCGCCTCGTTAATCCCCCGCTCAGAATTTCCTTCCTCCTTTCTTTTTTTTATTTCCGTTTTCCCGCTGACCTTCGCCGTCCAGCCTAAGGTCCATTGCCACCCCCAATCCTCCCCCTCAGCTCCTTTTAGCACCTGGTGTTCTTGCCCCGGTCGCCTTCGTGTCTATTCACCCCGTCGGATCCGATTTTAGCAAGTCCCTTCCTTTTTCAGAGTTGTGTCCAGTTTTTTTCTTTTAGACTCTCTTGCCCCGTCCTCTCTTTCTCCAACCCCCCCCAAGCATCAAACACCTAACATATCGCGGTACCCCCGAAATAGGAAGAATTCCAAAAACCTGCCTACCGACTCGACCCTCCCCCCTGCTAAGAAAAAGTTCATCACTTTTTGCTCTCTGGTTCTCTTCTCTTCGTCCCCATTTCTGATTCGATTGACTCCTTACAATTCTCTTCTTTCTACCCTGATCTATACATACCTTTGTTTTTGAGTCAGAGATGCATCTTCGTATTCTTTCAAAAGGTTCGAAGTCCCCCCTCCACTTCTCTAGCAATGGTGATACGTACCCCCCCCTCTCCCCCCCAATTCGAGCGTCAAGCTACTGCTTTTTTTTCTCTTGCTGGCTTTCTCTCCCCCTTCCCGCCTAGTTGATCGTTCTTTTTTCCCCAGTTTAGAGCTTTATCTTATTTTCCCTTTGGTTTTGGTTTGGCGATACTATCTTAAGCTCCAACTAGGTTCTTTTTTCTTTTTCCCTTCTTTTTTCCCTAGCCCTGAGCCAAACTGTTCACCTTGTCTTACGATCGACGTCCGCTCGCTGTTTCTTTGCTTTGCCCTCACCCCCTTAGACGCTCGATGACGATTACCCTTTTCACTATGCTTCGCGCGTTGCACAAATCCCTCATTTCAATTTACTGGTACACTGTCCCCTTTCGTCTGCGTATTTCGTTGTCATCCCTTAAGAACAGATCTGCTGAACTCAGAATTTTTTCGTGTTCCATTTAACAAACCCTCTCTTCGCCTGATGGGAAGGCAAATTTCCCCGGCCCCTCGATTGCTTCGATGACGTCTTTAGTACTCTCGCTACAGTTTTGAGTTCTAATTGTTTTATAACTTTGTAATGTCTATCTTCCTAGCCCCATTGACATCGTGGCTCCCTTCGTCATACCCCGCTTACCCCTGATCCAATGGCAAATCAAGTTGGCTTTTCTCTATTTCCATTTTATCCTCTAAGCCCCTCACACCCTCCCGCTTGAATCCTTTCCCTTCTCTCTTTGAAGTCCAAACCTCACCTCACTCGTCACCTTTACCCCGACCCCTTTGCAGAGTCAATGCCCCCCCCTCTATTTCTCTTTAGCGAATCCCCAGTCCTTTCCTTTGTTGTTGACAAATATGTCTATCCCGTTCTTTGATTTCGGCCTCTCCCAGATTTGCTTTCCCCCTTTTTTCAAGTTTTCACTCCCTAGACACAACTATATAGATCCTCTCCCCCCCCAAGTTATCTGCGAACACTCACGCTTCCTTTCTCCCCGTTTAAATATTTTTTATTTTTTTGGACACTGCCGTCCAGACTTTCCCCTTCTTGAGCCGGCTTTCCCCTCTCCCGCCTTCATTACATCTGGGGCGGTCCTTCTGCGCATGTTTTTAAGCCGACCAACGTTTCCCATGATCCCCTTTTTCTTGGTCCTCCATTTTGAGGCTTGTCCTTCATCAGCCGGAGTCTCCATACTTCTATCTCTCAACCCCCAGGGACCCTGAAGTCCTAGCCCACCCCCCCCCTTTTTCCCCTTCCCATCGTCAGTTGCGGCCCAATGCTCTACCTCCCTCCCATGCTATTGTTAGGTATGACGTTTCCATTCGCAATCGCTCTTTAGAGCCCTTCCCTTAAAAAAGACCCACAGGTTTTAAATCAAGGCTGACTCTTCGAGTCCACCTGTTATGGACTTCCGACCTTTTGTTTTTTTCCCCGTCCCGAAGTTCCCCGTCCAACTCTTCCTCTATCTCGCTCCCAATCTCTTCACCCCCCCCCCCTTCACACCCCTCTATTTCTTCTGAAGCTTCAGCCAATCCCCCACAGTCCCTTCCTCCACTCTTTCCTTATTTTGACCAGTCGCATAGTCGGCCCCCTTTTTAAGAATTTTTCTCTCTTTTTTTTTCTCCACCTGACTGTAGAACCCTGAAAAACCTTTTTCATGAAATTTTTTCCTCCTCTTCTTTAATATTGCCCGCCAGCCTCCTGTTTCTCTCCCTTGGGCTGACACTCACCCGGAAATCCTTTCTCCTCCCTCTCTGATCCTTCCCCCGTCTTCACAACCCAGTTCGGTTCGAACCCAATCCCCATCTTCTGCCAGACGCGCGAGACAACGTTCTTCCTGTCGTATTCGTTTCTTAAACCCCCCCCCCCCCCCCCCAAGTCTCTGAACCTTTTAGGAGTTTTCGAATCATTCACGTCCAGTAGGTCCCTATGCTGGGAAACCCCGCCCCCAATCGCCCTAACCCTTGCTGTTGCCTTCTCTCCAAACATCCTTCCACTTCCCAGTTGCGGCCAGCCACTCCGGCCCTTTTCCGGTTTGCTCCTCTTTTCGAATGTCTGCGCTTCCCGTCATTTTTTCCTTGACCGCACCTTCCCGCCCACTCTCCCACCCCCCCACGCCCTTTCCCTTTATCGTCAACGACCTGTCCCTTTCCCTTCGCTTTTTTTTTCCCCCCCTCTCAGTGAATGATACATCACCCCTCTTTTCCTGTAGCGTCGCTCTCCCAATATTCATTCAACCCCCCCGTCCCCTTCTTGTTTTCTTTCGTTGTTAGCTATTTTAGTGAGCTTCCCCTCTTTGAATCCTATACAGATACTTCCTTCTAGTTCTGGCATTTCTACCTCTCTTCTATTGCTAGTATTTCATTCCTTTTCCTTCCCAATCCCTTTTTTTTTTTTACCACCCACCCGCCCTTAGAGGATATCCTGATCGTCCCCAATCTCATGCGCTGTTGCGGAAATGCTTCCCCATTTTCTCCATCCCCCAGATGCTCTATTCGACGTTTTTCAATTCTGTCCCTTGTCTTTGAAGACGCCCATACGCTCGCTCCCTCCCCTTTAACCTCAATACATATGAGGACCGGTTTTTGAATTACTCGCTCCGGCCTCTCTTGGACTCTTACTGCCCGAGGATACTAGGCCCTTTCCCCTTTTCCTTTTAATGTCGGAGGCACGAAATTGCCATGATCTTTCTCTGATGACACCTTTTTTTCTCTTGGAGATTCTCCGGTGATCTCTCCATATGCTTTTAAGCTGATTTTTTCCCCCTTTTTTGTGTACGAGCTGTGCAATGGAACGGGTACTTCCCCGTACTATTGATTTGTCTCAGCATGGATTTTTGCTCACCCCCGAAGGTCATCAACGGTCGAGCTTTTTTTTCTTTTTTTTTTTTTCAGGAAGCAGGAGCACGGATTTTTGATCCCCTTCCCCTTGCCCTAAACTCCCCCCCCCCCCCCCCCGGACCTTTCGAACTACTTTTTTTTTGTTCTGTCCACGAAATGCCACCCAGCTACCGGAAGTCCATGCTCGCGGCGTTCTCTTTTTTTTTCGTATTCCTTGTAGGTGTTTTCTTTCTTCTACCCTTGCAGATTTGGATCACCGACGTCCTTCCCCGCTTTGAATGTTTTCAGCTCCCCCCTTTTGGTCGAAGAACCCCCCCTATTCTTCAGCAAAGTTTTTTTAGTAGGCTCCTGGAAGTTTTTCTTGCTCATAGACCCACATTTTTTTGGACAGCCAACTCCCCCCCTTGAAAATCATAAACCCCCCCCCGTGGTTCGGACTGATCGAATGTTTCCCATTTTTCTTTCACCGTTTTCTTATAGTATTTCCGAGATTTTCCTTTTATCGATTTCAATTTGTAATCCGGTAATCGAGAATATTAAAGTTTTTTTTTTTTCCTTATTTCCTGATCCCATCCCAAATCCCCGGTGAGTAGTTCCTGATCTTTTCCAGACAAAAGCCCAAGCGTGACTCTCTAATTTCCCCCTAATTTTTCGCCTACTTTAACATTTGGTATTTTTTTTTTCGCGGGTCGGTCTCTCGAGCGCTAGTTGTCATTTGTGTGCGATTTGAGTACACCTCAGTGTTAGTTAATAACCAGTTTTTCTTATCTTTAACCCCCTCCCCTAGAGCCTTTTATATTCGCCCCCTTTTTCTGAGTATCTGAATAGGAGTCCTCTTTTATGGACGCTCGTTTGATTCTCTCCTTCCAATACCCTGCTGCCCCCCCCCCCCACCCCCCCCCCCCGACTTTTCACCCCCCCCTTGCTTGGAATTAGTCCTTCCCCTTTTCCTCGCCCAGACGCCATTAAATTGCCATTCATTCCTTGTCCTTTGAGCCTCCAAGTCCCTTTTTTTTTTTTTCACCAGTTTTCCCACACTAAAACCCCTCCCGCCTTCGCGTGTCGCCTTATTTTGGTGTCTCCCGTTTGTTCCTTTGTGTTCGGACCATTCTTCCGCCCAAGTCTTTCCAACCGTCCGACCGTCACGTTTTGCTAAGATTGCAGCATCCCCCTTGACCACAGAACGTTGCTCTTGGTCTTCCCCTAAAAATGATCTTCTTTCCCCTTTTTGCTTCGCCTCCTTCGATCTTTCATGACGTTCTTCCATTTTTGTGATGCTGCCAGCTTAAATTTTCCCCTCCCCCCCCCCCTTTATGTGCGCACGTTTCAATCGTAGACAGCTTCCCTGTCGTCTTGAACAGTTATGCCCACGCGAGTTCGATCCCCCCCATATGCGGCCTTACTCCCCTATGCCGCTTTTTTTCACCCCTCCGCGAGTAAATTTTCTTCTGCTAGATTCCCCGTAACCATCTTTTCTGCTGCTTTTCTTTCCGATAGTTTCCCCCCGTGTACCTTCATCCCCATTCCGACGAACCGGCTATACTAGATCTTCTGAGCTCACAATTTTTGGTGGGGGCCCTCTCTTGTCCTTGCTCTTCGCGAAACACCTGGCGTGACCCGCTGTGAAGGGTCATCCCCCGAGCAGGGTACCGATCGGCATTCTTCCCTTGTCGCTTTCCCTCCATACCCTATCCTATAAGAAGTACCTTCCTGCCCTCTTCTTTTCCCTTGCCTTTTCCCCTGCCGTCCCGAAGGTTTCCCCAGGACCATCTGATCTGACTCTTTCCCCTTTCTCCATGAAGGCGCCTGTGCTCATTCCCTTCACTTCTGCCCTCCGCGTCATGGCGCCGGGCCGCGGTCACCTTTTCAAGGACCTTTTTTGATGCGACTCTCTACTTCCTATAAGACGACCAACAACCCCCCAAGTTTCCTTACATCCCCCCCCTATCCCAACCGACCTGTTTCCCAGGCGTTTTCATCGACCCCAGGACAGCCACCGCGACTACGCAAGCAGTGTTCTGACTTGATCAGTTTCAGCTTCGTTCTTTTACTGAGAAATGGCCTTTTCCTTCCCACCTTTTTTGAGAGAAGCGGCATGCCCCC
>Ga0179593_1599187_pt1 | contig 12766 bp, 15 predicted proteins | sample CZODoug2_1_08_16_FD_185931 | JGI IMG/M metagenome (GOLD analysis project Ga0179593, IMG submission 185931) | Vadose zone soil fungal communities from Angelo Coast Range Reserve, California, USA - CZODoug2_1_08_16fungal (PacBio error correction) | ecosystem: Environmental > Terrestrial > Soil >... | reverse complement strand
CCCACGCCCCCTCTCCGGCGCAGCCCTTTGCCTTGACTTTGCGCTTTTGAGATTGAACACCTCTCTTTTTCTGTTTCTTTCCTTCCGAGCAAGGACTGTGGTGGCAATGAACTTACAAGTGCCGTGTCCTCTTTTTTTTTTTTTTTGCCTCTGATTCGCCTTTTACGCTCACTCACCCGACAGCTTTCTCTCCTTGGTTCTCCTCTTTTCTCTCTCCGCCGAATCGAAGCCTTGCCGTCTGACCAGCGTCTCCTCCCCCCTGGCGCTACAGGGTTTTTCAAGGCTGCTGCAATTTGGTCTTTTCTTTGGGTGACTCTCCAAGGCGTTGAAGCTTAGTACATTTCTTCTCCTTCTTGACCTAACTTCCTTCCTCTGCCGAGGAAACACAGTTGTTCACCTTCTTCCCCGATAAGAGCTATTCTGGGGTTCCAGACATCCGTCCCTTGCTATTGAGTTGAGACTGAGCTTGCATGATTCTTCTTTCCCTTCACGATGCGGACTCTTCTTCTTCTAGCTGTGAATGAGAAGGAGCTCGTCGTCCCCCTGCTCCTCTTTTGCGTGATCTCGAATACTTCCGAGAATCCCTCACATATCCCTTTCTCTTTTTTTTGACGATTTTAACAGGACTTAACGACCACTCCGGACTTTTCTTCCGAGTGTGAGGTAGGGAAGGTAAAAAGTTCCTATCCCACCCCCACGCGGTTCGTACTCCGCCGTGAGTTGGCCTCCCCGCTTCACCGCGCTATGCACTCTTCCACCGTGTTCGCTTTTCCCTGGCCATGATTTTTGGAGAACACCTGCGTGCGAGATCTTCTTTGCCCCCAACTGTTCCCGCTGCGAAAATCTTCGATTTCTTTTTTTTTCGGCCCATAAGATAGCTTATTCAGCTTCCTCTTTTCCTGAGGTTAGAACTGATTGTTCATCAGCCTCCCCTTTTTTCCCGTCCACGTGGATTTCGCTTTCTGATCCGTGGACCCTTGTGAGACACTTTCCGAGACCTGCGGGGAGGTTTCTTCTTATTTCCCGTGATTTGCTAGCAAACGCTTGTTCAGTCTCTAGCCCGTACCAAATACCATTCTCTGGATGCTTATTTCGTCTTGTTTTCAATTCTCCCCCGCCCTTTACCGTCTGATGCGAAGCTTTTTAGCGAGTTATACCCCAGATAACCTCTCCTGTCCACCCCCCGTCACCGTAGCTGCTTTCCTTTTGATAGAATTTGCGTTTTTTTTTCGGTTTTCCAGCCAAGGTAAGCGGATAATCCTCTGACTTAGAAACGACACTCCTCGTTTATTTCTTCTTTTTAAAATGAAACGCCCCTTCCCTTTCCGACGAACTTAGGCCCCGGGAGCGACTCCCGCGAACCGTTTTTTTCCCTTCCCCCCCGGCTCTACCCCAGATTTCTTCCATTTTAAACCTCCCTTTCGGTAAAGTCTTCTTTCCTTGCAGATTACCCATTCGCCCAGTTCCCCATTTGGATATGAGTAACCCCAACTCCTCTCCCTTAGACTGGAGAATTAGTAAGAAGTTCTCGCTCACCGGGTCGATCTTCGTAGACGAGCCCCCGCGGTGTCCTCTGTCTCTCTTTGCTAATAAGAGAAAAGATTGTGGAGCTCCTTTTGCCCTGGGACAAGATGTTTGGTTTTTTGTGGAGCAGCACCCGCAAATCGGCAACACCTACAACCCAAAATCTTTCACCCACCCACCCTCCCACAAGCTAGAACACAACGCCCCTTCTTTTCCCCCCCGCGTCGACGATCAAAATGCAGTCCAGGGGGACCAGCGACCCTAATTTTCCCCCCAAACTTGGCGAAAAATACCAAACACTTAAAGAGTCTGTCTTTCTGGCCCTATTTCTTTTTCCGATAACGCGTCGGCTCTCAACCTTTTTCGAGGTTTCCCCCCTTTTAAACTGGCGACGGGATCGACGCCGGTTTCCCTTGAGGCCTTTTGCAGCGATAGCATTATCAGTATCCTGAACCCTTTCTATTTTTTGTCTTTTCCCCTCCTTTTTCAAAAGGCCTGGTTTTCCCAATGCTCTCTCCTTCCCCCACCAAGGTTTTAGCGGCATGCATTCCAGTGTCCCCCGCTTCTTTTTTCGTCGCTCTATTTTCATTCGTAGTCTTAGTCACCCCCTCCTTTTAAAGCCCGCATTTTCCTTCTCTGATTTGGTCAAATCGTCTACTTGGCGTACATTTCCCCCTCCCATAACATCCTGACCACCTTGTCTCTCCCTTCTACCCGTTGAACTCGAAACGACCCGCCCCGCAAGTCTCCCCCTCGCCTTCCGAGTCCCCCTTAATGTTTTCTCGCCCGTGATTGAAGCGACCTATTCTTTGCTTCTCCCCTCAATTTTTGTTTTGCTGATGATCATACTTTTCCTAAAGACGCAAGAAGGAGAGATCCAGTTGCGTCCTCTTGGTGCGATTCCGGCATACCTTCAGTGTACTGGATTTTTCCCAGAGTATGGTTTAGTTCCTCCCGATAAGAGTCCCTGTCTCTTAATCGTCGCCCCTCCCGTTATGAAAACTCGCGTCGACTGCACCTACTTTCCTCCCTTTTTTATCGGAATAGGAGAGGTAGCTTTTAGTCCTACTGCCCCCTTTTTCAAATACCACAGTCAGCTGCTAAGCGTGCTCCGTGTCCTCCCGCCGAGCGGTTTTTTGACAATTCGCTTTTTCCAATTTTCTCCCCCTGCCCTCACGGCGATTTCTTTGTGCGACGGATCTTTTTCCTTCTCCAAGAGGAGATTCTGCCCCGCCCAAAAGAATTGCGTCGCCGTGTTCGAAGACACGAAATTTCACATGTGGGTTGTTCTTCTTCACGTTTCCAAGGCACCCCCCCCCCCACTTTTTCTCAAAGAATACCCCCCCCTCCTAATATCCTTTCCTCGTCAGAGGATGAATTACTCTCCCCTGACTCCCCCGGTCCCTGGAGATGAATTTTTCGAAAAAGTGACCAGGACCTTCCGCCCCCAGCCGCAGACAAGCCTCCAGTCTCTAAGTCGATGCTCCTTTCTTCGCCCAGATGAATTATTTCTCTTCCCCCCTTGGAGAAGCACCCTTGGACTTCTTCAAGAGCGTTTTTTGTTATTTAGTCTGCCTTGCTCCTCTTCCTTGTTTGGTGGGGTTACTCCTGGCTACCTTTCCCCGAGAGTAGATCTCTAGAGCTATGCCCCCCCTGTCTTTTTCCGGTCGGTAGTGGATTGTGGACTGGTTCCCCCTCTTCCACCGGCTGGTCCAAGTACAGTTAAGCTACCCCTTCTTGATCGTTACATTTTTTCAAGAAGCCGCCGCCTCTTTCCGGAAACTGGTAGGCTTTGCATTTTCTTTCCCCTCTCCTTTTTTTTTCAAGCTCTCCCAGAAGTTTTATTAATACTTCCCCATCATGGCAATAGCCCCTTCTTCCCTTTTTCTCCCCCCTCCGGGCCGCATTAGCGTGCTCCCATGCTTGCGGTCTCACCGCTAGAATAACCCCCCTTATAGTAGCGGAACGCTGGAGATTTTTGACCCTCGCTTTCATTCTCTTTTGCGGCAGACTTAATCTTGATCGCTTTTCAAGTGTTTTTTCTTGCTGAAGGACGATCGGGTTGCATTTGGTAAGCAGTCTCCTTTCTCTATGGGGCTCCGGTTTTTTGAGTCCTGTGAGAGTTTCTCCATGTTTCTCTGTATCCTCGCGTAACCTGAGGTGACCGTTTTCACGGGCAATTTTCCTTTCAGATTGAAAACGCTAGTTTAAGATCACACCTCGACCCTTCTTGTAGCCGTTCGACATTCTGGGCTCTGTCTACTTGCGCCCTTTTTTTCTCATGACGGGCGCGATCTTCAGTCCACCCTGTTCCTTTTTGGTGAAAAATCAGCGTCGTTCCTTCCTTGGCAAGTTCAGCCCCTTTGTCACTTTTCGTTTCTGCTCCTCTTACGCCTCTTTCCGTTTGTCACATGAGTCCATCTATCTATTTTTTCCCAGAAGATGGTGCTCAAGCAAGTTATCCCCTTCCCTCTATTCTGCGTCGCTCCCTCGTGTTGATCAGTGTCGATTTTCGACGGGGCATTAGGATGCAATCAAGTACGAGTGCTTCTGTTCGATCGGTCTTTGTGAAATTGGTCTGGCCTCTTTTGTCGTTCCCACACGACTCAGCGGACCCCTGGCCTCAACGCGTACTATCAATTGTGGCCTTACTGACCCCTATTTTTTTTTTTTTTTTTTTACCCCGGCACTGCAGGCGTCCGAATTTTTCCCAGGAGATGTAAAGTCCTTGACGGTTGCCCAATATCGGTGGTACGGTTTTGGTCCCCCCTCTATTCCTTTTTTTCTTTTTCACCCGCCAAGTGGAAGATCACGAGAACACCCCCCACAAAAAAATTTTGGGGGGTCCTATTTCCCTACTTCGCACGACTTATCTGTCGCACGCCCCCCACAGTTTTTTCGTCAGACTCTTCTTATAATTTTGTAAATTCTTTCCTCCTCCGTTGTTTTTGTGAGATGATACTGACGATTCCTTGCTGACGAGCCCCACTTCTTTATATTGCGAATGCAAGTAAGGTGTTTACTTTACTTTTCTCATCCTTATTTAGAGTTCGTTCCCGCCTTTCCCCCCCATGGATTTATGATCCCATAGACCGTCTCTTTTTTTTTCACACGCTTATTTTTAGGATCCGGCCTTGCCCCGTTCCCCTTTTCGGTCCAAGATACATTTATTCGCTTTTTTGATGAGTCCCCCCACGGTTTAAAAACTTGGGTGCGGCCTTTCCCACGTTCCCTTTTGACGTCTCCCGGAGAGCTGTGTCCTTCTTTTCCCCCCGGCCAACCTTTGATCGTCCCCCCCCTTTACAGGATCATTCTTTTCCTTTCCCCACCCCCCTCCCTCCCTTTCTGAGTTGCTCCCTTCAGATTCCGTTTTTCCATAGGACATTGGATTGGCTTGTCATCTTCTCCTCTTCCCCTCTTTCTCATGCTCCAGAAGCTCTTTAGCACGCTCCGTTTCCCTTTGAAAAAACGTTTGTCCCCTATAGATGGTCTTTTCTTTTCCAAACCAATCGTTTTTCTTTTCCTTTTCTGCTTTTTTGACCCCATCCCCCTCTTTCTCCTGTAAAAGTCCGAAGCCGAGGATTGTCGCCAACCATTTGCCGACGATTCGGTTTCTCGTCCGCAAGTTTGCCTGTGTAGCGATAATCAGCATCCCTTTGCCTCTTTGCTCACGAGGTTGAGCGGACCTCTCTTTTCCAATCTCTTCCCTCTTTATGTGATGTACCCCCCTCTTTAAATCACATTTTGTCCGCGTAGTTCACTCCCTGGGCGAATCGCATGTGCCACTTCCCTTCTTCCCCTCCCCCAATAGACGATGACTTGTTTTTCCCCCCACAAGCTTCTCAGATAGCCTTAAGCTCAACTCCCCGCTTCGATAAACCTAACTCTGACTCTTCCCACCTCTTCTTCCTTTTCCCTCTCCATTGACCCCCGGTTTTTATTAGATAGGTGTGAACACAATAATGTCTCGGAGTTTTCTATGTAGGTTACCCAGCGGTTTTTTTTTTGCCTCCCCCCTTTCAATGGAGTATGGTGCCTTCCTTTTCTCTCTTTGATCGGATCGATGATGTTTTACCTTCCCAACATCTCCGCGTTAGCATTCGCCCCAACGTTTTCGGCCGAGTTCTTCCCGTTTTCCCACAAGGCTTAACGATTTTTAGTCGGTAACGGTTCGCTTGCGCAAATGCCTTTCTTTGTTTTCCCCCCCAATCCATACGCTTTCCCTTCCCTATTTGGAAGAGAGACTCCCCGACTCGAGAGTTGACGGTTTAAAGGCCCAACCACCCCCCCCCCCCCTTTTTAGAAAGTGGCACGGCCCTCCCTTCTAGTGAATCTGTGAAGTGGGAGTCGAACTGTCCACTCCCGAATGCTGTTGACGTCACTGTCAGATCCCTCCTGCCCTTCCCTTTCCCCCCTTCCCGGATTGATGAGGGCTTTGCGTTTTCCCCCTTTCTAATAAGAGTGTGTAGATATTAGTTCGTAATCCTTTCGTACATCTCTCGCCGATATCTTTCTCTTTCCTCTGCTTACAAACGTCGGTATTTGCTTGCCCATTTCAGGGAAGGCAACCCCAAATTGAGTGCGAGGTGCTTCCGAAAACGGGTCTCCTCCTTTTTTCCACCAGCCCGTTGCCGTAGGTCTCATTTTTCGAGCCTCCTTCCACCTTCTCAGTGCGTTTACTGTCTCCTCGTAGGTTTTTCCGTTTGCTCTCCCTTCTACATTTTGTTTTATGCGCGTGTCCTCCGGAATTGGTAGTATTTCTTGACAGGGTCCTAGACCCCTCGTATGCGTAGAGTGATGCCCCTCTTTTCTTGTTCCATTTTTTTCAGGCTTCCCCCTTTTGAGATTGTAGGATGCCTACCCGATAGGTCTCCTGTTACACGTATACCAGGTAAACTTTCTTCGTCCCCTTTACAAGAGGCAGTTCTCATTTCTCTTTCTTTATTTTTGATCTTACCTTCGTCAAGGCAAGAGCTCTTCTCCTGGCGGTGCCACTTCTGGGCTCGTTTTTTTTCATGACTAGACTCTTTCTTTTCTTCCCCTCTTTCTCTCCTCTTTTTCAAGGGCGGACAACCCCTTTGTGTCCCCGTCGAGAAAATTGCCCTAATAGGAAGGCTCTGGTGCTTTTCCAGGACAACAAACGGTCGTTTTCCTCGTTGCCTTTTCGCGGCTTTTTTTTCATCGTCGCTGTCCTTTCTTTCTTTTTTGGAAGGTTTGCGAGGATTGACCCCCCCATTTTTTTTTTCCTACGATGGGACACAACAATTTATTTTTTTCTCTTTTCTCCTCTTTTTGACCTCAGTGACCCCCTCGTTTATTTCGCGGACCGAACCCGCCCTTTCGGTCACTTTAGCAACGACTCCTTGGTTGTTTCAGTCTCCTTTTTCCCGCTGTCGAACTTTCGATACAAACCTCCCCCCTTCAAAGTCCGCAGAGGGTAAGTAGTCCATGAGAGTATCTCTTTGGATCGCTCGTGCTGTTTTTTCGTCCTCTGTCCTCTATGAAAGACGAGGTTGAGGACCTTGCCTCCCCCACAACCGGACTTGCCCCTCCCCTTCTGCTTGCGTCAGTTCCCTTTTTTTTTCAACGCGATTACGAACTGGCCTTAGTGTCTTTTCCGTTGCCCTGATTTTTTTCCCGTTTCTGCTTTTTCTCTTTTAGTGAATTTTTGCCCTTCTTTTTCTCGGTTGAGGTCCTTGGATGTTGGGGTCCTTTTTTTGTTGATTTCCCTCTTTTTCCCTCTTTTTTGTTAGAGGAGCTTTTTGTTTGAAGGCTTTTTGTTTTTTGCCACCCACATCAGCACCCTCAACTTTTTTTCTCTCCCCCCGAGGGGTCTCTTCCTAAATAGAGCTGGTTCCCGCATTATTTGATGGTGTGTCCCCTGAAATTCGGTTCCGTTTGGGGAGCCTTCGAGGAGGGCCGAATCAGGCGAGAGAACGAGGCGTCTTGCCTTTTTGACCTGGAAACGACGCCGCCAGGGCGCCCGGGGGTGCTTTTTTCTTTTGGACCGGTAATTTTTTGCTCCTTGCCGAACTGGGAACCAGTTTTGTTTCCTCCTCTTTCTGTGCGAGGTTCCTCCTTCAATCCTTGCCTTTCATTGCGACAGTGAAGATTCCCTTTGTAATTCATGTTTTGGTTTTTTCTGTGGAATTTCAATTCGCATTGGTTTTTACTTATCTCTTCTTTTCTTGCGTCCTTCCTGAGGCACGGGTCAATGCGGCCACTTCTGATCCTAGGCATCCCCCTGGGTCATGTGTTTTTCTGGAGGGATCGTCATCCCCCCCCATGGCATTGAATTTGATGCTGGAGTCTTCCTTTGCTCCTTCAGGAAGGGTAGTGAATGTTTGAAAAATCCTCCTTCACCTGAAAGAAGAATAATACCTGGGTATTTGGTACACCTTCTCTCCCATCTGTTGGTCAGCATAATGTCTTCAAACCTATCACCTTCCCCCACATCTTTTTCCCATTTTCCCTCCCCCCCTCAACAAAGGAGTCCCGGATTCTCCCGAGAATAAAAAGAGTGGATTTCTGACTCTGTTCCAGGTATTTCCTCACTCACCTCCTTCTTTTTGAACCTCAAACATTAAGAAATATGGTTTTTTTGATGGGAAGTCCACAGGCCTCTGACTCTGCCGCTTGAGGGGGTGTAAGATATCTCTCCCGTTATCCTTTTTCCCCCCCCTCTATGAAATATGTTTTGACAACCGCGAACCCTTCTTTCGATACTCTGCGCGATGAGGCAGTAGGAGTCCCCCCCAGATTTTCTGTCGAAGACGAGTTTGGATGCTCCTCTCCCGACCCCCGGTCCCCTCCCTACCCTTATTTGTGGTACTGATTCCACTCCTTTTTTTGCTTTTTTGTCATCCTGAAAATCGTCCGAGTTTCTCCCTCCTGAGGTCTTTCGTTGTCCGGCATTGATCCCTACGCTCTACCTCTCCCACTTCCTCTTTACGCGACCTCCCATTCTATAACTGAATCGGTCTCCGTGCAGCGGGGCTTCTTCGAATGATTGTGAACATTTTTTAATACTTGGTGCTCCGTCTTTTTGGGAATGTGAGGTGGCGGATTTCATTCCCCCTCCCCCTGCTTCCTTCGTGGCGACTCTTATTTTCAAGTCTCTTTGAGTTTGGGCTCCCTCCCTTTTGCTCTTGATTGAAAACTTACCGACAGTGCAAGCAAGCAATCGACTAAATCGGCAAGAGTGTTTTGGCTCCCTTGTTCCTTGCCTTTGCTGCGGTTATTTCAAGGTCTTCTGGGCTTGCTTTGTCTTCCCATGATATCGCTGTTCGGCGGGAGACGCGGCGCACCCTGTCACCTGGCATGGCGGCTAAAATCTGCAAGTAGTTCGTGATCTCTTCCACTCCCCGTTCCGCCTTCTTTTTTTTCCCTTCGGCACAGCTTTCCGCATCTCCCTTTTCGTCCTCCGGATGGAGTCTGACTCCAGAAGACCTCGTTCCCTTTCCTTTTTCTTCAACAGGTTCCGCCCCGGCGTCCCGTTGGTGGGTTTTTTCTTTTTTCTTTTTATCCTTCTTTCCTCCCCTTCTCTTTTTTTTGTTATACCCCGGTCCCCCTGCCGTAGTTTTCTTCTTTCTCTGCAGCAAAGGCGGCACCCCTGTTGTGCTGGAGCTTCGCGCTGTCTCTCAGATTTGATTTCGAATCTGCCGTTTCTTGTCGCCTCCTCTTTTCTCCTGCGTTCCTCCCCTCCAGAAACTAATACGTCATTCGCCGCGCACTGCAGGAGAACCCTTTTTTTTGTGAGACTCGCTCGACCCCCAGGCGATTGCACTTCCTTTCTCCCTGGCGTAGGTTGGCTCGCAGGCTGCCTTTTCTTTTTTCTTTTCTTTCCTTCCCTTGCTATTTTTTGCTCGTGTTTTTTTCTTCCTATAAGATCGCGAAAACAAAACCTTCATCGCACAGTGCAATTAGCCGCTTTTCCTCCACGTTTCTTCGGTCCCTCCCTCTCCTCCCTCCTTTGCTATGCCCAGTTTGGATTTTCTCCGAGAATGCTCCCAGAGGATCAACGGAGATGTCCCTACAATAACGTGCGGCCGGCGCCCTACTTCCCTTTTCTCTGTCCTTGACTCCCCAAGTTAAGTGCGTAGCCCTTCTGAAGCTTTTTTCTTCTCCCTTCTTTGAATCGAGCAACTCCTACTATAGTACCCTTTTATTGGATGTGTACGTTCTTGTATGTGTGGACTCCCCTCACCCCTTCTTCCTTCTTCTCGCGCTTTCGTTTCCCTTTTTTAACCAGGGAACCTTCTACGTTTCGTTTCTCCTGCCGTTTTTTGGGCAGGCGAAACTGTCATCGCGATGATGCATTTTTAACCTTTTTTTTTTCCGGTTCAAAAACTAGTTCCATCCAACCGGCGATGCTTCGCGCCCTTCTCGTCCCCGTGCACCCCCCAGATGGCAAAGCTCTTTCTTCTTTTGTTTGACCGACCCGACCCCCAGAACCACTATCTTCTCTTTTTGTTTGATGCGTTCGGAGATTTTCTCGAATTATTCCCCTTCCCGTTTCTATTGCTCTTTCTTGTGCAAGACAAGTTCTTTAGTCTACCCCTGCAGTTTCCCCCCTCCTGGCACAAAGGTAGGGAGGTGATATTTTTGATAATCTCTTTGCTAGGAACACTGTGATTCTCCTTCACACCTTTTTTTTATTGGATTCTTTTCTTTTCCTTTTCTGGAGATTAGACTACCCATCCGTTCTTCTGCAGCAGGATGCGCAGCAAAACTCTCCGTTTTCATCCATCCACCTCCTCCCGTCCCCGGAGTCTTTTTTTTCGTTGCCCCGCGCCTATGATCGCCTGCGCCCTTTTTCGCCTTTTTTCCCTCCTCCTAAGACATCAATGAATCATTTTCCCCCCCTCTTCTCCGTCCCTTTTCAGGCGTATGTTAGTCACCTGCACTGAACACGACGCGACCTGCCATCTTCCTCCCATTCCAATCCTTCCATCTTTCGTGACGGCTCCCCCGCCGAGCATCCTTCATCCCATACACCCCTTCTCTTTTTAGTTAGGACATCAAAGAGCAGATTCTCCCGTTCACTCCCAAAGAGATCAAAAACGGCGCTCCTGGCTGTTCAATTTCTCCCTGTCCTTCCTCCTTTTTTGAGAATGATTCCTCCGAGGAGGAGAACCCCCTCTCCCCCCTTTCCGCGCTAGTGGCTGACGCCTCCCCAGATCCCCTTCTTCTCTTTTGAAGAAGCCGACTCAAAGGTCGGAGTCCAGGTTTCCCTTTGACCCGTTTTTTTTTTGTTTCTCCCCAAGCGGCCCCCCTCCCCCCCCCCAACTTCAAAAGCCTCCCCACTTCACCCACACCTTTTTTCCCCCATCGCGCCGGAAGCCAATGACCCCCTCCCCCCATCTCTCCCCCCTTTTTTTGCCGATACAAAATACATGAACCTCCCTTCCCCACGGTCTGACCCTCCCCCAAACTGCAGTTTTCCCTTTCCCCATTCTCCTTTGGCTGGACATAAACTGGGAAGCTAAGATGTTTCCTCCCCGTTTCTTATGTTTCTCCACTTTCCCTTCTTTCCTACTCTTTCCTTCTTTTCCTTCCCCCCTCGCGATAGCTCCATATCTCATGTATCCTGACCCTCTTTTCCTGGAGGGATTGGTATCGTTAATCAATTTTCCCACCCTCTCTCCGAGGACGCACGAGGCCTTGCCCACCTTTTTCTCCCTCCGACTCTTTTAAAACGCTTTGCCTGGTCGTCGACTCGTTCCTCTTGAAAGCAGGACACTGTTTTAAGTGAGACCCGCCTAGTTCCAGACGCATCTCCAGGGATGGCCGTTCCTTGTTTCCCCCTCCGTCCCCCCTCAACCCATAAATCTGGACTCGCGCGATTTTTTCGTCCGAAGAGATAGTCCACTCACGAACTTCGCCGCCTCCTGCTCACTTCCTTCTCCTCCCCTTTCTGCCCTGACATAACGTTGCTATTCTGGCCCTTAAAGTAGTTGTTTATTGCATGCTCAACTTCAATCTTTGCGTCAAAAGAATCTCCTATCCAATTTTCCCCCCATCCAGGCCACTGACTTCCTACGTGAAAGCGTTCCCTCGTTAATAAAGTCCCCCCCTAGGAAATTCTTAAATGCAGCGCCCATGTCTGTACATTCCACTGCCCTCTCCTTTTTCTTTGGATCTTTTAATCGTCCCCTCCAACTTTCCTCTCTTAGACACTGATTGACCTCTTGAAGAACTCTTGGACTCGACGCATAACTAAATGCGTTTTTCGCTGTAAGGCCCCTTCCTTTTTCCTGCTTTCCCTTCTTTCCCCCCCCTTTGTAGAGATAGCGCGGTTTCCGGGTTCCCTTCGGAAGAGCACGCCTGTCTACCGCCGCAACGGCTTGATGCTTTGGACGTCGATCTCTTCCCTTGCGACCCCCTTTCTTCCCCGCACTTTTTCCCTTTTTCTATCCTCTACCCACTCTGGCGGTTTTATCCTGACACGTTGACACCGCCCCATTCTGCCACTGCTGCTTCCTTCTTCTCCTCTTCCCTTTCTTTTCTTTTAGAACGCTCAGCTTACCCCGTTTATTGAGTAGATCCAGTTGGCCATTCCCTTTGACGGCACCGCCAGTTCCTGTTTGGGGTGGGCGCGCCCCGACCTCCGCAGGCTCTTGAGCCCGAGAGCCCATCAGAAAGCGACACTTCCATTCGGCGGAGGGCCAGACCCCGACAAACAAGGTCCTCCTTTTCCTTTTTTCTTTCCTTTCCTCTCTCCGTGTAGGAATTTGTTGTTTTTGGGGTTTCTTGAATGGGCATATTTTCCCCCCACGCTTCCCCCGTCATCTTCGCGGCTCTCTGACACGGTGCCGGTACTTCGTTTTTTTCTTTTTTTTTGTGGCAATTTTTTCAAGTTCCGTACTTGGCGAAAGGTCTCTCCTTTAAGCTCACATCTTTCGTATCGTTACTGTTCGGCAGCCGAAAGTTCTTCGTACCCGACTTTCCTTTTGCAGTTCCCCCTTTCTTTTTTTGCGTTTTGCTCCTCCTCGATCCTCTCAGAAGATCAGGCCGATCCACTCCCCGCATGGCCTCCACTGGGTTTTCTTTCCCTTTCCCCGCTGATCCCCTCACGATCGCATGTTGGTCGGTCTAACCGGATCCACCATTTTCTTTTTTTCCTCTGGAGTGTATAGGCTTCATATCCGCCAAAGACTTTCCCCGATCGATGAAGCTTTTTTTATGCTTAGGATCTAGGGCGTTTGGTAAGCATTCATCTTCTCCCTATTGGTGTGTGGTC
>Ga0179593_1589738_pt1 | contig 12766 bp, 24 predicted proteins | sample CZODoug2_1_08_16_FD_185931 | JGI IMG/M metagenome (GOLD analysis project Ga0179593, IMG submission 185931) | Vadose zone soil fungal communities from Angelo Coast Range Reserve, California, USA - CZODoug2_1_08_16fungal (PacBio error correction) | ecosystem: Environmental > Terrestrial > Soil >... | reverse complement strand
CCCTCTTCTCTTTTTGGGAATGAATACCAATTGACAGCAGTTCCAATGGTTTTGCGTTTTCCCCCCCTTTAATGAGTGGATCCGGGTTACCCTTTTCCCTCGTAAATCTCACGGCTCCCCCCCCTTTTCGGTTTGCGGGTGACCAACCACTTTCCGGAATCTGACCCCGCCAAGTTGTGCAACATTGCCGCGAGGTTTGTTGCCCCCCCTCTTTCCCTAATGGCTTCCCCCTTCCAATTAAGAAAGCTTTTTCCCCCCTAAGGCGTTCGGGAAGTACATTACGCTCAGTCGGCAACTTCCCCACCCTTCCTCCAGATTGTTTTTTTCTGCTAGGCATCCCGACCATAGCCCCCCTTTTTTTTAGCCCGGGTGCGATGAAGCAGTCGTAGAATCCAATCCCGGTGGTCCGTTTGCCCTTTTCTTTTCCCTCTTTCGACACCTGCCGACTCCCCCTCTTGCACTTCCCTCCACGTCCAAAGTCAGCCAGTCCTCCCTTCCCCCCTTGTTGAGCGGCCCGGGCAACTAGTCACCTCCGTATTTTCATTCGAAGATTGACCTTCCCCACCTTTAAGAGAAGTCGACTCACCTTTTTTACTCCACAGAAGCTCGAGAGGAGTTGAGTGAAGCCGTAACCCCTCGATATCGAGGACGATTCCCACGTCTTTTTGATATAGATTCTTCTCATGGAAGCTACGGCGTCCCTTTGAACCCCCCCCCCCCCCACCCCCCCCCCCCCCCCACCCCCAACCTTTCTTTGGAATAAAGTTTTTACCAAGTTGGCTGACAGCATAAACAGTTGTCTGGGTCCTCCTCTGTTTACTGAGGGGTGGCCCCTTTCCTCTCTCTCGCAAGTAAGTCACCCCTTCCTTTCGTAGCGATGGTGGGATTGAGGTCTAGTCCCGGAGTTCTGAAACGGCTGGTTCCTCTCCCCAAGACCCTCCTTTTTCCTTCCCTTTGAAAATCTTTCCCTGTCCTTTTCCCTGACTACTTTGCCGAGGCTTGACCGATCCCCCTTCCCCCCCAATCTGGGCGAAGATCTTCCCTCCCCCCCCTTGAAGTTGAAAGTGATTTACCTTTTCCCTTGAAGGATTACAAACCAATGGTGAAATCGGCATGGAGCTCGGAGTCTTCCTGGTGGAGGGGACTTTTTTTTTGCTGAAGAGTGCGACTTTTTCCACTTCCTCGACTTTCTCTTTCTCCGGAACTTTGGCGAAAAAGGTCGAACAGCGACACCTTTTAACATACTTCTCGCTCGAAGAAGTTGGGCGCATCCGTTTCGCGCCTCCCTCTCACCCCCCCCCCCCCGACCTTTTTCCTCCCCTTTTCGGCCTCATCCAGTGAACGTTCTTTTATATGAAAGGCAGGCACGAACATAACACTCACCTCCCACCCCCTTTTCTCTACCAGCCTGGAGCAGTTGAATTATTTGACCCTCCCGCGACCTGGGATTTTTCGCTCCCGATTCTAAGAATTCCCCCCTTATTAGAATACACTCTTTCCTATTCCGATGAGATACAGGGCAGACAGGAGGGATGCTTTCCTCGTCTGCGGCGCGGCGTGCTCTTGATTTTTCTCTTTCTTCGGCTCACTCAGCGTTTTTCTTTTTTGCCTTGAAATACAGTGGGAGTGGAACACCTTCCCTCTTTAATTCAAGAAAAGACTGTCGCACTCAACCACCCTCTCCCAAAAATCACTCCTCCTCTTTTCCTTCCACGGAGATTTTTCCTTCTCCTCCCTCCCCCATGCGTAAAGAGCCCTTCCCGCTTCTGTACCATGATAAACTCCCCTACTATCGGCTTGGTTCCCCCTTGTCAAAAGGACCCTTTTTCAAAGCGGAAACAGGTTCCTTTTTCTGTCTTGAAGCTGGACTCCGGCTTTCGGAACGGTCCTCCCAAAAATGTGGATCACCTATGAAATGGAAGGTCACCCCTTCTTCCGCGGGCGAGATGGAAAATCTGAGTGAGGTCTTTTTGCATGACAGATATTGAAGCGCCCCTTCCCTCGCACAAGGATTAAGGGTATAAAGCCAATCGTGGCTTTTACTCTGATGCGGGAGTTGTTTCTCCCCCCTCTTTCCACCATGGACCATGCGGCAGAAGCAGGAGCTTTCTTCCCCCCCCCTTTTTCCAGCCGAAGCCCAGCCCCCTTCTTCTGTTAACTGCGATTGAGCAGGTGTTTGCAAGATCTTTCTCCCTCCCTTTTGGAGATCTGGTGAGTCATCCAATTTCCCCCTCCGGCAAGCGCCTTATTTCCCTTCCTCTTCTGTCGAAAAAATCTTTTTCCCCCCTCTAGCGGGTGGAAACTTTTACACCTGCGCGGTTAGTGGAAAAACATCTGTTCGTGCTCTCTTTTCTCCATGCCTTTCTGTCCAGTTCTTCCCTTCTACTGGTCTGCAGTTACCGCCCCCCCCCTCCTCAACAAATGATACGTGGAATGGCGGATTTTAGGGGGCCCCAGCGGTCCCCCCCTCCTTGTTCTGAATCCAAGAAGCTTTTTTTTCCTTGTTCCCCCTCGGTTTGCGAGGTAGGAGTTCCCCCCCCCCCTTCTACTACGATCGATGTAATCTCTTTTCTCCCCTTCTAGTGAGAACATCGGTAGATAGTCTGATGGGATAATCATTAATGGTGGTCGCCTCCCCCCCCCCCTCCTTGTCTCCCATTATTACCACCACCCTTTTCTTTTTCCCCCCTGCGGGGGCCGATCTTTTCCCCCCCCCCCTCCCATCTTTCATTGTTTTGCCGGCGCGTCTTTCTTTTTTCTTTCTTTAGCATTAGCAGAGTAACGGACGCAAAGTCCTTTGTTTCCCTCCTCTCTCCCGCACCAGTAATTTCCACTACTCGCTTTTCATCTCCTTGAAAACGCCATTCCTTTTCCCTCCTGATTTTATTATCCTTCTTTTCTGCTCGAGGATACAGCTGGCAGCCGGAGATTGCAGTCTCTGGTTATGTCTGCGCACCATATCTCCAAACTCGTTTCTTTCTCCTTTTTCCCCCCCCCTTCCTCAATGCAGCAGTCCCCTCCCTTTTTGCTGGGCGGCGGATTTTTTTTCTTCTTTCCCTCCGCTTTATGCCAGCAGGGCCCATGTATCTCGCCCCATTTTTCGTCCTTTTGACACCTCCCCCCGCCCAGCGTACCCCTGATTTCTTTTTTTCCCTCGCGGCAGCATTGGAGCGTTTTCTTTTCTTTTCATGCCCAAACAAGCGCATCAGATTTTCCATCCTCGCCCCTCTGTCTTGTTCCGTTTCCCTTCATTTCTCTTTTTCTCCACAGTTTTGCTGGCGGAGAAGCTTCCCCCTTTTCCTTCCTGATAAGACTGTTCCGCTTTTTTTTTCTCCCCTGGAACCAGCGATATAAGTGCGGATGACAGCGACAATCTTGTTCGAGCTTCTTTTGCTTTACGAATGTTTTTCTCTTTCCTTCCTCCCCCTTTTTCAAATCGCAGAGGTTTTCCCTTTTTTTCCAGCGTAATGTGATGTTTGTGCGAGTGTGTACTTCTGCGGAATCTATTTCTGTATTCTCCGGCGTTTCCAATCCAAACTTTTTCTTCCCCCCCCTCCCCTCAGGATGAGTGATCCATTCTTCCTATAGGCTTAAAAATCAGAGACCTCCTCGCCGCAATGCCTCTCCATCTTTTCCTTTTTGCGGGGTATAGAATTTTTCCTCCTCTCCGATTGTAGGATATAGATTGATGTCTTCTTTTCCCCCCTCCCTTCTCTACAGCGAGATGGCCTAAGAAACGCTCAAGGCTTTTCTGCAAGCTCATTTTCGGTGATGTTCCTTTTCTTCTTTCCTTCAGATAGCTTAGTAGGAAAGTTCCTTTGAGGATCGTCACTCGGTGAATTCTCAAGTTTTCCTTATTGCAAATTCGATTCCTTTCCTCTACCCTTATTCTCCCATAGTCTTCGAGCTCTCTTCTTCTTTTTTTTTCTAACGTTTGCGCCCCACTTTTTCTGCCGTAGCCGACAGGAGCGGCATTCACTAGAAATATTCCTCCCCCCCCTCTCACGGTAACCTTCCCCCCCCTTTCTTCTGCTCCTGGCCGATTTTCAACCATTTGTCCCTCCTTTTGAAGAGAGAAAGAGGAAATCAATTAATGGCCTATCTGCGCAGAGTGGTTGTCCTCTTCCGGTAAAGTTCCAAAGTAGTCATGGACTGATCTTTCTCTTTCTTTTTCAGGAAGGAAGATGGAGTGTATTTGGTGAGTCCTTCCCCATCCCGTTTCAGCAAATCCTTCACCCTCCCCCTCCAACCCTTCTCTTCTCCCTCAAGCCGATAGATGCCTGATGCGTCTCTCTTCCGCCGAGAGCCAACTCGGAAAGTCTGTCCCTCACAACGTTTATGCTGTCTCCCCCTTCCCCTTCCTCCCCCTTGATTCTCCTCTCCCCTTCAGAGCTTCCATTTTTTCCTTTTCTTTTTCCCCTATCTCCCGGCGTGAATCGTCTCGATAGAGAGGGGTTTACCGTCTAGTTTCCACTCACCTGCCTGGAGCTCTTCCCTTTCTTTTCCTCCAACGTTCGTCGACTTATTCATCTTCTTTTTTTCCCTCGCTTCGCCATGCAACTCCTGCCGGGTGACGCGTTGTCTCTTTGCCGCTCACAAGAAACCCGAGCACCTCTTCTTGCACTTGAGCTTTTCTTTTTTCCTTTTCCATGCTTGTGGATCGCTTCAATCGAACCGAAAAGGTCCACAAGTACAACCTTGTTTGGATTTTTCTTCGACCCGTGACGTCCTCTCCCCCTTTCCTCCAGTGTGGCTATAGGTTCCCTTTCTTTTTTACCAGAAGCGACCCGCCAAAAAACCTTTTTTTTTGGACGGTGCAGATAGCTCCTCCATGATACTTCCCGAACTCCTTTCTTTTGTGGCGCGGGTTCGTTTCCCCTTGCCATCTGCTTTGCAAAATTTCTTCCTTTTTTCCCCCACCTCCTTTCTCAAAAAATTGGAGGTCAGATTCCCCGTCGACCATGATTTTTTGGTCCGCAAACGGTCCTTTTTTTTCCTTTCCAGTTCGATTCCGAAGGTCTTCTCCGCTCCTCATTAACTTGCAACTCCCTTTTCCCCTTTCTTTGTATCAGCAAAAAACTCTTGAGAGTGTTCAACCGTTGGAGTTTTTCCTCTCTCTCTTTTACTCTACTCCTTTTCTTCTTTTTTCGATTTCACCTCCTAGGTTGGACACTATTCATCTCTTTTCTCTGAATACCACGTTTTCCAGTTGAAATGGAGTTGCCCCCCCCTTTCTTAGCAATTTTTTCCTTTTTTCTTCCCTCCCTGCGGAACCCCCCCTTTTTTTTCCCCCACTACAAATTGATGGGTTGCGGGACCCCCCAATCTTGTTCTGACCGGAATTCTTCTCCCATTTTTTTGCAATTTTTTTTCTTTTTTTTTAGACGAATACCCGCGAATCTGCCTGCCCCATTCCCCCTTCCGAAAGCCTCCCCCTAAGGCGTTCGGGAAGTCTTTTTCTTCCTTGAAACCGTCACCAACAACGATCCGATTTTTGGGTTTATCTTTTCCCCCGAAACATTATCCCCCTTTTTTTCTTTTTCGATGACCGCAAGTGTCCCCCTCATTCCCCCTTACGTTTGGCATTTTCGGGTCATTTCGACCCCTTCTCCCTCCACAAGCATGGGACTCCTCCTCCACTCAAGTCATCCCGTCGCGTTCTTAGCGGGCCAGCCCCCCCCCCCTCTCCCACACCCCCTTCACCCGAAGAGTTGCCCCACAGAACTCCGCTCTGCCCCCCCTCCTTCTTCAGAAGTCTCTCAACCGTAAAGGAGCTCGCGTCTTCTCTTGAAGGGAAACCCCTCGATATCGATACGATTCCAAGCCTTCTATCGCTTTATCGCCCTCCCATTCACATGGAGCTTCCTTCTCTCCCTAGGGGAGAGATCAATTCTGAGGAACAAGTTGTTTTTTCCCTCTCGAAACAGTGCTGACACAGTTGTGCAGTCATCCCTCTTTTTCTTTTTTCGCTGCAGGCTGTCCTCTCCTTCCCTCAGCATAACACTTCTGAATGTTATAGTAGATTGTTTTCGTTGGTCTTTCAAAGATTTCCTCTTTCTTTCCCCCTGGGCTGGGGGAAGCTTCTTTCCCCTAATAAATCTCCGGCCTTACTTTGTAAACATCTCTCTGGACTCAGGCCAGTCCCCTTTTGTCCCTCCTTGCCGAAGCACCCATGGTAAACAACCAATTGAGTCATACCTTTCATGCCTTGATTTAAAGTAATCTTCTCCCCCCCTTTCCCGTAAGGATTTAAACCCTTTTTCCCCCATAGGAAAAGGAGCTCTGCCTTCTATCATGGGCGGTATTTGTCCCTCTAGGTTTTCCTCTTTTTTTAAGTGGGAATGCGTGCATTTTTTTCGACGGCAGACGACCGGAACCCTTTTTCCACGTTCGAAAGCAACCTTCCTCCCCTCCGACGATTTGGCGCAGTCCGTTTCGCGAAGAATCCTCCCTTCCTTTTTCACGGAGGGAAGATCCATACTCCGAGCATCATCCCCCGTCCGTTCCTACGAACTCCTTCGGCATGCACTATTTTTCCCCCCCCCTAACCAAAAATGAGCTGACCAGAAAAGCCTTCTTTTCATGATCCATCGCGCTTTATTCTTTTGCCTCGGCACGACGACTTGTTCTTCCTCCCATCTGCTTGGCCCTTTTTTATGAGATACCCGGCCCCGCATTCTTTAACCTCTTTTTAGGCTCCTTCTCGTGCGCTTGATTTGGCCCCTTCCCCCAATCAGCGATGGAGTTTGCCTATGTGGGTCCCAAATACCTTTTTTCTTGGTGAAAACCCCCCGTCTTCCTGAATAAAGACCTCCCCCCCCCCCCTTTTTCCCCCAATCCCAAAAAAAGCGCACCCCCGCTTGTTATGTTGCCTTACCCCCCCCCCCCCCCCCCCCCCCCCCCCCCCCCCCCCCCCCCGGCCTCGCCGGCCGCCGAAGAACAAATCCTTTTCTCTCCGCTGGCAATGATCATCCGCACTAATTTCGCGCTGCGTTCCTATTTTCCCCAAGGATTACCCTAGAAAGCGAAAAGGCTCCCCTTTTTCTCTTCCTCTTTCCTTTTTTTTTTCCCGACCAGGCAAAAAACTGTTTTCCTTCTTTTTCCAAAACGAACAAAGCAGCGGTTCTCTTTCCCCCCCTCGCTTGTTTGGGAATGAAAGCTATTGAAGAAACGACGCCGCCAATGCTTCCTCCTCCCTTTCCCTCGCTCACTCCAGTTCTTTCTCTTGTGTCCCTAGAGGCGAGATACATGGACCTGAGGGGCAGAAAGAAGGTGCTTCTCCGCATTAAACGAAGCCGAAGCCAGCACCGTTTTTTTTACCTGCTTCGTGAGCACTTTTTTTTTTCCCCCCCCCCTTTTTCACGCCCCGATTTGGAGATCTTTTTTCTTTTTCCTATCCACCAGAAATAACCGGCAAGCGCATCTGTCCGCGGCTCCTCGAGCCCTTTCCCCCATCCGATAAGGAAAATAAGGTCATTACTCGTTTTTGCAAATTCGATTTACATTCATGCACTTATGTGGTGCCCTTCTTTCTGGAGAGAGGATTTTTCCCCTTCCCCATCTTTTCTCTCCTAATGCTACTGCGTTCTTTTTTCCCCTGCCGGCCAAAACAAGATGATACTTTTCCTTTTTTTTTCCCCCCCGAAGTTGTGCTGGAATCCCCTCGACGGGTTCTTTGTTAATGTTTGGAGCCCCGCGGTTTGGTAGTCGGAGACCACCTCCTTGCTTCTCCCTCTTCTTCCTTTTCTATTCCTCTCTTTTCATACTCCCCCCCCCTTTATCTCTCCTTTTCTTCAGTATGCTGGATAATTAATAATGGTGGTCGCCGACCTCCCCCCCCCCTTTCCCACCAGGCGCGGGGATTCCAGAACACATGCGTTCCGCTATGGCCCCAAACCTGCCCTTCCACACTGTATCATTTGTTTTGCCTTCGCGTTGTCTTTCCCCCTTCCCTTGACGCAGTGCCTAGGAGACTCCCTTCTTCCCTTTCTGTTCAAATCCTCTCTACAGCACCTTTCCCCCCTTTATGTAAGCGAATTGCCACCCGCAAGGTTATTCTCTTTTTTTTTTTCTTCTTATAGATGTTTCTCTTCCTTTCTCTTTTCCCCTTTCAGAGGCGCTTGCCGTTATTATTTTCCCCCCTTTGCACAAAAACAGATATCCCAAAATAGTTTGATTTGCGCTGATAGATGTCCCCCCCTTCCTCTTCCCATACAGAGCCCCTCTTCGGATTCTTTAATGCTCTTCTGGGATTTCTGCCCCGCAGAGGCTTTTCCTCGAACTCTTTTACTTTCCCCTCCGAATCTTTTCCCGGAGTGCGGATTTCCCCTCCCTGAAGAATTGGCCGTTACGACTTGCTCCATAGTTTTCATGCCCAAAACGTCACTCTTTCTTTTCGACCGATGATTTTTTCCTTTCTTCATTAGGTGAGCCACAGTGTTGCATGGGTTCTCTTTCTTTTTTCCCGCTTAAGAATTACTGAATAGCATGTTCAGCTTTCGCGTAATCTTTGACCATGAATTCTGAACCACTCCTTATTAGTGCGGATTTTTCTTCCTTCCTCGCTCTCTTTGCTCTTACTCAGGGTTCTCCTTTTTTCTTTTCCCCCTTGGCAGGCCAAAAGAAAAGTCCTTCCTTCCCTTTTGTGCGCGTTGTTGGATTGAGCCTGACAGCGATTTCTTTTCCCTAGTTTTCCCTTCCCTTTTTCCAATCCCAACGGTCTCCCCCCCCTTAAACTCGCGATGTCTTTTCTTTTCGAGGGTTCCAACCTTTCCGCAGAAGCTCGGCACCCTTCCCTCCTGGGCTGACGTTTCTTTTTCTTCTCTCTTCCCATCCTATTGTAGGACTATCTCCCTTCTCTTTTTTCCGGTGCAAAAATGCGAATAAAGCTCTTTTCTCAAATGATAAAGGACTTTTCTGACAAGTCCCCTGTTTTTCTCCTTTTATGTTCAGTAGGCCTGCCGCCCCTCCTTCTCTTTCCCTCACGTTCACGGGATGATCCTTCGCATGAAAGGGGGCCATTCTACTTAGATTATTAGCCGAACAGGACTTCTCCAATCGTCCCTATCGCTCTTGGTAGAATGTGTAGATTTAGTCCCTTTTTTTCTTCCTTCCGGTAGTATTCCAGTATTTTTCTTTAAAGGCGCGAATTCAATCTCACTCTGCACTCACCCCGCGCTAATTTTCCCCCTCCCCCCCTCATCCTCGAGATCTCCCTCCTTCCTTTTCAGTGGTTTGGTAATACATACATTCTCTTTACAGGGAATCAACTTTAATGAGCGATATTTTGCACGATTTTTTTTCCCGCCGTCGGTCACCTCCTTCTGTTTTTGCCCCTTTTTCGTCTCAGGAAGAGATTTTTCCCCCTCGGACGGGCGATGAGAGTGTATTGTTTTTTTTTTCCTTTTAAGAAATGCCGTCCACAGACAGCATCCCCCCATCGCTCTCACCTTCCCTCCCGATAGTGTCTGACTTGCTCTTCCCTTCTCTGAGCGGCCATCCGCCCCCTAGAAATGAACAAAAATGTTTATGCATGTTCAGCAAACTTTTTTCCTCAGCACCTTGATTCTCCCCTTCTTTCTTCTTCCATTTGCATGGGAGGCATTTTTCCTCCTCCTCCTTTTTTTAATCGTCTAGGCCCCCCGGCATCGTCAAACATTTTTCCGCTGAGCCTTCTTACGGTTGAATTCAACCTTTTCTTTATTCCTTTTGCCGGTCCAGATTAGTCCCCTTTTTTTCCCCCACATGCAAACTCTTTTTCAGAGTGCCATGGCGCTCAACCAGAACCAGAGAACTTACTTTCTCCTTTGACGTGGATTCTGCTCCTCTTGTGGATTTCGAAAGTTTTTTTCCCTTAAAGGTCCAAACGTTCCCCCCCCCCCTTTTTCCTTCCGACACGTGCGTCATCGCACCCCTTGCTCCGCCAGTGTTTATGGGCGTTCTTTCTGCACGAAGATGACCCGCCCTTCCCCCTTTCCTTGTTTTTTCGGTCCGACATGAATAATTCCAGAAACGCATTATGTTTGTGGATTGTCCTGCTTTTCAATCTGTTGCCACAATCTTCCTTCCGGCCCCCCCCTCTCCCTTCTTGCCACCCTTTTTCTTTCCTCTTCCGGTAGAACGCCTCCTTTTGGTCCCGAAACCCGAGCATTTGGAGTTTTTTACAGTGATCTTTCTGTCCTTCCGATAAACCCCTCTCTTAACTTGGCCCCGGAAAATGTATGGGTTCACATGGGTATTCCTCCCCCACCTCTTAGAGTGTCAACCTCTTCTTTTCCTCTCTATCTTTCCTCCTCATACGTTGTTTTTCTCCTTCCCCTCTCGAGTTGACACTCCCTTTTCTTCCTCAGGACAAATGCCAGCGTTTCCATGGATATTGACAAGTTACTATTCTCCCCCTTTTATCCCTCGGAATATCACTGGACAACCCCCCCCTTTTCCCTTTTGGACAAACCATCTTGTTATGCCCCTTTTCCCCCTCCAAGTTGTGCAATTAGAAGGAGTGTTGGTGGCCCTTTTACCCCCGACTTTCCACCAGATTGCACACTCCTCCTCTTCCCCCCCCTACATGGCGTTCGGTTTTTTCCCTCCCCTTTCTAGTCGCACCGTCAAAAACACGCTCCCTTGGGGAAGGTTTTAGTAATTGTCTCTCTCCCTCCCATAGCCAAACCTTCTTCTCCTTTTTTCCTTCGCACGTGTCGAATCCACATCCCTTTTTCCTTCCCCTTCGGGTCGATTTCTCCCCTAAAGAAAAAAAGCATTGAATCATCTCCACTTTCCAACCCTTTCCTCTTTCTTCGGTTTATTGTTTCTCTTCCTTGCAACTGTAACCCCTAAGGAGTTGAAGGCTAGCTTGGCCCTTCCACTCCTCTTAATCAGTTCCCCCCTCCCTTCAACCGTAGAAGATCCATTCTTCTTTTTTTTTTTCTTTCTTCCGGGAAACACCTTTTTCTTCCACGACTTGTTTTGATATACTCTTTTTTCTCTCTCCCCAATGGAAGCTCTTCCCCAGGGGAGAATCAAGGGGCTGCTTCCCCTTGCCAGCAGAAAAAAAGTTGTGCAGGTCATCGCTTCTCTGCCGCTCGGCTTGTCCTAGCGCTATAGAAAAGTCATCCCTCTTTTTATATCTGATTCTCTTTCTTTGAGGTAGGTTGGACGGTCTTTCTGACACGGGGCTGGTTCCTTTTCTTTCACAAATACCCCCTTTTCCTTACCTTTGAAAATCTCTTCTTTTCTTTCCAGGAATATGCGAAGGCTTGACCGACGCCCGGGTAACACACAATCTGCGTGCAGCCTCTCTCCATGTGAAGTGATTTCCCTTTCCTTTTTTTTTTCCCCTTACCGTAAGGCATTCAAAACCATTTTTCCATCTCCTTTTTTCTCGGCGTCGATGCCGTGCTTTCTTTTTTTTAAGCGCGCGTTATGCGCAGAGTGCGTCGGACTCGTCTTCCTGGTATCGAACGGCAGTTTTTCTTTCCTCCCGCAAAAGTTCTCCCCTTCCCCCCTTTATCTAGATAGAAGACGATTTGGCGTCAGTCTTCTCGACTCATCGAAGTTGCCTCATGCCCCCCCTTTCCTGCCCTCTTTACGTATCCTCATAACTTCCCCTACGAAGCCTATTCCCCCCCTTTTCCCCTCCTGTAAAACAATCAATCACCAACAATGACTGCCCAGAAGACAACTCCCCTCCTTTCTCCTTCGGCCATCGCGCTGTGCTCTTTTTCTCCTTCCAGGCCAAGCGATTAGAATACCCCTTTTTTTCCCCTATGAGATACCCGAGCCGGAAGGCGGTCCTAGTGAGAGGCTTCTTGCGTGTCCGATTGATTTGGACCTTCACTTTTTTTTCCCCAAGCGCTTGGAGTTTGCTTTTCCCCCCCTCTATTGGAAAAAGGCCCTCGACTGAATGCCAGTACTCCTGTCTCTCATCCCAACAACGCGCCCCCCAATTTACGGCTGTTCTGTTTTTCTTTCCGCGCCGAAGAACACATGAGCTAAATTTTCCCTTCCTTTCATGATCATCCGCACTAATATCGGCTGGTTCCCATTATTTTGCAAAGTCTCCCGCACTCTAACAGGATTATCAGGAAGTATTGAGCTTTTTCCTTTTTGCCCGCCAGGCAAAACTGGACCTTTCCCCTGAAAACGGAAAGCACAGAGGGATCTTTTCCCTTTCGAGAGTGTTTGCGGAATACAGATATTGTCAAGTCTAACGCGGCCAATGCTCTTTCCTCTGCCTCTAAATAAAGGGTACGATTGTGCTGCGGATGTTGTCCCCTTACGAGCGGAGATCTCCCTTTTCCCTTCTGGTGCAAGAAAGCTTTCTTCTTTTTTAAAAAGGAAGCCGACAGCCCTCCCCATGGATGGGTTACCTCGGATTGCCACTGGTGTACACGAATCCTCTCTCCCCCGATTTTGGATCTTTCCCCGGCAGACAAATATCCACGGAAACTTTCCCTTTTTTTCATACTCGAGCAGTCGAAAACATCCGATAAGAAAATATTCTCCTTTGAATCCTGCGTTTTTAAATTCGCTTACCCTTTCCCCCTCTTAGTGGAAAATTTGAGTGCGGGAGATCTTCTTTCCCCTGCGTCCGGTAGCTCAATAAGGCATTCTTCTCCTCTTCCGGCAAAAAAAATGATACTTTTAATGGCGCACCTTTTTTGCCATAGCTCCCCCGCAGTTGTGTGGAATCCCCCCGCTCTTACTTTTTATCCCCGCGGTGTGGTCGTTTTTTTTTTTTCCCACCATTAATGAGGATCAACAGACT
>Ga0179593_1547035_pt1 | contig 12766 bp, 11 predicted proteins | sample CZODoug2_1_08_16_FD_185931 | JGI IMG/M metagenome (GOLD analysis project Ga0179593, IMG submission 185931) | Vadose zone soil fungal communities from Angelo Coast Range Reserve, California, USA - CZODoug2_1_08_16fungal (PacBio error correction) | ecosystem: Environmental > Terrestrial > Soil >... | reverse complement strand
AGTAGTTTCACTTTTGGTGAGAGCACTACCGTGCTCCCTTCCCCCCCCCCTGGGCGACCTTCCGATTTTTCGTGGTATCGAGACTCCCACCTACTCCGCGTGTTGTGTATGGCCCTTCCCGATGTATCTCTGAGGCATTCTAGATTTTTTTTTCTTTTCGGTCGAATTAATGTAGATTTTTGCTCTCCTCCCGTCCTATCTCCAACGTCCGTTCAAGGGAGTAGCTGTCTTTTTCTTTTATTTTCCCCCCTATTTTTTCCACCCGATCCGAAATAGAAAGTCTCCCCCCTTAAGGTTTTCGGCTACGCCCCTTTTCTGAGCTCTGTAACATAAGAGTCATCCTGATTACCTTCGCGACCTAGACGTCCGAGAAGCAGAGCCTTGCTTCCGATAGTCGTTTTTTTGCGGCAGAAAGATACTAGGTCATCTCGTATTTTCGGCCCGAGTTTCTTCCTGAGTCGCTCTGGCACCGATTATTTTCTTTCTCTTTTAGGAGGAGGGTTAGCGCCCTTTTCTGCGGGTTTCTGTTTCTTTTCTTCCCCTACCCCCCCCCCCCCCCCCCCCCCCCCCCCGCGTTCGTTAAATCCTCTCTCTGTGTTTTTTTTGCCTTCCCCTAAGATTTGCGCCCTCGACAGGCTCCTCTTTCACCTCCTTTCGTAATCAGCCGCCCTCCTCCCTCCCCTCTTGAATAAATACATCCAAGACCTCGCTTGATTTTTTTTAGCTTTTTAGCGTTTCCTTCTCCTTTCTAGCTGGTAGGCCGCCTTCTCAGTAGCCGCGGCGGGCAGGCGAATCCCCTGCCTTTCCTTCTGAAGTAGAGTTTCCCCTTCCTCCCGTGAAGAGAACGCATCCCCCCTCCTCTTGGGTTATCTGTACTAGACTCGTCTTCTTTCGCCACGAGATCGCCATTCAGGCGTTTTTTTTTTTTCTAGATGATGCCGAAACCGCTCGATCTTTTTTCGCTTCGCCCTGGCTTTGGTAGTACATTTACTTTTCCTTTGGTTCCTTAATAGCCAAGGTGGTAGACCCCAGTTGGTTTCCCAAGTGGAAGATTTTCCTTCTTTTTGTCTGCAATCTTGTCGGGGGCATGGAGTCCCCCCTAAACGCGTCCCCTCGTTTCCGCGCCTCCCGCTCGGAGAGCTTCGCGCAGTTACTTTTCCCCATCTCTCATTTAATAATACCCATGGATGATTCTATGTATCACCAACGCTTTCGACTATTCCCCAGGTGTTCCAGATTCCTTTCCCCCTCGAGGACCCTTTTTCACTTCGTGGTGCCCCCCCCTGCGTAAACCCAAAGCGTGAGCTTTCCCCCCCTCCCCTCGGTATCCTTTTCTCTTGCAGATCCTTTTCCCCGTGGCTACTCCGGAACAACAGGCCCCCTTGGCACCGCTCCCTTTTTCCCGGATTTCTCTACCAGAGCGGCTTTCTCTGATAGAGTGTTAGGACGCCAGATGCGAGCTTAATCTTCCGGTGAGACCTCTTTTTTCCGAATTAATTGCCGGCCGATCGTTTTTTTGGTCCCGGCTCGACGTAGAGTTTTTTTTTGCTCGACATGCCGCTCCTGCTATTCCCCTTCCTTTGATGGTCGGTCCTGTTTTTTTTATTGCAAGAGCCCCGGCGCTTTGTTTTTTCTTCCGTCTTCCTTTTGCTCTCCCAACTTCTAGGCCCCCCTTTTCGTTTTTTTTTTGTTCTGTGCTGTCACGCCCCTCTCCTTAGTGTGCGTACGGGGGCCCGGTGTCCTTCTTTCGCATGTTCCCTTCCGCGCATCGTCTTATTTTTTTTTACTCTCCCCGAGTATTTCACGGAAACGATGTCTGTGCCCCGCGCTTTTGGTCGCGGTCGCCCTGTTTTTGCCTTTCAGCTTCCCAACAAAACCCCCCCCCCCCCCCACACACACACACCCCCCCCACACAACCCCCCACCCCCACCCCCCTGAAAACTTTTGAGGGCGCTCTCTAAGAACCTAGCTAAAGTTCCTTTTTGACTTTTCCTATTCCTGACACAAAACACCCGATGTCCCTTTCTACGCCTTGAAGAGTTCATACGATGAAGTGCTTTCTCAGTTCTACGAAGAGGAGTCCGTTTTTTTTTTTTTCTTTTTGCAACCTGGTAGATATCCTGCGTTTTTGCCGATTTCTTCCCCCAACCCCTCTTTTTTTGTAGATCCTGTAATTTTCCGGTGGACCCCCTTAGTGCGGCTATAGAGGCCGGATTAATATAAGGAGCTTTTTCCGCGTTTTCAGTCGCGTTTTCCCCTTCCTTTCCTTCTCAGCGCCAAGCGGAAGGTTTGACTCCCCCGATCCTCCGAGAAAGCCCGAGGGGCCTCTCTTTGCAGCGTTTCGGGAGACCATTTGGTGGCCGTCTTTATTTGGCGCCTCCCTAGTAAGCCCTCCCGATAGAGCCCCTCCCTGGAGGGAACCCGTTTCCCTATCTCTTCTTCTTGTACTTACTAAGGGGTTGTGTCTCTTCCAGATTTATGTTGCCATGTGCCCGGCGGGTCAGTTCGCCTTGGGGGGATACTTTTTTTTATCCCACTCCCGGTCTTTATTCCCCCTTTAGACCGAACGGCTTTCCCGTATCGTTTTCTCTATCAGGAAAATTATCTCTGCTGAGTCCCCCCCCTTAACGCTGATAGAGAGTCCCCGTTTTCTTCCTCGGTAGACGTCTGAAGCATCTCTTCTTCAGAGGAAAGCTCCCCCCCCCATAACCTCGTTTTTGAACTTTTCACGTAAGTTGTTTCTTTACCGTAGATTGTTTTCTACTCAACTCGGAAACGAAAGTTTTTTCCCCCTTTTCCCTTTGCAGGAGGGCTTTCCCCAGCGGATTACCCCCTCCTTTGGTTCTGCTCCTCATCAGTGAGGAATCTTCCCTAGAGCTCAGTTTCCTGGCGGGTTTTTTTTTATTTTAACAACTTTTTTTCTCATCCTGACGTAGAGGACGAGGGCCCCTCTGCGCGCGCACGCAACCCTCTGCGCGTTTCTCGGTTTTTCTTCTTCTTCCCCGAGAGGTTGCGCGTGATGATCTTCTCTATCAAAGAAGGGTTTAAGTCCCTGCTATGGACGTGTTTTGCATCCCACCTTGAAGAGTTCTATCCCATGCTCCCGATTTTTCCTCCCCCCCCCTTCCCCTTAATTCCTCCTCCGATTTCAACCCTCCATGCGGACCCCTCGCGTTTCTTTTTCCTCTACTTTTTGATTTGATCCCGTTCCTAGATTTTAGAGCCGCGCGCTATCGCCCACTTTTTTTCCATCCAGCGTGAAGGTAGTTTAATATCATCTTGCGGGTGTCGAGCTCGCGCTGCCTCTTCATCATAGCGGACCTTTTTTCCTTTGAGGCTTCAGAATCGAGTCTGGCCAAGATTCTTCCCCCCCAAGAATTGAAGGCTTCTGTGATCTCTCGAAGTAACGCTCCTCCTGTTCATCTCCTTACGTCTCTACCTATTGCCCTGTTAGCAGGGCCTTTTCTGAAGTGGTTCCGGAAGTGAAAAGGTTTTTTTTTTTTTGATGGACTTAAAGGCTTCTCTCTCCCCCGAGGCGGTTTTCGCCTCGATCTAGTGAGTGGTTCTGTTCTTGACGTTCCCCCCCCCTCTTCGTCTCTTAAGCGATAGCACGTTTGATTCCGTTCACGCCATCTTGTGTTTTCCCCCCTCTCTTCTTTTAATATCTTCCTATTGTCCTGTCGAGAGAGCTTGATTTCCCACCACAAGTAGTACCCGCTTCAAGCCCGACTGATTTAGCGAGCCTTTTCCCCCGTTGACGATTTTTCCTCCCTCTCCAATACAATTACCTCTGATTACAAACCCGTTCCCGTTCCTTGAATGTGGAGTTCCCGGAGAAAACCTTTTCTCCTTTCCGTTGAAACACATGCTCTGTCCATCCCATTTCACAGTGGTTCGTTATATGTATTTTTCCCAGATCGTCTTAAGGCCTCTTATCCTCCCTCGCTCCTCCTTCAATTTACTTTGATTTTTTTGGAATTAGACTTAGCAACAGTAAGAGCTTTTTTTGGCCTTGGATAGAGTATTACGGAGATGCTTGTTCTCTCCCCTACTGCCTTCAACTCCCTTGCAACGTGGTGATTTTCTGGCCTCCGCGGTCGCATTTTCTTAGTCATGCTAACTCCCTTCCCGTTATTGAAGAGACTCGTGAACAAGTAGATTAACCCCCCCCTTGAGATTAGTTTTTTTTTCTTTTTTTCCAGACTTAGAGCGAGGCTCTATGAAGATGTGGCCCAGAATCTTCTGTAGCGGAGAGTGCATATTTCGAGGTACTCCCCCCCGACCAGAGAGATTTTTTCCCCCCTTTCAAAAACTTCGTCCGTCCGCCTTTCCTGAGACCCCCTCTTTCTTTTAGACTGACTCTTTTTGATTCCCCCCAGGAACCACCTCCCCTTTCGGTAGCTTTGGACTCTCATTTAATGAATTTTTTGCTAGGAGCTTGACAGTAGATGTGCGTATTTTTTCTGTTCGACCCCCCCCGCCCAGCTCACGTATGCTTTTCCTCCTGAGGAAGTGCTGCCGCTCCTTCAGCTTCTTTGCCAGAGTCAGTCCGCGCCAATGGAAGACTATGGTGTTTCTTCTGGTGGGAGAAGTTTTTCCTTCGGCAATCTTCCATCCAACTCTTTCTTTCTACGGGTTCTTCTTTCGGTGGTTCCTTAGAGTCGTTGAACGGTCACCTTTTCTTTTCTTAGTCCGAAATGAAGTCGAACTTGCCTCCCCCCCTCTCCGGTGAATGCTCGTCTTCCTCGAGGGTTTGGTCTCAATTTCCCCGAGTTTAATGATACGAGACCGCTAGTGGCATTTCTTTTTCGGCACCAGTGTGTGGAAGACCCCCTTCTCGGGAGGCTCCCCCTGACTCTCTACCTTCTCTGGGAGTCCTCCCTCGTAGGGAAAACTCGTTCACTCCTTTCTATCCCTCTTGGCTTGGTCTTCTACTTCGGTGCGCCCGTGACCCTTCTGATAATTCCAGCTTCGTTGGGCCTCCCTTTTTCGGTGAGAAAATCCCAGACTTTTTAAAAACCGGTCGCGACTTTCCCCGCCATCGTCCTCTGCGATCAGGACCTCTCCCGCGTCTTTTCAAAAATCTTGATAGTAACCCCCCCCCTTGATTTCTGATTGACTTGTACTATTTCGACCCTGGATCTCTTTTTTCCTTTAGAGACGCAGACGAACGGTACCACGTACCCTTAGCGGCGGTGTCCAGTATCCCCCTTCTGTGGATGGATCACACTCCCCCTCCACTCTGAGAACACTTTTAACCCTTCAGCCGTCAGAAAAGGTTCCGAGGGGATCCCTAACGTATCTCCCCTTTCCAGAAGTGCCAGTCGAAGATTTCCCTTCGAGTCCACTCGAGAAGAGGTAATGTTTGTTGTTGCCTCTCCTTAGAGATACCTCCGGTCAGTCCCAACCTTCCTTTTCCTATTTTTTAATCCCAATTTTCATTTGATGCTCCACCCCCATCAAAAATTTTCTGGTGGAATCTTCTCGATATGAGATGTGATTCACAACGTCTATCGGGCAGCGAAGGACTCGTCCCCTCAGCTTAGATTTAAAGTACCTCTTTTGTTTTCCGCACTTCTCTCACGTTCCGTGCGTCTCCTCGACTTGTCCCCCCTCTTTTCAGGGAACCCCCCCTTTTAGTTTAAGTATTTCTCCAGTCGAGCACTCGCGCTCTCAATACCATGACTCTTTCCACGCATCGCCGAGTAATTTTTTTTTTCTCCCTCATTTTGGTTCGAGCACAGATTTCCTTTGAATTTTCTTCCTGTGAGGCATGACGCCCCCCCTTTCTGCCTTCACAGTCATATCCCCCAGACCTCCCGCTCCCCCCCTTTTTTCTTTTGTTTATGCCGGAGCTGAATGTCATAACTCCCTTTCCTGCATGAGAGCCTTTACTGCGTTTTCTTTTCCTCACGAAGGAGTTTTAGGAGCAAGTCGACTCCACCGAGGTCGGCTACTGGGATGCTTTTTTCCGAACACGATCGACTGATCCCCCCGCCCCCCCGAGAGTAGCTTCCTTTGAAAGTAGAAGTGTCCATATATGTGGTTCTTCCCCTACAAGGTGAGCAGGGATGGATCTGAACCCCCCCTTTCTTTCTCTAGAACGGACGTTTTTCTTCCTTTTATTTTCTTTCATTGGCCCGATGTCTTTCCGACCAAATTCCAGCGGAAGATTAGCTCTTCTGCGGAAGCGCCTAGTTCGCTAGGTGGTTATCCATCCATCCTTTCATAAGTTTGTTTTCTCTCTTTTTAAAACACGGACAGACGTTATCTCTTTCCTGAGAGGCCCTCTAGAAACCCGAGTTATTGGGAGTTTCACGACTAATTCACACCGAGCGAAGACCACCCTCCGGTTCTCTTTCTAATTTTTTATTAAGGGATCCCCACTTGAGAAAACCTTATACCTTTCCCCCCACTGCTGTCCCCCTTTCCTGATAAACCTTATCCCCGATAGAGGGTGTCTTCCCTCGAGGGTTAGGAAGTCATTCATTCTTCCTTTTGACTACCCACCCCCTCCCCTCCACTCTTTATTGGACTCTCTTTTCCTCCCCCTACTATAGGGGGCTTCCCCCCTGGCCTCCTGGTCCCGGCTGTTCGCTGCTTTTTTGTTTCGAATTCCCTCCTTTCTTCCACAATGACCCGTGGGTGGGCTTCCCGGTTGTCTTCATGCTCAGTTAGACAGGTTCCTTTTTTTTTTTCCCACGGAAAAAAACTCTCATTTTTTTGATGGCGGGGTTTTCACTCACGTCTCGGCTGAGTCGTTTCCCTCTTTAAGAGCCGTCGAGGGGACTCTCCCTCGGGGAGGAAGCCCCGCCCCCCCCCCCCAAAACGTCTATTAAGTACCCTCGATGGCCGGCAATTGCTCTCTTCCCAAGTTCCTTTTTTCCATAGATAAGGACAAAGCGTGCCCCCCGCATTGGGCTGGTGGAAGACATCTTCTTCTCCAGCCCGTAGATCCCCCTCTTTTCCCGGCATATCTTATTGCTCTGACACAAATGGCACATCTCCCTCTCTTCGCTTTCCTCTACGTCTTTTCTCAGCCCTGACTTGCCTGTTTTCTCCTTCATGACCGGCCGCGGCCTGTTTTTTTTTTTGGCGATCCGAGGGCGTGCCATCTATCCCCCCTTTCTTTGTCTACGAAGAAGTCCTTTTTTTTTGACGGTGTCCAGTTAGGCGGTTGATAGAGGACGCTCTCGCGTTCTCCCTTCTTTCTCTCACTCGACGGACGCAGACCATGTCCGTTTGGTTCCAGCTCAAGCAGCCCTTTTCCCTGCCTTTTTATAGCTAAATGCGGACGGGTAATAGCTCGGCTGGAGAACGGCGCAGGTAGTGCAGCCTTACGCTCGAGAACTCTCCGCGTTTCCCACGACGGAGGACTTGCGTATGAATTTCCGGGTGTTTGGAGGAGATAATTCTTCTTTTCACCCAACCGTTGCCCTGATTTCTTTTTTTTTTTTCTAGATGCCGCAAATCTTCTGTGGTTTTTTTTTTTTTTTTTTTTTTTTTTTTGGATGCATCTTCCTAATCGTTTCCGGTCGGCCCAAACCTTTTCTAAGGCTGCCCGCATTCCCTCCGTCCTTTCAGGAGTATCGCGCTGAGCCGGCACCCGGCACGCTCGATCATTCCTCCTAATGGTTCTCTTATCTGTCGAGCTCGCGGCTTAGTTTATCTCGATCACGACGCCCTTGCCCCCCTTCGGCGGTCCGCCGTTCTGGACCATTTGAGTTCTTCCCTCTCTTCATTATTCCCCCGCAGGCGCGAGAACAATTTTCCTCTTCGGTTTTTTTGACTCCTCTTATACTCGCGATGCCGTCTGAGAAAGTATTTAGAGCTGCGAGTCTTCCTGCAGTGAGTTTTTGTGTAGAGCGTGGCATGCTCTCTTTCCTATTGTTCTTTCCCAAGTTCTGGGCCTCTTTTTTCCCCCCACTGTTGGGATTGCTGGACAGGGAGCTCCTAGAGGGAGACCGCAGGTTTTTCGACGAAGACAGTCTCCAGACCAGAGTGTGTGTTAAGTCACCTGCTGTCTGCGACTCCCGACGGCGTCTCGTGCGGGACCACCTCTGCCCACCTCCTTAGAGATAGTGACTCATCAGCGTGAAACCCCACGACGCCTGTGTCCTTCTCTTTCTCGGCGCTGCCGAGAACTTCTATCTGATCACCGAGCTGCTCCGCTTTTCGCGCAACAAAGTGCACTGTCTAAGATTGAGACTGCATTAGCGCCCTCCCTTCCTCTGTCCTTCCCAAGCTTCGCGGATCGGGAACTCTCTTTTTCGAGGCGCCACGCGTTTGAAGTCTGAGGCGATTTTCTAGTTTTTCTCGCGAACACGCCCCCATGTCCAGCCCGGCCGCGCTTAGTTCTTCCTCATGGTGGAGCAGGGCAAGGTCCTCTTCATTTTTTCAAGTAGACAGTTTTAAGGTTTATGGATTGCCAAGGCTCGCCTGCTGTTTGTGCCTACTTCTAGTGGACGTTGTTTTTTGTCACGCCCACGCGTCCCGAGGGTCGCCTCCTTTTCGGCGGGCAAGCGCCTTTCGTAGTAATCTGGTTCTTACATATTCTCTTAATATACTACGTTGTTGTTGATTGAATGCTTCACTCTCAGACTAGCTGACTTTTCTTTAGTTGTTGACTCGCGAGAGCGGGAGCCGGCTGCAATCAACACGGAGCGAGATTTCCAACCAGCCCCGTATCGGAGATTTAGTTTTCTCCATCCTTCCCCACAGGTCCCTCGGAACCAACCGCTTCTTTCCAAAATTCCCCTTACGGCCGAGTTTTTTACTACGAGGGGGTTCAGAGAGTGTTCGGCCGTCTTTCTTTTATAAAATGCAAGATCGTGATCCGTGGATCCATATCCGGGAACCCCCCGTCGAGCTCTGTTTCAAGTTTTGTGAGGCGGGTTCGATGGATGAGTTTTTTCCTCTTACGCCTTAAACCTGCCCCCGTGGTATGAGCTGGCCGCCGGCTGGTCTATTGATTCAGCGCGGCGCCCTAAGCCGGCACTTTTTCTCGAAGACAATGCTTCACCCCCCGACTGAGGAGGTTGCCGCCCTTGATTTCTCGCGCGGTCGGGGCAGAGTGGCCTCCATTTCGCATGTAGATTGTCGATGTCGCGGCCTAACCCGAAAGCGGTTTGCTTTCCCAGCTCTGTAGTTCCAATGATCCGGATCAGAGACTCTGCCCCATTAAGCTTGAGCTGGCCACGCAACAACCCCCTTACAATCCATAGGGCGCGCGCCTTGGATCCTCCGGCACGTCGACATTTTACGCTAGTCAATTATTAGTGCTCTACTCACCCCCAACCCCCCCCTTCTGAGAGTTTCTTCCTCGAGTTCCTTGATGAGGTGTAGAGAGGACTCTTTTTCTTCACCGGAGTTAAAACTGTCGCTGGGGGCGACTTTTTCCGCGTCATCGGCCAACCCCCCTCGAAGGAGTCAAGCGGCCGCCAGCTTAAGGACGGTGGACCCTAGAGTCCCCCGGCTTATCCGGACGCGGAGCGCTCCCTGACTACCGCATATCCCCCGGTCGTCCTGCTCCCGACGGGAAAGTGGTTGAAGACAGCGCGATTTTTCATGCCCTCGCGACCGCGCGAAGGCTGAACTCTTCCGGTTCGGCGCATCGTTGACCCTTGCTGTGGCTCTTTTCGACCGCCTGACCTACGTCTCTTTTCTGTCATCTATCGCCGTTACCAGTTCTCCCTATCTCTTACTAATACTCCTTCAGAGAAGGCTCCGTTCTCTATCCCCTTGCTTTGAGGCTTTTGTTAATCCGTCGCGAGCCTACCCTTTCCTGCCAAACTTGCGCAGATCCCTCTCCTGTCCGATTTGACTGACTGGATTGAGCGGCCCTTCACTTAGTGAGGAATGCAGGTAGGGTTTATTTCCCTTTGAATCTTAGAGCTCCTGGCCGAGAGATGACCGTTACGATCACGGCCCCGTTTCACTCGTTTCCTTTTCCTTTTTTGACGTCCTATTGGATGTCACGATGCCGCCCATCGGTTTCACCCGTTACCGCCGGGAGACCATTTTGCCCCCGCGGACGGTCCCTTTTCGCGGTCCGATCGATGCCATCACGTAATTTCTTCCTGACCTCGGTAGCGTCCTTCAGGCGGGTCCCCCGAGCAAATTTCCGATTTTTTTTTTGAGACAGCTCCTTTGTATAGAGTTATGTCCATCCCATCACTTCTCCGCAAGTCAAGAAGTGACGGTTTAGATTCCAGGCGGAGATCTTCACCGCGATTTTGGCGTGCGTTGGTCATGAGTTTGGCGTGAAAGAGCGTTTAGACCCCCCTGCCGACCTCGGACGATTCGTTAGAAATCCCTTTTGCCAAGTCCGGAACTCCAAGAGTCGAGCCCGGCGTGAATATCAAATTAAGACGTCACAACTCTGAAGAGAGGTTCTTCTCCTTATTTACGAGAGATTCCCTGACTTTTGCCTAGATTGCCGACAGCTTCTGTTCCCTTATCCGACCAGCTTGCGGCCCCGCGCCATCTATGTGTCAGAGCAGGAGCGGACGCCTCAATCAGCCGCTCTGGAAAAGCCCGTATGGTCCTTCCTTTCCGGTCTTTTAGGCTGACACCGTATGCCCCCCGAATATGAGGTTCGGATACTTCACCTTTTGGATCGGGCCGACCCCCCCGCGTCCAGAGACATCAGCCGCTCCTGTATACTTCCTTTGGAGACGGGAAATTTCCAGAGTTCCTTTACAGTCTCCAAAGGTGTGGTTTATCTTCCCGCAGGCTCTCGATACCCGGCGGTGATCTTCTTTTGAAGTGGCGAGGCTGCATCCCCGGTCTTTAGTTTTGTTCCTTCTTTGCTGTGAGCTTGCAAGTCGTGTTCAACTTTTTCCTTCAGTTGTTTTTTTTAGCAGAGTTATGTTGAGCCCCCCCCCGTATCGCTTCTCCCTGAATATCCTTTGGTTTCGAGTAGAGGGGAAGCGGTGCCCCCCGTCCACACGTTATTTTCCAACCCCGCGTATTTCCGTTGCAGCTTTCCCCCCCTGTTACCCCTGGGGTCTTCCTTCAACCACCTGCACACCTGGCAGGCCCTCACCTTCCTAGGTCGAATAAGCCTGGTTCTGGTCCTTACTATATTCCTGTTTTTCCTGCCCTTTATTCGCATAGGAACTCCTACCTTTTGAATCGATTTGGGCGCTAGAGTTTTCTCCTCTTAGGGCTGAAAGATACGTGCCTTTTGTGTTCTCGGAGTTTTTATGAAATGACTTTCCCTGATTACCTTGACCCTCTTGTTGTCGCAGAGGGATCGGCTTTGATCCATGATACGAAAGGTCCTCCTCATATTTTTCGAACTTGGACAACCCACGCGCTGCGATTCTTGTTAGAGGTTCCACGCCTTTTAGAGATCTGCTAGTTGGACGGTGTTCTTTAGCGTCTGGCTCGATCTTCCCGATCCGGTCCGAAACCCAGCGAGGTCCTTCACTAACCTTGCTATGAAGAGGAACGAGGTCTCTAGACTCCCTTTTCGCCCCTGTTCTCACATTGGACAACCCTCCACCCTGGCCCCCCCCTCTGGAGCAGGGTCCTCGCAAATGGAGGCACTATGCGAGGACCGTCCTTCTTCTTTTCTTATATCCCCCCACAAAACCTCCGGCCCCGTCAGCCGCTTCTCTCGCTTACCTCTAGGTTTCCTTTTGCGCAAGGATCCAGACACAGCTTTCATCTCCTGCCTACCCTGGGTCGCTATATGAGGTTTCCGACTTTCCAGGCTTGCATTCTTCCCCCCCCACCACATAGAAGTGGTTTATACCTGAAATCCACGGGAACGTTCGAGCGTGATCGATTCCGTCTTACCTTCCCGGATGATAAATGAAGTCGACGTTCCCACTCGGCATGCTGATAAAGGAGGGCTTTTTCCGAGTATATGTGACTGCTGCGAAAGCGGTCTTCCGGGCAGCCGGGTTCTTTCCCCCCCCAGGGTTTTTTCCCGTCCGGGAGTCTTTACTCCTACGCCTCCTCATTCGTTCCATCTATCCCGTAGTGTCCCCCCCTTTCCTATCTCTATCTTTCCTCATACATACGTTTTTGTTTCTCCTCCTGGCAACCGGCTCCATAGATTTCTAAAGTGGCTCGTTTTCCTTCGGCGGTTCCTGAGTGCCACTCCCGGAGCCTGTCCTTGAAAACCCCTTTTTCTGCAGCCAGGATTGCCATCCTCTGTCCCCTCTTGCTGCAGGACCAGATCGTGCTTGAGGGAACCACCCGTCTCTTTTACGAGCATTTCTGCGATTTTAGGATTCTCCTCCGTTTGCGCTACCGGAGTTTAAGAGTATGAAGCCCCGTTAAGCGACTCACGAGTCACCCGTCCCACGACGTAAGACCACCCTGATGTTGTTTTTTTGAGCAAGATTCCTCCTCTTCAGCGACAAGAAGGTTATTTTTGAAAGGAAGGTAGCTTTTCGGTCTCGTCGTATTTCTCCGCAGTCCTTCATATTTCCCCCGAGAGCCCGCTGTCTCGTTGCGGGAGGTTTGAGTTTGTTCTGTGTCGAATCAGAGGAAGGTCATCCTGTCCGCGGTTTCCCATAGTTCATGATTTTAGCCCCCATAATGGCCTGCCCTTGGCAAGTCAGGACTGCCTTAATTGAGCCCTCGGGCTAGGAGCAGGGCATGTTTTTCTCTTCCCACGACTAGTTTTTTCCTTCCCTCCATGTTTTTGGGATTGGGCTACCCTACGAAGATCGCTATTACGACATGCTAGGATGGCCTTTTTATTGCAACCGCTTCCGCCTTGAAAGGCGTGAAGTCCCCTTTCTCATTG
>Ga0179593_1542716_pt1 | contig 12766 bp, 12 predicted proteins | sample CZODoug2_1_08_16_FD_185931 | JGI IMG/M metagenome (GOLD analysis project Ga0179593, IMG submission 185931) | Vadose zone soil fungal communities from Angelo Coast Range Reserve, California, USA - CZODoug2_1_08_16fungal (PacBio error correction) | ecosystem: Environmental > Terrestrial > Soil >... | reverse complement strand
CGTCTGTAGGCTTGTCGGACTTTTGTCTTTCTTCTTTGAAGTTTTCGACGCCAGCTTTTGCGCCCGTCTCGGGTTACCCAATTGTAATATGATGTTTTATGCTGGCGCAGATACCTGAGCCCCCCCTTTCACCTCACCCCCCCCTCTGAGCGTTTTTCGGCGGCCTCGATCAGAATCTCGAAGTGAGTCCGAGCTAGTTTTTACCGCTTGTCTGTTTCTTTATTCTTTTTTTCTTTTTCCAGGCATTTTTTGTTTCTTTGGGAAAACCTACTGCGAGGCAACTATCATGGTTGGTCGCGTCTAGCTCCCTTTTTTCCATCATCCCTGGTTCCCGTCCTCTGAAAACTCGTGATTCTTTTCAACCACAGACGTTATAGTGCCGAATTCCATGGATCTTTCTTCCCTGCGAGGGCGCTGAATTCTAGCTTCTGCCATTACTTTCCGCCTTTTTCGTTACCTCCGACTGATTTCCTTTCGTACTCCCAGATCCCGCCTCTCTACACCACAACGAGCTCACACGCGTCGCCGCCGCCGCCTCTCCACCTCCCCTTGCACAGCCCCCACACTTTTTCCTAGGACCTTTTTTCCAGACCTTTTTCGCCGACTCCCACAGTTGACTGCAGCCACTTCCATTCGCCTAGTCGAACTAAAATGTCCGCTACCGCCCCCCAACAAGTGCGACTCCCCCACCTGGCCCTAGCTGCGTTACAACGCCACGTTGTCATGGCGGTTTTGAGTATTCAATTTATTGAGTAAATACCTGTTCTTATAGGCAGGCAGTAACTGCTTCCCTCAAGTTCCTCCTATAATGCCTACCCTGAGCATTTATCGAATCGTGTTTTGAAAGCTGGGACCCCCCCCCCCCCCTTATGGACAGTCCGATCTCTCCAAATACCGACCGCGATTCTAGACGCGTTCGCATCGCTCTGGCTTCTTTCTCCGCCCCGATCTCGAGCTGCCGGACTCTACGCGGCGAATCCGCCGGTCGAGGCTCCCTTCGTTTGATTCCCGACCCCCTTTCCCCCCATCTGTCCTTTCCCCCCCCCTCTGATCTTAAACTTTCGTTTTCCTCTGTCGGAGAGCTTGCCCTTTCCAGCGATTGTTTCCCCCCGAAGCGTTTACCTTTCGCCACCCCACATGACCTTTTCGTCTCGCCGGTTTCAGCAGCTTACGCAGTATCTGGAGACCTGATTGAGCCGGCCCTCCCCCTCGGCGTCCCTTCCTCCTTTTTCTTTTCACCCCTCGATTCTCTCCGGCGCGGATCCCAAAAGTCGATTTAGCCTCACAATTCTTATTCCTTTCTGCCTTTACGGCATCAAGGGGGCCCTCCCATTTTCATACCCTACTGCTATTGCATCCAACTGCTTTAAGCTTGGACAAGTATTCGGGACAAGGGCATAACGGCCCCATTGTCAGTTTCCCCGGCTTTTCCTCTTTTTTTCAAACGCAGCCTTCTCCCTCCCGTTGTTGTTGTTTCCTCTTTCTGGCAATTTTACCCTTCCATTTACGGTTTATGCAGCCGTCAACAAGTCCATGAGCGACGCTAATTTTCCTTAATCCTTTTTTCGTGTGGCTGTCATTACTCGTTGCGTAAGGCCGCATCCGCCTAGCAGCATATTTTGTCCCCGGTTTTTTTTCCTCCCTTAGTGCCGCGAGTGAGATGACGGTTAGATTTCCTTGCTAGAGACGTAGCCGGGCTGTTGTTCCTCGTTCTTGTCCTCCCCCCCTGCGAGGACACAGTGTGGCTCGGTTGATATGACAGCTGCGCTGAGGGGATGTCGTTTTTTTTGTCCCTTCCCTTTTATTCCCCAGCCAATGGGTGTGGTGGGGCTCCCCCTTTTAGCTCTTCTTTCTTTCTCTCGTCCCTGGCCTTGCGATCATAAACGATCGTCCTCTGGTTCGCCTCCCCCGGACCTTGATCCTTCAGCCGACAGTTTCTCTAGAACGGCGTCCCTGCGTGCTGTTTTCTCGACTTCCCAGACGATTCAGACCGCCGCCCTTCTTGAGCGCTGAGATCGTCGCGAATAGATATATTCTAGACTCTCGGTTTTTCTTTTCAGTCTGACCGACTCCTTTTACTCTTTCTAGCTTTTACTGACCGAGTCGATGAATTGGTTTTATGAGCAGGATTTCTTGAGATCCTTCTATGAGATTTCCTGCCCCCCCCCCCCCTTCCGAGTCATCGCCGCTCGAACCATCGCGGGATTCCATTCAATCGTTCTGGAGGGTTTGGACCTTAAATGAAAAACTGGTGGTGTCTGTACACTCTTCTGATGAAGTTGCTGTGCATGCGTCCGTGTTTTTTTCTAGTCCCTTGTGTTGGCGCGGCGACCTTGCTTCAAGTGTCTGGAAGGTCCCTTTCATCTCTGAGTAGGATTCGATCTCGTTCTGCCCGCGACGGAGGCCTTTTCCCCCCCCCCCTGATTCCTCCAACGTCCCCTCCTCTCCTTCGAGTTATTCATTGTAGTCCAGCTCGCTTTTGAGCCAGCTAGCCATCGGTAGCGGATAGAGGGCTCCTCCTGACCGGCGACCCTAGTTTTTTCTCCCTTTCCATCCCGTTCGTCCCATAGGAACGCTGGAAGCGTGCAATTTTGGCCGTTAGCGGTTTATTTTTATTTACCCATTATCGCGCAGCACACCAGTATGTCATCTCTCCTGTTTTTTTTTTTTTGGGGGTTAACTTTTATGTCTTCCCCCTAACCAATTTCCGTGCAAGACAGAACACGTTTTTTACCATCCCTAGTACTTTACCTCCTACGACCACCCGGTAACGCGTTGGAACTGAGTAGCCCTAAATCGGTCATTGTCGGTGTATCCTTCTGCCAGTCCCCGCTCTTTCCTTTTTTGTTTTCTGGGTACCTGGCGGGAGCGGGTTTCCCTCTAAGGAGCCGCATTTTTATCAGGATACCGTCACTGTTTCGCCCCTCCCCCGTTCCCCCTCCTTTAGACAGGCTTTCCACTCACGTCCGCTCCCGTGACCTCCTCAGTGAGCCGACCTAACCTTCCCCTCCTTAACGCTGTTCGGATTTGAGGTCTCTCCATTCTTTTTTTTCTACTTTTTTCCAGTCCCTTGATACCCCCTTTCTTCGTGTCGGCGGTCGGCGGCACCGGCAGGAACCCCTCTCTTGAGCAGAACCTTTTACCTTCTCCTTTGCGAGTCCTCGGGATACGAGTCCAGACGCCGACCTTTGCGATTTCTTGACTGGTGTTCTGTCTCTTTTTTGACTCTGTTCCCTGCTGCATTAGATGCTTCCGTAGTGACGCTTTTGATTTTTTCACGACGTTATAGGCGGATCTAGAAACCCAGCCGTTTTTTCGAGTGCCGCGTAACCATTGGTTTTCCTTAATCTTAGAGGATCAGGTCTTTTTTTAGCGCTCTCTCTCCGTTGTTTTAGAGAATGCGCTACCCTCCTTGATCTGAGTCAGCGTGCCACGAGCTTTTTCGTCTTCTCCCTCTTTACCCTGTCTCCCTCCCCTGGCGTGATCTGCTCGACGTTTCACTTTCTGACTTAGCATTCACGAGGCAACCGTTCCCGACTCACCTGCCAGCGCGGGGTTTTTCTCGAAGTTCTGATTTTGACGAAGTTTTCTCTTTCCCCTGATCGGACCTCCCGTGGCGTTTTTTTTCGACCACACAATTTCTTTTGCGGGCGCCCTGATCAATACATGAATGTGCGCCCTCTTCGCCCGACGCATCCCCCTCTTCTCTCCGTCTTTTCTTTCTTCCCCTTCCTCCTCCGTTTTCCAGCTCAGTGTTTCGAACCCCTCTCGGATTCGGACATTCCCCCAGTCTTTGTCCGGTTCCCCCCTTGGTGGACCGGTGATTCTTTCGGGATCTGTCGACGCGTCGGCTCGACGTCCCCATTGTTCTCTTCGGATGTCCGTTGCCGCCGGACAATTCCGCGCAGCACCCCTACTACTTATGCGTCTGTTTTCCCCTTCTCGATACACCAGTTTTCCAGCCTTTTGATTCTTGTGCGGCCGGCCCTTTTTTGTATCTGTTTTTTTTTTGTATCTGATTCTTTGTCGCGGCCTTCTTGAGCGTCTGGATTTGATGGACGACCCCACGTCCCTCTTGCGAACATGGGTGGGAGCGCGCTCGCGGCCCTTTTTCCCCCCCCTCTTCTTTTCCAGTCCCTCTACGACGCGCGAGCCAGCCCGCGGCTCCCGTGACACGCTCCTTTCCTCTGGCAGTTTACGGTTTCGGGAAGGCGTTCGGCCAGTGTGAGTTATTTTCAGCTGTCGCCTATTATCCCGTCGCCGTCTTCCCCTCCGGATTTCCCTCCGGCTCGTGTTGTGCATCACGGCTGCCCTAGCAAACACCCTTGTTGTTGACACCCACTCCCCTGCGCTGAGGCCTTTTGAGCTCCGATTTTATTCTCCCTTCTCTCCAAAGTTGAAAATTAGAAAGGACACGCAGTCTTTCGAAATTTAACTTTCCTCTTCCGACCCCTTGCCTTCTCCGCACCTTGACCAACTGAAAACTTAGGTCTTAAGTACCCTCCCCCCCCGAAGTGTCCCCTTTATGGGAATTTATCACGGCTGTTCTAGGAGAAGATTTCAACCCATTATCTCCCCAGACAGATGAAATCATCCCCCATGAGCATTCACTTGTGCTTGAACATCTCTTCCCCCTTCTTCCTTCTCTTTCGTAACGTTTCAGACCTCCCCCGGGCAGCCCCCGTATCCCACAGCTCCACGTAGTTGCCCACGCGAGGTCTTGCAGCGCTATTTTATCTTCTTATCCGTCCTTTTGAACAAGCACTTCGAAGTGTTCGAGGGATCCCCCACCTGTCCGGCTGATTCTCTCCCGTGAAGCTGCGTTCCGTACGATCCCCAAGCGTCCTGTTTTCTGGCAATAGCGTCTCTCCCTTCCCCGAAGATTCAGGTCCCTTTCCCCTCCCCTTCCCCAGCTTCCCCCCAACGATCCTGGACGAGAGAAGATGTTCACTCCAACCGCTATCCAACGAGCTTTTCCTTCTCATTCTTTTTTTCCCGTCCTTTTGCTCGCGTCACTAGGAGCTTGCTGTAAAAACTCCTAAGGCGCTTTCCCTATCACCCCCCCCTTTAAGCCTTTCTTAGCCCCTCCCCCCCCTGCCTTGCTGCTCGTCGATTGCGACTTTGGCCCGCCTTAATGTTCAGCCTTCAGAAACAAAGCCGATTTCTTTGCACCTTCTTTTTTTTTTCTGCCTCATGGCCAAGTTTGGTTATGGTTAACTTTCACGTGCAAGACATCAGGATTGTTTTTTTTTCCTCTCCCCGAAGCTCTCCTTCGTTGTTTTTTCTGATATTTTACGTGGAAAGCATTATCCGGTAGGATCTTGGCACGTGCTGCCCCCCCCTCCCCGACGATCCCCCGGCCACGTCCAATATCAATGTTCCAGGAATTGGGAAATAAGAGGGAGTTTGGTTTACTTTTTTCCATTAATTTTTCTTCTTCCCTTGTCGTCCGGCCGAATAGTTGCCTTAAGTCAATCGGAATTTCCATGGTGTCGTGCGCCCCCTCTTACTGGTTGATTGTCCCTCCCTTTTCGTATCTCACTTCCTCGTTGAAAGCCTCTGAAGGCAGTTTTCCGCGTTTTTCAGTCAAGATAGAGCAGCTGTTGTCTTCTCCTTTTTTTTCTTTTTCGACTCTTCGATGATGGAGTGGGATCAAAGATTTTGGTTTTGTGTGTTTTGGTGAGATTCATCTGTCCGTGTCTCCTTCCCCCCCTCCCCCTGCTCTCTGCCTTGCGATCAGTATGTATGACGAGTTTGGATGGAAATCCAGGGTCGAGCATTCTTCAGGACCTCACCCCCCTTTCGGCCCATGCGTTTTCTGTGCTGAATGCAGTTATAGTTATTCCCGCCCCGAGAGGCGCTCGTCAGCGTAGGTTATTTCAGTATGGTCGTGCGCAGGCTGTCGATGCTAAGTCGATCTTTTTTTTGACACTCTTCACCGACGGAGACTTCGGCGCCGGGTTGCGTCCCTTTTCCTCCGCTGTCGAGCGTCGAACAGACTGTGATAATAACTCGGATTATTACTTCCCCAAAGCCCTGTTTTTCGTGTTTTCAGCATCCTTTTCCGGCTGCGCCGCGTGGCTTTCTAAGTTCGCGTCTCGCCTGTTATTTGAGTTACGTGTGGCAAGAAAGGTCCATCCCGAGACGTCCCTTTCCTCCCCATCTTTTCGTTTCATTGCTGGCGGAGCATTAAGCCGACCCCAGAACTGGGCAGTGTAGTGCAAGAGGACTTCGCCCGACAATCCCCCGTCGAAGTCTTTTTTTTTTCCTCGCGGGGGAGAGTTTTTTTTTTTATAGGCGTCAGCTCCCTCCCCCCCGCCCCGCATTCTTTTCCCTTCCGTCCCTTTTTCCCCCCCCTCCCCCTTAGTGAAAATAGAGCAGGCGGGTTTTTTCATTCAGCCGGAGACTTCCCCCCGGATTTTTCCCAGACTGACCTTTGCACCCCCATCGCGATCGAGCAAAGGCCTTTCTCTGCGAGCTTCGCTCGCTGAGAGGTTTTTTCGGCCCGTCCTTTCTAAACTACCCCTAAGACATCTCTGTGGTGTTTTATTACAATCTGACCCCCCTCTGACCTCCCCCCTCCCTTTCGAAACCGGCGACTTTCGTCGGGCACGATCTTTACGGCGGCTCTGGCGCGTTTGGACGCCGCTAATTGTAGGTTACATTAGCGTTGAATTGCCCGGTTTCCAGAAGACTCTTCCCTCCCCCTACCCGACCGGAGGACCTTCCAATTTGTCGCCCGCCAGTCCGCGGATTTAGACTTTTCCCCCTTTTCGTACTACGCCCTTATTCCGATGCCGAAGTTCTCGTTGCCCCTCAGCGTAGTTTTCTCTAACACCCATCGGTTTCGGTTACCCAGGCTTCTATTCTCATCGTATTCGGTTGTTCCTGGCTTGCTCAACTTCTTTTGTCAAGCCGGATACTTGATTCCCCTCACTCCTGAGAAGTTTACCTCAGCACTCTTTAGCACGCGAGGTCCTTTTTGCTCCTTCCTTTTCCTTCCGCCAGCTCGGCCCTGCTGCATCGCCGCTTATCGGCCGTCGTGCCCTGGACAGGCTGCCGTAGATTAAGGGAATGTTCGTAGCTTTCTAACTTTCTCCCCTTTGAATCCGTCGAGCGTAGACCTCTGGTGTCCCTCGCCTCGACCCCATTCGTTTTTCCCCGGGCACGCCTGAAGAGGCTCAGTCGTATTTTAGTCTCCCTCTTATTCTTTTCTCCCTAATCCTTTGTTCTCTAGATAGCGCCCGAACCCCTCTCTTCAGTCGTTCAGCTTTGGAAACCCTTTTCGTCGGCGCACGACTTTTTTTTTTTTACGTACCTTTTTTCCGACCCTCGACGAAGATCGTTCCCCTGCGGCTCGGTGGCCATCAGTAATACGCCCTGTCCATTCGTTCCCCGCCTGATCTTTACTTCCTCCCCCCTGATCGGCGGTAGTACTTTCGCGATGTCTTATCCCTTAGTAGAAGATCTTCCCCCACCTCCCCTTGTTCGGGCCTCCCTTCTGCTCAACAAACTTTTTGTTGTTGATTACCTCTTAATCCGTTAATATTGGGGACGGGCCAGCTAGACGATGAGGGATTAGTATCCCCGCGTTCAATCCTGACCTGCACAGCTGTCATCTTTCTACTCCCCCCCTCTCCCTTCCTTCCCTGCTAGTCTTACTTCATGTAATCATTGTGTCATTCCCCGGAATTTTTTCTTGTTCTGAGTTTTTAATTTTTTTCTCCTCCTTGCGTGCGTACGGTCCGGTGAACCCTGGACTGTCTTTATCGCTTTCTTCTCTGGCGCCGCGGATCACTCCTAGCTTCCCACGAAACTAACTAGTTGGGGTGTGCGGTCGAGTACTCCCTCGAAAGCCGTTATTCCATTCGTGATCCGACGCGGCGCCTCGGCTGTTCCGATTTGTCGGTCGATATCGGCTTGTCTGTACTCATACTGTTTTCTATGCTTTATTAGTTTGATTTGCGAACAACCGTGGAGACCTTTCGTCCTCAGCAGATCTCCCCTCTTCCAGTTTTTCCGATTTGTCACCGCCCCTGTTTACAGTTTTTTCCTCACTGATTCTAGCAAAGCTTAATTTCTATGTGCTGGTATTCCTTTCCTCTGACCTTTCCCCTTCGTTTCCCATGCTTCGTCGAATCTTTTACGATCTCCTCCCAGTTTCCCGTTCCAGAGATCTGTGGGAAGGCGAGAGGAATACTTCCACGGATCCTTCCGGTGGTTGGGCTTCGGCCAGCGCGTTTTTTCTTCCGATAGTCTCGGCGCCGACTTTTGTGTTTTTTGTTTTTTTTTTTTTTTGCACCAGTTTCTCACTTGAGAAACCTGTCGCGCTCGAACAGTAATTTTGATCCCGCCACTGCCGTTTCGCACCTTCCCCTCTTTTTTTGCGTGTCATTTCCCTTTTCATGCGTTTAAAACCGTGCTTGCATGAATCACGGCCGGTTTTCGGCTCTTAGCTACCTCCCGTTCCGGACAGACGCACCGCCCCCTATCCTCCCTATACTGCATCACCAGAGACCGACCCTGTTTTGGACCGCTCTCTGGACTTCTCTCCCCCCGAGTACGGACCGGGCATTTCCCCTTTGACTGACATACCGGACGCTCGACGCCCTCTCTCTCGAGCCCTTTCGCAGCGCCTTATTCTCTCCCGATGTAACCAGCAGCATTCGACTTTTCTCTTCTCCCCCCTCTTTTTCTTCCTCCAAGGTCTCTTCTTTGATTACGTTTACCGCCCTCCTGATCTGCAGTCTGCCTCTGTCTGCCTTACCCTCCTCGGCTTTCTCAGTTCACCCCCCCCCTCTTGTCGCACATACCCCCCCCTCGCCTCCTTTGTCCTCAGAAATTCCCCGTCAAGTCTTCTCATTGGATCTTGTCTCTCTCCAGAAGGATTCTCCCGATTTGCTATTTTTCACCGCCGTATTTTTTCTTCTTTCCGGGACAATGACTCTCTCCCCCCCCTGTCTACAAGCCCTTGCTGCTTTCTGGGCTCCCTTACTCCTTTCCCACTTTTCGGTTCCGCCCATTCCCAAGTTTACCCCCCCCTTGAGGATTGTGACCTGTACGTGACCCGATGGAGCCTTTTTCAACGAGTGTCCACCGGAACAATGCCTTTCCGAGTGTAAACGTGCTCCTCTCTTTTTTTTTTTCCCCCCCCCTCCTTTTTTTTTGTGCGAGCTCTCTTCGGTCATAAAGTTCCCCCTCTACAAGGGTAGTCCTTCTTGGAGTCAAAACTTTACCGGAACATGGTCTGAGATTCCGAGCCCCTTTTTTCCCCACTATATTTCCCTTTCGAGCTTGTCCCCTGTTTATTTTCCCTCCCACTAGTATTCCCGCCCCCTTGCCTGTGGCCTTTTGAGACCCGTTTAAGGGTTTGTATCCGGCTCTTCTGTCCCTTTCTGTTGCAATATCCCCCCTAGACATTGTGCTTTACCAGCAGCGCTCCCTTTATATTTTTTTCGCTGTTTTTTTTGATCGACCTTTTTCGAGAGAAAGCTTGAGTTGAGATAATTCTACATCCTTTGATGATTGTAGCTATTGTATCCTGGTGACTTAGGTGGAGTTCGTTGGCCTAAGATTGGTGTTACTTTTACTCCTTTCTCCCTTGACGACCCCCTAGATATGAGGGTTCTCTTTTCTCGGCGACCAATGCTTTCTTGCGCCTGCTTCCCTATAAACACTTGAATTTTGTTCGAGCAGCTATAGATATTCGCTTTCTTTTTTAGTCCCGGCCCTCTCTCGCCCTTAGACGCCTTTTCTTGGATGAGATAGAGTTGGTCTGGCCAGGTCCAGAGTGCGCTGACTTCGGGCTCTCTTTTCCTTCCAGTAGAGAGTTTTTTTTCGGGGGTATATTTGATTCGCGGTTTTTGCAGACGGTCAATGTCTTTCTTAATTTTTGACTAGAGACCAGGATTTTTCCTCTGTCTGTTTCTTTGCCTCCCCTCCTTTTTCCCCCAAAGTTGTGAGTGGTTGCCGTGCCGGTCGTTTTAGTTCTCTCAAGTGAGTCGAGGATTTTTTTGTTCGAGATATATTTACCTTTCATTGATTTCGATCTCTCGCTTTTTCCTTTTCTGTCCAAGACCTCCGATAGTAATGGTCCCCCCCCTTTTTCCCTTGCCGTTCTGAACTCTCTTTTATTTTCTGATATTGGCTCTCACTCTTTTTCACGTTTTGAGTCTTCGGACCTTAATGCTACACTCTCCTTTTTTTGGCAGAAATGGCCACCTGGTCGCTTAGGGAACGGCTCCCGTTTTGTGCTTGCGTTCCTTTTCGATGAGTGACCCGAGTGAGTTTCAGCTGCGGTCGCCCCAGCCTCTGTGCTTTTTCGCGTTTGCACCTTTCTGTTTCGCCCCTCCCCTACCCCGCAGAAAATTCCTTTAAGCTTTTTTCAGCGCCCGACCAGCGTCCCCCGCGGAGCCGCCACCACGGCACCCCTAAAACAGGCCGGTTAGCTGGTTTGGTTAACCTGTGTATCCCTCTTCCCTCCTGCACTGCGCATATTAGTTAGAATTACGTTTCCTGGCCCGGGCGATATTTCTCCGGAGCGAACCTTCCCTACGGCGCAATCTCTGACCCGTCACTTTTAAGAAACCTGTATCTTTCTTTTATCCATCAGAAACTTTCCCCATGCCGCATTCAGCCCCTTCTATTCCGCCGGAAATTTTTGGTACCTCCTGCCCTTTTGTGCATGTCGTTTCTTTGCAAATCTGTGGACTTTTTTTGTTTCCTCCCGGTGCTTGGCTGGTAGTTAACCTCATGGAGACTGCTTTTTTGGCGTCACCCCCCCTTCTCCCTAAGCTTGTGAATCCCCTCCACCGACTTTTTTTGTATCATTGTACCTCAGTTCTCCCTGGCGCCGGGCTTTTTTTTCCTCCTTTTTTTTTGAACCGGTGCTGTTGCTTTCCGGTAGTGTGAGCGTCCTTTTCACGTTACGTGCTTAAGAGGTTTCTTTTAGTATCCTGCCCCAGAAGGAAGCCTGGTAGTCCGCTAGTTCTTGGCCATCTGTTTCCGTTGGGCACTTTCCTTCCCTTTTTCGTTCTTTTTCTTCCCTGCTATCTCTCTTTTCTCATCCGGTTTTTTTTTTTTTGATAGCGCTCCTCCTGAGCCCTTTCTGTACCATCCCGTTTTTCCCCCCGTCGTTTCATCCCAGTTTCCCCCTCCTCGTTCTCGACTCTTGCCCGCCATCCCGTAACGCGATTCCCTCCTGAATCTCCCGGCTTCACTCCGTTCTGATCCCCTTTTCTTTTTCGGTCCCGCACCCCCCTTCCGGGTCTCGCATTTCGTGCGGGGCGACCTTATATAACTGTTTCCCTATCCCTTTTCATTGAATTTTTTTTCCCCCACCCCACTTTTTTTTGGTTTTTTTTTTTCCCGTTTTTGTTTTTGGCGTCTGCCTCTTTCCCCTACCCGCTCTGTCTAGGTCGCGATGAGAGCCCGAGGTGCAAATCCCGCCAAACTTTTCCTACGTTTCAGCCCTTGCCGTTTTTTATTGTCCGCGTCGAGGGGCGGACTTACAGTGGGAATGTTCTCCAGCTTCCCTCTCCCTGGGCGCAGTGGACGGTTATTGCATACGCCTAGACAATGGTCCCCGAACCTACTCTTTCTTTTCTCTGGTGGCGGCTCTTTACCCGACACTTGAGGCCATCGCCGAAGGCGCCTGAGGCTTGGTTTTGTGCGGATTTCCCTTCCCTTTCTGTCCGCCGCCTTTGATGCGGATTGTGATTACTTCCCCTTTTGCTGCCAGAACCGCTGGGTTTCTGGGCTTGCTCCCGTTTACGTTTTCCTCCTCTCTGTCCTTCTCTACGACCTCGCGCGCAGCCCTTTTTGCAAATTTAAAGTACGTTCCGACATGGGATGGCTATTATTTTCGAAAGCTACGATGTCTCTGTCTCTCCGTCGTCCCTGATCGGCGGGAATTCTTTTAAATCTTCGACGGTTCCTTTTTTCTGATTCGCGTCTTCCGCAAAAAACCGACTGAGAGTGGAGCCCTTAGTCAGTTTCTGTTTGACTTGCCAGACACCTCGCGGAAGACCGTCGCCGCCTACCTAAAGGAAGTCAGACAAACCAACCCCCCTTCACCGTTTCTTTTGATTTTGCCCGCCCCACTTGTTTTCAGGCCTAAACTCCCTGAGGGCTTTTTCTTGTCATACGCGCCTTTTTTTACCCGATCTCTCGGCCTGCAGTAATGTTCGAGCTAAGCCAGTATCCTTCAAGAACCCCTCCTTTTTCCCTTCGAAATAGCCTAGGCGCGAGCTTTGTGAACGTACCAGACTATACACTACGCTCCGCCCCCCCCCTCCGTCTCTACGAATGCGCGGTTCCCCTGACAGCTCCCAGCGAGGTCTGGACCTCGAAAAGACGCAGTTTTGAGACGCCGGGTCGGACTGTACACTTTGAGGATTGCTGACATCACCTCCTGTCGTTCCCGCCTCGTATACCCTCTTCAATTCGTTTTATTGAAGAAGAGAGAGCCTCCAAGATCGGCGTCCCCCAAGCACCAAGATTTCCAAACACCGCACACAGCCTACTAGAAGAAGATGTCTTCAACCGAATCCCTCTGATGTCCCCTTCTCATTATCTGGACGAAGCGCGCCGGACGACCGACTCGCGCTCGTGATTTGCCCCGTATAGTATAGCGCGTGTCCCCCCCCTTTTTCCCCCCCCCCACATCTCCGGCACCCGGCAAAATAGGATTGATCTCGGGATGCTCCCTTTCTCCCAAGGGCGGCGCCCCTCTTACTTACACCGACAATCCGCTTTTTGACACCGT
>Ga0179593_1510174_pt1 | contig 12766 bp, 13 predicted proteins | sample CZODoug2_1_08_16_FD_185931 | JGI IMG/M metagenome (GOLD analysis project Ga0179593, IMG submission 185931) | Vadose zone soil fungal communities from Angelo Coast Range Reserve, California, USA - CZODoug2_1_08_16fungal (PacBio error correction) | ecosystem: Environmental > Terrestrial > Soil >... | reverse complement strand
GTTTTTTTTGTTCCCCCTCCTCCTTCTTCAGGAGTCCTGGACTTCCGGTCCCATGAACTGTTTTTCAACTTTTTCTGATGTTGTTCTTTTCCCCGAGTTATAGGCGTTGGTCTTAGTGCCAGTTGAGGGCGTACATCTTCTTTCGACAGCTAGCACTGAAGAGGCCATCTCCCCGCGGCTATAGAGAAGATGTTGTGAGGCTTTGATTTATTCTGCTTTGGTCCATCTGGAGCTTAACAGTCTTTGTTCCAGGATTTGACCCAAACTTTAAGGCACAAGTCCGATTGTAAACTTTAGATGGGCTACCTCTGGCGTGCCGGCGGGAGCTGAACTCATTCTCTCAATTGGAGACAATCGAGAATTTGACCTTTTTTTTACGCGATTTATCAAGTTGATACACCTTTTTTTTTGACATCCATTAGTCTTTTGGCAGACTCTTTTTGTCGCATCCCCCTCTCAAGTTGCTGTCAAGCCCTCGAGTTTAGACTTGCTTGCTGGTTTATCCGGGATTATTCCTAGTCAGTTCTCCATTCTTTCCATGTAGTTGAGGCATCTTACCCCCCCCCCCCCCCCCCCCCCCCCCCCCCCCCCCCCCCCCCCCACCCCCCCCCCCCCCCCACAAACCCCCCCACCCTTCGTTGTGCTATGAGTTCTAAGGGGGGATTTTTCTTGATGCGCATGGTACGATCTTTTCTCTTCTAGAGGTGCTAAATCTGCTAAGCTCTTTTTTTCTTTTTAGGGATTCTTTTATTTTTTTAACCTTAATGTGATGTAGTTTGTGGCACCTTTTTTCGGGCATGATCCCATTTGTAGGTTAGGCCGTTTTGAGGTTGGAGCAAAGTTCAGCTATCTTCTCTCTCTTGCCCACTTCTGGAGTGTCATTCCTCGTACCTTGATTTGCTTTTTATTCCAAAGGTTCTGTTCTATCTGTCACAATGCCTTGTTACGTATGCGTCTTAGAACTTTATTGATACCGGCGAGCACTCCCAGTTACTTTGTAGTCTTGCAGGTCCTTGCTGAAAGATTGGCGACCTTTTTACCATGGGTCCCATTTCGAGATTGTCGTTACATCAGCCCCGAGACGTTGTTTCCCCTCATCACACTACCAAGTAACCGGGAGACTTTTCCAGCTGGTCTCCCCCCCCCTGCTGGGAGTGCGCCTTGGTTTAAATTACGGATTCCCGTGGTCCTCTCTCTCTCTGAAGATTGGATTCAATTTGTACTGGAGAATTTCACCCCGATGTTCTTCTCTAAATTACCTCTGTCACTCCTGATCTCTTTCCAGTACCACTAACCCATGGGTGCATCTCCCCATTGCCCCCCCAATCACCTCTCGACGTAAGCGAGCACTGGGATACCACACCTATCCTTCGCTTCAGTATTAGTTTCCACCTGCATGGCCCCTCCTTCTCCGGGACTCTTTAACCCCTTTCTTTCCTCTTCTTATTCCCGGGTTAGTGAGCCTATAAGAACTGTTGGGGCACTGTTTCATCAAATCGTTTCACAATTTTTCTCGCTGCAATAAAATTCAGGCAATAATCTCTCTCTGCACCGCTTTCCCCCCCCCATCCAGTTATAACCCCTCCCTTGATGGGGAATTGAACCATCCTTCCACCCTCCCTTCACACGACCTCCTAAAAATCGAGGGCCGTTACCTCTCCTCTGCACCGCTTTTGCTCCCCTAGGATATAAGATTTGGGAATGACCCTTCCTCACCCCCTCGCAATCTTTCCCACTTATAGATAGACTAACAAAGCTCAGGCCGAGCCCTCTCTCGTCCCACTTATTTTTTACATTTTTCCTTTATTCCTATGGACCTCTCAGCCAATCACCTCCCACACAACAATGAGGTTTACGGAATACTTGTTGTTGTAGTATATTTTTTGATCCTTGAGGGCTTTAAGGAGGTTTGGCCTCTTGTAGAGGTGCAGTTCTGGGAGAAAAGCGTAGCTTAGTCTTCTTCACTTCCCTTTGTATAGGCGAGCCTCGATTGTTTGAGACTTGACGAGTTTTTCTTTTGTACCCAGAAGGTGACTCTCTTTCTCTTCCCTTCCTTGGAGCCAAAATTCAGTGAGAGGAGATTAGTGCCCCTAGGCTAGTCGAGGTTCCTGTTTATTTATTTGATGTGTGGAAGGCCGGGCCCATAATGGTTGTCTGCTCTAGATCACCGACAAAGACCAACAGAGGTTCAGTGAGAGTAGGTCCTTAGTTGTATATTCTTTTCGATTGTGTGACACTTTCTGGTGGTTTTTCAAGTATGCTCAGTCCCACCAAACTGTTCAGCCTACGGCCACCCGAACCTGGAAAGTTCCCTCTTGTACAGAAGGAATGTACGCCCCCCTGAAAATCCCGGGTGAAAGACTGAGCTCTCCTTATCAGGTGGAGATTCCCCCATGCTTTTTTTCCTCCCTTACGTCATCTTCGAGTAGGAACGACCTTCACCCAGGCTATTCATGACGATCATACAGCGCTCCCGCATCCCTTGACGCGATGCCTCCCCCACAAACCCTATCGGGCTTGCCATTTTCCCCCCCCTACCCGGAAGAGCTCCAACGCTGCGCGAAGACTCCCTTGCCTCTGACCTCCCCCCTCAGTTACTACGACCCTTATGTTAGTCCCTTTGCCAGTCTTCCTTATTTCTTGTCATAGATCTCACACGGATATTTTTTTCTGGAAGGAGCACGGAAAGGGACCTCGCCAATCTTCCCGACCTACGCAATTAACGTTCCCCCACATGTCTTTTTTCCCTAATGCTCGGCGCCCTAGGAACCAATTTTCATAGGCCTTGTACCTGGCTTTCCCCTCCTTCTTTCATCATTACTTCCCTTCTGAAAGAGACCGCTTTTGTAAGTCTCTCGCTCAGGTTTCCGACCCTGACACCACTGAACTTTCCCCCTAGTATCCCATTTCTCACCACTCCAACTGCCCATCTTTTCAAAATGTGCCCCCCCCATAGCCCATTCTTTTTTCCCCACCGCAATTTCATCCCTCAACCACATCTTACCCCCCACCTCCACTTTTTTCTCCCCTCCCGACCTCACATTCTCGTATCGGCAAAATTAAGAGACACCTTTCTCCCCCAGAGACCTCCTCCCCGGGCACCCTGTGAGGAAGCAGCCCTTTTCCAGCCTAACATCCGGAATAGCATATGCAAAACACCCCCCCCTCATGAAAGTCTGCTCTTCTCTGTTCCAATTAGAGCCCCCGAAAGCCCACGTCTCAGCCCCCCCGACTTTCTTTTTTTTCCTGCACTCCCCTTAGCTTGTAAACCAGAGTCCCTCTCTTTTTATCTCCCCATACCGCTGCTCCCCCGGAACCACATTTTTACTGCCCGCCCCTCCCAATCTCTTTCGAACTCCCTTTTTACAAATATAGTGGCCTTTTATTGTTTCAGGGAACCTCTACCTGTTCCGTTCCCGATATCCCGCTCTCCGCCATTTTAAAACCCCCACACAACCCCCTTCCTCCTTCCCACCACCTCTTTTTCAGCGTATGAATAATTGGCCTATGCTCGGAGGTGTCAGCACTGATAGTACCCCTCCCCCCCTTCCCCCCCCCTTTTCCCGCACATAGTCCAGCCTTCATCCGCACATCCAGGTCCCTCAGTAACCCGTTTGGCCAGTCGAAAGAGGCCGGTGTCAACCAAACAAGTCCTTCATATTATTCGGGCCCCCCCCCACCCTCCGATCTCTTTTCCTTCCTCTTCTCTCGAGCGTTGGGAGGTGGTTTTGGCCACGAAGAATCTTTTCATGATTTTTTATGAGGAATCGGTTCCCACCTTGATGCTCATTACATTTATACTTTTGCGTCTGACTTTCTCCTCTTATGAAACCCCTTCCCCAGGGCGTCCTATTCGGGAACCATGACTTTGGTTCATATTCGTGTTTAGAACGCCTATGCCAATTTTTTCTGATTCCCTTGGATCTGTCTCAGTGGTGGGTGAGTTTTTTATTTTTGTTGGTTTTTCTTTGGCCGTCCTTGGATACTGATATGTTCCAGTTTTTCCCCATTTTTCTTATGTCCCTGTCATTGACCCCATCCCGAATGAACTAGTCCCCCAATTTTAAGGGCTACCTCGGGAGATTTTGTCCTTTCTTTTATTCCCTGTACTTTGGGCTTCATCTTATATGGTCCCCCCCCCTCGTTGCCTTTTACGATATCCCCCGGGGGCTTCCTTGACTCTTCCCAGAGTTGGAGAAGAAGGGTGCTTTTTCTTTCCGCATCTATGAAATTTTTAGAGTGACCCTCATTCCTGGCACTTTCTTGCTTTTGTGTGCGTTTGCCTAGATGCTTTCCAGGTGATGACCTGGATTTTTTTTCAAAGAGTACAGGTCTCCTCTATCGTTCGTTTTTTGAGGGAGGTTTCCCCCTTCTTGGATGAGGTTTCATCTAGCCGTACTCCTGTTGCTGGTCGGCTCTTGAGGGAAACTCTGCGTTCCCATCCCTTTTTGTTTCAGGATTTTTCGGTCTTTCATTTCGGTGGTACAAAAGTACTTTGTGCTGGAGTTTTTTACTTTCCTGAATGATATGATTTTGGGGGCCCGATGTGATTCGGCATTCATATGTGACCAGGGACCTGTTCCTTGTTATGAACAAATGTTTTTTCCTGCGGGCACCGAATCCCCCTCGCTAGAGATGCTGCACCTCTGGGGCGCTATCTGTAACAGGCCAGTGGGGTAAGACCGCCCCCTGCACGAGTCCTTTCTTTTAAAAAGTCCCTTGGGTGTTAGTCTTTTAAGTGCTGTATTTGTGCTTAAAGCTTTCGGAGTAAGAGTTTACAGTGGGTCAATCTCTCGGCTTTACCGATCCCCCACTAGATTGAACCACTTAGTGTCAAACTTCCTTGACCAATTTGAGATTTTTCCAGTTTTCATTGGGGGCGTAGCCTATCTTGGATTTTCCCCCTTGCACTTGAGCTCTATGGAGAGACGTTGGAGCCGCGTATGCCTTTCTCCCTATTTTTTCTCTCCATCTTTTTTCAATCCTTTAGGAGCTACTCGCAAGGAAAATCGCGTTCCATCGCTCCCCCACTGAAACAAGCACAGGATCGTAATCGATTTTCTCTGCACATCTTCTAGGCGTATAATTCTATCAACAATGGGGCATCCATTCTGCACGCTACTCCCTCTTTTCCCTCTCTTCATCAGTTTGTGTCGATACTCACCTGTGTTCCTGGCTTTTCCCCCTACCCCATCCGCTTACCCATGGCTCCAGGAAAATACCCTATGCCATGAAACTGACCAAGTGATTCTACGGCCTTACTCCCCTTTTGGCCCCTTCCCCTTCCTCCACCCAGTCTAAACGCTCTAGCCTCTCCCAAGCTGGTGCGCAGCTGGACCTCTTTCCCAGTCCGTTGATTTTCTTTTTTCCGCTTCTGGTGCCTTACCCCATCCCCCCTCGCAGGATCAACAATTGTACCCTCTTCGCCTCTTTACCAACTGCTCAGGCCGTACCTAGCTCCCCGTTTCTCCAGTTCCGTGATCCTTACATGATGGCACCCCCAATCCTCACTTTTCCCAATATATTGTCTTGTTTTGCCGAGAGTTGTTGTCTCAAACGTTTGAGGGCGTGAATTATTTTCAGGTGCCCAGCAGGTGTCGTTCCCGGTACACGGACATTCTTTCCAAGCTGGTTTCTAAGTTCTTTTGAGCTTTTTCCGGATCTCTTCTGGAGAGTTGAGGGATTTTTCATGCCCCTCTTTTCTACGCGTCAATTCCTTGAGCAAAAGAGGTTCAGGAGTTATTAGCTTCTGTTCGTTCTCGATTCCGTTTGAGACTGGTAGGGTTTGCCCACCCGCAAGGGCCCAGCCGGTTTCGAGCGTCCCCTTCCTCCCGGATTGAGAAAGGTCAGAGTCGAGAGTAGTGGCTGAGCTTTTTTATCTTCTTTTGAGGTCCTATTGAGTTTTTGGTCAGTTCTGCCGGGCCCCCCACCCTTGAGCCTGGACGACTGATACGAAGCTGTCCCCTCCCTTTATAGCGACCTGCTCCTGTCGAGAGGCCACTTTCCATGAGCTTTGCGCAGTTATCAGTCTGTTCCCCTATGTTGCTCTTGCGTACCGGAAGATATATTTTCTGTTCATTGACGATGCACCAGGACTATATTTTCCTTGTCAGATAATAAGCTCTCGATCATTGAGCTTTTGTATGCACATCTATTTAAACTTCCCTCTTACCCACCCTTCACAAAATCTATCCCCAATTACTCTTAATACTTTTTCTCCCCCCATCTCTTTCCCTCCCTCCCCCCAGAGTATGCGACCCGTTTGCCATCCCCCCTTCATCCTTTTTTTAACACTATATCTGTATTTGCACTCCTCTCCTGCAATTGGAAAAGGTCCCCCCCGCCAACTCTTTCCTCCCCATACTCCCTCCATGAGCTACAACCCATTCTTAAGTCAAGCTCGTGCCTTCTCCCCAACGGTTACCAGCATCTCTGGATATCGCCCCCTCTTTCATCCGTTTCTTTGATTAGGTGACCTTATGTCCTGTACCATTTTCACATCCTTGAACATGTATCACTACTCTTTTTTCTCCAAACCTCAAACGGCCTCCATTCTCAAATTTCCACCCAAACTGTATAAAACTCTTTTTTTTCCCCCCATCCATTCCCCTTCCCTACCCATTCACCACTGCAACCTAGTCCTTTTCCCCTCTCCTACCTTCCCCCTCTAGTCCCTTCCTCAATTCTCTCCCCCACATCCACATTAATATCCTCGGACATCCTATATATTCAGTTGTGTTGCTTGACTGTATTATATTACCATGTTACCTTTTTTACTCTTCCTCCTGTTTCTCTTATAGTATCCCTGAGCTTTCCCGCTTTTTCCTTCATTTTTTTTACAACCCCTGTCACTGTAGACCGTCGCCACCTTCTTATTCTTTCCTTTCACCCTTTTATCTGTTCAAAAATTTTTCCCCACAAGCTTCTAGCCACCCTTTCCCCATGCTTTCCCCTCCTCTCGCCACCCTCTCCCCATTCCCCAAGATAGTTTGCCTTCGTGAAGTGTTCTTTTCCCTTGAACATACACCCCCCCACCCCCTTCGTGCTCAGAACTTTCCCCAGGAAAACCCCAACCCCCCACCCCTCCTGGTTTGATGTGCCTCCATTGGTTCATCGGTGCTCGGCACTATGCTCCCCCCCAAACCTGTTTCCCTCCCCCTCTTCCCCCGCCTCTTTTTCCTCCGTATTATCCGATCTCCTCCCATTCTCCCTTCTGTCTTGCTATTTCTTCACTCAACTCTCTTTCCTTCAATATCTGGGGTCCAACCCCCCCCTCCCCATCTATCACACATCTCACACACCTCCCACCCCCCCCCTTTGCTTCGTTGTAACACTCTTCCTTAGAGGGTGCCGCCCTACAAAAACCACCCTCCAGCTCTTCTTTGACTTCCCCTTCCCCCTCTCGCTTTACTATACATGAGAATTTTCTGCTAAGGGATAATGAAGCCCCACCCCCACCCCCCCCATCTCCCTCTTTCTATTCTGGGACATTCTCTTCCAATAGTGCTGACTCCTATGCACCTATCGATGCCAGTTCTGCCTTGTCTTTCTTTTTTGTTCTGTCCTTGTTCTTTTCAAGTGTATGAGGATGTGGTGAGAGAGAGTGAGTGTAGTATGTTTCCCGCTCCGAGCTTTCCCCCGACTAGCTTTTCCACTTTTCGCATTTCCCGGCGAGTTGAGCTATATTGCAAACGACTTGGGCTAGCAGCCTACTAGATACCTCTCTACGGGGTATTCCCCGAGACGGTTTTCTTTGACGGGACTCGCCCCTCCAAGTAGTGGTCCCGCTGTTTGTTTTCTCGCATTCGTCAATTGAGCATAACATCCGGCGGCGTGCGACTTTCTCGTTGTTTCCTGCTTTCCTTTTCCCGGAGGAGTTATGATTCTCTTTTTAACAGATCGCGTTAGAACCCTCAGTCTGGCCGATGATTTCTCCTGTTGATGCGTTTGTACTCTGAATTGTTTTTTTTCATCGTCCTCGCTGGTGCGTCCGGAGAGGGGATGACATCGTCATTTCCTTTTTTTTTTCTGTTTGTATTTTTTCAATTTACTGATGGGGTACAACCCAATTTTTCACAGTTGTGGTCATCGGATTCTTGCTTAGGTGACATTGATTTTTTTATCAAGTGTAATATCTTTGCTACATGTAGGCTTTTGTCACACTTCTCGGATGGTTCTTTGATTCAACTGGTCAGAGTTTATCTTTGCGGTGTTGACAAGCGGGGCGACTCTCTTTACACGTCATTTCCTGGGACAGCAACCCTTCTTGGATACAGGCACGATCTCCATTCACACCATTGTTGTTTCTCGGAGTTTCGTTCTGCTGCTGTAATGTTGCGGAACGACGTTTTTTAAATGTAGACGTCTTTCCCCTCTAGCCAAGTCTCCTTTCTCTCTTACGAGACCCCCCGTATCAGTTTTCTGGCACTTTGTCACTACTGCCAGATTTTTCAGTTCCGAGTCAAGTGTCTCCTATGATAGGCGTTGGTAATAATCGGGTACTTTTCTCCTTCCCTCCCCGATTCTAAACCCATTTCTCAAATGGATCGAGCTATTTATGATACCCTTGACCCATCTTCGTGGTGTCTAATCACTTTATCTATTGAAGAGATGCTATAACCCTGCTACGTGCGCTCCTCTTCCACATTTTCCCCCCCTCGCAGGAAGATATCTTGCTGTACCTCTTCGATTGGTTCGTTCCTTCTATACCCTTTGCCCTTCAAATAGTAACACCCCTCTCTATTCTATTCCAAAGCTCACTGCCACTTCATTATAGGACAAAGATGTGATAACGGACCTGCCGAGATTACCACCCTTCTTTGCCTGCCCCCCATCCTTCCAAACACATAACCTCCTCGCTAGCCTCAAAGAGCCTGGTCCGTCTTGAACTATTCCCCAGTCCTTTGAATACTATCCACCTGCGGCCCTTAACCCTTATGACCAATTTTTATCAACAATCTCTCTAGTCTCTACCGACCTCCAATGCCGTCCTCATAGCTCCCACCTCTTTTATAAGGTCGTGACCTCACTCTCACCTTGCTGTCCCCTGACCCTAATTCGACAACATTGTCCACCCCTCCTCCCTAACTTTTTTTGTTTTTCTGACTCTATTGTTTTACCCGGTTTCGGGAGGCCTCTGGTAAGCCCAGCAGGTGATTTCTGATTGACTTCATAATTGAGGAAAGCGCAGATCTAGAGTAGTTTGGCTTAGTTCTTGCCGAGATTGTTGTTGCTTTTTCTGGTTTGAAGGCTGGAGGAACTCCGGTGAGAGGTAGATCACGGCCTTTCGCAAAAGTTCTTTTTTCCCAGCGAGAGCGGGACTCGGCCTCCGCCTCCGATTTTCTTTGATCCCTGGTGTTGTTTTTAAGATGTGTAAGGCCCCTCGGTGACGAGAGTAGAGAACGTCATGTCTCAAACTCCCTTGTCGATGAGTGGTAGTGAATTGTTGTTAGAGGCTAGCGAGATTGTTTTCACTTTCTGCGGGTTGAATGTTATCAGGCCCCCCAAACATGGCGTAGAAGCCAACCGCCCTTTTACCTGAAGAGGCCTCAAGGTGTAGCGCCTGACTGGTGTAGGCCAGCCCTTGTATAAGATGCGTTAGATGTTCCCCCCCCATATTGGCTGTAAGAATTCTAGTTGATTGTTCATCTGTGCACTCTTGCACCACTGCTTATTTTCAATTGAACCCCCCCAATAGCTCGCTTTGAGACTGTTGATCTACATAGGGAGATGCCTAGTAAAGTTCCCTCCAACGCTCTCCTCTGCTTCCTTTCTAATCGTTACTTACCCCCATTTCTCATTCTCCTCACTCCCCATTGGGTCGAAACTGCAATATAAATTTCCTTACTTTGTCGTTCCCTAGATCTCGGTCCTGTGGTCTGGAACGAATCTTCTGACCTGTAAAACTTGTTTACAGTCAATCTTCCTCCCCCATCACTGCAACTTCCCCGATCATCCACCCATGTTTTCAGTAATGCTCGTGCGTATCACCTAAAGGCTGACCAGTGTTCCTTTTCCGACTTTTACCCTATAGTGCCCAAATTTTTGTAAGAAGTATTCTCTGCGGGACTCGCCCTCCCCCCCCCCATCTCTCCATTGTTCCCATAACTAATGATCCAATTACTCCTTGCTAATCAACGGGTGCCCTCCTATCAATGAATAACCATTGCCCCAACCAACTCACAGCCCCCCCCTTTTTTTCCCCGCCTCCATCCATCCCCAACCATCCTGACAACCGCTTCACTTCCCTCTCTTTCCGACCCCAGGGTACTGCGCCCTTCCCCACCACCCCACCTCCCTTGAAGTTTCCCACTCCGCAACCTCTGAAGAGCCTTGGCGCCCCCCCTCTCTTTTCAGCCGTACAGCTCCGGCGTCCATAGCATCTTTCTCCTCAACCGCACTAAGCCATTCTTTTTTTTTCTTTTCTTTCTTTCACTTTTTCTTTTCCTCATCGCATCATACTTTCTTCGCAATGCTGCTATTCCGTCCCCCCACGTATATTTAGTAAAACTGCTTCCTTCCCCTTTGTATCTACCAATATACTTTCTCTGCCCCCAGTCTGTTTAAGATAAGATTTCCAGCCTGCAGCGTCTCCCTTTTTTCCCATCTTCCTTTTTCCCTGCGTTTTACTTTTGGTTTTCATAAGGCCAACCCACACCGGGGTAAGTATCATTTCCCTCTCTACCTAGCTGGAACACAAAACCTAAAACTTTTCCTATTATCGCGTACTTCCTCCCCGCCCTCTAAGGTGTCGGATGGTCAGCCACTCTGTCCGCCGTCCCCCCCCGTGTCCCCTCACCACTATCAGCGCCCTCTTTTTAATTCACATTACCAGGATCAGCCCCCATTCTCATGTCGCGCATCCTTTCCTTATGGCCTCAATCAAACTCCCTCTTCTCCTATATTCGTTTTCAAAACCCCCGATTACTCTCTTTTCACCCCCTTTTCCTCTTTTTTTTTGATCTCGATCGGATGATTGGAGGGTGGGTTTGCCACCGAATTAATATTTTCCGTATCTTTGATTGCGGTCAATAACTTTCTTCGTCCCATTCAGGATGCTGATCTTTTTCTCCGTTGCTTCCCCCCCCCCTCGTACTTCCCCTCCTTTTGCTAGCTGGAGGCAAACGTTTAAGGGCTCTCGTGCTGACCCTCTCTCCCGTATTTTACTTATCTTCGAGCAGATTGGTTCTGATTCTTTTTGGTTTGGTTCGTCTCGCCTTTCTGTTATGACTGAAAGGGTAGTGAGGATGTTCCCCGTATTCAACCCACCTTTGCCCAAGAGTTGGCACACTCGTATATGGCCTACGTTCCTTTTTGCTGATTAAGAATGACTTTTCCTCTTATTATGTTATCCCCACCTGAGTCAGGGACTCTTACGCGATCTCCGGTTGCTTTCCTTCAGAGATACCAGTGTACGTGTTACGACGCCCCTGCGTCCTTCGTTGAAGTTTTGAGCAGGAACCCGTCCGTCCTGCCCCTCCCTTTCTCCTTTGCGTTCCCTGAACGCCCGAGGCTATTTATGATATTTCTTATTACCCTAAAGAGAGCGCTTTTCTCCTTCTTTTCCTTTTGTCCGCGTTTATCTGTGATTATGTTTGTCTCGCAGGGTCCCCAGCTTTGGGTTGCCGGTAAACTGGACTGTCTCAGTTTGGATGCTTTGATGGTGAGGGATTTCCCTGATTGTTGGTTTACAAAGCAAGGTTTTGCACGGTGGTGAATTTTCATTGTCTGATCTTTTGCCAAGGTTATATGTTTGCTACCCTTTGTTCCCCTTTCTGGTGTCACACTTGGCTCCGGAGTTTCCCTCTTCGACGGAAGCGCTAGAGCGGTCCCAAACCGACGTTTCTTCCTTCTAGTTTTGTAGGAGTCAGCCGTTTGATACAGGAGAGGTCTTCGACTGAACTGAATGGGGTGGGCTATCCTTTTAGTGCTGAATATTTTCTTTACGCCTTCCCATGGTCCTCGAGAGTGTTCCCTCTTCCCAACCTTGAGCATTTCCCCCCACTCTGACCCATTCCTTGGAGATGGCCAACGGCGTCTCAAGAGGTCTTTGCGTTCATGGATTTGGAATTTCTTCAGAGGCCTGATCCGATGCGCTGGAGCTATTCCTTTTATGGCTCCTTTATCCCCGATGTAGTCACAGCCTCCTGATTGATCCGATTTTCTCTTCTCCTGAACCCTCGCTGTTTTTCCTTCGTTCCATTGGAACAAGAAGAGTCAGTTTGTGGGGGTTGTTTTTTGGTTTGGTTTTTGGGGGTGGGGGGGTTTTGTTTCGTACTCTATGCATTTCCCCTTTTAACCATCCATAAGCGTCCTTTCTCCCCCCCTTATTCCTTCTCCCTGAGGGCCGACTATCCATTGAACCTATTGTATCCAGTTTCTTTCTTACACTAACCTGTTTTCAGGTCACTTCCACCCTAATTAGTGTTACCCCTCCGCCGCCTCTGACCCCTCTCCCAAGAAAACCATCCCGTCACTGCTTTTGCTCAAATCTTGATATACGCTTTCATTCTTCTTTCACCACCTCCCAGTCACCACTACCCTGGCCACCCATAGCGTGCAGCTACTCTCTTTAGCTTCCCACGCTTTTCCCCCATTACTGGCTCCAGCTCTACTGCGTTGCCTTCACCACAACCATAGATTTTCCACCCAATTTTCCCTCTTCGGCCCCTCTCCCCAAGCTCATTCCGTTCTCTTTCTACAGATGGTTCCCAGTCCGGAGCACTCTTTTTCCTCCTTGCCCTTCCACTCCCCTCCCTTCTCAAAA
>Ga0179593_1471259_pt1 | contig 12766 bp, 17 predicted proteins | sample CZODoug2_1_08_16_FD_185931 | JGI IMG/M metagenome (GOLD analysis project Ga0179593, IMG submission 185931) | Vadose zone soil fungal communities from Angelo Coast Range Reserve, California, USA - CZODoug2_1_08_16fungal (PacBio error correction) | ecosystem: Environmental > Terrestrial > Soil >... | reverse complement strand
GAGGTTTTTGAATATGCCTGCCACCTGAGATTGGAGGGCAAGAGGTTTGTTTCTTTTTTGGGGTCCACCCAATGCAATAAGGATCCTCGGACCCGCTCCCCCGACCTCCACCCCCACCGCCGATACAGTCCCGGATCTTAGGAAAAACCGCGTCGTCTGTTTTGGGGTTAGGATTGATCTAGCCTTTTTCCCTTCGTCACAATTCACTCCTTTTTCACCAATGAGTCTGGTTGAAGATTCTTTTATGATTTGTCGTCTTATCCCAAAGTTTCTGGGCCCTTCTTTGCCACTCACTTTGGCTTTACCCATTTTCTTGCTTGAATGTCTTCCCCCCGGTTTCCAGCCTGTTATCGTCTTTAAGTCCTTTCCCCCCTCCGGCCCTCCATGAGCAGAAGAGTCCTTGGGGGTCATCCTCGTGCATCGTAATTTTTCACTACTCTGGTCTTTCTGTGTGCAACCCCTTGCTGACTCCTTTATTATTTTGGCTTGCGTTACGCGAAAGTTTTTGCTGTCAAACGCAGGACCATTCCATCGATTTAGGTTGCATTTCTTTTTCCCCCCTGCGCCACCCCCCCTGAGAGACAACCCCCACCCTTCTTAAAGTCCGCTTTGAGCTCGCGCCCTCTATCTCCGTCGGAGCCCGGTTCTATCCGTTTTTTTTGACACGCCTCCCCCCTTTCTCCGGGTAGCAATGTCGAGCTATTCTTTTCTTGTCTCCTTTGCTCTTTCCTCCCTGCGCCTTACCACAGGTACACCCCCAACATTTTTGTGCCCGCTATTTGGCTTTCTCCCTCTCTTTTTGCTTTTCCGTTTAGACGGTCCCCTCCCCACGCGGAGATACCGCCCATCCCTGTCTTTTCTGGGGAAACCACGGTTGCCATTTGACGTTCAAATGGATCCCCATTTTTTCTTCCACTATTTTTTCCGCAATTCTCAGACTTTGACGTGAAGAAGGGTCTTTTCCCGCTCCATGCCTTTCGTGCGAGGCCGTACTGATGTCTTTTTGAGCCCCCCCCGCCAAAACTTTCTAGTTCCAACCCCGGAAAACCCCCGTGGATTTTCATTTTTTTTAAGGCCATGGCTCCCCCCCCCCCCTTCTGCTCAGTGATGCCTCAATTTGTTTTCTTTTTTTTTTTTGCGGCTAACTCCCTTGCTCCCCTTTCTTTTCGCTGCAAAGCATTCTGTAACTTCCGTCCCTTTTAGTAGTGGCCCGGGGATTGCCTTCCAAGGCTTTGGGACCTTTGGAGCCTCCACCCTTCCTCCCCTCGTTCGGGCCTTTCCCCGTAGGAAGGAACTCGTCAAGGGACTTTTCTGTAACACTCGCTACGTGTGGGTCCTTGTCCCCTCCTTTGTATAGGCTTCCCTTTCCGGGTTCCTCCCCTCGCCGGCTTTTTTAAACCCGTTGTCTCCCGCGCGCAAGGCCTAGGAGTTTTAAGGCACCGTTTTCCCGTCGTCCTCCAGCGGCACCCGACGGTTTGTGCTGAGACTTAAAACCGTTTTTTTTCCGATTCGTCTTTCCACTCGGGGTTTTGAGCTCTTTGTTAAAGCTTATTCCCTTTAGGACCCGCCCCAGCTCGCCTATACAATTTTTACTATGTTGTTTGCCACTCAAGAACCTCGTACCCCTCAACTCCATTCAATTCCCGATTTTTCTATTCCCGGTTTTGTTAACTTTCACTCTCCCCCCTGGTACGTCCGGACTTGATCCCCCATGTCCCCCCAGATTTATTTATTTTGGGCTTCCTTGAAAATTCCAAAACCCGCCGGTTTGTTTTGTGGGGGGGGGCCCCGTTTTTTGATTCCTGGCAAAACCTCTTCCCCGGCCGGGCCTCCGCCCCCAACTCGTGACTGAGGGACCTGCTTTCCCTCTCCCCTGTGGATTTGAGGTACCGACCTCTCTCTCTTTACTTCACTTTCTCTCAGGCTGGTCTGCTTTGATAAACGGTTGCGCTCCATCGGAGCGCGACTTTTTCGTTCCAGCAACCCAAGCGGTTTTTTCCAGCTCCCCTCCTGTTTTGCCCCTTTTTTCTTTTTTTCCAAATGTTCCAGATGGCCTTACACCCTTTGTGCCGGTCTTTTTTTTCCCCCTTCCACCGCACCCCCTTCTTTGATCTTCCCGGGGATCGGTTGTTTCGATTTGTGCGAATCTTCTTTCTCTTGTATCTGCACGGGGGTTTATGTCCTTTTTCTTTGCCGAGTTTGGATGCCGTGATTTGCTCCCTTTTTGTTGGCCACCGTGAAGCATGCCTCACCAGTTTTTCACTTTAAATCTTGTTCACTGCCCCTTTTTTCTCCTTTTTTGAGTGTCCTTCCCTCCTCCCGTGAGCTTCGGCAAATCGAATCGCTTCAACACGGGAAAATGTTAGTTCGATATTTTTATATTTTGATACTGGTTTTCCTTTTCTTGGGCTTCGGTACCGTTTTTTTTGTAATTCATCCGCCGTTCCCGTAACCGTAATTTTTGAGAATTTGACTCCCAACGGTTTTTTTTGTGTTCCTTCCCGGTTTTTACCTCATGGCAGTCTTCGTTTGCGTTAGTGCAAGCTCCCCGCGCGAAAAGTCCCCTTTTCCTCTCCTAGCAAGGTTGCCACGACAAACGGGTTTTTTTTTTTCAAAATCGGGTTTTTTTTCCTTTCTCCCGTCAACTCGGGGCGAATACCGTCCTGGTGGTAGGCTCCCCCCGGGCCGTGCTTTCTCCAGTAAAAGAGAGCAATCATTCATGTCAAAAGGGTTCGTGAAATCTCCGTCTTCTCCTTCACTCTAGGCCCGTGTTGGTAAAAGCGTACCTCAGAAATTGTATTTTGCCCATCGCCCTTTTCCTTGTCTTGTTTCCTTACACCTCAAACCCCTTTGGTTTTTAACCAACCTGGGCCCCCCAATATGGCGCTTTTCTTTGGTAGGCCCGAACTTTTTCTTGACCCTATACTAACTAAGGACTTTGCGCCCCCTCTTTCATGTTTATTTGGTATCGCAAGCTTGATATTCGAGCGGACCTGAATTGTGGTGATTTCCCTTTGGGTTTGGAAACACTATCGGTATGCAAAAGACTTGGTTCCCCCATTTCCGTCCGAGTATTCAGTCTCCTTGTCCCCTCCTTAGCTGGGCAGCGTTAGGTGCCCCTTTTTCATGGTGAGCTATGTTGTTTCTTCTTTTGTTGTTCCGAGGAAAGCTTTCCACGGGCATTCCCCTTTTTTATGTTCCTTTGCAAACTCTTAGGAGCTTCCTTGCCTCTCTCTCTTTTCCTATTTTTTTTGTTTAGATCTACCGGTACCTTCTCCTCAGATTGTCGTATCTACTTGAACTTTTACAAACAATGTCTCTTCCTGAATGAGAGGGCTGCCCCTTTACTCGCACTCCTCCCATCTCCCACTTCCACTTCGGCCAAACCCACCCGCCAATTCGTTGGCCCGTCCTCTTCATTTTCCAAGATTCTTCCTTGGGAACGCACAGTTCAGACCAGGCACCCCCCCCATTGCTTCTCCAAAGTAATGAAATTTTGTTTGGCGAACCCCGTTCTTAGTTTCTCTACACCCCTCTTCTTCTCTTCTACCAACGTTTCAACAAGAGCCAGAGCTGCCAGGTTTGGCCACGTTGGCGTTTTTTTTTCCGGCCCAACACTCAGCTGTCCCCCCCTTTGTCTTGACTTACGGAATCCCATTTTGATTTCCTCCCTTTTTTATATTTCATGAAAATTTACCCCTATGCTATTTCGCGTATTTAACCATAACTTCTTTCACTTTCCCCCCCAAATTGTGAACTCCCTGGTGATATATTTTATGGTTCCTCAAGGCTGGGCCTACTACCCCCCCCTTGCGGCTCGCTTCCACGATTGGGGTTCGAAAGGAAAAAACATCTAGTGATACTTGTTTTTCCCCCTCGGGCGCGGCATGTCTTCTTGACTCGTTTTTTCTCTGTGGAACGCCAACTGTACTCTAACCTTAGGTGGATTTTCACATCCTTTTCACCACAACCTGTCTTTTTACTTGACCCGAGAACCTTCCCCCTTAGGGACTAGGTGACTTTCTTTCCTGGTCAACGTCCTCGCCCCCTCGGCCCTTGCACTTTCCACATTGGCTGTTTTTCTCTTGCGTTCGTTTCTCTCCCAGTTTCCGTTGTTTTTTTTTTGCTAGTTGATTTTCGCTCTATGGCCTTAGTAACAATCAAAAAAATGATTTCCACCCTTGGAATACTTTGGTCCCTAGGTCCGAGTCGGTTTGCTGTCCGTCTTTCGTTTTTTGTTCACCACTCGCCATCACGTTTTTTTCCGTGACAATAACGGTTTTCCCCTTTCCCGCGACATCGCCCTCGCATTTGCCTCGAATTAAATTGACCAGCCCCTCTTCCCAGTTTTATCCCCCTCGGGTTTCCTTTCGCCCCTTCTCAGGGTTGTACGGCCATATATAGCCAACCTTGACATTCTTGAAAAATCCAAGGCACCCAGATGACTGCGCTCGCCTTTTTTGAGTCAGCCCAGGGGATCCTCTTACTTTTCCCTTGACCACTTTGAGTCGCGACCTCCTTCTTCCAGTCCATGTCAGTCAGCCCTTGTCTTTTGATTAGTCCCAATTCTAGCCCCCCCAAGTGTATCGTGAGCGGGCAGGAGTCCATCCCGGTTTTTACTTGATTTCCCGTTTGGGCGGTCCATACCCTGCGCGTGGGAAAAAAGCCTTGTCCGGACGCCAGACGCCTTTCAGCGGCCGGAACTTTTTCTTCTCCTCGTCTTGTAAGGTGACGTTCCATTGTTGAGATTGCCCACAACCCTCTAAACGGCACTGGTTTTTCCCCATGTGATTTCTGATACGCTTTGAGAGGGGCCCCTAATTTTGTCGTATTGAAGGGCCCTTCCGTATCGTCATCAGACCTTTACCATACCATTGTCAAGAAGCTTTTCCTCTTCCTTCCTTTATGGCCTTCTCCCTTGGAAAAGTGAGCTTGATTACGCGCATTCCCCGGATGTATCTGTCCACTCCCGACCTTTTGTCTTTCGGAAGATACCAAGGTTAATTCCACTCTATTTCTTGAGCGGCCCCTGTATAAGGGTGTAGAACATTTCGCTTTTTCACCCAATGAAGATTTTAGTCCACTGATGGGTCCTCGACGAGTCGTACTCCGTTTAACCGCCGTCCATTCTTAAGTTGACCCTGCCCTTTCTCCCGCGGTTTCTAAACATCTTGATTGAGGCTTGGCTGTGTCGGGCTCTCCCCTTTTCGAACTACGAAGTTCCGACTTGGAGCTCTTCCCTGAGCACCGCACGTTTCTCCCCCCTTAAGATGCTATTCTTTTATACTTTATCCTCCGACGCGATCTTTTTCCATGGCTTGCGCACCCCCCACTGTTGCGACGCGTTCATTCTCCCCTTTTAACTTCCCGGCAGAGGAATATTGCTTTCCATCCGTTCTGAGACACACCCCGGATGAGTGTTTTCTGTTCGTTTCCATTCTTTTTAATTCTTTTCTTTCGCCTGCTCCGCATGGGGTGTGGTGGTCCCCTTGCTTTTCTGTTATTGCGCTTTGGGGGTTTTTTTCTTTTGTTGTGTGTGTTTCCCTTTTTTTTTTGTGTTTTTTTCTCTTTTTTTTGTTTTTGGTTGTTTTTTGCTCTGTTTTTTACCTTCCTTTGTTTTCCTCTCTTTGTTGGGTTCTTCTTTGTTTTTCCTTTTTTTCTTTGGGGGTTTTTTTTTTTTTTTTTTTTCTTTTTTTTTTTTTGTTTTTCTTGTTGTTGGTTCTTTCTTTTTGGTTTTTTGGAGTCTGTTTTTTTGGGGGTTCTTCTTGGGGGGGTTTCTTTGGTCTTTTTTTTTGTTTTCTTTTTTTTGTTTTTTTTTTTTTTTTTTTTTTTTTTTTGTTTTTTTTTTTTTTTTTTTTTTTTTTTTTTTTTTTTTTTTTTTTTCTTTTTCTTTTTTTTTTTTTTTTTTTTTTTTTTGTTATTCCAGTCTCCCCCTTTTTTCACTTTCAAGTCTAGATGGAGAAACATCTTTTTTTTCTCCCCTTCCCCATTCCTTTTCCAATTTAACCCCCCTTTTTTTTTTTGATTTTTTTTGTTCCCCCACCCCCACCCCTGACCGCATGGTCTTGTCTTTCCCGCCGTTTCCTTTTCCGTCTAAAATCAAAGCAAAAAGTTTTCCCTTTCGTCACTCCCCCCCCAATATCGTTTTTGGTTTTGTCCAACTGCCTGGTTTTTACCTTGTTCTTCAGTGGCTGTTTCCTGAGCACCCCATCATGGCCTTGACCACTCCCCTTCTTATACCTTTTTTTCTCCCCCCATTAGATGTGGATTGTGTTTTCGCCGGTAGCTCAGCCCCTCTTGGGCGATTCGCCTGCACTCTTGAATTTAATCCTTTTTTGCGATGGTTTGTCTTGTTGCCCTCTTTTGCCCCTCCTTCCATACGTTGCTTTAAGTATGCTTTTGCGCCACAAACCCTTTTTCCTTCCCACCTTCGGAAAATTTTTCAACCCATTCAAGGTCCCCCTTTCTCCTCACTTTTGTCCTCGAACGTCACTCACGAAATTACCCGTTGCATACCCTTTGGGCCGTGGAGGACCCCCACCGCTGCTCTGGATGGCCTCTTTCTTCTTTCCCGCATGACTGCCGGAACCCGGAGGACCCACAGCGCATTGAAGCTTAGGACCACGGTTCTTTTTTTCCCCCGAGTGTCCCTGTTGAAAGACACCTGACCTTTAACTTTCCAAATTTTAACTTCACCCCCTCCATGGTTATTATGTTGAATTTAATGTCCCGGACGAGCCTCCCAGCCCACCCAACCCCCTACGGTCTGGTTTCAAACCTTACGTCTTCTTCTCCATTTTGCCGTGGTGTTTTTTCTTTTTTTTTCCTCCTTCCCCGTTTTTCTCTGATTCCCTAACTTTTTGTGTCCCCACAGACACAACCTCCTGAAAAATCCGCGCTTGCAGGCCTGGCTTCCTCCCCCTCCCTCTCTCTCCCCTCAAGGTGTTGTTGTGAGGCGTCTTTTGCGTGCGGTTCTTTTTGTTTCCCCACGCTTCGCTTCTGTGCACGCCTTTTTCCTTCCACCCAATCGTGCGGACCGACTTATCCCCTCCTGTCAAGTGCCCAAGAAGCACCACCTCCGCTTTAAAGCCCAGTCCTCATGGATCGGAGAGTTAAACCGTCCTCTTTTGTTTTTGGTGCTTCTAGCCTTGGGTCCCGCATGGCAGTCACCCCCCCTTCCGAGCCCAGCCTTCTGGGTTTCTTGCTGGCTTGTGATAGTGTCCTGCGAAGCCATTTCGAAAAAGTCCCCCTCGGGCCCTTTGCACCAGCCTTCCCTCACTTCTTCCTCGGTGACTCCCTTGGTGTTTTTCCCCTAGCTTCAGTCGGACCGTACTACTCGTTTTCCCTCTTCCACTTAGCAGTCATTGGGGTGCACCCCTTGCCCACTCGCATGTATAACGTTCTTTTCGTTGGCTTTCGTTCTATTTTCCCAGTCGCTATTTTTGAGCTCTTTCTTCTTTTTTTGCCCACGTTTAAGGTTTGTATGTCCCACCTTTACGTTTTCTTGCCCCCCCAGCAGGTCCTGCCATCGACGGATTGGTCATGGTTGCTCGGGTACTCCCCGAAGTCTGCCCCCCCCGGTCCTGAAACTTCCGAGTGAAGAGCGCCTTTTTTTTTTGATTTGGGTTAGACTCGGCGACCCAAAGCCTTCCCACCCCCTTATGCAGGTGCCTGCAATGGTTTAGTCAAGATATATTGTTTCTTTCGGGCCATGATTGTCTTCTTCCTTCTTTCGATTTATATCCAACAACCCCCCAAACAAAGGCAGTGTTTCCACACGCTATATTGTGTGATTTCCTAGCTTTGTTTTTTTTTTACTGTACTCCCGGTCAATGCCCCCCCCTCCTTCGATACGCTCCGTTTCACCAGACCGGCGTTCAGTGGTTTAATCAAGGGTGCCCTGGAGCTTTCAATTCTTCCCAATTTTGACCCTCCTTTTTTTTCCCATTCTTTTCATCCTCCTTTGCAACGGAGTGCCCCTGACATCCGAGCTTTGCGAGGAAACTTCAGATTCTGCGACTATCCCCCTAGGACTCGTACCCCCCTTCCTTGTCTAAGCACTAGCTTCTTTTTTTGGAACCAAATTTGTTGAATAGATCACTTCCATTTGCCACATCCTCCCGCCCCCCGTAGAGAGTCTGCCTGACAATACCCATAGCCTTGATTGACAGCCAAAGACCTTTCCAGGGAATGACTCTTATCGAGAATCATTTATTTTCCCCGCCCAGTCCTAGTGGAAGCTTGAGGACCCCCCAGGTGTGACCATGCTCTCCCCCCCAATCATGCGCTAACCTCTGCTCGGTCGACGGCCATTTCGTCAGGCCCCCTCCCTGCCTTGAAGGCTGTTATAAATGAGCCCTCTGTGTCTTGATTACCAGCCGTTTGGCACCTGGCGTCCATCCCCTCTTTCCCCTGGGGTGAAAAGCCGAAGTGTGTTTTTTCCCCCCCGGGTTATCCCCCGGCCTCTCCCCTGTCCATCTTCTTTTCCGGCCCATGTTGTTTCTTGTTCGTTTCTCCGCGTCAACCCCTCTTATTAATTCGAGTCTCTTTTTTCTACATCCCTTGCTGAGATCTGCCCTGTGCCCCTTCTCAGGTTAGGCCTCTTTTTTTCAATCGTCCCTTCCCATATCCCCATGGGCTCTTGATTACAAGGGTCCTGCCGTGAAAGAAATTACACCCCTTCTTCCATCCTTCCCCTCCTTCTAGAAGGCACCTCGTGCACAGAGGAATTTATAGTTTGTTTCACTCATGGACGTCAACTTCAGTCAACGTACTCTCGGTAGCACTTCATGTAAGATTCTGAGCGTGCTCCCTCTGGTCCCGTGTCCCCTTGGTTTCCAACCCTCCGGCGGCCTATTCTTTGAACCCGATGCACGTCTGCCGGTCCAAAGTCTTTCCCCTCTCTTATGCGCCTGGCTTCCGTTAACTGTGTTTCGTCTGGTTCTTGCCTTCGTCCACCCTCCCCCCCTCTAGCTCCTTACAATAAACGTTCTTCTTTGTTTCTCTCGTTTTTTTAAAGCCCCCTTCTTGGCGGAAGGGGCGCCCTTGGCGTCTGGCACACCCAGAAGCGCCTGCCTCATGCTTTGACCTTATTGTTTAATCCTGTTCCCTTCGTCTATCGTCCCCGTATTGTCTCCCTTTTAACGCACATCACCCTCGTGTTCAATTTTTCCTCGGGATCGGTTTTCCCCCGAGTCTTCCTGAGGCCTGCCTTGCGGTTCCCCCTCTTCAATGGAAAGGTGAAGCGTTGAGTTGTCCTTTTTGGACCCCTACTTTATGCTCCCCTTCTTGGCACAGCTGAAATGAACCTCCCCAAAACCTAAACCTGGAATCTTCCATGAACTTTCCCCCCCCTGGGTTTTCATAATTTTTTTCTTTGATCGGCCTCTCTAGCCAGCTCCCCCCTAAGCTGAGACGTTTTACCCCAACACGGGGAACCTTTTGGTTCGCTCTTCCAATCGTTTTCCCACTACCATGCTTTGGTTTGTTTTCTTTTCCCTTCCTCCCCCTACGTTGTCGTTCCGGGAAGCCCATCCTCGGTCCAGACCCCCCTGAACTTTTTTTCCAGATTGAGTCACCCCTCGTTGTTGTTCTGAAATGTTCCACTCCCCCCTCCCCCCCCGAATTTAGTCTTTTTCGTTATTTTCAGCACGGCCCCGCTGAAGTAAACTCCGTCCCCTCTCATAGCCCGTCTTCTACATTCCCCACGGGACACCCTTCACTGAAATAGGATGTTTTTTTAAACTCCCCCAGCGGCCGCCTTCCGCCATTTGGTCTGCATTCACCTGTCTTTCTCCCCATAAATCTCTGCAAGATCCTTCCCTCCCAATTTTTGAAGTTTGACAGACCCCCAAGTTTACGGGCGCCAACTTTCTCTCCTTCAAAGTTTCCGTAGTACCCGTCTGCACCATTTGTTAAGTCAGGCCGTCACCCTTCTCCCCCGTTTCCCTCCTTGATTGTTACGGCGTTCACCCCCACAATTTTTGCCCCCAACCGTTTGCTCCAATATGGATTTTTTTTTCGGCTTAGCTCTCCAATAGGATACAGCTCCTTACTGCTTAATTTTTTCTACACCCTTTCTTTCCCTGTTTTCGCGCAATTCAGAGATGGCTGCCCCGCTCGCGGCCGTGCCGATCCCACGTCTACCTCCGGGGACATTTCTGTTGAAACGGAATTGCTTGACAGACTCCTTTTGAGTTGTAAGCGAATTGGGGATCCTGGTTAAGCGTTTGCCAGGGTTTCCCTCTCCTGGCGAAGCTCTGCCTTTGAGAGAGAACGTGCTACTTCTTTACCCCCCGAGTTGATTCCCCGGCGGTAGTCGTCCCCCCCCTTCCCTCTACTTTACCTGTTGTTTTTTTGTGAGAGATTCTCCCTGTCTCCGATTGTCATAACTCTACATCCTTTTCCCTCCCCGCGTCTTTCTTTCCTCCAATGCAATAGTATAGAATTGCTGAGCCGGACCACCCTCCGCAAGATTCTCCTTCCGGAACCCCTCTCCTCCAACACCAACCATTCCCCCGCGTCGTTCCCCCTGCAAGTCGTTGCAAGCCGCTCCTTTTCCATCTGATCCTCCGTTTTCACGAGCCCCCAAAGTTAATAGACTCTTCCATCCCCATCTTTTTTTTTTTCTTTCCCTCCAACCCTTTCCATGCCTGTGTGTGTCCAGGCGGGACCTTTTATCTTCATCCCAAACCTATAATTGAGGCCGCCCTTCCAAACAAGCGCCATCCTTGGAGACAGGTGGTTGCCACGGTTTGTTGTCCTCCCGGCCACCCCCCCCTCGTAATGGAGAACTGCACGTTTCCGACAAATTTTTCTTTTTGATGTGTGTTCCCTCCTTTCCCCTGGCCTGATTATTAAGGCTTTGTCGACCCTCCAATTTCCTCTTTTTCCCACCCACCTTTTTTCCCTCCTGCGCTTGCTCCTCTCCGAAATCCACTATCGTTGGGGATCACTACCCCCACCCCAGGCGGTATTTTACCCCTCTTTGCGGGTAGACTGAAAAACCTCATGATTCGTGATTTTCCACCTGTTTTGGATGTGCACCCCGAGTGTCTTTCTCTGATTCCTTCTTTTTCCGCCGGCGTTGCTGTGACTAACCCCCCTCAAACGAATCTGCCCACTTTCGGGGTCGATTTTTCCCCTGTCAGACCAACAAACCCCCTTCTGTACCTCCCCTTCGCAACCACTTTTTCCCTTGTTTGTGGAACCGCGTATGAATTCGTCCCGGGAACTCTTACCCACCTTCATTGAAGAGGCCAACTGCCCCCCCTTCTGGATGGTATTTTTCCCATGCTAGCGTTTCTTTACCCTTGTTAGGCGCTTCGCCATCTTGGATAGTTCGCCCTCCATTCCCTAAACAACCGTTCTTACACCAAATGGGCATTTCAAGGTTCCCTCTCGCGTTTTCGGTCCGGATTCAGTGGTTGACAACACTTTTTCGTCATAACGGATGTCCTCAGTCCTTTCCCCACTTCAACGTAAACGTTTCCCAGTCATCCCCTCTTTCGACTTCTCCTCGACCCTCTTCCTCCCTATCAACTGTCGGTCCTGACCCTTAAGAGAGCCCGTTTTTGAAAGGGGCTCTACCAGGGTCCGTCTTTGACATCTTTCTCTCATGACATGTTTCTGAAAATCAAATTGTCCCGCATGATGCTGCTGCTACTTTTTTTTTTCCCAGATGGGCGTTTTTTTTTCCATCCGTTTCATCGGATTTTCCTTAAGCTCCCCTCCCTTCTGAGTAAGTTCTTTGAATTCTCTCTTCTCTTCTGGCCCGATCCCCCCTCCACACCTTCCCCCCCCCCCGTACGGAGTTGGGTCGGCCGCCCTAGGTGCATCTTTTTCTTCTGCCACTTGACTTGGTCATCGTTCCCCTTACTCGGCCGGCTTTTTGGGAACAATGCCCCCTTCCCGGCGCAGAAGCTCAAGAAAAAATGCTTCTTGGACGTTTATACCGAGTTAAGTCCGTTTTTCCTGCCATGTTCGGCGTGAAAGGTTAGTGACCCACCCTCACTTCTTTCTGGACCACCTCTAGTTTTTCTTTTGCAGGCCTACGCTTGACCCAGCCTTTTGTCGTGTGAAAGCTCTTCGCTCTTCCCCGCGCTCCTGGTGAGACGAAATTTTCAAGTTCCTTCCCCATACCTCTCCCTCCTAGTCTGAGACCTTTCCCAGTTCGTGTGATACCCCCTCTAGTTATGTATCTGCTCTCGACCCCTCTCTGGTCGAGATGACGTCCCCCCCCTTTGTGATTCGGGTGGTTGTGTTTTGTTTGGTTGTTGCTTGTTTTTTTTTTTTTTGGTTGGTTTTTTTTGTGTTTGTTGGTTGTTTGTGGGTTGGTGGTGTGTTTGTTTGGTGTTTTGGTTGGTTTGGTGGGTTGGTTTGGAGTGTTTTTGGGGGTGTTGGGGTTTTTGTTTTGGTTGTTTTTGTTGGGGTTTCTTGGTTTTTTTGTTTTTGTTTGGTGTTTTGGTGGTTTTTTCTTAAACATTTTCCCCTTGCGCTTCTGTACGCTTTTTTTCGCCCCCCCTGCGGCTTGGCTTCACCATTGACGGGTTTGCGTTCTCCTCTTTACCTGTTCTTCTGCGTTAGCGATACCGTCTTTTTTTCTCCTTACTGCAGTCGCCGTTCGTTTTGCTAAGATTTGATTGTTTTTCTTTTCCCTCTCCCTTTTCCTCATTCTCTTTTCACGGCGGCCCAACAGTTGGCCCCCCATAGGTCCCCCCCCTTGTTGTTTGTTACTGATCCGAGCCGCTTCTCTTCTAATTGTGTT
>Ga0179593_1385013_pt1 | contig 12766 bp, 18 predicted proteins | sample CZODoug2_1_08_16_FD_185931 | JGI IMG/M metagenome (GOLD analysis project Ga0179593, IMG submission 185931) | Vadose zone soil fungal communities from Angelo Coast Range Reserve, California, USA - CZODoug2_1_08_16fungal (PacBio error correction) | ecosystem: Environmental > Terrestrial > Soil >... | reverse complement strand
TAAATTGGCTATCTCCCCCCTGACATCCTAGGGCTGTGGACTGTCGAGTCCCCAGTCCCCTCCACAAAGGGTCCTAGAGGGAAACAAGCCCACTCCCTCATTCCTCCTGTAGACCCTGAGGTCGCCCGTCCCGAGGAGTTCCCTGCCCGTTTTGGGGCTTCCTTTTTTTTTTTTTTTTTTGCGCGGGGTCCTCGACACTGTGATACTTCGTTCGCTCCATGTCCATTCTGTCACCGCCCTCTTTTTATGACGGTGTCGGCCTTGCCCCGACTTTTCTTGTACCCATTTTTTTTTTCGTTTTTCCCGTGACCCTGGTCGGTCTCCAAGCATTCCACAGAAGCCTGGTGTCAGCACTTCTTTGCCCTGCCCTTTTTTCTTGAGTTTGTGGAGTTTTTTTGGCTCTATTTTATTCGTAGGTGACGGCGATAGGCGGCGGTCAACGGAAGAACCCCCCCACACCCCCCCCCCCACCCCCCCCCCCCCCCCCACACACACAAACACACCTACCACCCCCCCCCCCAAACCAAACCCCCCCATACCCCAAAACCCAACCCCCCCCCCAAAAAACCAACAAAAAAACCCCCACCCCCCCCCCCCCCAAAAAACAACACAACAAAACCCCCCAAACCCCCACCCCCCCCCCCCCACCCCCCACCCACAACCCAAAAACCCACCCCCACCACCCCCCCCCCCCCACCCACCCAACACACCCGCCCCGCCCCCCCGGTGGTCCCCCCCCCAGGTAACCCACTCTTTTTTTTTTTTTAGGAATATATCCCCCAGCCGTTTTTTCCGAAATTCAGACCTGTTGCCCTGTCCCTTCCCGGAGTGCATTGGCCAACTGTTTTCTACCGGTATCCGTTCTTTTTTTTCCCTCTGGATGTTGTGGTTTGCCGTCCCGATTCCCCTTGTTTTGTTTTCTGTGTGCGACTTGGGATCTCTGAATTTGGCTGGACTGGGGTCTCCTCTGTCCTTCCCTGATCGCCTGGCTGCAAACCTGTAAACGGTCTCCCCTCTTTTTTTTTTTTTTTTTCCCCCCCCTTTCGAGGGTTTGTTTTTTTTTGGTTATGGGTGCTTTTTTTCTTTTGACAATCAAAGCGGTCGTGCGATCGCGTCCCCAGACTTTCCCCCCCCAGGAGGAGAGCTGGTCACACCATGATCGGCCTTCCCATTTTCTGTATTCAAAGTTTTTTGGCCCCTTTCTTGTTTTTTGCTGGTCGCATCTTTCCCCCTGGCGACACTTCCATGGGATGGAAAGTTTGTCTCCCCCCCCAACACCCCCCTGTTTGTGTAGTAATCGCCCTTTTTGAAACTATGACGCTCTTTTTTTAACTGTTCAGAGTAATGATTCGTTCTTCGGACAGCTCAGTGCGTGCGTCCTTTCCCTGTGGCCCGGTTTTGACTTGTTCGGTTCGGGCGGGAGCGTACTCTGAAGGGTCTTTTCTTTTTTTTTTCCTTTTTTTTTCCCAAGCTTTTTTCGATCCCCCGCTCCCCCCTGCCCTGCCACTCGAACGAGGCCCATGCAGGCTTTCCCCTCCTGGTCCGCTATTTTTTTTTTTTGTGGACACGCCTTGTTCTCCCAAGATTTCTTTCATGCTGCTCCCTTTTCTCTTCCCTTTTTGGGTTCCGTCGCGCACCCCTTTTGAGTCCTGCGAGTTACTGGACACCATCCATGCGCACCGTAGGGTTTATTCGCCTGAATTACGTCCTCTTTTTATTGTTCGTTGGAAAGCCCCCAACAGGTGCTCCCCCTTATCCCAGATAAGGTGTTCCTTTTTTTTTCGAGCGTCCTCCTTTCGCCGTTACTCGCCCCGGTTTTTTTTTTCCCCAGGCACTGTCCCGTTGCCCGTACTGGCGGACACGGACACCTTTCTTCCCCAGTATTGGAGGCTGTTGAGTATTTTTTTGGTCGCGCACCCTTTTTTTTTTAGTTTGCGGGCTGGAAGTTGCTACTCTAGACTCTTTATCTTTCTTCCTCACCTCGACATTTTCTTCTGCCCCCCTGCTCGTCTCCCTGGGAGTCGTGACCACCAGTTTCTGTCACGTTGGGTCTGAACCCAACCAAAATCGTGGCGACGCCCGTTGTTTTTGGTTTCCCCCCCTTGTGCAGCCCGAGTTCTCATTTGCTCCTGCATGCCGTCCCCCTCTCTGAAACCGTCCCGCAGTGAATATTACAAACTTCCTTTTCATAAGACAAGTGTTTTTGTTGGTGTTTCGATCCTTGGTTTCCCCTCGATCCCCCAGCTTTCTGAAGCGTGTTTTTTTTTTTTGTTCCTGAAGGGGCTGGGTACACTGATTCTTACTCATGAACAGATCCCCCCTTACCCCCCCGACATTTTTATTTGCGCCCCCCAAATTATGTTTTTGGTCTGTTTTCCCACATTGTTTTCCCCCCTTGTTGAATCCAAGGTTGCCGGGTCGAACTAACCCCTTGGCCTGTAGATGTTGTCCCACCTTTGCCTTCCTGTCCTTTCCTCCTGCTTTTTTCAGACGGCCTCCCCCCAGGCTGCCCGTGACACACCTTTCCCCTTTTCCCCCCCCCCCTGAGCAGTTCTCTCCTGTGTTCCGCACTTTTTTTTTCGTCGCGATTTCACGTCCGTGATTTTTTCTTTTTCCGGCGTGATTCTTTGGTCCCGGGGTTCTCGATCTTCATTTTGGCCTTGCCTTTCTCCATAGAAAGAGGGGCGTTGTGTTTTTGCATTCCTCCTTGTTCTTTCCACGCCAAGAGAGCGTCAAGTATCAGTTTTGCTCCCCCCCAAGGGGTGGCGACAGTTTTTCTTGTTTCCCTCCCTTTGAAATTCCCGGAGCCTCTGGGATGCTCTTTCCCTGCCTCTCCTTTGCCCCACGTGGCGTTGTAGCTAGTAGAGAAGCTTGGTATGCTCCTTCCGTTTCCCGCCTTCTTTCCCCACACGACTTTTGTGTTCAAGTTTTTTCTTCAACACACCCCGCTCTTTATCTGGGACCTTTCTGTCCCTTTTTTTTCTTTTGTCTCGGCTCTTCCGTCTTCTGTTTGTCCGCCCAAGTGGTCCCACACCCCAAAACCAACCCCTTCTGATCCAAGCCCCCGTGCCATCCTGATTTTACTCGCCCTGTCGCTTCCTGTGGGCATGCACGCACATCCGCTCTCGCGCTTTCCCCTGGTTTCCTCCTTTTACGCGCCCCCTAGCGGGTCAACCTGTACAGTCCTAGCTCCTCTTCCCCGCTGTCTTTGACTTTTTTTTTCCAATTGTGTGGGGGCGCGGTGTGATGGCAGGTGGGACGGGGTCCTTGTCTTTCCGCCCCCGTCCCCCCAATTGGGTCCTTTTTTTGACCGCCTGCGGGCGTGGTTGGACCTCTGAACTGCTTTCCATTTTTAACCCGTTTTTTTCCCCTTCTTTGTATGTTCTATATTCTCCCTTTGTAGAGAGGGTCTTTTCTCCCACCCCCAGTCCCACCTCTCCCTCCGGCTGCCCACCTGCCCCGCCCTTCCGGGTTCCGAACGACAGGGAGACAGTGTGATTGTTTTTTTTTCCCTCCCTTTCTCTTCCTTGCCTTCCCTGGGTCCCGTCCTCTCCCTTGTTCAGTTTTGCGAGTTTTTCCCGTGTTGCTATTCCCTGCTCCTTTTCCCTTCCCCACTCACCCCCCCCCCCCAAAGGTCGCATCTAAGTTTTTTGTGGCCAATCCTTCTAAACACGGGAGCCGAGTCTTTCCCCCCCCCTCTCCCTAGGCTCTGGAATTCTTCTTTCCTTTTTGTTGTTATTCCGACCTTTCTTCCCTTGATGTGATTGCTGCTGCTTCTGCAGTTGTTGTGTTTTTTTTTCTCGGGAACTTGTCTGCTTTCCCCCGATCCACCGCACTGCCACTTTCCCCCCCAAGGAGGTGACACAGAATTACTGCGCCTCCTCCCCCCTTTGCCCCCTCAAAGTGCCATATTTTTGAAATTCAGGTCTGTCGTTTTTGCCTACTTAAGTGTTGATTAGACCCCCTTTCCCCTTCCCTCTCCCTGCGGGTCCTCGGTTTTCCAGACAGCACGGTCCCCTTCCTTTTATCCTTGTTCGCCGTCCAGCATCTTTTGGGATTTTCCTACTACTGCGATCCTTATTCATTTTCGTGGACCCCCGTTGGCTCCCCTTTCCGCCTTGGTTGGCATCGCACGGCCAGATACCTTTTTTTTTGCTTGGGGGTTAGACCGACGGGTGGTTTCTTGTTCCGCTTCCCCTTTTTCTCCTTTTACTTTTTTTTTTTCGTTCGGCCATTGAATGGACTCGACAGTTCCCCACCCCGCCGAAAAGGTTTTTCTTTCAGGCGCAATTTCCCCATCATGTCTTCTTTCTTTTGCATGGACTTCCTTTATTTTTCTTTCCCCCTTCTCTCTCCCACGCCCCCCTTGTTCTGCTTGGGTCCTCATTTCCACGACAGTGTCCCCCCTTTTAGCTAGACTCTCGTCCCCCCCCCCCCTCTTCTGACCGCGTTGTTCCGTCTACGATTCCTTTGAAAATGCCCCTTTGCCATGTTCCCCTTTCACTGCTGCGTCGGGAAGTTTCCCCCCCTTTCCCCGTCGACATCACTTGTTGTGCGCTTCCCGGCGCACAACGGTAGCCGGTCGTACTCTCCAGAAAGCAATTATTTTCCCCCCCCGTTTCCCTTTTTTTCGTTTCCTGTTCGCTGCTTTAGTCCGGCGGCCGTACAAAGGAAAGTGGAGATCGGTTTAGAAACTCCTTCGTGCGGTTCACCCCCCCCCTAGTTTGGGTGGACCCCTCCTCTTTCTTTTTTCCAACCCCCTTTTCCCCCCGAACTATCGCTCCTCTTTGTGTTTTTTTTTTACGCCCCCCTTGCCAGCGGTCTGGTTCTTTTTGAGACCGATAATAAGCATTGCTTTTTCCTTCCCTTTCTTTCCTTTTTTTTGTTCCTTGTTTTCTTTGGGTTTCGGTGAGGGTTTGGTTTTTTTTTCGGCCGTTGCCGTTTTGCACTCCCCTTCTTTTTGCGTCTTTTCACTCTTCTTCCCCTCCTTTTTTTTTTTCTCTTCTCTCTTACCCCCCTCCTTTCTCTTCCACGGGTTCCGCACGCCCCCCCGTCAGCACGCGTCCCTTTTCTCACAGCCGGCCCTTTTTCATGTCGGCTTAAAAGTCTGGTTGGTTTCCCTCTTCTCTCTCCCCCCCCCCTCCCACCCTTTCGGCCGGCTGGCCGGTCGTAACCCGAGTTTTGGGCGCGCTATTTTCTTGATTGGGCCTTTCTTCAGACGAAGGCAATCGTCCTTCCTTGACCCATCCTCTTCTTCTCTTTTCCTCCTATTCTCCCTTTGTACGACAGTTGACCCTGCTCGGAACCAGCCACTGTTTTTCAAGGGTACGGCCACCAATTAACACTCGTTCCGATCTCGTGGAATCGGCGTCTCTCGATGTTTTCTGTCCTTTTGCCGGGAGTCGTTCTTCCTCTCGTAAAGGTTCCCCCACGCTCTCTGACACGTGCCGGCCTCGCCGCGATGTGACGTTAGGACTCCTTTTTTTTTTTTCTCAAGCTGTAATCGTTTTTCCCCCGCCTCCCCCTAGCTCCCCTTCCTTTTCTTACGTTTCCCTTTTTTAACTCAGCTTTTGCGGTTCCCCTTTTCGTCTATGCTGATAAGGAATGCCTCCTCCCCACTATTTCTCCCCTCCTTTTTCATTTTGACTCTCTTTACCATTTCGCAGATATCCGGGCGAGTTTTGTTCACTTGTATCTTACGTCCCTTTTGCTCCAGGGGGACGTTTCCTTCCACCCTCCTGTTTCCCCTCCCTCCGTCTCCCGAAGATAGTAGGGTCCCCTCACATCCCCCTAAGGTAGGATTTTCGGCGTATGGTTGTCTTTTTTTCCGGCGGAGTTCCTTTGACTTTTTTTGAGCTCTTCCTTTTTTAGGCCTTTCCATATCCTGAAGCCTTTGCTTTTTTTTTTTCCCTTCCTCGTTAGGTCTTGGTCGTTGGCCCCTCCCCCCTCAAGGTTCTTCGCTTCCTTTGTCCTTTTTCTTCATTTCCCCACGAAGTCCACCCCCGACGTGCCGGTAGTTTTTAGTGATTCGTAAAGTTTTCCCCCTCTTTTTTTCTCTGGGGACGGGAGTTCTTTTCTTCCCCCCGAAGTTGGGCTCGTCTTTTTTTGTGCGGTGTTGCCCGTGCCTGCACCGGTGGATAGCAACCCCACCTGAGATCTATGCCTTTTTCTCCCTTAACACGCCGTTCAGTTCCCTCCCTAATCATTTAGATTTTTAGAAGTCTTTATATTTCCCCCCCATCTGTCCCTATTTTTTTTTTTCCTACTTGATGTACACCTTCTCTTTCTCTCTTTTTTCCCCGTGCTCCTATGATTTTGACACCTCTCGGGTTGCTGAATCAAGGGCTGTTGTGGCTTCCCCTCGGGTTGAAGTACCCTCCCGTATGCAACCCGCTCACGGTGTTTTCATGTCGTCGTTACCGGAAGGGTTTCTCTTTGGATTTGTCCCCTCTGTTTTGCTCCCCCCCCAATCAGCTTTTCGCCAATGCTGACCGAATTGACGCTTTTTTCGCTGGGAGGCGCTCACCCTTCGTGCTGCCCTCAGTTTTTCGTTGTCGACAAGGACACAAATTTCTCTTTTTCCTTTCGCGTTTTTTCCCCTCCCCTTACCCCACCGCACCGGTGAGTGCTACACAAAAACCAAGATGTTTTTTCCTTCCGGCCCCTCTTTGAAATTAGATCTAGCGTAAATTTTCCCTCCTTAAGAGTTAGTTCGGTTGGGACGATCTCTCCTCTCTTTCTCTTTGGGGGATCCCAGCGTTTTTTTGAGTTTTTTTTAGGGATATGACTCGGCCAGCGCCAGGGATTCTTTTTTCTTTGGTTTTTCCTCCTTTTCTCTGTTCACTAGTACTCCACCCTCTTCGGCCCCACGAGTTGCCATCCGTTTTTGTTGACCACACTGGCCTGAGCGAGGTGAGATGCACGGTCTTTTCTCCCCCCCCCCTGTTTCGTCCCCTTGTGAACTCCGTGGTCACGAGCCGTCATGCTGATCCTGCTTATACTAAAGCCTGTTCCCCAAACTTTTCTTTTGGCCTCCTTCTGGTCCGCGATCCCCGGGTTGTCTTGGCCACCCCCCATCGTTGTTGCTGCTTCATAGTTTTTTACGGCAGGAATAGAGCATCTCCGCTCTTTTTCCTCCTTTCTCTGACAGTCTTTCTGGCGACGGACTTTCCCAACATGCTCCCATTTTTCTTTTGTTTCCCAGTTTTTATTAGGTTGAGTTTTCTCCCCCTGGTTCTCCACTGAATCTTCCGCGGACACGAGACTTTTTCGGCGTGCGATCCCCCCCTGTTACGGTCGGGCGCCGTGAGTTCTCCTTTTTTTCTCCCCCCCACCCCCGACGCCTTTTGTTTCCTCACCCCCACAGACGTTTTTGTGCCCCTCCCGTCGTTTTTGGTTGGACCTGGATTCCTTCCCTCGCGTGTGACCCCTTGTCTTCCTTCCCCCCTATGACCCCACCTGTTGCAGGCGTTTTTCCCTTGTCCCCCCTTGACTTCTCCCTTCCCCTTTCCCCTCCTGTTTTGTTTTGTTGCTCTCTCTTCCCCCCTTTTTTGTGCGAGAACAAGTCTTCGGCTCTTTGCAGGCTGGCCTGTCTGCGTTTGTTTTTTTGCCCCTCGATTGATTGGAGTGCCCCAACGTCACCCGACGCTTTTCCTCTTAGCCCCCGTCTTCTTTTTTTTTTTCCTTGTTCCCAAACCTTTCGCCACCTGTTTTTTGTTCCCTCCTGGTCGCCCTCCGTTCCCGCCGGTTTGAAGAGTTTGTTTCAGGCCCGTCTGACATTTCTTGATTCGACTCGCAGTCTTACCTTTAACCTCCTCCCCCCCCCTTTTGAGTGATCCTCCCCTTCCTCAAGTTTTCCTCCCTGATCACTGGGAGAGAGTCCGTCGGTCGCCGGTTTCGGTTCTTTTAGCAGGTGCGTTTTCTTTTCCCAGGCGGTCTCTCCCCGAGCGTGCATTCTTGACGAACTGATGGTTGTTGGCAGCGGCCTTTTTTCTTTCCCCTCACCCCCCCCCTTCCGTGAATCTTTTCACTGCAGGCCACTAGGGTTGTTACCCCTCGCGTGTCAGAGAACGTGTTTTGCAGTTCCTGGAGATTCCCCCCGTTTTCTCCGTGCCTCTGCGAACCTGACTGGCGAGTCCTCCTCTTTGTCTATGCCTCCGTTTCCGTGAAAACTCTTGATGTCAGGCGATTCCGGTTCTTTCCCCCCCCCCACCTTCTTTTCAGCTCTTTTCCTCTTTTCCCCGGCGTGGATTTTTTCCGTTCCTTGCCCTTTTTCAAGTCTTTTTTTAGCAAATTTCCCCCCACAACAAAACAAAAACCCCACCCCCCCCCCCCCTCTCCGGCTTTTCCGTCCCCGACATTTCTGCAGTCCTCCCCCAATCGTCACTGGTGCTGTTTACCCGTTTTTTCCCGATTTGTACCTTGTTTTTCTTTTCCCCTGCTGACTCTGACTACTAGTCGAGTGCGTGAGCCGTGCTCCCCCTTTACCTTTACGCTGGCATTTTACACACTCTTGTGTTTTGTGGGGTGGTGGATCTTTGAATTGTTTGCCTTTTTGAGCATGTCTGTCCTCTTTTTATTACCAGGCATTCCTCATTGGTCCCTTTTGCCCTAAGTCGGTTTAGGAGTGCACGCCGTCCTCATGTTTTTATTGTACCCGAGGGGAGTTTTGCGGTTTTTATTAAGGGTTTTACACGGTTCTTGGCTTCATCTGAACCCCTCTCCGACCCCCCATGCAGCCCCAGAAGCCTGGCTCGTCAGCGTTTCATTTTTGGCATCAGTGCTCCTTTTTTGTTTCCCCTTCCCTTCCTATTTTAGGAAGACCCCGCTATACCCCGGCAAAGACTTTTTAGGACTACCGTTAGTTTTTTGTTCTTTTTTCTCCTTGTCCCCCTAGGACCCAAGCTCCCCTCTCGGGGTTTTTTTTTTACCCCCTCCAATCAGTCCTAACGGTCTTATCCGTTTGACCCCCCTCTCCTACCCATTCCTTTGGGCAGTCGTACTCAGTTGATTTGAAGTTTGCCTTACCCGTCCCTGTTTTTTGACGGATTTTGATATGGGTTCTTGGTTTGGTCAGTGGTTGCTGCGTTTCTCCTCCCCGTTGACCTCGGTGCCCACTCTCCGGTTTTTCCCTCCGCGGGGCAACACCTCCCTGTCCCCTTCCCCACCTTTCCCGTTCTTCCATGGTAGTCGTGTCTGGCACTTTTTTATCAGAACCGTCCCCTTCCGCTCCCCCAGCTGTTTCTGTTTTCTTTGGTCCCGTTCCTCTAGTTTTCGGCTTTCTAGCTTTTCCCCGCCGTGCAGTCTCTGGCTCGCGTCCTCTCCCCCCCTTAAGGATTCTCCTTGGTAGATTCCCCTTCGAAACCACCGTTTGCCTTACCCTCAGTTGAGTTGCTGGCATGCTACTTTCTTTTTTTCTGGGCTTTTTCCCCTTCTCCGGCTGCTTTGGTTGGTCCTGTTGCTTTTCACCTGTCTTGTTTACGCCCTTGCCCCCTCTCTCTCCTTTTTGACAACTCCCCTGTCCACCGCTCTACCAAGTTGTGGTTTGTTTGTTTTTTTTTTTTCAACCCAGATGATGTTTGCCCTGCACCAGGTCTTTTTGTATCGTTTCTTTTTTTTCCCCCTTCCTTTCTTAGGCCTCTCATTCCGGCGCGGAGTTTTTTTTACCCCCGGGCGAATTGCGTTCTCCCCCCTTCGACCTTCATTTAGCCCCAGATTTACTTCTTTCCTATCAAGCGATGTTCGTCTTACGACATCTGGATTTTTTGCTTTTGTTCCCCCCCTGGAATGTCTGTAATTTTGCCATGTCTTCCTGTTTTTTCCTTTCCCTCTTCCCTGACCGTGCGCGCTGCCAACGGCTTCAACTGTTTTTTTTTTTTTGAGCCGCCGATTTGAAGCCGTGGATTCTCCCTTCTTCTTCTTCGTCAACCAGGTTCCCCCCCTTTTTCCCCTTTCCCTTTCGGAGTATGGGTTTCCCCCCCTGAACGTCTTTCTTTTGGCTCTTACCACCCGAAGTTTTTTTCTGACCTGCGAAAGAATCCTCGCGCTTTCTTTCACTTCGCCCCTCCCTCTTTCCTTTTTCCTTCCTTCCCTCGTCACCGAACTCCTTGCCTCGAGTTGGGCTTGGTTTTACGCCAAGTTTTTCATGGCGAACTTTTTTTTGTTGGAAGAGGCTCCATAGGGGTATGTTACTCTTTCTTACAACATTACTGGTCCCTGGCATTGCTGTGTTCGGTAGGTTTCTTTTGGTTTTGAGAGTTCTTTCGCCTCGTTTAGTGGCAGCCGCAAGTCGTTGTGGCTGTTTGCTGGAATTATAATTCCTCCGTTGTTTTGAGCTACTTTTTTTCTTCAGCGGCTTTTTTTTTTTGGTTTCAGGTCCCGCCCTCCCCTCCTGCGCGCAGACGGCCAGGCCCACGGCGTCCGCCGTATCCCTTGGACCTTCCGTTTCTCCTCTTTTCGCCAACTAGTTTTTGTTTTTGTTTCCCTCCCATGTGGAGTTTTTGCTATCACGTGTTTTTTCGCTCCCAGGGCCGACGCATTTTTTTTTTTATGAGTTTTCTTCTTCTTTCTCTTCATCTTTTGTCCCCTTGGCCGCCAACCATACGCTCGTTTAACCTAGCCAGAAGGGACGGCACAAGTGTTTTTTTGACATTTTTCTTCTCGGTTCGCCGGTGGATCGCCGTTTTTTGGCGGCTGATCTTCTGGATGTAGCCGTGTTTCCGGTGTCCAAACGAGTCGCAGCTGTGTGTTTTGCCTTTTTGGGCGTTTCCAGATTGATACGTAGGCCGTACTGCACGCGTCTGCCCTTCATCGGTTTTTCCGAATCCTAGAATTTTGCTGGCCTGCACGGCCCCTTTTTCCCCTCACCGGTGTTTTTCCAGTTTGCGCTGGTTGCAATAACTTTTTTTTTCTTTTCGCCATCCAACGTCTTTTTGTTGCCTTTCCAGTCTCATTGGCCCTCTCCAAGGCCAACTTTTCAGGTTTGCGGTTTTTTGTTTGTCTGAGGCTCCTCCCTTCCAGTGCTGTGCGTTTTTTTTTCACCAGTTGCGTGCCAGGCAGGTCGGACCTCTTCACCGCAGTCTCTTCCTCAAGACGAAGTTCTCTTGCCCGTCCAGTAGGGCGTTCTTCTTTTGCTTGGGTTTGTTCATCGACATGAAGATCTTCGGTTTCGCGGCGCGATCCCATTTATTCCTTCGCCTCCTGCTGTAGGACTTTGTGGTGGACCTGTACATTTACATGTTGGCGGCGTCCGTTACTTGTTTAGGTCTTCCCCCCCTCCTCCAAGAAACCTTTTATTTCAGGAGTTATCTTTCTCCCATTTGTCCTTTTGTTGGCGGGCAGGGCTTGTCGGGGTTGTGCGACCATTTTTCGTGTCGGGGGCGGCGCCCTTTGGAGCAGCACCGTTTTTCCACTTCAACACCCTGCGATTCCGTTTTCCCCAACTCAGTAACCCCGTTGAGCCCCCCCCCCTCCCCCCCTGTTTCACTAAAATGATTCAGTCCCTCTTTGTCATCTCAGTGATGGACTTTCTCTCTTCACCCCGTTTTTCGCCCAGTTCATTTCCATTTCGCTTTAGTTGGTTGTGGCGGATTCCCGCTTGCTCGTTCTGTGGCGAACAGTGCTAGGGCTCGCTGGTTCAACTGGTTTTGTTGGAATTTGGGCCGAAGTTTTTTTTTGTGCCCACCCGTTCTGATGTCTTTCCGGGCTAGTTGTCTCTTGCTCTGTGCGGCCCCTTTTCTCTGCTGTATCCCAGACCTGGGTCGAACATGAGAGCTCGACCAAAAAAGCTGGTCCTCACCCTGATTTCCCCCCCTTCTCGGCTTCCATACCTCTTCGGCGGTCATTGACGTGGCCTGGCGTCAAACCTTAGACCCACGTGCCCCCTTCTCGTAACGTCCTGCCCCCCACCAACCCCTTTTGTCTCTTCGTGTGGTTTGTAACCTTTTTTGATGCTTTCAGCTTTCCTATTCTTTTCAACGACTAGGCCGCGTCGCGGTCAAAGCTGCTTCGATTGTCGTAAGCGCGCGTTTTTGTTACGGGTTTCGCCTTTTGTTGCTGCCGTCTGTATATTTTTTCCATCCCTCAGGCTGTGCCGGGGCCGTCGACATCTCTTTTTCCCTCGTAGGGCCATCGTTTCTGCGTTGTGTTTTTGTTATTGTTGTGACTTTCTTTTCCTCTCGATTTGTCTCGTTTTCTGAAGTGATAGACCCTCTGGTTTTAGAGTGAGACCTTCTTTCTCCCTCTGTACACGTTTTGGCGTTATCCTTAATGGTGTTTTTTTCTCGTTCCCCACACTCTCCATTCAACCCATTGAGATGCAGGACTAGATCTTTTTCTTTCTTGGTTGGGTTTACAGCCTTGCTTCCGTCCCCGCCTCCTTCCTTTTCCTGGAAGGCGTTCCTCTCCGAGTCCGAGCTTTTTCGGACCAAAGCTCCGTCCCGTCACTTTGACCGTGCCAAGTACGTACTCGGCGACGGTCCCCGTAATTGTTAGTGAGTCTTTTCGTGCACCTTTGAGGTGTGCGCTCGTTCCACGGGAGGAGGGGATGTGGGTTCTTCGACCGTGCTCCGCTTTTTCTTTTGAATAGTCTTCCCCTTTTTTTGTGCTAGCTCTATTTAGTCCCCCCCCCAGGTTTTTGCGCACTGCAGCGCCCCCAAACTATCGTTTTTCCGCCAATGCGCGTTCGTTCTGTTTTGACGCGACCTGGAAGTGTGTACATCCCCTTCCTGACGCTCGTCCCCCATGGCCGGAGTGGATTCCAACCGGC
>Ga0179593_1634502_pt1 | contig 12767 bp, 24 predicted proteins | sample CZODoug2_1_08_16_FD_185931 | JGI IMG/M metagenome (GOLD analysis project Ga0179593, IMG submission 185931) | Vadose zone soil fungal communities from Angelo Coast Range Reserve, California, USA - CZODoug2_1_08_16fungal (PacBio error correction) | ecosystem: Environmental > Terrestrial > Soil >... | reverse complement strand
CACCTCCCCCCCCTCCCCCCCTCTGCGTCTCCTCATCAAGCTTCCAAAAGCGGAATTATCCTGAACCAGATACTCACCACCAGCCTTCCCCTCCTCGTCTTAGCGATATTTGAAGCAACCAAACAAGCAGCGAAATGCCAACCCACCCCCCGTGTTCTCCGCGATTTCTCCCACCACGTCTATTCTTCTCCAAACCCCCTAGTACCTTCAACTGGCGTAGGACAAATCGGATGCTTCATTCCCCCCCCCCCCCCCCCCCCCCCAGAGGATTGGGGCTCGCCTTTCCAGCAAGACTATGCTCCCAAATTTCTCTCCCGCAAAGTCCCCTCTTCAAACCGACACAATCCACCCCGCTGCGCCTGTCACTTCTTTAACGTGGGGGTGTCTCACGATCTTGATCCCCCCCCTTTCCTCCCTTTCGATAGCGAAGATTTGGTAATCCATGAACGAAGTCTCCTGCCAAACTTTCCCTTTTTTCCCTATTTGAATATTCCTCCCCCTATTTCATAAGTCCCTGGCGGGCTACCCCTGCCCTTTAGAAAAAACGAGTCATCGGTGAAGCCCTCCTCCCTTTTGTTTAGCTCTCCTTAATATTTTCCAATGCATAAGCCGGTTTTACTGACTTCGGGACCCCTTCTTTCCCTTTCACCTTAACCCCTTCTTTCTTGGTTAAACTTCTCTTTCCCGAATTTCCCTAGATGTTATCTAAGGTCCCTCTAGTCCATCCCTCTCACTTTTCCTTTTTCCCCTTTCATTCAGTCGACGGGTTTGCACTCTGCGCCGATTCCCTTAATCCAACCCCCTTTTTTTTGAAGGATGCGAAAACTTCCCGGCAAAAACTCATCCCACTCTGCCTTCTTCTCGAATTGATCTCCCCTCCCCCCATGTAAAAGGGCAGAAAAAAAAAAGCATTGCAAGGGAAGAGGGGGACAGCCAGTCAATACAGTTTCCTCTTCCTCCCGGTGCCTTTTCTAGCGTACTTTATTATAAACCCGGTGAAACCCGGAACCCCTTTTCCCTTCACATGCCGGTTTTTTCTCTCAGAGAGACAGCAACGCCCCAGACTTTCATAGGAATCCCCCCTTTCCCTTTCTGAGTTCCCCCTCACCCTTTCTATTTCCGATTGGCATCTTTCTGTAGCCTCACCCCCTGATATTTATTCTCTTTTTCTTCCCCGAGTGGTTTCCTTTCCCCCCAAAACAGCCCTCCACTCATCTTTGGTGACGGTCAATATTTGTCTGGATTTTTCCTTTTCTCTTCTTTTTTTTTCCTGATCTTGACTTTGGCCGTGCGTTTTGAACTGATAGTAAGTACACATGTCGTCCCCCCCCCTTTTCCTCCCTCTCACGTTTTCATGACCGACACCGTGAAATGTCTTCCTTTGTGATTCAGGCTTATTATCCTCCCCCCGACGGCTTACTCCAGACACCCCCCTTCAGTCTAGGAGAATGATAACCCAAATTCATGCGTTCGATCCTTTTTCTTCCTGGGTTGCCACGCGGTGGTATTGAGCCTGATCATTGTCGGGCGACTCTCTCCTTCTTTGCGCAATTGGATAGTGTGCCCCCCCAGACCGGGTTTGTTTTTTTCCACCCTGAACCAACTTTTCCTTTTCCTCAAATTTCTTCCGTCTTTTTTTTTTTTCCTGATGGTCGTGGGGAACCGCCTGCCACACGTCCCCTCTCTCCTCTTTCCCCCTGGCACCCCCCAACACCGGTTGATGGCTTCCCCAACCAAACTGTGCCTCTTCACTCCAAAGGCGGAAATCTATTATTTCCTTCCTGTTTTTCTAGCTATTTCCGCCGTGCTTCTTCCACTTTGGGTGAAGTCGTAACCGGTTTGGGGATCGCTGGATTGAGCGAGTTTTCTCCATCTGGTTCCCCCCCCTTGTTTGCGTACCTTCTCCCTCTTGTGAACCGGCCATCCCGAAGACACGCAGCACTTTTTACAATTTTTGGGTCATACCCTTTTTCCTCCCACACCACCCCCTTTCTCTTGCTGGGTCTATACATAAAGGGTATCCCGATATTTCCCTCCACGTCCATGGCTCTCCCTTTTTTAATCTTCTTAACACCCGGCGACAACCTCGGCCCTTCATATCACAGACTTTGTTTCTTTGCCTGATCATGTCTCTCCTTTTCTGTTTCTTTTGCTACTTCGGGGATTAGCTCGCCACAACTTGTCATACTTTTCCCCCCCTCCTTCCCTTTCACACGTTAGATTGATAGGATCTGCGAAACATGTTGACCCCCTGCCAAACCACACCCTTCCCCTTCCCCCGTCTTCTTCAAACCACTAAACACTGCAACCCTTTACGTGTCCCCCCCCCTCTGAAGTGGAAATTGGTCTTTCTGCATCCCCTATCATTAATACGAGGGTCCCTTTATTCTTTGATTTCGACTTTCTCTTCTTTCCCCCCCTCGTCATTGACGGGCTGGTGACAACGTTTTTTCCCTCTTCCCTCCCCTGTTTCCGGTTCCTTCGAGGTGTTCCGGGCCTGTCCGCCCGAAAAACACGTTTTATCCCTTTCCCCTTCTCCCTATTTTCGTGGAACCTGGGGTTTAAACAGAAGCAGTATTGCCCCCACCAACATTTCCCCCCTTTCTCCCCCCATGCGTCAGTTTGTTGATCTGAGATTGAAAGTTTCTTTACGTTCCCGGAACATTCCCCCTTTCCTCGACACGTACTGGGCTTTCTTCTCATGTTGTTAGAGTTTTAAAATCCACCTTTTTGAGGATTTTTGGATGTCTGCTTCTACGAGGGGACATTGAAGGCCCAACTTCCTTCTGAAAAATGAGCATGACCACTCTTCCCATGGGAAGGAGAAGTTAACTATATCTCTCCGGTGACCTATCTTTTTCCCCTGACGACTTATTCGGTAAGACCGAGAAGGTTTACGATTAGCCCGGTTTTTTAGTGTAACTCCATTCCTATCCTCTCCCAAGCCTCCCCTCCCTCCTTTCCACCCTTCCTTTCCCGCTGGGCAAAGATATCATATTTCTCATTTTGCTTTATAATTCTCCTTTCCCTTCTCCCCTCAGCAGTTTTTTCCCCTCCCCCTCTTGAAATCCAGGGATGTTTAAAATCTCCTGTTCGGTTCTCTTTTATTTCAAACCACTTGCTCGTCTATTTCGTCTCCCCATTATTTCCTGGTCCTGATTCAAAGATCGAAAAAGCTCTGATTTTCGCCTCTACTTGGATTGGATTCTAACTGCCCTTGTCTTCGATGCTTTGTGGAGTCCTCCACTGTGGGATCCTTCCCTTCTGTGGATGCTTCCCCTTTTCCTCCCCCTCGCTGGTGGTGTTTCCAAGCCCGAGTTTGTTTTTCTTCCTCTCTCCTTACGGTACAGGTTTTTTCGCGACCTAGAACAAGGTTTTTTTTTGAATTCTTCCCGCTTCCTTGATATCCTAAGACGTTGTGAATTAGCTCTTGTGCTTTCCCCTCTTTCGTACTTACGCACGCCCGTAGTATGTGCTTCTGGGGCATCCTTGGCCTAAAAACTCTGATTTAACTTTTTTATTCTGATTTTTCTTCCTCATTTGCGTGGTTTATAGGTGTTGTTATCTCTCTTTCCCTCAGTTTGCTTTCTCTCTAAGATTTACCCCACACACACTCACACAGACCCCAACGGCAGAGAAAATTCCCCTTTGACCCCTCTCTTGGTTCATGTCATCCCCCCCCCTTCCGCCGACCAATTTTTTTTTTTTAGTAGAATGTTCTCCCCCACCCCCAACGTCCCCGACTACCCCACACGTGCTCCTTCTCCCTATCCCCCATCGGAGTATATGAGATTTCTCCAACCCCGTCTCCAACTGAATAATGTTTATAAAGAAATGTGCTGACCCCCCCATTGCCCAACTTTGCGCTTGGTCAGATGTCGGCCAACCCCCAAAACCAGCTTTGCTCCCTTTTTTTCCCTCCCGCCCAGCCTTGATGATCACCACACCGTTTACCCCAGCCACTGTCCAAGGAAGAAACATGCTTGTAGTATCCCCCCTCCATGCTTCCTCTGCTCTTCTAAAAATGAAGGGGGTGTGCATTCCATCCCGACCCTTCTCCATTCCTATTCAAGAGACGTTGAATCCTGCCGATTGTTGTCTTCCTTTCCCCCGGTCACTTTTTTTATCGCTTTTCGTCTCCCCAGGGGCCCAGGCGGGAGGCCCCCCTTCCCTCCCCCTCTCTCCTCTCGTGGTCCACTCTCTCCAATCCTTTGGGGTTAGCTTGCTAGTCCATGCGGTCTACAATGAACGCGGTTATGGAGGTACTACCGGATCTGGGTCTTCTTCGGGAACATCTTCTTTCGGAGTAAATCACAACCGCGTCTGGTTCCCTCGTGTGCCACTCCTCTTTTTCATTCAATTTTTCCCGATATGATTTATGATCAGACGATGAGATTCCACCCTTCTGTTCCTCTGACGTTTTTGCGTTATTCCCGACTTAGCCGCCGATCCAGAATACTTGACCTCTACCATCCTGAAAAATTTCCGCCCCCCTCCCATGAATGTCCTCTCATTATTTTCATGATTCTCCCCACTTAAGTGAACAGAAAAAAATCGACCCCCTCGACTCCCCTCACCTCATCAAATTTGCCCCTTTTTATCGATACTGGGCTGCCTGTTCCGGTGAATCCGAATTTAATGCCCCCGGTTTTGTTATACCCAGACATCCCACCCTCCTCACCTTGTCTTTCACCCTCCATTAGGAATATGGCTTCCACTAAGAATTTCCCCTTCCACCTTTTTTCCTCTTCCATTGTCCTCTAGTTGTAGAATACGAAATTCAAGAAGTCAGGATCAAGTGTATTCTTTAGCGAGAGTGCTGCAACCAGCCATATTTTAAAATTAAGCACATCTTCCCCTTTTTTTTCATGGATGTCTTTTTCCCGCTATGCCGGTTTCCCATTGCCGGTTGGGGAATGACTAGAGTTCAACATGTTTAATTGGGCCTTACAGATAAAAGTTGACAGCCTTCACTGCAGGTTTTTTTTCCCTCCTCTCGGAGACTCCTTTGTCTTTTATATAAGCAAACCCTCAGATAGAATTTCAAGCGCCCCAAACTTTACTTCTTCGTGTTCTGAATTTTTCTTTTCTTTCCTCTTTTGCACGGGTGGGTTATCGAGTACTCATTTATTCCCTTGGCTTATCTTGCCCCTGAATCGCTTTCCTGGACTTATGCTGCTCCACCGGGGGTTTGCCCAGGCCCCTTCGTCTGGGGTTGTTTTGGTTTCCCCCGATCTTCCCTAAACTGGTCGTTTAAAGAAATTGCCGGGCTTGTCGGCTGTAGCTGGCGGTGGTCCCTTCCCCCCTGCTGTTCCAGCTTTTATCTCCTCAAACTTCTGATCATCATCTTTCCTAACCACATTTTTTCCCCCCCTGGTTGAATGAGACAGATTCCACGTGGCTATTTTCCACTTTCAACGGCGGAACCTTCTTTTTTTTCACTTACTCTTGTTGTTTTTCTCGAGATTGCCCTTTTCTTCTCCCTTCCCCTTTGGGTAGCTTCTCCGTCCAATTTGGGTGAAGTGTTCAGTTGCAAGCTCCGCTATTTTAGTTTAACTCCTCGGCAGTTCCCCCTTTTCCCAGCCCCTCCCCATCGCACACTCGTCCTGGACAAACAGTCGGGGGGCCCCCCACCCCCCCCTCTTCTTTTGCTTGGTGCCCCCCCCCCATTTTATCTTTCCCCCGAAGACCTTCCAGAGAGTACTACCTACATACCCTCCAATAATCATGATAATTTGAATCCCCCCCCACCCTTGTCCCTCTTCCTCTCCCCCATATCACAGAAGCCCGGTGCGTTTCTTTTGAATGATCATGTCGTTTTGTGCTGAATTCCCCCCTCTTTTTCTCTCCGCGCTCTCCCCCCCCAAATGTCCCAGGATCGGTGTCGACCCTGTAAATAGAAGGTCGTCTTGTATCTCCCCTTTTTCCCCCTGTTTTCCTTTCTCCCTTTTTTCAAACCCCCCGGAACTGAACCAACCCCACCCGACTCCCCTTTCCCTTTCATCCCCAAATTTTGCTGCCCAATGATTGAATGACTATTGGAGGTTGCCACCCTCCCCCCCCTCTTCTCCCTTCCCTGACCATATAGTATTAGGCGGTCCCCCCTCTTTCCCCTCCCCTTTTGTGGCCCAAGAACTTTCCTTTGACTGTCCTCTTCTGAGATATGATGATAGCCTTCTCTTTTCGCATTTGTATCGCAAAAAGGTTGGCACCCCACCTTAGCTCCCCCTTCTTCTTTTGCAGTTTCCCCCCCGAAGCAGCGGTGATATCTAAAAACTTCACCCAGCATGGAAAGTTGAGTTCCCCCTTTCGATGCCGATCTTTTTTTAGCTTGCCTTTCATAGTTAGGACCGACTTGAAACGTTTTTCCTTGTTGCCTTTTTTTTTTCTCTTCCCCCAACTTCAAAAGCTTCTTCCTTTTTTCTCTGGCCAGGGATAGGTTCCGCGCTTTTGCATCAGTGGGAAAAATCTCCTTCGAAAGTAAATCTTCCTTTCCTTCCCCCCTATAATAACCTCATTGATGCACAGTTCCTGAGCCCTTTTTCTTCTTCCTCCGAAGAGCTTCTTTTTCCTTAAGACTCTGGTCTCCCCAACTGAAACGGAGTAGAATTGAAATAAATCTCCAGTAAACCCCCCAATCTTTCCCTGACCCCCCCCGATAGTATACGTGGGGATTCTTCCCATATTTACTTTGATTTCCTACCCCGATTCACTCCTATTCCACTCCTGTCCCTTTCGACACCCGTTCGTTCAGTAGTGTTGATTGATTCTTTCTTCTATCTACTGATTACTTTTGGCTTTAAAAGAACAACGTAAGGTGATCGTTTAATTATTCTTTCCCCCTATCGCCTTTGTTCTCCAGTTGGAAATTATTTTCTTTTCCTCGGTGGTGTGATAATATTGGCGGAAAAAAGGTTCACCTCCCCTCTTTCTTGTTGTGTGTCCCTACATCATCTGCTAGCGGTTGGCCTCTTTTTTTTTTTCCTTTTTTATCGCAGTGCCTTTCCTGAAGGGTTGGTCTCCTGCTTTCGAACTGTTTTTTTTATAATTATTGCGAGATCCTCCCTTCCTCCCCCCCTCACGTGGTTTTCCCTTTCTCCTGCTGGCTTGTTCTGGCACCACTCTCCTCGAGCAGTCTATTATTACTTCTTCTTTTCTTCCTTAACTTTTTTTTTGGCATTAATCGGGTTTATGTCTGTTTCTTGCCGCAGCCGTTGGTGATCTCATATCTCCTCTTTTTTGGTGTCTCTATTCAACCCCGATGCAATCCACAGCACCCCCCCTCTTCCCTCCTTTTTCTCTTCCCCCCCCTCTAATGAAAAAAAGTGCCAGCCGACGTACTTCTTCAGTACACCCCCCTCCCCTCTCGCCCCCCCCCCCCAACGGCGGCTCCTCCCAATCGAATAGATATTTCACAACGTTCCCGCCTCTTCTCCCCCCCCTATCCCAGGAACTGGTCCATAAAAACAGGAAAACTGGTAGGATGTGCCCCACCCAACAACCTCTTCTTTTTTCTCTGTATAACATTGACCCTGAGTATTTTGCACCCCCAAGCTCTTTCCCCCCCCCCTCCCCAATCTTTCCTCCACTAAATCAAATGACGGCGCTACGATCCCAAGGTGGTTTTTTATCTCTTTTACATCCAGGACAATCCTAACCTTTCTATATACGATCTGGGTCACACGACAGCGCCGGTTTGCAAGGGGTTTTTTTCCTTTCTCTTTTCTTCTGCTTCCTCCCCCCTCTTCCTCAAGAAAGAGGAGTTAACAGTCCTCTTTCTTCCCCCCAACGATGTCTCTCGTGCCCAGCGCGAAAGCTAGCGTCGTAATATTGACTTGCAAATTCGCTTCTTCTCTTTCTTTTTCCTAGCGGCCTCTTTTTGGTACCCAATCGGATCTAGTACCTTCAACCTTGTATAGGGAACAAATGCTGGGCCTCCCTTTTGATTTCATTCCCTCTCCGATAGATTATCTCTGACGAGTTATTACACATTAACATGCTCTACCGCTGCGCTACCCCCCCTTCTCTCCCCTCCTCCCCTTCACATCCTCCTCCCTCTCCACCCTTTTGCTTTGGCCGCCGGCCCCTTTAGACCCGCACATGAATGGTAAATATCCGACTTTTCCTTCCCCCGCACTTTGCCCTGGCCTGCCTCAAAAAATTTTCTGCATCGCAGCCCTTCCCACATACAGTTTAGCATTTGAATAAACTTTTCCCCCTTTGCATTGATCGATCCCTTTTCTTCCCCGGTTTTCAAGGTTCCAAATATCGGCTAAGGTACAAGCCCGCTCTCCCCCCTCCCCTCGTCCCTCTTTTTCCCCACAGCCCCCCCAATCTTCTGCCTCTGCTACCCCCCCCAGTGAGATGTTTTCCATACCCGGTTCCTCGACGTATGTTTTCTCCGCTTTCTTTTTCCCCTAACTCCCCGCCGTTCACCGTCATGATATGGTATGGAGTTTTCCCCCCCCATGCATCTTCCCCCCCCCCCCTGGGGAGCGTTTCAATTCTTCGTAAGGAGAGTGTTTTTTCCCTCTCTTCTTACGGACATTTTTCCCCGTTTTTGGTTTTAAAAACGACGAAGGGCCACCTTTTCTGCACTTTTTTACCGTCAAGCTCCCTTTTCTGTGGTGACTTCTTCCTGTTCCGGTCCCTAGGAGCCAATTTAATCCCTCCCCCCTTCCACCCTCTAAATGATCCCCGACCCATTTTGCTTCCTTTTCTCTCCCTCTTTTTGTACTCATGGTTGGTTATGCGCTTACACTGCGTCTTCTTTCTTCTTTCCCTTTCGTGTCTGGTTCTGAATTAACCTGATGGTCTGCTGGCATTAAAGTTGACTTCAGCCCTCATTCTCCTTTTTTGTTGTACAGATATTCAAAAGAACTGGGAGATTTACATTTTTTCTGCCTTCTTGTAGGATGGAAGGGTACTGTTTGGTTTTAACGGCACCCCTGATTTTTTTTCCTCCTTTGGATTCACCCTAGATCAATCTAAGCATCCAACCTTCTCCCTTCCTCCTCTTCCCCCCATTCAAGATCCAAACCCCTCCCCTTTTTTTTTTTCTTCCCCCGGATTATCCTTTTAGGAACCTTTCCCCTTTTTCCTCGTTTCAGACGTCACCTGGGTTTGAAATTCAGGTGTCCAAGCGATCTATGAAATTTTTTTTTCGGAATGTCAAACAGTTTTTCCCCTTCCCCCCCTCGCAGCTCGACGGTCCCTCTACACAAAGGACGACTTTCGGTACCGCACCCAGTTTTTTTGGGAGAGGATAGGTTTGAGACCACCTCTCCGGTTTTCCAAATCCCTATTTAAGCAGAATCCACAAGGTGTGTCTTACTCCGAATCCCTCCTCTCTTCTCCTCTCATGCTCTCCCATCACCAACCAGTTCAGCAATTAGGGCAAGATCCAAATTCAATCCCAACAGGGCCTCTTATTTGCTGATATTCTATGCTTTGTTTGATATACGCTTTTATTACGATTGCTGACCACACTAAGGCCCGGTAACTCGGTAACCTCCTCCCCTTTTCTCTTGAGAGGACCCCCCCGTTCCAGAAAAATGTGCCATTCTCTTAGTTTTTTCCCAAATGAACACCCCCGTAGCTTTTTCCCCCCCCAATCATGAGAAATGAATCCTGACAAATATTCCTCCCCCCTTCTTCCTTTTCCCTTTTGGGTTGATCCCTCCCTTCTCTGATCCCAGCAAGCCGTGATCATGAGGGGTGACCACTTTTTTATGCACCTCGTTTTTCTTTTCCCTTCCCGTTGCTGCTGTCCCATTTCCTGAATGCTTTCGTGTCTAGATCCCTTCCCCTCCCTGCGTTCCCTCCCTCTGTGAGATCTCCTCTTTTCGGGGTTTGTTGGTTGTTTTTGTTTTTGTAGGTTTATCGCACGGTCTGCACCCCTCTCCTCTTCTTTTCTCCTTGTTGAAACGATCCTCCTTTTTGATTCCCTGATCAAACGCAAATGGCCTATTTCTATTGACAAGATTGCGCTGCGATGCTACCTTTTTTTTAGCTCCTTCCCATAGGCGAAAATGGCCAACAAGTTCCCCTTTTTTTCCTTCCCATTTTCCTACTTTTTAGTCTAACTCAAAATTTTTGAATCGTTTGCTGTAGGCGACTCTCTTTGACTGATCGTCGTCCCATCAAGTTTACAGCTAGAGCAAGGCACTTTGTCTTTCATTCTGCATTCTCTTTAAGATATTTCTGACTCTCCTCTACCGAGAAGTTTTCCCCCCTCTGCCCCGTCAGTACCTAGAAGTTTCGAGATAGATACCTCGTCTCCAACCTTCTTCTTGAATTCATCCCAATCTTGACAAATAAACCAATCATTCCTGAAATATAGTTTTTTCATATTCTTTTCCTTTCTTCCTCTCCTTTTGTTTTCTTTCCCTCCTTCCCCCCTATTTAACTCTGGGATGAGAAGATCCAGTTTTTGTCAAACATCTACCTTCTTTTTCTTTGGGGGACCCCCCGTCTTCCTCGTCTATCCTTTTTCCTCCCCCCTTTACGTGTTTCCAAACCCCCATCCTCTTCGTTCTTTATGATGCGCTGCACAATTTTGTTTGCACGCTTGCTGATTGTTGATAACTTCTTTTCTCCTCCCTCGCCCCCCAGAGATGGTTTTGGTGGTGCCCAAATCCTTCGAATCGCCTTTTCGAGTCCGGTTCGTCTCTTTTTTTTCGCAGTTGGGTTGCTTTTTCCTTTTCCCGCGCGCCTGCATAGCTCAGCCGGGTTGGGTTTGGTTTGTCTTCCCCCCCCTCCTAGGGACAGCCTCCTTCCCTCGGATGAATTTGTTGCCCTTCTGTTGGATGGTCCTAGGAACGCGGTTGTTAGTGGTCTTTCTCCCCCTCCTATTGCTCTCGGTGGTTCTTTCATTTCTTTACTCCTCCTCGTGGGTTGAGAGTCAGCAGCCCGATCCATCCCCCTTTCCCCTTCCTTCATTTTTTTTTCACTCCCCCCCCCTCCTTCATAAATCGTTTCTTCCGGCCAAATAATGTCCACCCGCCTGCTTCGTCTCTCTTCTTTCCCAATCCAAACAACCAGCCAGTGCTCTTCCCCAAAAAAAGAGCGATATTAAAAATTCCCACCCCCCTTTCGTGTTGAACTTTTTTGAATTAATCGCCCCCCCCTGTTGTACTGCAATGGCAGAAGAAAACTTCCCATTCCGGCGCTGGTCTTGTCTCTTTTCTTGCACACCCCCCCCCAAGGGGCGACCCCTTCCTTTAAGTGATTTATCCCCTTTTATTCCTCCGCAACCATAAAGAGGAAAAAGGAATTTCACACTGTCGCCCCCCCCCAATAACATGAGGTCATAGTTTTCCTTCCAACTGACAGCGGGGGTTTGTTAACTTTGTCCCAATCCCGTCATAATCCATCTTTCTGACTTTCTTCCACGACTATACTTCTCTCCCTTTTTTTGCCAACCCCCGCCCTTGAGGTAAGATGATCTGCGCTACCCAGAGGGATAATGCCGCTGTTTGACTTGAGACCCCCATGACTTTCGAACAACTCTTTTCTTCCGATCGTTCCCCCCCCCTTCTTCGGGCTGTGCGAGAAATGGCCGCCCCTTTTCTTTCGTTTTACTCCTGAAGCCTGATAGCTTAGTAGGAATCCGTTCTTCGGCTAACTACCAGGAGTATGGCAAACTTTCTAGTTCCCTTCCTCTTCATTAGAGGCCTATCTCTTTCTCTCGGTTTCCAGTCCCTATTCATAATTTCCAGTCCGGTTGGAGTTCCCTCCTCCCCTCCAAGCTCAAACAACAGACATCACCAACCCTCCTTCCCCTTTTTTTTTCTTTGAGTCTCCTTCCCCCTCGCTTCCCAGCCCAGGCCTTCCCCCCCCCCTGATCCGAATTTCCTGATTATGCCACTGTGACCAGGTGTCCCTCTGATAGTTCTTAGACTCTTCCCCACTACATCGCCTTATTTGCAAGGTGAATACCCCTTTTTCCTTCTTTTTCAACCCTGTGAACCAATATCGTTCTCATTCCCCTGCCATCCCCAGGTTTTTTCCCCCCTGATCGAGCCGTCTGCCCCCCTTTTCCCCCCGATTTTCTTTTAAAAGATAATGATCCTGAAAACATCCAAACTGATAGTCCCCCCCCCACAACGTCCCTTATGAAGTCTGTAATTTCGCCCCTATAGACTAAGAGTTAATGGTTTCCATCTCTTATTTTGCTGAAACCCCCCTTTCTTCCAACTCATTGGGGCAGCGGTAACTTTGATGTCTCTGCTTGGTTGCCTCTCTTTTTCCAAGGTTTCTTTTTTTTTTTTTTTGACAATTTCGTCCAAGAGGCATTCTCCATCTCATCAAACCCCCCTTCCCTCTTAATGAGAGACCCCCTGATGGCCCGCAGTTGGTGGTTTGAGTAAGCTATCAGAACCCTTCCCTCTCCCGAAAACCCCTTTTTCCCTCCAAGTGTCCACTGGTCTGCTGAGACGAAGTTTGTTTTGAAGGGGTTGATTCCTGGTGCGTTGGTACTTTTCCCTGATCATGATGAGCCATGGGTCTGTTTTGAAGGAAGAGTTGTTTCAGCCCCCCTGGTTAAACCCCTCCCCTCTCCGCGGTTGGTTTTTTCTCCTCTATAGCGACCCATGGGGCTTCCAAGTTGGACTTCTAGGTTCTCTGGCTCTTGGAGCCCCCCCCACTGATGTTCCCCCGGCCTATTCTCCTCCACATCGATCAATTCCGAATCGAATTTTCACCACCCATTTCAACCAACTTTTTTTACGCCCTTTCCACCCCTTTGAAGAGTAAAGCACGTGCCC
>Ga0179593_1611166_pt1 | contig 12767 bp, 14 predicted proteins | sample CZODoug2_1_08_16_FD_185931 | JGI IMG/M metagenome (GOLD analysis project Ga0179593, IMG submission 185931) | Vadose zone soil fungal communities from Angelo Coast Range Reserve, California, USA - CZODoug2_1_08_16fungal (PacBio error correction) | ecosystem: Environmental > Terrestrial > Soil >... | reverse complement strand
GGCCGGGGGGCCAGTGCTTTTCTTTGGGTTCTGTTGGCCCAGTATTTTCGTGGCGTTCCCGCACCGCGCCACTGGGGCTCTCCCCAACAAGGCCCGCAACCAGTTTCCTTTTGAGGTACAGGCCGCTCCAATCGCCGTCCCAGGCCGCCCGGCGGGCTTTTGGAGGACGGCCTGTCCTTACTTTTCCCTTTTCCGGACTGCCTGGGACGGCCCCCACGGGGGGGCCGGCCGTTGGCCTGGTTTTACGTATGAAATTCGTCACTTCCAGCGGGGCCCCCTCGCCGTTTTGCACGGCCGCCCGTCGTTTTCTGTTTCAATTTGCTCAGACCTCCCCCCCCGTCAATTCGTTGCCAGTCTCCTCTCGCTACCCCCCCTTGGTTGACGGGAGTCGCCCTACAACTCTTGGCCGTCCTAGCCTTCAACCCTTCATGGCTTTCAGGCCCCCGTCGTAGTTGGCCTTCGCGCCGTCGTCGAGGAACCGCACTCCTCATTCCCATGTTTTTGCCGTTTGGGTAGTTGCCCGGCTCTTTCCTCTTCGACCCTCACGTGGCGGCCCGCGGCGGGGCGTTTTTTGCGCTGGCGTCGGCCCCTCGAGTCGTCCGCCTCCCGCCAGGCCCCCCGCGCGGTAAAACATTTCCAGCTCTTCGCTTTCCTCTCCGCGTCCTTTTCTCCACCGTGTCGCAGTCCAGTTTTTTGTGCATCCGGTCAGCTCCCCCCGCCTCGTACGCGCCAAAAAATTGGAGTAACGGATTCTATAAAACTTTCCCTTCCTGTCTTTTTTTTTCCCTTTGCCCTCGTTGTTCAATGGGGCCAGGGCGGGTTCTTTTTTCTATAAACAGGTCCTTTGGGTGAAATCGCGGTACCACTGCCTGCACGAGCGTCGAGTTTGCCTGGACGTATTTGTTTTCTTTTTTTTTTTCCTCTCCGTTCTAGCCTGAGGAGGCGGGGCCGTTCAGGGCCGTAGGATTGCTGCACTCCAGGTCCGTTTGACAAACCATTTTGGTCCGTTCCCCCTTTTTCTCGGACGCTTTTCGGGGCGTTTGTCACGTTTCTTGGTTTTCAGCCCCCGCATTCGGAGGGGCTTGCGGGGTCCTTTTTTTGCTGCGGGAGCAACTTTTTTTCTTCTTTTTTTTTGGTACCCCCCGCTCGCCGAGTTTTTTCCCCCGAAGGTTTCTTGGGGCCCTTGCACTCGCCCTCAGGCGGAGCTTTTTTTTCGTTGGCCTTTCCAGCGGGCTTTCGCGGACCGTCCAAGTTCTTCCTTTTTTTCACTAACTCCCGTCGAGGAGTCTGCCCAGGCCGCGCCGTTCGTCGAGTGGACGCGGGTGAATTCGGGAAGGCCAGTTCCTTCCTTTTTCCAACCCCCCTGCAGAAGCTTCCGGGAACAGAGTCTTTTTCCCCCAGAGTTAAGGGTCCGCCTTCATTCCCCCCCCCCCGCCTGGGCTTTTTTCCCTTTACCCCTTTTTCCCCGGGCTGAAGTCCCAGCCCCTTTTTGCGGCGTACCCTTTCTTTCTGCGTAAAAATCTACGTGTCTCAGCAAAATTCGTTGACTTGCGGTTCGGCCCCACTTCCTTCGTTTTTTTTTCCCGTTTTTCGGTTTCCGCCGGGCGGTATTTCGGGCGAGGGCCTTCCCGGTTTTTTTCTCAGGAGCCCGTTCCTGTTTCCCCCTGGTGTAGCAGAGCCAGACGTTCCCTCCAACTTTTCCCCACCCTTTGTTTGGCCCCCTCCTGCCGTGTAGCCGGTCGCGCCCTGTTTCCCTTGGTTACAACCCCCTTCTTCCCGACGGCCCGGTCCCTAGTTTTCCGGGTTATTTTTTTTCCTGCAAGCTTCCCCACCAGACCCCAAGGCAGCTCCTCCCCGGGCGACTGGTCCTGTTTTTTGACGGACGTTATGAGCCTTTCTTTAATTATCCCCGCCATCGCGCCGCCCCCTTCCTTTTTCCCCCTCCTGAGTCCCGTGGGGCGACGCGACGTAGTCAGGGCCGACAGGTCTTTAAAGAGGTTCTTTCTGTACCCTTTTTTTAGTGCGCAGGACACCCTCTATCACGGGCCCCACTCTTTCCAAAATGGTGGTGCTCAAGGGTGGGAGTCCGGCCGGTCATTCCACTTGTCTTTTTTTTTCGGTCCATTTTCCTTACTTGCGGGCAGCCAGCTCCATTTCCGGGGTCGGGCGCTGCTTCACCCGCCGCTTTAATTCGGCGGCCCGTCGCGTGCCTGGGCCGACGCAAGTTTTCAACCCCTTCATCCCCACCCCCCCCCCTCTTTCCCCTGGGGCCGGTGCACGGACACGAGGGCCGGACGGACGCCTTTAATCTCCTGTTGTTGTGTTCCCTCAGACCGGCGAGGCGTCCCCTTGCGTCTTTCTGCCGCGAATGTTTTAGTGTTTTTCTTCAGCCTGGCGCTTTCCTTATGCTTTTAAGGTTTCACGGTCAGGACTTCCCCTTTACGAGTTTAAGAGATGCTGGTCCTTTAACGGGAAACGGTCCGCATGGGTAGGGGGTTTTCGTTCCCCCCCCCCCCTGATACCCCCTCGAGTGGCGCAATTCCAATTTCTTTCGGTTTTTTTTTGAAGTACCGAAACGCCTCACACCCTCGGGTGGCTTGGGCTGCCTGGGTTGCTTTTTTTTGTTTCAGACAGGTTCTTTCCCTCGACACCCGGCGTTTTTTGAGGATTCTTCGGCGGGTCCGCCCCGGGCCCCACCCTTTCGGTCACCACTTTCACGGTGGCGCGGGGGGGACTGCCTTTCCCACCTGGCGGGAAGTTTTTTTTCCCCCCAGTACCTCATATCGTCTTTCCCAAAGGATTCATTTTTTCTTTTTTCGAGCAGCGGAACGTGCCCCCCTCCCTCAGGACCTTCTGCCCCCCGGCGGCCTGGCGGATCCAGGTTCCCCCCTAAGACTCTTGTAAGCCTTTTAGGGGGGGACCGAAACTTTTTTCGGTCCCTTTCTCATCCCCTTTTTCCCTTCTTCTTTCCAGGTCCCTTTGGCCGCCAATATCGAATTGAGATTTCCCTACGGGGAAGGGAAAGGCGTTCCCCGCCCGGCCCTTCGACCACTTTTTTAGGCCTGAGATAGGTTCATGGACCCTTCCTCTCCCCCTTTTTTTCTTTTTGGGAGCCGTTGGTATGGCCTCGTTTCGCAAGCCAGCGCCTTCCCCTTCCGTTCCTCCCATTTTTTTTTTTTTCCTTTCCTGAATTTGCTGTGCTCTTCTTTCGTTGTAACGATATGCCGGTTTCCCCTTACCCAAGCCTCGACTTTGGTCCCTGTGCCTTCGTTGGGCGCCGGCGTTACTTGCCGGGGGGGGCGCTGGCGGGAGGGAATTACTTTGGCCACCTGTTTTTTTGAACTGCTTTCCCCTTCCCCCAGAGTTTTCGACCCCTGCGAGGAAAGGTTTGGCTTCTTTTCTTTTTCTCTTTCCCAACGGAGTTTCATTTCCACCTCTCCTTCCTGGGGAGGTTTCTCCAGCTTTGGCTTCGCGGGAGGGCGGGGCCCTTGCAATTTTTTTTTCTTTTGATTAGGTTTCCGACCTTCCCGCTTAGGGCCGGTCCGCAAAATGACCCCTTCCGACGACCCGGTGGTTTTTTTTTTTTTGGGCCGGGCCCCCTGCCTTAACCTCCTTGGCCCGCCCCCGGCCTTTCCTTGGAATGGGTCCTGAAAGATAGCGGCGCCCCACTCCGCCCCCGCCACACTTTCCCCCCCCGTCCCTCCGCAGGCGGTGGGTGCTCCACAACCTCTTTTCCCTTCCCCGACCCTTTACCGGGTCGGCGGTTTTCCCCCCCCTCCTGGCGGTGCAGCACCTTATTGGCTTCCCCTCCCCCTCCCCTGCTTCCCCCCCGCCGCGGGGCTTCCCGTCGGGACCATCAGCTGCTCCGCACAGATCCCAAGGCTAAAGTCCCCTCCTCCCCCGGTTTTTTGCTGGAGTTTTTTTACCTCGATTTCGGACCGGTCCTGAGTTTTTTTTTTCCCCCCTGACGCCGGTTTTCCTGGGGCCCGGGGTCCCGAGGCCGTGTCGCTGCGCCTGGTTCCTGGAGTTCCTTAGCATCGGAATTAATTACCTCATTTTTTTTTCCTCCTCTCCGCTTCGGCTGGAGGCTGGACTTTGCTGCTATTCCATTTCCCGTTATGAAATGAACTTGGGGGCAGGACGGCGGAGTTTTGGACCCTTCTCCTTCTTAGGTTTTTCCCCCCTGGCCCCCCCTTGTTCCGCTTTTTCCTGGGCGGAGTCTTCCCTCGAACCGGCGTGCCGACTCCTTTCCCCGCTTCGACGCCGCTTTCCGTCCCAGTCCTTCGTTTTTTCAGTTAAGATTCCGGCCGGCCGTGCTACTGCCTCTCCCTTTTCCGGCCCGGTTTGCTTGCTTTTCCTCCCGCCTACCGGGTTCCTCCTTGCCAAATACGAACGTGCTTTTCGTCGTTTCTTTTCGGCGATTTTGTGGAACGGGGGCCAAAAGAGTTTCTGCGGCTTTTGTTTGGTTCTTAGCGATGGATTTTCGGGGAATGGGACGGCGTTCGATTTTCCCCCTTTTTTTTTTTTTTCTCCCGTTTCGCCCCCAGGAGTGGCTGGAGACAAATGTTTTCCCCCCGGCTGCCCCGCTCCAAAGGTCAGGAGAATTTTCATGGGACGGCCCAGCGGGGGCTTCCTTTTGTTTTCGCGCGTAGGGGCCCCAGGCCGGGTCAGCATCTCCATTCCTTCCCAACAAGCAGCCCCCCTGCCGCCGTAAATTGGGTTTTCCCGCCCTGACGCGCTCCATTTGGGTTTTTTTCTCATTTTCTCAGTTCTTTTCTGTGCAGTCCCTTTGTGGGTTGCGGGATGTTTCTATCCCGACCATTCTTGAAGAGTCGGGTCCCACCTACCTTCTTCAAGACCCGCCCGCCCGGTATGCCCGTCCTCTATATTTTCCCCCTCCTTTTTCCATAGATGCGGGGGGGCCGGGCGGTCGGGGCTTGGGAGAGTCGTGCGTTCGCTGCCCTTTGCCCTCCGTTTTGCACCATGGTACGGCCCCCTTTTTCCCTGGCCCAGGCGCTTGCGTCAGCTTTCCGTTCCCTTCGGGTCTTCTTTCCAGGCGGTTTCGGGCCCTTGCGGGCGGACCGGCCGTCGGACCATACCGTCTGCTCCTGGCCCCTGGGGTCTTTTCCTGCTCCGGTCATGTTTCGGCTTCGCCGTTTTTCAAGGCCCCTTACTTCCCCCCCTTTGCAACGGTTTGACTGGACGCGCCCCCCCGAAAATGTCTTTCCATGCCCTCCCCCTCCACAATTAGAGGTGCTTTGGCCCTTCTTTGGCCCTTCTTTCCCTCTTCCGGGACTCCTTTGGAACCGTCTTTAATTTTTCTTTGAGCCGTCGTAGTGGCCTCGCTTTAGGCGTCGAGGACCCCCCTCTGCCCCTTTGAATCGCCCATTTCCCGATCCGTTCCTTCCCCGCTACTCCTTCCTGAAACCAAGTCCTTCCAGTGCTGTTTTCTCCCGCGGCTGAGCGGCCAGCTCTCCCCCCCCGTCTCCAGTCGCCCCCCCCTCTCGCCCGACCCGTCCCTCCTTTTTTGCAGGGGCGGTGAAACAAGTAGGGACCTTTAGGTTTTCCTGTCTTCAGCCCCCCCCCCGTGCGCAGTCTTTTTTTTCAGAAGACCTCCGTCTCCTCTTTCCCCCGCTCCAGCTCCCTCCTGCCGTTGGCTGCCCCCTTGGCGTAATCCGATTCTACCCCAAACACTTTGTCCCCGCGTCCCCGGCCGGGGGGAGGTTGGGGAAGAGGTCTGGGTTTTTTCTTTCGTCGGAGGGGGTTGAGGACAAGACATAGTGGGGGGGAGGAAGTTTTGAGAGAAGGACTCTTTTTGACCTGACTTTCTTGGGGGGGGGGTACGAGGGGGGCAGTTTGTTGGCTTTTGTTTTGTGCGGGTGCGTTGTTGTCTTGACAAGGTTTTCCCTTGCCCCCCCCCCCCAGGGAACGGGGTGGCGGTGGACACCTATCCCCTTTCCCTTTTCCAAAAGACGTTCGCGGCTTACTTTCCTTTTGAGCAGGTCTTTGCGGAGCAGCTTAGGGTCCTCCCTTTTCTCGCGGGCGGGGCGGCGGGGTGGAGAAAGTCCTCCCCTGGGCTGAAATTTTTCAGCCCCCGGGGAAACGGTACCCCCAACCCAGTTTAGCCCTGTCGTTCACCCTGATTGGGTTGGGCGCCGACTCCCTTGCTGGAGGGCAGGACGGCCTTGTGGGCGGCTTTCCTCAGCAGCCGAGTCTGATCCATGTCACGTCGTACGCGAGTGTTGAGGGGGCCCCGGGCTGCCCCCCCTTCCCCTCCGGCCCAGGCGTCGGGGAGTAGTAGTCTTTTTGCTTCCCGGCTGGAGGTTTGTTGTGGTCCTCAATGCCACGGCGGCCTGGCGGCAATTCCATTAAGACCCTCTTCCACCCAGTTGCCGGCTTGCCAGGATTTTCCTTTTTGGTCCCTTATTTGGAAGAAACCCCCAGGCGGCTCCCCTTCCTTTCCTAAGGATTAGGCCAGCGACAGCTGGAATTTACCCCCTCCAGGCTGGCCAGCGTTCAGGTAGCACCGGCTCTTTTTCCTTGACCACTCCTCCTTCCTTTTCAGCGAAGTACCGGAAAGTCTTTTTTTAAAACGGTTGCCGGCTAGTACCGTCCCACCCAGTGCCCTCTCTCGGCGGGTTTCTAATTCTCCCCCCTCTGCGCGTTTCCGAAGAACGACTTTTTTTTGGGAGGTCTCGCTTTTTTTTCCCGCGCAGGCGATTCCGGGTCGGACCTCTTTTTTTAGCCTCTTGGAAGATGCCATCCATAAAAAGTCCCCGTCGCTCCCCCCATGTCCTAGGGCCCCCTTCCGGTCCGGTCCCCCCGCACGCATGGTCGCGCCATTTCCAACTTCTTTCCCCCCTCCCCTAGAACGGAGTCCCCCTGCTGTTAGTTGGTTTTCCTCAGTTCCCCCACGAACTACCAAATTCGTGTCTTTTCCGGCCCAGGTGCGCTCGCACGTTCTAATATGTTTTTTTTTTTCGCGGAATACTTAACAGACCCTTCTTTTTTAGAGATTCCACCTTTGCCCTGTTCCGTGTAGTGTCTTTCCGTTATTTCGTTAGGTTCTTGCCGGCGGTTTTTTCCCTTTATTTTTCCCCCGTGTTTCTTAGGAACCCCTTTCTCCTCCGGGACCCCCCCCACCTTCCTTTTTCTAGGAGTTAACGATTTGTGTCAAACTCTTGTTCGTCTTGTTTTTTTAGCCAACCTGTCTTTCAGAAACGTTTTTCTGGGCCTTGTGCTCCCCAGCCCGGTTCGGGGCGCTTCGGGACCAGCGTCTGGCCTTTTTCGCGAGGAGTCCAGCCCTGACCGTGGTCCTGGAGGCCAGCGCCCCCTCGTCCCCCCCCCCCCGCACCCCCCGTCACATCGCGGCCTTTGGCACGGAAAAGATTGCCGCTTCTCATTCTCTTCTTTCCCCTCTCTAATTTTTTTTGTCTATTGGTATTCAGAATGGCCTTCTTCTTCTAGTTTTGTGTGGGGCTTTTCTACGAGCTGAAATTTTTTTTTTTTGCCTGCTGGGTTCTTTTTTCGGACACCTTGATTTTCGTTCGCCTTGCTTAACGCCCAGCCCTTGCACGGGATTTTTGTCTTTCTTTTCCCCCCCTCCCCTTGAACCGCCCGCCACGGCTTGGACCCCCTTTTCTGCCTGGCCCGATTCAAGGTAGCCCGTGGCGCCTGGAAAGGTCTGCTCGGGCGGACGAACTTCCTTCACCCTTCCCGCCGGTGAAACCCCGGTTTCCTTTGTCCCTTCATGGAGCCAGGGGTTTCCCTGAAAAGAGTGCTTTTCTTTCATGTTCCGCGGGGCGGATCTTCTCCCCTCCCCCCCCTAGAGGTCACGCCTACTCTGCATTTTTTTTGGACCTTTATGGCTTGGGGGTGGCCGGGCCCTCGTCCGACCATCTGCCTTGGTATCCCCCCTTATTCCTGCGTTTTCAACAACCACCCCTTTTCCCCCCGCAGTATACGCTTTTCGAAAGTTTTTTCCTGTTTAATTCCTTTCCTGTTGTTGGCGTCCCGTTTGTTCTGGCGGGATTGTCAAAGTAACTCCTGAGTGGTTGTGGAAGAGTTTTCCTTACGGTTGGCCGTCTGTTTTTTATCCTTTTGTTCTGAAAAGGTGCTTCTCTTTTAGTGCTTGTTCCTCACTCATGAGAGGCAATTTTTCCCTTCTTCTGGTCAGCTTCTCGACCCATTTTTCCATTTTTTCTCCTTTTTGAGAGGAAGTACTCTTTCCTCCCGGCGCCGCCCGTGTTTTTTTGGACCTTTCCTTAATCCTATCCCTTTGCTTCTTCTTCGACCTTTCGAAGAGGCGATTGATGGTTTGGGTATCCACTCCCTTACCCCAGGATTAAGTCTTCCCATACCAAGAGTTCTTTTCTTTTGCTCTTTTCTTTTTGTTTGGATGGAAGCTCCCTTCTCTTCGGCTCCCCCTGGAGGGGGAGAAGGTTGTTCTTTCTCCCCCCCTTCCGGAAATTGTCCGATTTTCTTCCGGTCCCGAGGATGGCCTGGCAGAGTCTTTTATCCTCCCCGGCGGCCTCATTTTTTAAGCCGGCAGATTACCGGTCCTTTCACTTTTCGGGACACCGCGCCTTCCCTGGTCTCTCTCCTATGGCGGGAGGGAGGCTTACGGCGTCCCTCTCTGCTGGCTAAGAGCATTACCGCCGACTCTTTCTTCCACCAATGGAGGACCCCTTCCTCATTTCTGCGCTGGGGAACAGTTTTACATTTTTTTCTTGCCCCACACTCTCGTTTTTGGCTTTTTTTCAGAGCCAGCTAACGATCTTTTTTCTTCCGCCGACACCTCCTCCGCCGCCATAAAGCAGCCCTTCAAACCCCCAAAAACCCTAAAGTTTTCCCCCTCCTTTCCTCTTCGGAACTGTACGTTGTTTTCTGACCTTGAATTTTTCCAGGCAAAAATGGGAGGTCACTGCTGCACGCTGACTCCAGTCCCCCCCCTCCTTCGGGCTTCATGAGAAAACAGTCTCAAGCTTTCTTCCTCCCCCCAGGAAGGCTAGGAAGAAATCTTTTTTTTTTTGCCCTCGCTGGCGGACCGACGTCCCCCTTCGCTGATTCTACCCTTTCAGATTCACACCGACCCACCCTTTTTTTTGCCAACGAGCGTGCCCCCCCTCGTTCGCCCGCTTTTTCTGATTTTCAGTTTTATCGACCTTTCGGCTTTCCTCCCCTTGCAGCCCCTCCGTCTTTGTTTCTCTTTCCTTTCTCTAACTGTGGGGCTTTGAAGGAGGCGACCAAGGTGTTCGGTGCCCCTTTTTTCCGCTTATGTCCCCTCTTTGGGTTTTCGGAAGGGCCTTTGTTCCTACTGTTTTGGCTTTTGGATGGTGGAATAAGACTTGCCCTTCTTTTTTCTTTTTCCGCGCTCTACCCCGGCGGGTTTTCAAGAACTTTTTTGTTTGGTTTTTTCCGGGGAACGCTTACAAAGGGAGGGGATACTCCTCGCTTCTTTTTTTCCCCCTTTCGATTCAGGAGGTCTTTTTTTCTTTGGATTCCCCCCCCCACGTTAATAGACGGGCGGCCCCCCCCTTTTCCTCAGTTCCCCTCCCTGATTTTCTTGGCACGTGGTTAATGTTTTCCCGTTTCGTTTGAGGTCTAACGGTTCCCACAACTTTCCCTCCCGTCGGTGGTTTTGGAGATGTCTGCCTCGGGATTTTTTACGGGCGGGATTTAGGGGTTGAGGTAGTCTCCCTTTGATGTAATCTTCATTGCCCATGGGCGACCCTGGTTCCCCCCCGGATACGTTTCCCCCATGACGGCCTCCCTCCATTTCAGAAGGCCCCAAAATCGTTTAGTTCTTTCTCCTTGCCTTTCCCACCTTGTTCAGCCTGTTCCGTCCCCACGCCTCTTTTTCAAGGAGGGGTCCCTCCAACTCCAGCGGCACTTCCCTCCCCTTCTGTGGCCTCCTTTTTTTGACCGTTCAGCTTTTATTTTCCTTTTTGGGGACTTCCTCCTCGTTTTGCCTTTTTTGAATTTTTTTTTTTTTCATTACGGAACCAAAGTGGGAGCGTTCTTTTCCCAATCCCCCCTTGCCCAGCCATACTCCTATTTTACTCTCCGTGTTTGGTTGAGATCTGCTTTGCCCCCGGGTTTTTTTGCGAGTTTCTCATTACCGTCCTCCCCACAAATGTGTCGTATTCACAGTCTCTGTACATCTTCTTTTTTCCCCGTTGCCGCCTCCCAAGGACGAGGGTTCCTTCGGTCTCCCTCTTTCCTTCTGGGTTTCGGGCGGGGTCGGTTCTGGGAGGCGGTTTTTCGCCGGTCTTTCCCGGAAGGGACTGCCCCTACCAGGGCTTCCTTGCTTTTTCCCGAGTTTGGGGCGCTGAAATAGTGGTACATTTTCATGTCTTTAACTTTTTCCCAAGGCCCCTTTCAAGATTTCTTGGCGACGTTCTCTGACCAAGTCCCAGACGCCCGTCCTCCCACGGCCCCCCCCCAACTCTCCTCTTCCTGAAAAAATATTTGTCATGTTAGAAATAGCACCGTTCCCAATTCCATTGTCTGCGGCACGGTAGGTCCAAAGTCGATCTTTATTCGTCTTCCCCCCTTTGCGGTCAAACCCCCTTTCCGGGGAAACCTCCCCTCTTTGACCTCTCGAAGGCTTAGCACGAGGACCTCTTCCTTTTAAACGCGGTCCGAGTCTCCCCCCTCCGAGTATTTGAGAGTCCGCGTTTAACGCGTTTCCCCGTCGTAGGAGCCCCCCCTGACCTTTTTCAGCCGGCATTTTTTATACGTTTCCGCTTTTCCTTTTTAGAATTCCCCTTTCTGAAGCTTCAGGAAACTTGACTCTTTTTTTTTTCCCCCCGCCCCTTTTTTCCTTGAGGCATTCAGGTCCAGATAAAGCTTCCCCTGAGCCTTTTTTTCAACAAATTTCTTTCTGTCTTTCCCTCCAAACCCCTGGAAATGGATCTTGCCAAGTGGTTTCCCGTCCTCGGTTGTTGAAATTTTCCCTGGCGGGAGTGGTTGACCCCCCATTTTTCAATTGGAATGCTGAGGTTCCACCAACTGAGTGCCATGTTTTCTAGGCGGAATTGGATGGAATTTATTTTTTTTTTTCAGAAGCTTGGTACTCGGTTACTCTGTCATGGTCGGAGAGCCCCTTCGGTCTTTTGTTAATCCGGGTCGGTTTTTTTTTTCCCTTTGCAACACAAAGCAGGACCCAGTCCACCTTTTCTTTTTTCTGAGAGGGTGTCCAGGTTTTTCTTTTTTTCTTTTTTGTGCTTCCTCCCCGATTGATTCTGGGCGGGATTGCCTTTTTTTTTTTTTTTTCTGATGCCAAAGGGAGTTTGATTCCTGCTCTTCCCCTTTTTTTTGTGCTCCGCTTGCTTTTTGGTTCCCCCCCACTTTCACTTGACCAGGCCCAAAGCGCCCCCCCTGGACGTTTTCTTCGGGGGTTGGCGCTTTGGTGCTTGCACCGTTTCTGTCCGTCCAAGACGCAAGTTCTTTTTCTACCTTCCCCTCCCCCCCTCTTGAACCTTTGAAAAGGGCCCTCAGTTTTTTTCGTAATTGGATGGGTTTTTTCAAATCCCTCCGACTCCCCCTTCCCCCGCCTTCCCTTAGAAGATAGGAACGGAGACCGTTTCTTCCGAAAAAATGCCTCCATGGTTCCGAGTCCTAAGAACGGTCTTCCCTCTTTTTCCCCCCCCCCTCCCCTCCGAGGAGGGCCCTCCCCCCCGTTCCCCGTTCCTGCCATGTTTTTCTTTTTCGGTTTAACGGCCGGGTTCCACTCTTCCAGATGAAACAAGACCCCCCTCCTCTCGTTTTGGCCCATTGCTTTGGATTTTTAACGTTTCGGAACGGCCGGGTCTTTCCGGGTCCCCGAGCCCCCCGGGGGTTCTTTTCTCGGCTGCCCCGCTTGGTCCCCCGTTTTTTCAGCTTCCGTCAAACAGCCCTTCGTGCCAGTCTTTTCTTTTTTTCCAGCCCCCTAGGCTCCCGGGTTCGGCCCCCTGAGACCTTTCTTCAAAACCCAAAAGTCATCCCCCTTCGTCCCTCTGGTGTGATTTGTTGAATGGCTCCCGAAAGCCCAACTTTTTCCGCCCCCGCTTCCCGTTCTTTTGAACGTTCCTTTTCTTTGTGCCGATCTTTTGATTGTCCTTTTTCTTTTCTCTTCCTCATTCCGCCAGTTTTTTTGCGCCTTTTCTGGGTCAACTTCCGATTTTCCCTTGCCCTTAGGTCCTCTTCTGCCTTTCCCTGGGGTGACTTTCTCAAGCCTTTCCCCCCCCCCCCCCCCCCTTATTAAAGGGACAAAGCCCTTTGACCCCTGTTTTTTCTTTTTTTTCAACCCCCTCGGTGTGGAATTTTCTTTTCCGGCCCCTCTAAAATTGTTTTCCTTCGCACTTTGCCGTGAGGGCGCACTCCTCCCCCGGTGGGTTTCCGGAAGGGTTACCCCCCCCTCTTTTTGGTCTCGTAACGGCCCCCTTTCAAGTGTTTTTTCTTTTTGCAGTTTCCCGAATCCGCCTAGACAGGGACCTCTTCTCCTAAATGTCTCTCCGGCCTCCTTAAAGGGAAACTGCGCCCACCTCAGAACGCCGACATTTTTTTTTTCTTATCCTCTTTGTGTGTGTAGTGAGTTTTGTCTTTTAGGGCGTTGGAGGCTTTTTCCGTTTCTTCCTCCTTCTTCCCCTTTCGCGTTTTTTTTTGGTGGTCAGAACTGGGAGATTTGCCTGGGTACTTTTTCCCTTTTTCGACCGTTTTTTTTGATCCCAAAGGGCAGCCGAATTAAGAAGTGTTCGCTCTGACATTTTTTTTTCACCAGTCTA
>Ga0179593_1485418_pt1 | contig 12767 bp, 9 predicted proteins | sample CZODoug2_1_08_16_FD_185931 | JGI IMG/M metagenome (GOLD analysis project Ga0179593, IMG submission 185931) | Vadose zone soil fungal communities from Angelo Coast Range Reserve, California, USA - CZODoug2_1_08_16fungal (PacBio error correction) | ecosystem: Environmental > Terrestrial > Soil >... | reverse complement strand
TTACCATACTTCGAAGAATCCTCAGATACCTTCTATTGTCTTTTTTCCATTTTCCCCGAGAGATCTCAACTCCCCCTCATACCCCCCAGGCTCCTGAATTCAGACGACTGTCTCGACATTCCTTCTTTTTCACTTCTACGCCGTCCTTTCAAATCCTAACCACTCTTTCCCACTCTCTTTCGACGTTCCTCGTCGTCGACCCCCCACGACCCCTGAGCGCCTGATCCGAGCAGATCCCCCAAGCCCACTCCCCACTCTTCCTTCCAACGCATGTTCACGGGGACCACTCCCTTTCAACTTTCTTGCGTCCCTCTTTGCCCGCTGTGTTGCTCAGATCCCTCCTTGGAGCCCCCCGCGACCGAGCGGTATAAGGCGGTCACGGCCACCTCCCGAAAATCCCCCCCTCCCAGGTAAACAGCTTGAAATCTAGATCCCCCCGCTTCCACTCCGACCATCTCCCCTCCTCAGACATTTCGTAAGCTGTTCAGCCTTCGCCTCTGTCTCCGTACGAAAAATAGCCGCAATGACCACTTCTCATCCGCCCAATCCCCCTGCTTTTTCACTTTTTTTTTCTGCGCACCGACTGGTCCTTTCGTTCAAATTTGCACCCCTTGGATCCTTCCGTCATGTTTCCCCATAAATGGGCCTCCATCTCCCGATTGAGATCAACCTGGTGTCCCTTTAAGAAGCTTCCCTTCGTCCATCCCGTCCCGTCCCGCACGATTCGGGTTTTAAGACGTTCTGATCTTTCCTACCCCCCGGATCTGCACTGAACCCCTCCGCATCTCTAGAACCGAAGGGAGGACCCTGGACCCCATCCTCCAGATAGGGTAAGAAGTTCACTTTTAATTTAAGTTACTCCTAAGGAGAACGATTCCTAAAACTGTTTTTTCCAACTTTCTCCAAGCCCGATCAGGTGACCCCTCCGTTATGGCGGTCCTTCTCTGTCTCGTGGTTTTTTTCTTATCGATGATTATGTCCCATCAGTCCCAAAAGTTTACTTACACGGTCACCCCATTTCTTTCCTACCTTTTCACACCACCTTTGTGCGGGACATTAGTTTAATACCACGGAAACGGAAGGAGTCCATCTAGATAGGAGTTCCCCTCTGCGTTTCTCAAGGGTCCCCCCTTTTTCACCATCCCCTGAGTTAACGTCAGGGTCCTTTTTTGATGGAGAGAGAGAGGACTTGCTCCCCTGGCATATATTTTTCCCTGGATTCCGCCGGGCGATTACGTCTTCGAATTTTTCGCTTCCGCTGACATCCCTTTTTCTTTCCCTATCGTCCTTGTTTTTGCTTCATCGTCACCCGGGAGTCGTCGCCGGTGCCCCCCCCCCCCGACTTTCCTTTGTGCCTTCCACCAGACACACGTATTTTTTTTTGCGCGCTTCCCTTTTATTAGGTCACCGTGTCTCATGATTTGCGTTGTTGCCTGTTGTGTAGGCCAGGTACGCTATTCGAGTAACCCTGATCGTCCCCCCTCAGCACTTATCCCCCTTGCACGTACTCCCCCCATTTTTTCTTTCTGATCTGAGATTCCCTAGATATCCGTTCGCCGGAGACTTAATTACCCCATTGGAGATCGTCTATCTGCGTATATTTGCCCATTACTCTTGTCGTCCTTTGCATTCAGGCAGGATGGCGACGTTCGACCTTCCTCCCCTTTTACCGCTGCTTTTCTTCTATCCCTTCAACGCTCTTCTGTATTCCGGTTGAAGATTTTTGGTCGTCTCCTTTCTTCCCTTTTCAATATGGTGAGGCTTTTTTCTTTGACGGGCGCCGGTGCGTATGCATCAGTTCACCATCGCGTTGTGCCATCTGTCATGTCGTTGAAAGTCCTCGCCCGTCTCCTGGGGTCGCGTTTCAGCCACCTGCGCTGCGCTGCAAAAACTTTTTTTCTTCAGGATCTCGAGCGGTGTCGCGGTGTGTGGTGGGCTTTGGGGGGGTGCATTGAAGGAAGTCCTTTGGATGCTCCTTGTGTCCTGGGGTTTGTGAGCCTGCTATGCTGTGGTTGAACCCTTGGGCCTGTGGGGGGGGTGTGGGGGGCGGCTCGTAGGTTTTAAACTGCCTGGGTTGTTCCGCGGATAATTTGCCAGTTTTTTTTGTGTTTGTTTCGGTTGCTGGGGGGGAAGTTTTGGGGCCTGTTGGGTCGGGGGTGGGCGGGGGCTTTAGTTCCTCTTTGTCTTGTTGGTCTACTTTGACTGTCCGTGGGCCTCCGTGGGGGGGGGTGGGGATTTAAGATGTTGTCGCTGGCGTGTTTGTCCGGATTTTACGTGTGTCGCGTGGTGGTTTGCGTGGTCGGCTGCTATGCTTGTGAAGTGGGCCCTTTCCGCTAGCCGTTGGCCTTGACGACGAGTCCTTCCCGATCGACGCCAATCGCCTGCGCCCAGTCGCCTATTCCGGTGCGGAGTTTTTCGAGAATATAGGTGCACACTCAGGTCTGCTACGTCTTCTCCCGTCTGCGTCCGTGGTATTCCGGTCCGCCCCTTGAATAATCTCTAGAGTTATTGTACGGACATACCCGGCTGCCCCCGCTTAGCTTTTTGGACGCCCCGCCTATTTTCGTCTGAAAGCCTTTACTTACCCGTGTTTTGATGCACCTCTTCTCGGACACTGCGCCCCGCGTGCGCCACGAGGGCTTGACCTTCCTTGCTATCTTCCTCTCCGCTGGCACGTTGGCGCTCATGATGTTCCGTTGGAGAGAAGTGTCCGCCGGACATGCGCACACCGACGGTGTCATAGACCACCATTACTCCGTACGCTTGAAGAGTAACAAGTCAGGACCCGCAACGGTTTTAGTTTTTCGGTTTCCTCCTACCTTGCCCCACGGTGCGGCGTCCTACCATTTTTAACTCCTCCTCGTGTGTCGGTGCCCTCTTCTCTCGCCGCAAAGATGTCCATCTTGCCTTCCAAGGACCCGGTAGAACCGCTCCCATTAGCCGAATTGTGCTCCCCTATGCTTTATTTAGTCCAACTCAGCATGTAGTTCCCCCCCGTTACGATATATAATCGGCCTGCCCTGAAGATCAACTGCACAGGTCTAGTTGGTACCCTTGTACTGTAGAAGGTGGTTACCTGACCTCCTTAATCACTTTTCGGTCTTCTTCTTCATGGTTGCCGGTTTTTTGTGCCGGGGGGGTGTTTGGGGCGGCCCCGGGTGGTTTGCTGCCGTTGTGAATGGAACCTTAGGATGTTGTGTACGTTACGCGGTATGAGGGGTTGGCGCGGGGTCGGGGCGTCCTTCTCCAGCCCTCTGCGCCGCGGGGGTTGTTCTCCCGCGCGCGGTAGGATTTTTTTGTTCTGGAATTTTTTTTTTTTGTTGGTTGGTTGACTGTCGAAGTGTGTGATTGTTCGGGGGTTGGGGGCTCATTAGACTCCCCCCCCCCAAAGTTTTGGTGGCGGGGTTCTTTGACTTAGGGCAGTTTTCTTTAGAGAGCTGTGCGGGGGTTCTCGCTTTCCTGGGATCAACAATTTTCTGTAGTTACCGTTTTCACGAATGGCGCTCCCGGGTTGCGGGCTTGTGTTCCCCCTTTTGCCTTTGGGTTGGGGGGGGGGGGTTTGGGCCGGGGGGGAGGGGACTGATTAGCCGGTCGTGTATTTGTGTATGTCTTCGTGTGGGGTCGCCAGACATGCGTGTTAGGGGGGTCGGCGGGGTTCGCCCTTGTGGTGTTATTTCCAGTCGGGCTTGTTTTGGTTGTGCCGTTGTGGGTTATTTACTTCGCTTTGTCTTGGTGGGGTGAGCGCCCGCTACTGGTGGGGCCGTTTATGGTGTGGTGAATGGGACGGTTTGTACTGTCTTTTGTTGTGTGATCCGGTGCCGAGCGGCGGCGCCTAAGTCTTTGCTTTGTTGTTGTTTGGGGACCCTGGGTGTTTTTATGGAATTTCGATATCCCGGGTCGTGCCTCTGTTGGGTGGGGTTGGGATGTTCTTCTTTTTGTTTTGTAGGTGACAGGGTAGTTATCTTGTGCGCGCCTCGGTAGGACGCTTGTGGGCCGGTGGGCGTCCTGTTTTTTGTGGGGCTTTATATGCTGATTTGCTTAGTTGTCCCAAGTTTTCTTGTGTGTTGGGGCCTATGGTCTCTTGATCTTGAGGCCCAAGTTGGGAGTGTCGGGTTCATTGCCTTTTTTTTTGGTGTTTTTTTTTGGTGTTGTTTGAGTGGGGGGGGGGAGCGCTGGGGGTTCCTTCGCGTCAGTTTGGTAAACGGTCATGTAACCCCCTTCCCAAGTGTTCGTGGGGGGCTGTTGTGGGGATTGTAGTTTATCTTGCCCTGTATTTGAACGCTGTCCGTTTGAACTGGTTTTTTGTCAAGGAGTGACGTCCTCCTTTTGTGGGTTTCCCCGGGGGTCTATTTCCTGGTCGGGTTTTTTTGTTTGTTGTGGGGGAGAGATTGGTTGAGCAGCCTACGCTATGGTGGTGCGGGGGGGGTTCGGGGGTTCTAATTTCCTGCTGTGTTTCCTCCTTAGATGTCGTGACCTCCGCATGGTACGGGCTCGAAGCCGGACGGTTGGGGGGGGGGGCTTGGCTTTCTTTTTTTTTCTTTGGGGGGGGGGGGGCGGGGGGTTTGGTTTGGGGGGTGGGGCTTTTTTTTGGGTTTTTCGGGGGGGTTTTTTTTTTGCTTGTTGTTCTGGTAGTGCTGGGGGGGGGGTTGGGGGGGGGGTTTTGGGGGGGTTTTTTGGTGGGTGGTGGGGGGGGGTTTTTTTTTTTCCCCCCATTCGTCAGCGTTCCTCGACCTCATGAATCCCTTCACCCCCCATCTTTTAAGTCCCTTACCGCCTCTCTCCCCAGGCGCCGTATTGATATGTTCACCTAGTCCCTCCTCTCTTCCGCCCTTTTGCCCCTTCAGCCACGCGGCTTGGCTCTAATAGTATTGCATGTGGTTTTCCCCTTCTGACCTCCCTTCCTTTTCCAGCGTTCCCCTATTCGTCGGCTGGCCAACGATGGAGTTCCAGACCGGAGATACTCCCACTATCAGTTTGCCGATCCGAAGCCACGCCGCCATGGTTCTGAAACCTGGCTTTCTGCGCACGTGCGGCTCGACGGCCTGTCCCCCTAGTTCTCGTGGAATTTTGAATTTAATGTTTCCCCGGCACGTTTTCCCCGTGGCCGGTCCTGAGCTTTGGGAACAGTTTGTAGCGACGGTGATGAATTATCACAAATGGCCGTACACTACTCACTTGGCCCTCTCATGACACACCTTCCCACTACCTTTACCGCTGGGAGTGAATACCGCTCCATGTGCCCGTATCCCATCGCGGTTTTCTTGCTGCTGTGCACTGGTTGAAGCCGGCTCTTTTCGCCCCTATCATGGCCATGGGCCCAGTTACGCGTTCGCTCTTCGTTAGCGCTAGAAGCAATGATCCTACTCCCCTCTCCCTGACATATCCCGCTGCACACATCTCGTCAACTGTCCTTTCTTGCACCTGCCGCGTCCCTCCCGTCACGACACGGTCTTCCGCTTTCGCTTGGACACTGATCACCCCCTGACTTCGAGATTTGTCTATTCCAAGGGTACAACTCAACCTTCATAAACTGCAGCTATCGACTTATGTTAGCGAAGGGCTGCTTCCTTTTCACCCGCCTTGTCTCCCCCTTATCACCCCAAAGTCTTCCGGGGTACGCATTGCCAGGCCCCGATAGAGCCCGGACGTTTTTTACTCTTTCTCCGTTCCAGGACTACTAACTGTTATACATTGTTCCACATCTCTCCTAGCCCTCTACTCCTTTTTTCCTTTTCTGTTTTTTTTCCCTTACGAGTGTATTCCTCCGAACCCTACTCCGCGTTTTGAGATCCCCAAGCACCCCTTTCGCGCCACCGCGCCCTGCTTCCCTCTGTAATTGGTTGGCGGCACTGGCTTTAGTCTATTCAAGCACTACGCTTTTAAGCCGCCCCCTTGTTTCCACCTCTTTCGTCCGCTATATCTGGTGGTCGTCTCTCTCAGAGCGGTGGAACCCCCCCATGCGCTGCGTTTATGGCTAACCCAACTGTTCTGTATACCCGTGTGAAGCGTTGGCGCCCTGCTAATTCCTCTTCTTTTTTTATTAAGTGGCTTCATGATCTTCACCTATCGTGCGGGTTTGGCGCGGTGCCAAGCCTTTTCTGTCCCTTGCGGCCCCTTCTCATTTCGGCTGCGGTAGTCCCCCGAGCGTACAGGTTTGACGTATATGAGATGCTGAGCTAACAGTTTGTGTGACGCAAACCACTGATTCGCCGTCAAACGTCCAACCACCGGCACAAGCCCCCAATGGGCAACCCTATTTTATTTGCGCGGACGCAAGTTCTTAGGTCGTACTATCTCCTTTGGTCAAGTGCAACGGCCGGGTCAGTAAGGAAAGGTTGTTCCACGTTTCCATACCTTCTCGTTCCCCCTTACCTATTTGTGGAGATACGACGTTTGAGCCCCCCCCTTTCTCTTCCCCCATCTCGGGACGTTTCTCCCCCCTTGGAGTGGGTTCCTCGTCGCTGATAGGGAATCTTGAGTACTCGGCGCTATTTTCCCTTTCCGAAGCGGTACGCTTCTTGTCTTTTCTTCGGGTGTGAAACACCGCAGGTTCCCCTTGATCTAGCCTGGCGAACATGCCCGGCCTTCGATCCGGACTTTTTCCTAGGAATCTCTGAACAGGATAACTCCCCGCTTTCCCCGTTTCAGCTATGCGGTACAGGTACATTGCCTTCCGCCCCTGGGTCGGCTCTCTTTCCTCTGGCGTGCAAAGCACCTTCACATTGTCTTCCCGGTGGCCGGTAGGCATCGGAAGCTTTTTCCCTTCCCCCTCTTCTGGTATTTTTTCCTTCGATGGATCTTCTGACCCCCCTCTTTAGTACATGCGCGTATCCAACGCCGATCCGTTTTCCCCTTCATGTCATCGGCTGCTCATGGAGTCGAAGAGGGTGTGTTTCTTCCGGTTCTCGCCTCCGTGTCTGCCGGCTGGGTTGCTGGCCAGGATTCAATAGAGCAGGCAGGTTTCCCCCTCCTCGTTTCCGACTTCTCCCTAGCAGCTCGGACCCCCCCTTCTCTGATTTAGCGCCCGAGAAGCGTCCCCTCGAGAGATGAGCGGGGCTAATACCTTTCTTTCCGAGTCTCTCTCCCGAGTTACCTGGAATAGGCAGGAAGATCTGTACGTTCCTTTTGTTAACCGTTAATTTTCCGATCTGCCCTCTCCTACAGTTGTACGCCTCAGGCCTCTCTTCAAGTTTTTGATAGCCCCTTCGCCCCTTTTCGAGTCATGTTTCGTAGCTTTGTTTATTGTCGCATGACGCCCTTGGAAGAATCACAAGTTTTTTTTTTCCCCTCCCTCTTTTTTTCCCACTGGAGAAGTTAATTCTTGACCCCCTCCTTTTTGCTTTCGTGATCGTCTGTCCGGATGGCCCCCACATTGGGTCATCTCCGAAACATGTTTTTTGCTCCCCCCCTATTCCCCCCTAGAGCACGGTAGGTATGCACCTCTCGAAGGTGCTGTTTCTCTTACTCCCCCGGCCGTTTAGCGTAGATCTAATCCCATTTCGAGTCCTCTCCCATCATGAAGAGGTCCTGAGTCGGCTTCCGGCACCTACGTGCCTTTATCGTATCTGTTTCCTTGCGTGACAACAAAAGGCACTGCTCTGCGATCGGCTCCCCTTTCTTTTTCCTAAAACCTTTCATGTTCCTTGACATTCAAGAGTCCTGACCCTGCTCTTGGGCGTCCCGGTTTGATCAGTTTCCCCAGTATGGTTACCCCTCGGACCCCAGGCCCCCGATCCGTACCCCCCCCCCCCTTGGCCTTTTAGCGGCCCCCCCAAACAGTTCTCTCTGTGAGTGTCCGACTCCAGTCTTGGTCCCTGCTGCGCAGAACTCCACATACACGCCGAAGAGGGCCTTGACCCTTTCTCCCGCACGTCCTCTTTTGTGTTAAACGGTCAGGCAGCCCCCCCCTCTGGTCGTCTCCTGCCTCACCTACCACTTCCCAACTGCGGCGAATTTGCAAATTGAAGACTGGTTTTTTGGTTATTTTTTGCCTTTCCTTTTTCAGCGAGTGATGCGTGCGTTCCACTTATGACCCACCTAGACTCTTCCTGTCCCCCTGAGGGTGTCTGTCACTTACTCTCCCCTACTTCTTTATTGCTGAAGATAAATACTTCTCCTTTTCCAGTTTGTTGACACATCCCCCTATCCACCCCTTCTCTGCCGGGAACTTCGAAGGTTAATTGTGTCCCCCACTGCATTCCTCACGCGGAGTACATGGACGTCTGAGAGGTGGATGCCATTTTTCCCGCGAGTTCTTCGATATGACGGCTTGGAGACCAACCCTCATCAGCTATCTTTCCTCTGAGTTTCCATTCTTTTTTCCTGCGAGGGACTTTTGAAGGTGGACAAAATCGTCTTCCCCCAGCAACCCCCCCCGCTTGGTGAGGTGCTGGCTTGTTTTTTTCGCGTTTTCATTCGGGCATGTTCCTCCCGGTGGATTTTTAAGACTCTCCACGAATATTCCCCCTCCTTCTTCCGTCGTTCCTTGCCCATTCCCCTCCCCTCCCAATGATGCACTGTTGTGACCTTCCTTCCTTGCGCCCTGTGCTCCTTATGGAGTGGAGTCTGCAGCCTCGTGGCATTCGCATCATCCCCTCGCTTTGGCCCTTTAATCTAATCTCAGATCCCCCTAACAGTCAGCCCCGGAGCGTACCCTGCCTTTTCTCCTTGCAGCCTAAAGGAGAGGGGGGGGGTTTTTTAATTTGAGACAGCTTAATCTTCTGCGGCGTTTTGCCGAAGGGCCAATTTCTAAGACGAACTTGCATAATTGGAGCCTCGGTGGCCCCGGAGTAGCGCGGACTTATCTTGCTTCTCTCTTTCTTCCTTTACTGACGGTGATGTAGATTTGCCCGGCAGCCCGTTTCTTTTCTTTCTTTCCGCCGTTCCCCCCTTCCCACTGGTTAGCCGCCCGCGCCGGAGGTAGGCGCCCATTCTTTTTGCCCCCCTCTCCCCCCCCAAGCTTTATAAAACGATATCCCTCCTTCTCCAATTCACGTACGATTTCATGGTTTTTCTTTTCCTTTTGTTGAGTCAGATTAAGACACATGAATGTTACGTTCCTATTCGCGAGAGTTTTCTTTTCGAAGTTCCCCCCTCGCAGAACGGCGGGCGACGCCGTGGTCGAGGGGACGGAAGCGTGGAAAATTCTTCTGCTCCCCCTCCCATCTCCCTGGGTGAAGTCCTGAGAAGAGGCGCCTCTCAACGATCAATTCCGCGGTCTCCCTCCTTGCCCTCGATCCTTTGTGGCGCGAGGCGTCGCGTTAGGAGATCCCCTTTACGGCGGCCAGCATTCGCCCTCTCTTCCTCAACACTTTTGCTTCAAGGGACGGAGAAGCCAAAGTCTCCATTTTTACTCTACTACGTACTCGGTTCGTCGCTTCGAAGGGTTCGCTGAAGTCCCTCTCGCTTTCCTGCCGTACGGCTCAAGAAGCAGATCCAGCCCTCCCGATCTCTCAGACTCCACAAGATCACCCCTCCTAGGAAGCATTGGAGATTGGCAAGCCCATCTCCCCCCTTTTTTTTTCTTTGTTGAACCACTGTGAGAGCCGTTTGTGTAAGTCGCCCTCACCGTGACATTCCCCCTTTTCCTCTGCTTTCCAAATACGAGCCCCAACAAGCACGCACTCCCCTCAAGTGTCCCCATGGGCCCCTGCAACCACCTCGTTAGGCACGACTGGTTTTCAATTCCCCCCTTTTCTCCCAAAGATTACTGCGGAGGGTCTACAGCTATTTGGTCCTCCAGAATCCTTAAGAACCGGAAAGGGGACCTTCTTTTAGATTTTAAGACCCTTTAAAACTCCACACATTCCCGTCCAAGGTTCTCCCTCTGTTCCGTTCTAAATTTTCCCTTCGTCCCGCAATGCGCGCCGACTTTTCCGAGCTGAAAAGGGACTTTTCCTCTCTTGAATTTCAAACTGCGTAACCCCTAGTCCACTTCAGTTCCAGAGGGAAACGTACTATGTCTCTTTTTTAGTCTTTAACCAAACAGCTGCTCAACCCCGACTTTTTTTGCGCGGACCTATTTTTTCATGCTAAGAATTTTTAAGGAAGGGTGCCTTTCGAGACTGACCCCTTCTCCCTAGCTTGTTTAAGCCCTTCCTTTTCACGCATCAGGTCGGTTCGATTTTTGTCCTCTCACTTTTTATGTCACTCGCTCTTTTTTGTCTGGAACGTCACAGTTTCCAACGATCTGGCCGGAGTCCTCTCCCGTTGTTCTTCCTTTCCCCCCCTTTGTTGGAGTCGATGGTTTCGGAGGGGTCCGTATTTTTTTTTTACAGAAATCAACCTCCGAGAACCGTGCTCTTCCTTTGCCTCTGGAAAATCCCCGTTGGAGGAAACTTCTCTAAGTCCTTGTGGAGGCATCAACCCGTCTGAGAAATCTTTCACCAGTTTCGGATCCTCCCCGCTCTTCTGAGATTCCCATCTCCCCGCGCCGGAGCAATCTGAGCTTTTTTTTTTCTTTCCCCTTCTTGCTCGATTTCCTTCGTCCATTCCGGACGTTTTCTGAAATGAGCGGACGTTTCCGCGTTCTTTTCTTCTTGTGCATTGGATCAGAGCCGGCCCGGCTCTTCCGTCCCTTTAATTACCCTGGGGTCTCTGGGAAGAGATGTCTCCACTCCGGGCAACCAAAACCCCAACCCCCAACCCCCCCCACCAACGGTGCTTCCTTTTCCTTTTTTTTTAACCCCCTCACTACGATCATCTACCCTCTACTGATCTGCGCCCTCCTTCTGCACCCCTGCAAGTAGGTCGCCCTGGTCTTTCCCGATACTTAACCCCCCCTCTTTTCTTCCACCTTCCTACTGCGCGCCGGAAGATTACTCAATCTTCGATCTTTTCATGTCAGCACTCTATTCGCCCCGAGTTTCATGCCCTTAGGGTTCCTCCTCCTCGTCCTCTTCTCTCGCGTTCTCCGACTTCCCTAATACCCTCTGACGTGAGATTTGGACCCGGCCTCCCCCCCCAAGGCCCCCCGTCCTCTACCACTCCGCAAAACCCCTTTTGCACCCTTCTTCCTTTCCTGATGCCCCCCCCCCTTCTCTCAACCGTCTTCTCCAATTGGATAGCTCCACTGAGTATCCCCTTTTCACACGTCTGCGCTAAGTATTGACGAGAGTACGATGCCCCCCTCCTCTTCTATCCCCCCAAGTGTACGGCAGTGTCTGTTTCCATCTCGCCTCCACCCCCCTCCCCGATTCCGTCCTTTCCTGTCCCGCAGCTAAAAGGAGACTATGTATTGATCCTGTCACTTCCCTTTCTTTTCCCCTCCGACCTCAACCTTGGACAGGTTCTTTGGAGGATGTATCCTTATGTGGTTCTCCCTCTGCAGAATACCTCCCCCCTTTCTTTAGGTCAGGTCTTCGTCTTCTTTTGAACCTTGATGGCTGTCCTAATGTCTCACCCGATTATTTTTTAGAGACAAACGGCTCCCTCTTCCCAACCCCCATTTGTTCTTAATGGAACCGCTGACTTCCTGTTTCTTCGTACTTTTTTTCTTTATAACCAATACGTAGTGTCTCGGGACTCTCTGTTTCCTCTCGGAATTTCCCCACGTGCCTTTCCTGAGAAAGGAAAGTTTTCATTGTGCCCCAAAAAACCTTCTTGTTTATTTTGAATTATTCCCTGGTCGTTTCATCTTCCTCCCATTTTTTTTTCCAGGCTGGTTCCCAGGGCCCTGAGTTCTCTGTAGCTTCTCCCCCTGAGAGTGCTCGAATGCCCTTACCGCCCTCCCTTGCAACCCCCTCCCCTGGCTAATGGTCATGCTCTGGTTTCCCCTTTTCCCTTTTTATACCCGCCTTTTTCCGAATTCTCGTGCCGCCCCTCATCCCTCGGTTCCCCTTCTACGAGTAGTTTTCGACGACCAGCCTCATTGCCGACTTTTCTCCCCCCCACCAATTCCTGGAATCTCTTACCCTCCTCCTTTTTGAGTCTCACCTTATTTTTTTCAAGCTGAAAGAATGAGAACTTTCAATGTTAGTCCTTTTCCTCTAACTTGCTTCCCAGGAGTCCCCCCCCGATAGGGATGCACGACGCTTCTGCCTCTGGCTTGCTTCACACCTTTAGGGCCAGAAGCCCGCTGCGCTTCACTTGAGGATTTCAGTTGCGGAGATGGTTGCAGGTGTCTTGTCCTTTTCGCCCTATCTTTTTATCGTTCCGAGCTCCCGCGCCGAAGGACAGTTCCCGGGCCCGAGTTTTTTCCCATTTCCAACCCGCTCGCGCTGGGCCGGGGTTTAACGCATGGTACAAGGTCTCTTCTATTGTCGTGTGCACGTTGCCGTGCTCTCCCCCGTTCAATTCCTCCTAACCTTCTCTTTCCCCTCCCATTCGAGAGTGAAGCTGTTTACGGCCGCTCCCTCTCTCCAGAGGACACCTTTTCGATGGCCCTTTTTCCTCAACCCTGTTCTTGGGTCCCTTTCGGGTTCTGAATCCCTGGGCTTCCTCGGTTTTTTTTTTACCTTCCCCCCCCTACTAAGGGTACTCTATCCGTGACCCCGGAACTTTTTGGTATGGATGAACCACACATCCCTCTTTTGCCGTGGCGCCCCTCCCCAGTTGGCCTCCCTTTTTCGCCCCAACTTTGGCGCAGAACCTTTCTCTCTAGAGTTGATTAAACTCAGCGTGCTTCTACGATGAGTGTTCCGGTAACAGGCTACTCTTCCTCCCCGCGTTCCCCACTTTTTTCTCCCCCTACTTTGCCGAGCGCCACCTAAGTGGCGTTCCTCAAGGCTTTGGAAATCTTGCGCACCGTGGGTTTCGTGGCTGGGTAG
>Ga0179593_1307034_pt1 | contig 12767 bp, 11 predicted proteins | sample CZODoug2_1_08_16_FD_185931 | JGI IMG/M metagenome (GOLD analysis project Ga0179593, IMG submission 185931) | Vadose zone soil fungal communities from Angelo Coast Range Reserve, California, USA - CZODoug2_1_08_16fungal (PacBio error correction) | ecosystem: Environmental > Terrestrial > Soil >... | reverse complement strand
TATGACTTGCCTTTTTTTTTGTCAAAACCAGCCTTCCGCCCCTCCCTATTATTCCAATCGCTACCTTTCGCTGGGCAAACAAGGCGGCGAGTTTTTCTCACGTCTTCCCCGCCTCTCACTGGAGGAGATGTAAACGTTTGCCCCTGATCTCGGTTCTTCAAGGGGTCTCCCCTCTTTCAGCTTTTCTTCGCTCCCCTCCTCATCAGTGGGAAGTGGTTCTCTGTCTTGATCTCGTCAGTTGTTTCTTCAGTCCATCTCTCCTCTCGTTTTCCCCCCTTTCTTTTCTCTGTGGGTTATCCTCCATGACAGACTTGCGGGCCCCGCGGTTTTCTCACTGCCACGGCAAGTTTGCACGGCGGACCAGCGTGCTTTTCCCCCCCTCCTGCCCCGCATTTTCCCCTCGCCGCCGCCATCCCCTCTTCCCCTCGCGACTTTATCTACGGAGCTTTTGCTTTGTGAATTGAGCTTACCACTCTTGTGGAGACTTCCTTTTTACGACCCGTTTCCTTTCCCGGCAATTTCAAGGTTTTTTTTAGAGTTTCCCCAGACCCTTTCTTGATTCGGCATTTGGTTGGTTGTGAGCTAACCCGGCTGTTCCCCTTTCGCGCGTTTCATCCTCTCTTAACTCGATGGTGTCTCCCCTTCGTTCGACACGCGCTCTTCTGGAATTTTGCAATCAGTGCAAATCTTTTGACTTGGCTATCTTCGCAGCTTTTTCGGAACAATCCCCCTCTGCTCTCCCTTTCTTCTTTTTTTCGCCTGACGAGCGCTGCCCCTGGTTGCGGACCGCCCTCTTCTTCCCCTGAGGTTTTTTTATAAGCACGATCGTAGACTGTTCCTTCATGCCGGCCAAATGACCCAGTCTTTGTTGTGCCCTTTCGATAGTTTTTTGATTCTCCCGTGCTGTTTCACTTTCCGCTCTGCTCCTTTCTCCTTTCCGAAGGTATTGTACCCCAAGACATCGGTGGTTTCCGAGCGTGTTTAACCCCTAGAGAGGTCAATCGGACGTTCATGACAGTTTTTCCGCGGCACTTTCTTCCCCGCGACTCAAGGAGAGTTAGAGTTTTCCCCCTCGGGGCGGTTCTTCGACCCTTTTTTCTCTCCCTCACTTTCCACTTTTCCAGGACGGTGGTCTCGCTTTACCAACGCCGATGGGGTTCCCCGACACTATAGGTCACCGGTTATTTGCGATGTCATTTTCCCCACAGCGTTTATTCTTCTTTATTTTTTGGAACTTTTTTTTGACCGATGTTGTTGGGTTGTAGGCGTCTTTTTGTCACATTCCCACCCCCCAGATGAAGATTTCTTGTAGTTTAAACTCTATCATCGAACTCCTATTTTTTCGCATTCCTTCTTTTTTTTTCCTTTTTTATCTGGTCTCCCTCTTTAGGAAGGATCCCACTGGATCTTCCCCTGAGTCCCTGACTCCATGAACGTGAAGTCTGGCGGTTGTGCTCTAGTAGCTGTTATAAGGGGTCAACCACTGCAGACTTGTACTTTTTTCTCCCACCCCTCCCTCCCTCTTTTCTACAAAGATGTGAGCAAAAGGTATTCCCCTGCGGCAACAGCGGCTTTTTTTCCTCGGTAGGACCTCCCCCCAAACTCAAAGATCGAGGCCGGGTTTTTTTTTTAAGGTGTATTTCACCACCTACTGATTATCCTTTTTCTCCTCGTTTCTCTTGATTCCAGCGGGCCCCTCGGATTGTATGTCCCTAAGTGACGGGGAACTCCTTAAGTTTTCACTTTTCAGCGGTGGAGCGTCGTCTTTATTTTGTATCCTTTTTCTATCACTCTATTTGCCCGCTCGTCGTCCTTCACAAGTTTCTTTAGCAAGAGTATCTTCACCGACCTTGCCTTATGAGTTTCCTAACCGGTGTCTTGTGTGTTTAACCTCGCTTTCTGTCCCACCCCCTTTTTTTTCCCCCCCGCGCTTTTGAGAGTTCTCATTTTTTCCCTCTTGACAAGGTCACTCTTTCGATGACGAACTGTAGACAGCTTTATGCCGCTTTGGCGGTCCGAGTTTTCCGGTCCCTTCTTCATCTTGATTTTTTTTTTTTTTCCTTCGGTCTTCCGATTTCGCTCTTCTTACTCAAGTCGCTGGTTTCATTTTCTGCACCGCGGCCTCTTCCTCTTTATGGTTGAGTATTCAAGGTCGGTCAGCTCAGTTTTCCGATATTTTCGTATCGACGTTTCTCTCGGTTCCATGCTGCCCCCCCCCCCCCGTATCCTGCTCTCCCTTCGCTGACAGTTTGATATCCTCCGAAGATTTTCTCTTTTCCCTTCCTCTCTTGTTGTGGGTTTTTCTCTTTCGTCGAGTCCCCTCAGCGAAGTTTTGCTGAGTCTCCAGGTGTGGAGGGAGGTGCTCGAGCAGGGCTTCCTTTCAGTTCCTGTCCTTCTTGCGTTCATCCCTTTCGAGCTTTTCTCTTTGCTCTGGACGTTTTGCAAGGAGACCAGCGACTGATTAACTCCTCTTCCCCGCCCTCCCTGAGACTTTAACCTCGATGCGAATCTCCCTCCAAAATCTTGGTTCCCCAACTCGCTCAGCCTCGTCTGTTGGAAACAGTCAGGCTTGATGCCCTGTTCCTCGCCGCCCTCCCCTTAGAATCTCACCCCCGCGTTCTGGCCCAGCCCCCCGTGTGTGAGTCATGCTCTTCTTTTAACCCCCCACCAGAACGGAGCTTCGACTTACTCTTTCCTCATTTCGGTCCCCCGATAAGCTTTTCCCGTCCCCGACGACTTTTTTTGTCTAACTTCTCTTATGAGGGGAAATCGGTCCTTTCTCGACCACGTGTCCCACGGCGGGTCAACTCCACCAGTCTACACGGTGGACCCCGTCTTTTCAATACACTGGTCTTTTTACCCTCACCACGCGGCCGGCCGTCCTTTACGCCGGGGTACCATGCGGCCCCAGTAGGTTTCATACACTTTTTTTCTTTGCAAAGCTACCCGTTCCCGGAGCTTGGAGGATTGGTTCGTGCTCTTCTTCCCGAACAGTCGTGGCCGCTTTTTCCTACATTGTCGTGATCCATTTCTTGACTCCTCCCAAGAGGTCTTCGTGGTCTCCCCGTACATTTTATTTTTCGAAAGCTACGCCTCCCACGCACGCCGAGTTGGTGCACCGTTCATTTTCCGTAAGCCTTGGCTGAGCAATGTGCCGTCGATTCTCCCGAATCACGTCGAGCATCGACTTTGCCCCCAGCAACTTTGAGGAGTGATCTTAGAGCGTTCCCCGGACTGCTTCGTGCGCGTGTCTTGGCAGGGGTCTTTTCCCCCAGACGCCGGCCCCATACAAACCTCGTGTCACGCGCCCCGTTTTCCCCAAACCTAACTCCGATCCCCGCGGGTGTTTTTTCCCATCACATACCTTCTCTCTCCTTCCCGCCTATCTTGGTCATCGAGCATGCTCGAAGCGTGCCGTTCTTTCTTCCCGAGGTGCCTGGTTCTCCTCCCGACGTTTCTTCCCCTGGAGTCTGGTTCGCGCCCTCGTTTGAGCCGTCCATCCTGGTCCTGCCGGCGCCTGCATTCTTTCCGTTTCGACCTGCTTTTCACCTATGTCGTGTTCGGCAAATGACACGGCGACTCTCAATTTCTAACCGTCGAATAGTCTCGGGGCACTTCTTCTAACACATCTTCCCCTCCTCCGGGGCGCCAAAAAAAGGTGCTGGGATGCCTCATTCACGGGTCCTCTATCCTTGGGCTCCTTGTTTCCCCCAACGTCCTCATCGTCCCGTTTTCCCCTTGACCGTCTTTTTCCTGACAACCCGCCGTCACACTATTCTATCCCCCTGGCAGGATTTTTTTCTCCCCTTTGCTGCGGGCGGCGTCCCAGAGTGAGACCACTTGAGTTCTTTTTTCTTTGTGCAAGTTTCCTTCTTTGTCTTGTCGACGGAGGAGCACCCTGTCCCAGTTGTTAAGCGGGTCTTAAATTAGATACTTTTCTTTTCAGGGTTCTGCTCACCCCACCCCTCCCTGTCTCATCCCTTCCCTTTTTTTTCCCTCAATCTTTGCTACTTTCTCTGCAAAGAGTAAATCCTTTTTTGAACGCCCTTCTCCAATCTTCCATTTTGTAGATTAGAATGTCCCTCCCCCGCCACCCTTAGACCTTCTCGTACCGTCTAGATCTTGCGTTCTTTTTCTTGAGTTATTGTCGCGTTTTCGCTTTGATGGCCTTTTCTTTTTTCGCCGCTTTCGAATTCGCGTTTTGCAAATTTTTTGCAGTCTTATTAAGCAGGCACGACGCTTGGTACGAAGATTATTTACGTCCTATCTCCCCTCATCTGCGTAGGATCCCCTTCCGCTCTCTGCCGGCTAAAACCCAAGCTCCTTCCGTGCTCCTCGACCACCAGCTCTTTCTTGCGGCTCATCGTTTCCGCTTTCGCCCCTTTCCCGATCACTCTGATAGATGAAAGCCAGTGGCCCTATCTCCGAGGCGTCTTCCTCCCTTTCCCCTCTTGTCGCCCTTCGCCGCCTTTGCCGATTGAGACTCTCTGGAGTAATCTCTCTCATTCGCTGTTTTTCCCCCTGCCTGAACGTCTTTCCCTACTCTGAAAGGCCCCTTCCAAACTATGCCTCTTTAATGCCCTCTGACCCTTCCCACGATCACGTCATACATTAGCGCCTCTCCTTTTTTTGCGCACTCCCCTCTCTGTTAATCCAAACGGGAAGTAGGGCCGAAGTAGTTCGATGGTTCTTTTCCTTTCTGTTTCTGCCTTCTTGTTCGTGCCCTTTTTTTCTGCGCGGGACCCCCTTGTGGTAGCTACCTTGGTTCAGTCTTCTCTCTTTCCCTCCCCTTTTGTGGTTTCTCTCTCTCCCCCAGTCGAGAACCAAACTTTGCCCCCCGCACCTTCCCCGACGGCCAGAACAAGATGGACCACGACTCTGGCCAGTAAAATTGACCCCACGACCTCCTTCGTAGCCTCCTTTTTCCCTTCGAAGATTCCCATCCCAAACGTACTTCTCTCAAGGTAATTGATAGGGTTCATGTATCGCTGCTTTCTCCACGTCCTTGTTCAGGGCTCTTTCTCTTTATGAAGACCTCTGCCGTTTTTCATTAGTGTTCCCTCACCAGCGCATACCGCGAACGATTCCCGCAATCCCCCGATCGGCAAGACTGCAAAGGTCGGCTCTCCTTTTTTTTTTAACTTCGTCCCTCTCCCTTTCTTATATGGCCATTGTCCTTTCGTTAGATCATTTTTCGCCCGTTTGCCTCTCTTCGCAAGCTCAAGAGATGGGATTCCGTGGGTCGATTTCGCCACCTCTCCTTCTCTTTTTGTTTTAGGAAGGACCTTATTTTCGATCAGGCCATCCCCTCCTCTTCTTTTCGTCTCCCCCTCCCTTAAGGAATATGCGTTCCCGTCTGCGGCAGGACGCCTTCCCCACTTACCGCTGTTTGCACCCCGGAGCTTCGCCCCTCCCGGCCAGCCCAATTCCTTCCAGCACTTTGCGCAAATGATCACCGCCTCAAGCCCTTTGACTCCTCTCTTCCTCTAGGTTCTCTACGGCGCCGGTATTCTTTTCATTCGAGTTTCCATATGAGGCTCTTGGAGAAGGGCCGGTCTTTTCCGAAGTTTTCCGTTGACCTTTGCACTCTGACCGGATTGCTTCCCCTCCATTTCTTGCTTTCTTCGTTCGGTTGTGGTTAGAACTCAACCCCTGATGGTCCCATAGGTTTGAAGATGTTAAACTCTCTTTTCTCCTCCTTATTACACGATATAGCTTCTTTCCCGTGTCCTCATGCGGCCTTCATTGGCTGCAAAACATCGCGGGCGACTCCAGGAGAAGTTTTTCCTCACCCCCAGTCTGAGACGTTTGAGCGCGTTCGTTTATGACTCCAGAGCGCGCAGGGTTCGCCCGGGACGCTCCCTCTCTTACCCTCTTTTTTTCTTCTAGCCCTCTTTTTAGTCAAGTCAAGTGCACTGCCTTCCAATCCCAAGACTTTGGGTTTGAGGCCCCCGTCTATCTTTTGTGGATTCTCCTTTTCATCCTCTTGCGCGTAGATATGATCCCTTCTCTCGTTTTATTTGCCAAAGAAAGGTGTTGCCGGTATGATTCCCCGACTCTCTTTCACACCCCCCCCCTTTGTGAATTGAGGCGGTCCTTTTCCCCCCTGATGTCATGCGTCCGCGTCGTGCGAACTCCCCAGTCGCCGTTCGTCTTCCCGGGTTCTTTTTTTTTCACCCCTCACCTCGTACTGCTCCTGCACGCTGACCACATGTGTTGTTTCCCCTTTTTGTCTCTGACCACGATACTTTATTTTGCGTATCTTCTACTCTTTCCCTGGTAGGGCATGGTCACGGTTCCACCGCGTTGTCGTAGTTTATGTGGTGCAACCCTTTCGTTTTCTCTGGTAGGTGTCGGTCGTTTTTTGTCTCAAATTCCATGATCCTAGCTTCCTGGGCCTTCGGTGCACCTTCTCTCGTATCCTCCTCATGGTGGCTGCTCCTCTGGCTCGCCTTTATTTGGTCCCCTCTTCCCCCGTTCCGGCTCCTTTTTCTTGTCCCCGTCCCTTACTTGACTACTTTTCATGTTTCCCAGTCACTTAGGCTTGAGTGTCTTCTTTTAGCTGTTATCATGATGAGCAGCAAGTTGATTGTGCTCCCGAAGCCCGCTTGGGGATCCCCCATGATCAGGAGGTCCCCCCCAGGTAGTTTCCCCTTAGGACCAACAGATTTTGGGCCAGGTTAGGTACTGCGGTTCTTGAAAAGACCCACTCCCGGCCAAGCTCCTTAGGACAGGGTGCTTTTTCAGTTCACTTGGTGTTCCCCCCTTCCTGGTCGAATGTTTTGGCTGTTGCGATGCAGAGGCATTCGGCGTTTAGGTCAAGCCTTCCTTTTCCATCAGCATTCCTTCCACCGGTAGTGCCGGTGGACTCGTGAGACCCCCCCCCTCCGGTGTTTTCTCCCGTGGTTTCAAAGCAGATTTGCCCGGTCAGGATCGCGGTTCTGGTATAGCCCCGGTCTTCGCATCTGCATAGGCTCTGACCTACCTCTTTCCCTCTTAACTCTGAAGGATCGGTGATTGGGTCCCCCACCCCCTGCATTCTCCTCGCCCAAACGTGTGCTGGCCCCCCTAAGTTTTATAGTCCTTCATTTTCGGGGCCTGCTGACCCCCCTTGTGCTCACATCCTTCTTGATTGTCCCCCGAAATTAACATCTGCTGCTTTTTTTTTTTTGCCAAGCTTGGGCGGTAAAGGCTTTTTGCTTGGGAGAGTCCTTAGGATCGATTTCCTATTTTCTTATCAAGTCGCTGGCGACATTGCGCACAGATAATTGAAGATCCCTGGCCTCCGCTCAGCTTCAATGTCTTCACTGCAACTACGTTTAAGTGATGCAGATTCTTAGATCGTCCTCTGTCGATTCGGCAAGCCAAATGCTTGACCCCCCCCTTTAATAGTTCCTCCCACCTTCTCTCATTTTTTTTCCCCCGCCGCGCCGTCTCTCTATTTTCTTCCAATCTACGTTTGGTGTTTTTTCTTCCTCCCCGGCTATGCTACACATCCGATGACTTTTAGAGCTGAGAAAGGTGTTGTTAAGCCCTTTGCGGTGACCTCCCCCTTCGTCGGCGATCGTTAAAAAATCCATCGGCCCGCCTGCCCTTTTCAGTGCCGACTTTCTGACGCTCTCTTAGCCCCCATGATCTTCGCTCTTGAGCCCGGTTCCGCCTTTTAGTCCAAGCCGCCCGCGCTCCGCCCTTGGTTCAATCGACTCCCTTCGTCACTCCCCTCTTGTCCGCTTGACCTCACAACGTTGGCCCTCCACAAAAATAGCCAGCCGTTTTAGCAGTTGGACACTCGCCTGGAGTTTTCCTCTGTCAGCGCCGCAGAAACTGTGATCTCCCCCGCGTCGTCTGCCAAGCCAACTTCGTGGTCGTATCTCCTGCTCGGTATTTTAACCCCAATCCGGTGAGCTCCCAGTTAAGCAGGAAGAAGTTTTTCAGATCACCCCGCTCTCGGCCCCAATCCTTTTGCTAACCTTCATGATGCGAGGTCAAAATTTTCTGCGTTTTCCAACGTCTTCCCCCCGGCGGGTCTTCCCCCCCACCGGCTCCCCGGTGGAGAAACTTCCCCTGCGATGACCCTACTTTTTTCATTCTGGACCCTCAAACGCGAAGGCCTCGTTCCTCGAACCGGTCGACACTTCGAACCTAGGTTGAAGACCAATTGGAAGTCTTAAATCTCCCGAATCGAGAGGTGAGGATTGTTCTTTGCCTACCTGCGTCAACCCCCGGGCGCCGATTTGCGCGCGGGGTCACTACATTTTTCCGACGATTCATGTATCCGCCAAGGGTTTGCTTCCGTTTTCGCCCCCCCGTCCAAGGGCTTTCCCAGGGCATCTCGACCCGTATGATCCCCGCCCGCCTCGTCTTGCACGTTATTTTCTCAAATTCCGCCTTGGAGAGCAAGTTTTTCTCGGCGATTAAGCTCTACCCGCTCAACTTCGATTCTCTCTCCCGACACCATGATGATTAGAGTATCGGAGTTCCATACGGTTCTGTTCTTCCGCGTTTATTGGATGGTGATCACCCCTCCTCATCCTACCTCCACATACCTGCGATCACTCTCAACTTTTCCCCCACCCTTCGTAAAAGTGGTTTTACCCCCGCATCTAACCCTCCCCCGGTCCGATCGACGATGCCAGCCTCTTTTTCCTCGCAATTCCCCCCCAACATTGGGGGGGTTGGTCAGCGTTCGTCTGCCCTCTCTGGCCCGTTTTTTTCCTCCATCCCGCCCCCGTTGACGCGTCAAGGGCGATGTCTTTAGCACGGACGACATTCCGTTGCGCTCATCATTTCATGACCGCGCTCTTTACTCCCGTGCCCGCTCGTGGAAATGATTGCCCCCACCTCTGCGTTCGTGCAAATACCGGCGATGTTTCCCAGGATCAGATACGTCCGAGTAAGCGGCTTTTCCAAGGGTCCGATCAAACCCATATCCTCTATTTCTTCCCCCCAAGTGCTTTTCTGTCCGCCCCTTCAAGGGACTTACCTTGATCGGAGCGTATCCGGACAAAACAGTCCTGTAGTCTTTTCCCCCCCTCCCGGCTCTCCTCTCGGCATGACGAACTTTAAGATCAAACGTATACCAAGCTTTTTTCACCCCCTCTTTCTCTCGGCGCCACCCGAGTTAGGTCAAATTGAGTGTCTTGCTTCAAGGTCAAAAGCGGCGTAGCGTGTAGAACGCTCTTATCCACAACTGCTTTTACGAGCTCCTTAAAGCGCTATGGGCGAACATCTTTTTTTTCCTTCCCACCCCGTCTTGAAGAATCTGGATTTCGTTGGCCTCTAGCGGCTACTGCTAAGGCAATTTTAACGCCTGGACTTTCCCCTCCTATACCCGCGAGATCCTTGTAAGAAGCATCCCCTACCCCTCCCTGAGCTTCGAGACAAGTGCGATTCGCTCGTTCTGTTTTTTCTTGCGTTCGTGAGCGGGAGTTAGGAGCATTTACCTTCTCTTTTTGTCTTCCTCTTTCTCAGGCCCTTCTCTGCAAAACCCATGCGTCCCGTCGTGATTCCACGGCCGCCTCGCTTTGAAGAATATCCTGTTCCTTTTTTTATCTGAACTATCTTCGGTGAGGGTCTTTCGATTTAGATATTTACCGGGTCTGACCCCAGTTCCCTTATTTAGTGCGCCTCTCTGTTCGCCGTCCCGCTCGTCCCCCCCTTAAAAAAGTCTTCGCTTGCTGGACTAATAGATGCCGTGTTTTTCGCCCCCCTTTCCTAGTTTCAACTCGATCGATGTCCCTTTGCCATATCCGACGCGAGGGCTGCCTCCGTTTAACCGAGCGGTCGCTCGAATAATTGGGCTTGCTCTATGATCCGTCCTTCAGTTTCTTTTTACTGCGCGTGTGATGAACTTACTGACCCGTCACTTCCGTCATTCACGCTCCAAGCTCCCCCTTAAAAGATGCTCTTTTAAGACAGATCTCCATGCAAAATCAGTTCCTTGAGCGAAAGCCCTGATTTTCCCTCCCTCTCTCGGTAATTTTCCACCAGAGTATTGCGACGATCTTTGACTGGTCTGGGTGGCGTTCCTATTCGTGCAATTTTTCTGGCTTCTTTGCCCGTGCTTGACTTTTTCCTACGGCAAATTTGTTTTTTGAGTATTCGACCTTTTTGTCCTCTATCTTTTTCCCTCCTCATACGGTTTTTTTTTGATCTCGGCCGTTCTTCCCAATTTCGATACCAACCACTTTTGGTGAACTCTACCATCAAGCCTCCCTTCCCCCCCAAGGCACCAAGAGTGCAAGACGCGGTACCGCCCCCTCCCTCACGAAATACTTCGCGCACAGGTAATCTTGGTGTCCAGGGAACAGTAGAGTGCTCACCACGTAGGCAGTTCCCTCTCAAGTGTTTTTTTACTGATAGGGTTATGTCCTCTGATTCCCGCTCAACTTTTGGGCTTCTTCTTTTATGGAACCTCCCAGATGCCGGATTCCTTCCTTTCATCCCCCAGCGCCTTTCCGCGACGATACAGGCCCTCGCTCTCCAGTCTGCCCCAAGGCTTTTCCTCTTCCCGCTTCGTTTCCACTTCGTCAGCCGTGCTTGGCGGATATGTTCCACGTTTTTCCCCCCATCCCCCTATTTCTTATCGTCCAGGTTTTTCCGTCTGCAGCGATTCGTACCTCTCCTCTATGTGGCCCTTTGTCGATGCGCACGAGGAAGGATTGGTTTTGGCGGCATAATCTTCCCTGATCCCCGCATATCTTTTCGATACGCCTTGCAAGGATATGAGGCCAACGCTGTCAGGTGCCGTCATCCCTCCTTGCACTTTTTGCCCTTTTTGAACCCTTGCAGTGCCCAGCGGAGCCCCTAGCTGCCCCGCCCGGCCCCTCTCCCCGGCAGCCCCCCCGAACGGGCACCAATGCACCACCAAGCCGCGATCAGTCCTACTTCTGAATTCGCCGGAGTAGTTCCTGCCTTCTAATCCATCGTCGCGCGGGAGAAGGGCCTTACTCCCTCTTTACTTTCCTTAGCAATTTTTTGTAGTTGTCAACGAAATCTTTCTGCGCTCTGCTTTCTGTGGTTCTTCTACCCCCGATTTGTTCTCCCTAGTCTCGTTTTTTAAGGACGCGCGTACCTTTGGGTGTCTCCATACGTTATACCCGTCCGCGATGATTGACCGCTTGACCTCGGACCTCCCTTGGCGCCCTCTGGGTTCTCCGATTTTTAGCTTTCGACCACAATCTTCGATGAGATCTTTCTGTGCTTTTCTGCCCATGCCCTTTTCCTTTCTCTTAGGAACCGTAAGATAGGACCGGTTTTTTTGCCGGATCCGCCCCTCTTTCTTAGACGCCGTTGCATGCTTCCACCCTACCAGCGCGGTTTCGCTCGTCTCCCGATAGGTGTTATCCCGTTTCCATTGTTGCTCCGGTAAGATGTTCCTTTTTACTCCTTGACGCACGTTTCTGCGTCGGATTTCCCCCCAAACCCGACCTCTGTGGTGGTGTTAAGATTTGCCAGTTTTACCTTCCGCGGTGAAATGATGGCCCTTTCGCCGGGTTCCCTGACCACTGTCCTGCTCAAACGATGTCGTCTATATTCCCTTTTTCTCCGTTTCTTTTACGGGTCGGTATTCTCAACCACCGGCACTGTCTGCCGGTCACTCTTTCCCCCCCCTTGGTGACCCGAATTATCGATTACCCAGATAGACGTTTTCTTCTTTCGATATGGCCGGTAGGTGTGATGCCGGTCAAAACCTTTGATCGTCGTATTTTTGTGGCACTTTCTATCCCTTTCCCGATTGTAGTGTTTGGCGTTTCTTTATCCCTCCCTACGAAGCTAAGGCTCCGTACGTAGTGAACTATATAGTCTCGAACTCCTCCATGGGGCGCTCATCGTCTTCGAAGTTTTCCCTGATATAGGTTCCAAGTATCACATGAGTCCCTTGGCTTTACTTGACACATGACCGTGAAGCCCACTCGGCGTTTTTTGGCGTCGGAGTATCCCCCCCCCCCCTTGAAATCGCAAATTTTGTCCTGGGCGACAAGAAGCCCCGCTTGGCGTCTTCAAATCTTCTTCGCACCATTGGCTTCCCAGCGCGGGTCACAGCGGCGCCGTCTTCGGCGGCAGATTTAGGCAAAGACAAATACCGCCCAGCTTCTAGGACAGTTATTTTTTCATCTTACTTGGTCTTTCCCCCCGAAGTGTTCCTCAGTTTTGTCGCCCGGACTTTGCTATGCAGACTTTCGGGTTGTCGGTTCCCGGAACGTGATCTGGGAACAGCCCACGGCCGGGTTCCCGGGCGATGTGGAGAGTTTCCCCCGCGGTTTGGCGCAACTTGTTCGATCAAGCCGCTGCCCCTGCGTTATCAGGTTTCTCGATCCCTTTCCCCTTCACCGACCTTCTTCCTTTAAATGCAGCGAAGCTCACGTTTTGGGTTAACTACCGCGCCTTCGCCACCGGGTGTGCTTTCCCCCTTCTGGTTGAGAGTTCTTTTCCCTTCGGCGATGACCCTTTGCTCCACCGCCCTTTCTATTGTCGAACATTCGATTTCTGCGCTCGAGTTTGCTTGACGTCTTTTGGCGTTCCTCCCACGCGTGCATGGGAGTGCTGACGGATTGGTGCCCCGAATTCTTCTTACCTCCCTTCGCGTGGCTTCAGTTTTTTTCCCGCTTCCCCGAGGTAAGTGTATGCCTACTCCCCCCCCTATTCTTCCCTGGTAGTGCACTGCAAGACTTTCCTGCTGCGATGCTTCTTCTCGCCGATGTTCTTTGCACCGCATGTTTGAACACCCAGGCCTCTTTCCCAATCGCTGCTGTGATAGTCGAGCG
>Ga0179593_1550934_pt1 | contig 12768 bp, 14 predicted proteins | sample CZODoug2_1_08_16_FD_185931 | JGI IMG/M metagenome (GOLD analysis project Ga0179593, IMG submission 185931) | Vadose zone soil fungal communities from Angelo Coast Range Reserve, California, USA - CZODoug2_1_08_16fungal (PacBio error correction) | ecosystem: Environmental > Terrestrial > Soil >... | reverse complement strand
TTGAATCTTTACAATCTAGCAGCCCTAGGTCCCTCTTGTCCTGCAGGGTACACAAAACAACATTTTTTGAATTCCTTAATTTTCAGGCTCCCTCTCCGGCACTTTTAAACCCCGAGATCTTCAAGGAGTTCTGCGGCGAATCGTTTTGCCCTTCGCAGAGTCCCTGCCTTCCTTAAAAAGGCCCCTTTCTATGTGTCTCCTCTCCACCGATTCTCCCTGGTGCACCTTTTTTGCCAACACTGCCGATTGTCTGCGCACCGAGATAAGTTTTCTCCCCAACTCTTTTATCCCCCCCCTCATCACCCCCCAATTTCCTATGATGATGTTCAAGGTTTATCATCCTCCCGACAAGTTTTTCCCATTGTTGAAGATGTCAACGAATTCCATAAAGGCCGGTCCTCTCAAGGGGAATACCCTTTGACTTTTTTCCCCCCACTGGAAACTAAGCGTTCGCTGACCCGATGCGTATGCGGAAATTATGGACTCGGCTTCTCCACCCTCTCGGAGAAGCGCAATCAAACTCGGTGGGCATTGCGCTTCCCCCCCCTGTCCGTCTTTTATTGGAACCCTCGAGTTCAACCGGAGCCCTTTTTTACTCCGAATAAACGAGTCGGTCTCGGCGGAGAGTTTTCCCGCATCGATCCCTGCTTTTAAAGATTGGCATTTCGCCCTACAACCTGGCCCCCCTTTTTGAAAACCTTTTTTCTCTCTTCACCCCTACGACGTGCTGGACATCGCTTTCAGATGGGGAGAAAACGCTCCCCCCCCACCGTTACCCCGCGAAGCCCCGGAAACTTTTTATTCCGGCTTTTACCAAGTCCAACCGTCTTGCGGAGGCCAATTTTGGCCTGTACTGCCTTTTTTATCGAACTCCGCTCCCAAATGCTCCCTTTTCCAGCTTCAGTTATTCCCCCGGCTTCTGAATGACCCCTTTGAGCTGGAACACTTTGTACGGATCTTTTAGTGAAGACTCCCTTTCTGCGAGCTCTCCGAGGCGGTCAGATCCCCGCCCTCCCCTGCATCTGATTGTTGATTTTGTATTTTCCTACCCCACCCTTGTCTGAACCCTCTACATGTCGTTACACGAAGCTCGGCTCTCTTATAGAGGAAACTTCCCCCCTCACTGCTGGATTTGTAGTTGGCGACTGAAGTTAGTTGATATCCACTCCCCCCCGCGTCATCACTCCTTTTCTGTAATTACCTGCAATCCCCCCAACCCGGTGGGTTTTCCTTCATAACCCCCCCTTGAGTAAGCTGTTTGTATATCGAGCTGCCCCCCCTGGAACTACGCCCGATCTACGGTGTCGACAGGCATCCTACAGCGTCCCTCCCTTCCAAGGTTTCCGCGGAATTTCCCCTCTGTTTTATATAAGTCTGCGTAGAGACGATTGAAACCCTTCTTTCGTTATCGCAGCGAAGTCAGACCGTCATCCGCATATGTCTAGACTCCCCCTTTCCTTTTGCGGGAAGCGGACTGGCGAGGATGCTCCCATTGTCCACTCAAGCCAGAGCGGGTTCGGGAAGTGGCCCTTTTTGCTTAGATCCTTTTCTATCAAATTTTCTTTCTTCGGGCGTGGGTGGCGTCGCGCTTCAGCCTGCTATTTAAAAAGCTCGACAGACGGTCCTTTTCGAGGATGCGGTCTTTCACAACTTTTCCCAAATTTCCTCCGAGAAGACCCTCCTCTGACCGACAAAGCCACTCGGAGACATCACGCGCATCTTTTTTGCGGACATCCTTTGTGGCTTTTGTCGACCGGTACCCCAGTTCTGCTGCGGGCATTCTTTTTTTAGGATGACTTCCAGACTTTGCGATCCCTTTTCTTTCTTTGAAAACCGGTCTTTCAGGGAGGGTGTGAGTATCTTCATGATTCTTGCCTTTACCTGGCTCTGTTCTTTTAGTTCTGATATTTACGTTCTCGCTTCCTACCCCCCCTTGGTCCCCTCCTTTACACGGATGCCTTCCACCCTTTAAGCCCTTGAGTTTGACCCTAAGTTTCCCGCTGTGGTCTGGGAACGCCTGCTTTTCCCCAAGATCCTTCCTCCGTTGCCTTCCTCGTTTCCTGCAAAAAGGAAGTTTGAACAACTAATATGAACCCAGGGTCTATGGGTTTGGGCTTGGTGAGGAACCTTTTTTGAACCCGTTGCGCCTTGAATAATTAAAAGGAGTTCTTTGTGTCCCCGGACCCCAAACCCGATGCTCTTGGATCGCGACCCCCCCCTTCAAAGCACGGCTTCTTGTTCGACCTCCTCTTTTTCCTGCCCCAAGCCGCAGCAGGCTCTTTTAGAAAGGTTAACGCCTCCTCGTTTATTTCTCCATCCTGGATGGTGCGTGCCGACGGACCCTCGTTTCGCGACGTTTCCCTTCCACCCCCCTCCCGATTTGACGTCCCCCACTTCGTGACCCCAAACTGGTTCTGGCGAAAGTCTGCCCGATCAGATAAGCGAGCCAATATTTCATCGATCCCATTCCCCCTTCATTATTCCTTTACCCATTCCTTCCCCTTTTCCTCCTCCGCCTTTTTGAGTCGGATGGGTCAACGGTAATTTTATGATGAGCCCTTTTTTTCCTGCTGGATCTTCTCCCCCTCCCCACCTCCAGGAGCAATTTTTATGAGCAGAGTTTCCTCCCGGGGCTTGTATAGACGGTGACCGCCCCTCTCAAGGGAATGTACCGCCTTTACCAGCCATGCTGTACCGATCCTTCTTCCACCCCCTTGGAGTCTTCCCCCCAGGCCTGCTTCGGCTATTGGCATCCGTGATGAAGCTTTCTTTTTGAGGATGACCACCGAAATAATTTAGTCTTGATATGGGGCGCTGCTCTTTTTCGTTCGTTGGATTCTTCTCTGCCCAAAGCGTCGGGCACGGACGAGGCAGTCAAACAGATCCCCCCCTGACAATACCCTGGGTTATATTTATTTGCCTGCCCTCCCTTTTGCGCAAGATTTTCCCCCGTAGTTCTTTTCCTTTTTTCGTCTCCTTCCGCGTTAACACCTTCCCCCCTCCGCGCCGGATTTCGAACATTAGTAAGATATGTAATTTTCCTTATCACGAGCTTTGGACACGCGGTAATCATAGGCACGAGAAGGTCCACGCCACGGCCCCTCAATCCTCCGGGGCCGCCTCATGTCGTCAGGCCCCGATCAATAATAAAGGCTTTCAAGGTTTTAGGCCCCACGCCTCCGGCATGCAAGCTCATCTCTTCTTGATCTCGACGGTCGGGCCACTCACCCCCTCCTAAGTTTTTCTTTCAGCAAGGCCTCCCCTGGAGGGCCGCACCTGTCGCGGCGCGTGATTAAGAGGGTCTTCGTAGTTTCTGTTTTTCTTCTGTCTTCTGTCATGTATTCAAAAGTTTATCGCTTTCCTTCTCCTTCCCCCTGAGTCCTTTCACTTTCCCCTTTAGGCGCGACTCCCCACGCCCGACTCCGCTTCCAGCACACTCTGAGTGGCAGACCATCGGGCCACCCATTCCGGCCTCCCGCCCTGGAATGAGTTGGCCCGGGTGTCATTCCGCCCAGCTCCGTCTCGCCGCCGTTGATTAATCTTTTGACTTCGTTTCCCCCCTCCAGGAAGTTAGGAAATAGTCCCCCCCCCTGTATCCTGATTCGAACCCGACTTGTATTCTAGTCGAGTATGAAGTCAATTACAGGCCTTTTTTCGACCCCTGTCCCGGAGCTTCGTGCCTCAATGAAGCCTTTATTCCGGCCGCCACCAGGTTTCTCATCCTCCTTAACTTCGCCCAATGTGTCAAAGTACTTTTCTTTTCCTTTGTCTCGAGCTGTCATGAGTGATAAAGGACAGACTGTCGACCCAACTTCCGGGGCACTTTTGAGAGAAGCTTTACGCGAGCTTCTGTCCTTCTTCCTTGATTCATCCTTTCCGTGGTGGAGTGGGCCTAACCCCACCTTGGTCTTGCTACACTTGTTCCAGGATCGCGAGCGAGCCTGCTGGATGTTTGTTCTCGTTCCCTACGCAGTAGCCCAGTCCTCTCGCGGTGAATTCTCTCTGAATTCCGAGGCTTTCCCAACTTGTTCGCTGCCTCTTGCGATCATGCCAAATTCCCCCTCCATCCTTCCCGTGTTCGCAAGACGTTTTTTTCCAAGCCGCATTCCCCCTTTCCTCCGGTACCTAGTTTTTTGACCAGTTCCCTCCTCCGTCGTAAATCTTTCGAAGATTACGTCGAGCGGTTTCTTACGGGGCTTACAGGAAACCTGTGCTCTGCAATTCGCCGGGAAGAAGTCTCGATGTTCCCTTTCCCGCTCTGCCCTCTGTAAGGTTCACTCGTGTAGCTATTTAGGTTGAACCGGCTTCCCCTCCCCCTAACAGCGGTCCCCGTGTAGAGTCATCACGCGGGGAATGCCCCGAAGATATTAGCTTATTCCCTGTTTTCCTTCGCATTCCCTCCAGATCGCAGACGAATCGGGGTCAGCTTTTTTTTTCTTTTTTTCCCCCATTCCCTTCTAGATCTTTTTCCCCAGAAGTTTTCCCCTGATTCTCGCTTTTTTTTCCTTGCTGTCCCCCTTCTTTCTTTGACATATTCAACCCTTCCCCTTTCGCAGGTGGAATGATTCACCCTCGATTGCGTTAGGAACCTTTTGGTTTCCTTCTTCTTAGTTTATCAAGGTTTCTCCTGCCAGAAATTTCGAGTCTCCTCGTTTCGGGTCTTTTCCTTCTCTTTTTCGCACTTCCCGTCCCCATTTTTTATGTGGCCGTGCGCCACACTCTTGACTCTGCCGCCCTCGCATAGCGCCGATAACGTCTTACATCCCTTTTTTCTGGGACTCCTCTCCTGAACGCTATTCCCCTGAAATCCACTTCAGGCCCCTTTTCCCCCCATTTTTTGGTTCCACCCTTTCAGGTCCAAAGCGCGTACCCGGTGCTACTTCCTTTTAACATCCTCTTTCCCTTTCCTCTGTTTGTTGTTGTCTCTGAGTCTATATTTTTTCCAGTAGTGACAAATTCCCGCCCCTGCCCGCGCTTTGTCCTTCTTTTGGAACCCACCCCATTTTGACCCCTTCGTATTTCATTCATTCACCTACCCTCGGCGGGCCTCCCCCGAGATCAATTCCCGAGTTCTGAGGCGAATAGTGCTCCTTTGGTTCAGTGAATTACTTCGCTTGGGCGAACGGCCAGCCAATTTGTCGCGATGGCTCCGACCCCCCCCCGCATCCTCGCCTTAGTCGAAGCCCCCTTCCCTTCTGCAAGATCTTGTCGGCTCACTTTTCCTTCTAAGCCCTACTTCCCCCTAATGCCGTTATCCCCCTTAAATTTCCAGTCACCAAGGTTCCGCTGACTCCGAGGTTTTCCTTCCCACTCGTTGTTCCCCCCCTTAAGGACATCCTCTGCCTCGACGAGATCAATTTCCCAAATAATACCATTAGTGTACTTTCTGCCCCCTCGGGAGTCTTTCGTCCGGTACATTTTGAAGAACGTAGCTGACCTTCTCGTCTGCGAAACCTTTATGCTTTTTATTTTTCTTCCTGCATCCTTTGAAGAGGCCAAGAACTGCGCTTGGGCAGTTAAAGAGTGCTGAACCCATCACAAAATTCCACCTGGTCAATGGGTATTGACAGCCTGGGAGTTTTTTGTCCTCCCAATCGTCTCCTTCCCCCCCCTATGTTCTTCTCCTCTTTCTTTCAGGAGCGATTCTTTTGCCATCGATTCCCTGTCTGGTGCAAGCCCGTCTACCCAACCTGATTAAGTCAAAGCAACGAAAGACCACACTACCGCTTCTTTCTTAACGATTTCCTTGCTGACATCGCAAGATGGGCAGATTGTGGGAGAAAACCTTACCCTTGCCGCGACGCCAGAACGGTGATTAACAATGAGACCCTCGTCTTTTCAACATCCGACCGGTAATGTTGCTTTCGCTGATCGTACCTCACCACCTTGCCTGAAGGACTTGGACCTGAGTTTTCTAGGAATTTACGACGAGAATCCTCTACCTTTCTACCCAACGGCGATGGCAAAGGAACCGAGAAGCACCTGCTGAGTCGCGAGGTATGGAACCCAGTCTGACGACTCCCCTTTCATCGGCATTAACTTTTTATTCCCCAATAACACCCCCCCCCCCCCCCGCATCCCCATCTATCCGCACTCAGATACTTCTTAACCTTATTCGAAAGTCCCATTTGACACTTGACATCCCTTATTGCTGTATGTTAGGTAGTCAATCCGTTCGGGCCGGGCCAAGCCCCACGGAAGATCTTTCCCAGCCCCCCCCAAGTGGGGCCTAAGTTACGGCTCCCTACCCCCCATGGTGGACAGTTATATCCTTCTTCCGCGCCTCTCCGGTTTTCTTTACGAAGCATGACAGGTGACGTCGTATTTCTGCTTCAGGATACGAGAACACCTTCGGGCCCCCCGTCCGGCCCGATTGACTCTGCTGAGGTATGACGACGAGTCCCATCGCCCTTGCTGATAATTCTGCTCACTGGCGGAGCGCTGAAGCTTGGAAGCTGTTTTTAAATTTTGATGCGTTTTTTTTCATTTATTTCTTGATCGCCAGCGCCACTCATAAATTTGTGCTTCGCTTTCGGGCGTGCTTTTCGTCGCGATAGGCACTTTCTTCGCTATCTGATCTCCCAGGCCTTCGGTCTTTTTCCCCCCTCCCGATAACCCTTGCACTGGGAAATCCTGACTCCCCAGACTTCCACCAGCGACGAACGACACTCCCCCGGAGACATCACGGCCCCCCGACTTTGCGGCCCCTTTGCTTTTTTTCTGCGAATTTCACAGTCGGCTCGCTTTTTCCTGGACAGGGGCCGAGACTGATATCAATCCGGAGGAGCTTCTGCCGTTTTCCCCGTCGTCCTCCCTTCCTGATCTCTGCTTGCGGCCCTAATGTCCAATTGAGACTTCCGTGCCCCTATTAGGGTGGCGGATTCCCCTTTATAGTGCTTTAATCCCTACACAGAGTGTACGCTTTTCCATTATGCGGTTTTTTCGGCCGCTACTGTTCGTCGGGTTTGTTGAACGAGGCTTTTCATGTAACCGCTCCACCTTTCCTAGTGCTTCCCTCGATTCGCCCCCCCTGAAGAGGAACAAGTGCCCCCTTCCTTTCGGACAGTTTCTTGGTTTTTTTAGGTCCCTTCCTCGATCCTCCCTCATCGAGTTGGCGAAAGGCGCATATTCCCCCACGGTCTTCATGGTGAAGACCCCCAACCCATAGCCCTTTTACCAAGCTCCCCCTCCAGGTCGCATCACACGAAGACGTGGTCAGCCGGATGACCCCCCTCCCCCTTTTGCCCCCTTCCAAAGGGTACCGCCGCCAACGAAGTGTATTTCAGCCCCCCTTTTTTCCCCATGCTTCCCTCTAGAACAATCCCGTTTTTGTGCCTGTGGGCTTTTCCCTCGTAGAATTTATCCCCTTCCCGTAGGTGATTCCCCTAGCCAGCTACCCTTCCAAGATGCGCAGCTTATTTCCCTTTGGCGCGCCATTACCACCTTTTTACCCCTCCGTTGTTGTTTTTCTCTTTTTTTCCCCTTTTCATAATGTCCTGTAATGGCGAGCCTGCATTTCAATCATTTGCATATTGTCTATCGTAGCTGTCTCTTATCCCTCTCCTCCCAAGATCATTGTATAGGCGACGAGTTTCGGACCCCTCCCCGCTTTTATCGGGATTGTCACGCCTACGCCGTCGCGACTTGACAGTTCCCCCTGCGGTTTCCCCCCCCCCGATTAGGAGTTTCACCTTTTTCTCTGCAAAGGCATGATTCTCTATATTTGGAATAAGGATGATCTTGTTTTTTCTTGATCCCGAAATAATTATTGATTTGCTCCTTTATATTCCCCGCACAGTGCCCTCCGCAGGGAATGAGCGACGGCGAAAAATCTCCGCTCGGGCGTTCCTCACCCCCCTGGCCCACCCCTAATAGCTTGTTCTCGCTGGCTTTTCTTTTGCGCCATCTCTTCCCTTTCCCGGTTTCCTTTTTTTTCCGGAATTGAAAGCTTTTCACGAAGCCCCTCTTCTTCCCTGAACCTATCAGAATCTGAAAGTTGCCATTGGAGGCATCCGTGAAAGGCTTGTTCGGGTAAAAGGGCCTTTCCCCGTTTTTCGCCACCTCCTCCTCCCGCGCCTCTCCATGCGCGCATGAGTCCTCAAGACAGACTTTCTCCCACCTCCTCTTGGGTGAACCGGTTTCGGATCCTAACCGCGTGCCATCCTCGATCCATCCTTGTTTGGCCATTTTTTTTTTCTGCCTGTACGTCTAGGCCTCACCCCTTCTGGACGCAAAGTCGAGGATCATTCTTGAGTTTTCTTTATTCGGATGGTTCTATGGTTCTGTTTGGATTTTACATGCAACCCTTTCGCTTTTGGTTAACCCCTTTTGTCTCTTTTTTTCCGATATTACTCCCTTACTAGAGAAGACACAAACCAAGCCCCCGTCTGACTTTCAGCACAAATTGATGGAGTGGCGCCCCCTCCGATAAATCAGGCCAACTCCTGCACTGCCCTCTTTTGATGGCCCGGTATCCCTTTCGCACAGTCTCAGCTGCCCCGCCGCAGTTTGCCCGCTTCGCAGCTTTGCTGCTTTGTGATGACTTCGTTCCCGCGATACCTCGTCTTACTCTCTTCCCCCTCGAGGTGAACGAACCCTCCCTGGTGTATTATTTTCTTTCCTTTATACTTGCAATACGGTGTCCTGGGTCCAGATAATGATTCTCCACACCGTAGTCTTTAGTTCCAGCACTTCCTCCCCAGCCTCCCAGGTTGGGATGCCCTGAGAAGTAAATTCCCCCCACTTTTTTGGTGATGCAGGTTTCGAAGTTATTCCCGCTACCCCTATCTAGTCTTCCCCCCGGAACAAGTCCCTTTTCTTTTCCTGACCCCAGACGCTCCCCCTCCGGTCTAGTAAAGGGGCCCTTCTGCTGGTTTTAGCCTTTTCGCTGATGGAACTATTTTTTCCCTGATATAGCCCCCCCCCCCCCCCCCCCCCCCCCCCCCCCCCCCCCCCCCCCCACACCACCCCCCCCCCCCCCCCCCTGATCAGTGGATATATTTCCACACCCCACCCCCCCCATTCCCCCCCCCCCCCCCCTACCCCCCTCTTTTTCTTTCTGCAGTCCCACCCCAAGGAACCTTCTCTGTCTTAGAAGCACGTTCCCATGACCTCGCCCTGCTCGCATGCGGATTTTTTTCTGTTAGGCCTTCCCTTTTAGACTTTCCCTCAATAGTCGCGGTCATTTCTTGTCCGTGATTCCGAGAATTCCCTGTCATTTGGTCCCCGAACAGATGAGCTCAGCGAAAAGCCCTTCTCTGGGCCTTCCCTCCCGTCGTTCTCTGAAAAGCGACTTCAAATTTAGTAGCCCCGGTAAAATTTTATCACATTCTGACCAGCGGCGATGTCCCTCCCAGTCGTACATAGGGCCTTACATTAAGTCGAGTTTTCCCTTTCGCTTCCTGATTTCTTTTTGTAGAATCGAAAGCCATTACGCAGGAAGAAGCGGATTTCTCCCTTCCGATCCTGACCGCTAGAGCTCCGAACTCGTGTCGTCGGAGTAGCCCGAGTTTCCCTCCTGCACTCCCAGGCTTACTCCTTTAGAATACCTCTGCACCACCTCTCTTTTCGTCTTTCTGAGCGGGAATGCGCTCCTTAGCATATTAAGAATTGCCGACGGACTTCTGCTTCTTTTTACCCCTCCTCAAGACCTCGCGGTCAGCTTCTTCCACGGAAGTTAGGATATTCTGATCTCGTCGAGGGTCTTTTTACCTTTCTTCACTCTCCGGTTGGAGCTTCCACCCTTTGTCGCCCTCCCAAACCGGAATTTTTGTTTATTTTTTTCATTTTAAAGCTCATGTCTAAGTAGGTGCGGTTTCTAGATCCTCGCAGTCCCCCCCTTTCTTCAGGGCAGGATTTTTTTTCTTTTTCGTGCCCGTCCTTTTCTCTTCAGAACTAAATAGACCAAATTTTTTTTCCCTTTGTCTTCACCAAGCGCAGTGCCTTCCTGAAGCGAAACCCTCCCTCCCCCCGATTCGCTTTCCCTATCTCCCCCCCTTCGGGGTTTTTTCCTTGGAAGATTTGAAATCAACTTTTTGCTTTAAAAAGGCAATGTGGTTTTTTTTCCACTCCACCCCTCGCTACCTAGGGATGTTTCTCTGGAAATTTTTGAGTTACCCCTTCCTCCGTCTGGCCTTGTAATAAACATATAGCAGCCATTCTTGTCTAGGTGAACACAAAAAAACATGTTGTTCCCTGGAAGTGTATTTTCCGAATAGCTCCGCTTCTTCAAACCCGAGTTCCTTTCGTTCTGCGGTCTTTCGCGATTGGCGCTTGGAGAGTAACTGTTTTGACGCTACCCACATTTGTCGGATGGGCTTTCCCCGTGCGAAAAGATCAAATCCACTTGAGTTTTTTTTCCATTTTTAAAAGAAAGATTGTTTCTGCGCCAATTTATCTCTAAGCGACCTACTGACGACAGGAGCTTTACCCCCTTAAAGAAAGTCACCCCTCCGGATGTTTTCCGGTGTCTTCTCCCAAAGTTTTTTCAGTTGTCGACATGAAGGAAATCAAGTCCCTGCTCTTCACTTTTGACATATCCTAACTTCGTGGACCTTCCTTCCCCCCGAGAGTTTCTTCGGTAAATGCGAAATTTTAGTAGTTCCCCGCTGCCGACTTTTCCTTTCTTCGCAGGAGCGCATTCCCCTCTCCCCATGGAGAACCTGAACCCCCTTGCGTGGGGAATTACCAGCTTTTGCCCCCCTTTTTTATGCTCCGCTCCCTGGTATCTGGAAAGCTTCTTTTCCCCCTGGGACATCTCTTTCTTTTCCACTTTCGGCCTTTTTCCTTTTTTCGTCGGGGCGCCATCGTTGCTTACCGGCCCGAAGATTCCATTTTTTAAAACTGATTCAGAAAAGCACCGGATCAACCGCTCGACTTAATTTCTTCCCGAGGTACGATCTGTCCCCCCCTGGTCAATCTCTTTGGGCGCCCCTCCCGCCAACCTTTTCTCGCGACCCAGAACCGTTGACGGTCGCTTTGCCCAAGGAGAACGACTTTTTTTTTTTTTTTGTCTTTTTTTTTTTTTCGTGAGCACATTCCCCAAGCTTTTCTGTTTCACTAATCTTCTTATCGCAAGCTTTTTCCCATGTTTGGCGACTTGGCCCGTTCTTTTTTTTTTTTTTCCGGGGTTAATTCACCTTTCCTCCCCGCGGATTGAGCTCTTACAAGGCGATGGCCGATACGCTCGGCGTATCCGCCCGTCCTCGCTTTTTTGGACCTTGGAGCTCTAAAAGAACGCATCCCCCTTCTTTCTTGTGCGGCCCCCCTCCCCCACCAACAGATACATTTTCAAGTAGATCATGGTTCTCTCCTTCTGTTTCCTTTGCTGACTAGACCTGCTGTTCGTATGTTCGGCTAAGAAGTTCGGGACGGGATCCCCTCCCGATCCCCGACCGACGCCTGAAAGCCCCTCTCTACTGCCTTCACCAACCTTTTGGGTTTTCCCCCTGTCCCTTTTGCGTGCGCTCCCCCCCCGAGCTTTCAAGTCTTCACACGAAGCGCCGCCTTCCTTTCTTCGGCTTATCGAACAGTCCGGGAAACTTATCTTATTCAAGGATCTCGCCGATCCAACTCGGGTCGATCATCCTCTTTATTCTTTTCCCTTCCTGCTTGGTATAGACGACGCAGTTTTCCCCCCCATCCTCCCAATGTCTGAAGGACATGTTTCAACTGGGGCGCTTTCCGCGGAGTTTAGCCCGGTCGCCTCGCGGTGAAGTTTTTCTCTGCGGGTTTCTTTCTCTATGGGAGCCCCTCCTTCCATTTGTTGCTGGAAGCTCGTCTTGAGTGGTGTTCGCCGCCGGTCCCCCTGCTCCTTTTTTCCAGCCCTTCTTTCCCCTTTAGGATGCGGTCGTTCCTCAAAAAGCTTAAACTTGTTTTGTTAAACTTGCCTAAGACCAGAGACTGGAAACCATGCCGCCTCCTCAAGCACCTCGGCCCTCGCGCTTGATTTTTTTTTTGCTTCTTCTCCTGTTCCCCTTTCGGCTGCTTCGGGCCTTTCCGTGGACGATCCTTCTCTCCAAACCCTTGATGGAGATTGCGATGTCAGCGTTAATTACGTCGTACTTTTCCATCCGTTTCTCCTTTCTTTGGCCTTCCTTTTTGTTCAACGGGCGGCGCATTTGCCGCTGAGTTTTTTTGATCTTCCGTTCTAGTGCCTTTCCATCCTTCCAACCCCCTTCACCTGATTCCTCACCTTCAACTTTCAGTCCCCTCTTAACGATATGGCTAGCCTTTGCCTGATGGGCTTGTTTTTTTCGTTTTGGTACAACTTCCCCCTCCTTAAGTTGCATTCCCCTCTTGCGCCAAAGGCGCCCAAGGAAACTGAATCGGCTTTTTTTCTATTCGTTGGGGTCCCGCTGGTGGTGAGGTCTTCTTCCCCTTGGGGTTTTCAGATCGCCTTTGTCGTCTTTCATCCCCCTTTTCCGTATTCCTTGTGGTGGACCGGAAAAACCCCCCCGATAGCCCGCATATGCCGCTCCACCCAAGCACTTTTAAGTATTTCGGGATCTCTAATCAAAACGACGACCCCCCTCCGTTGTTCAAGCGTTGATCTCCAAGCCTCTGGCAGTCACGAACTCAAGTGTATTCAGCCCTTTTCTGTGAGTGCTGGACATCCCCTTAATGCCGTTTTTTCAGGTCTATAACACTCCTAATTTCTTTCGGCGGCCCATCTTTTAAGTTGACTTTTTTTCCCGCTTACACTTTCCCCTCTGAGAAATATGAGCTCCTTATTGAAAAATGCTGGTCCCCCCCATCATTTTCCTACCC
>Ga0179593_1466850_pt1 | contig 12768 bp, 15 predicted proteins | sample CZODoug2_1_08_16_FD_185931 | JGI IMG/M metagenome (GOLD analysis project Ga0179593, IMG submission 185931) | Vadose zone soil fungal communities from Angelo Coast Range Reserve, California, USA - CZODoug2_1_08_16fungal (PacBio error correction) | ecosystem: Environmental > Terrestrial > Soil >... | reverse complement strand
CCTTCCAGCCCCCTTTCTCTTCTCTTTCTTTCATTCCGCAGGCTTCGCCGTAGGCGATTCCGCTCCACATTACCAACGGTGTTTCTTTTTGTTCTACTGCCCCCTCCCACTGTCCACAGGGCCGTCCGGTTAGCGGGCCGATTCCATCTGTGTTTAGAATAGTTCCCTTTTCTCCCTTTTCCGATTTAATTTGCTGGATTTGTCCTTCTTCCCAGCGACACGGCCCCCCCCATTTGATCGGCAGTTTGATCGACCCTTTTCCTTTGATCTGCGTTGTCTTGATGTCATTCCCCTCGTCTGATCCACCTGAACCTACGCGTACCTTCTTTTTCCGTCTTGCGCCCTGATGCCCAGATCGAACGCCTTTTCTTCCGTTTTGGTACGTTTCCACCTGGCCTCCTTTTCCACATTTGCCTTTTCCTCTCCGACTCCATTTTTTCCTTCTCGTTCCGCGGACCTTCTGTGAAGATGAGGTTTCGCTACCTTTATTTCACGGTCGTGCCGACATCTTTATGGCTTTTTTTTTGACCCGACGGTTGTAGATGCCTGGCCGAATCGGGCTTCCACTTCTTGCCTGTCGAGACCCCGATCCGTCTTTTCCGTCTAACGGCAGCTCTCGACAACTCGGTTTTTACTTTTCTTTTGTCAGAGTATCCTTTGCCTTTTAATTAAGGGAACAGCTTCTGTTCTTCCCTCCGGTTTCTTTTTTCTCTCCTCCATCGCCTGGTCTCGCCTTTCCTGACTTAGGAGCCACCCCGGCGCAGTCTGTTTTCCTCCCTTAGGGTTTCTGGTTGGTCATCGCTATAATCCTCCCCAGTCCCTACCATGCCCTTCTGACCCCCCCGCGTCCTGGTCATCATGCAGTTATTACTTCTCTTCAATTGCGCGTTGTTTCCCTCCTTTTTCTTAGGGGCCTGCGAGGTAAGAAGGAATATCTTTTGAACTTCTAAGTCCATTGCTCGACATTCTTTCTTCCCCTTCGGCCCTCTCCAATGAGACCCGACCGACTTCTTTTGCTTCCCCATTTGGCTTTCCCCCTCATCGTTAAGTTCGCCACATCTAATGTTCCTATCACAGCTCGCGTTGTGGATTTTCTTCTCTCCCCTTCCCTGGTTGGGACGAGCTGTCCCTCAACTTTCGTGCTGTTCTCATTCCCGTGATTCCCTTTTTTCCCCCCCCCGCTCCTTTTCTGGTACCACCAAATGTTTATGCTTCCTTCGCCGCTGGGTTTTTTTTCATTGCACCCCAAAAAGCCCTCCTTCCCGTCGGCCGCTCCCCCGCAGTCACGCTCATGCACCCTTGCGCGCTCCGCTCCTACTCTTTTCCCTTTTATCTTCGTTTTTGTTGTAGTTTCCGGCCAGACCGCCCTTTCCTCCTCCTCTACCATCATCAGATGCTCGAATACTGATTTCTCTTTTAATCCCGGTCGGTACTGGGTGTAACCTCGTCTGATTGCTGTATACATCACGCCTGGGCCCCCCCTCACCGTTTTTCGTTTGCTCTGTTTGTTACGTGTTGCTCCTTCCTTCGGCCTTGGCTTGTAGAAGCTTTTTTCCCCCTTTTGATTTCCTCCCCTTCAGCATACGCCGTGCGCCCTCGCAGCCCGACTCGTACTCCTGGCGTGGACATTGGTTTTGCCCTACTTTTCACAAAGCTCGCAATCCCTTCTTTTCTCCTCCTACATCCGTGCCTCTCCACGTTTCCAACCGCTTTCAATCTCCGTCTTCCTCGTTTTCCTTTTATTTTGACCCTACAAGTACGTTTTGCAGCGTTATGTTCACTTGCATTCGTTCGACTTTACGACAACTTCCATTTTATTTTTAATTGCCCCCCTGCCCCCCACGCGTACAGGCTTTTATTTCGTTCTCCTTTCGGGCTGGCTTTTTTCCCACCTTCCGTCCCACCGCCCAGTTTTCCCTTTCCTGTTGCTTGACTTCTTCCTCTTCCATGTTACTTCTGATGTCCGAAGCAAGGTACTGCGCCTCGCCCCCTCCACCCTGCCTTTGTTGCCGCCCAGTCCTTTTCGTTTTTTAGTCCCTGGGCAGAAGATGTTTTGTCGTCGCTCAGGACTCCGATACTTTTTTCCTGCTAGTTATCCCACAGTATCACCTGACTATGAGACTCCTTCACCCCCCTGTTTCCTCCCCTTGATCGTCTCTTTCCTTACCTCCCCGCGCAGCCGTGCCTCTCTATGCTACCTGGACCTACTACACTGCAGTGTCGGCCCAGCAGCGTTTTTTTCGAGAGCTGTTTTACCTGCGTGTGTTGATTGATTTCACCCGCACAGCGGAGTTGCCGCCGCTTGATCCCCCGAGATGGGCTTCGCCTCCCTTCTCTGTTATTAGTCCGAGTGGGCATTTCTCGCCGACGCCTGGATTTCCGCCCTATTTCTGCGCCCGGCTGCTAGTATCGCGTAGAGGCCCTGGTTCTTAACTGTTCCCCCATTTCCATAAGTTAACCGACCTGTATTAAGTGGCAATGTCCTCCCGTTTTTTCCCCTTTACGGCGGGCCACACCAGCCCGCCCCTTTGTCTTTTTTGTCGTATTCTCGATGATACAGCGGGTCGAACCTGTAATGTCTGGCATATCACTCATTATGTGATAAAAGGTACGGCTTGTCACTTTACGTGTCCGCGGGTTTCATTCCCTCTGCTTCCTTCTTTAGTCCAAAACGGCTTGTCGTTTACCCCCCCAACCCCGCATTTCATCGCTCATGGTCTTCACCTTCCTTTCCTTTTGTTATTTGCGATGCTGCTTGTGCTCTTCCATCTCTCTCCCCAGATTTTCTGCTTCGCATTCCCGGTATTCTGTGCGCGGCACGTCTCCGTTAGCTTCCCGTATGAATGTCCTCCTGACTCCTCTTCTTCCCCCTTCTTTTTTTGAGACCGATTTTCATTCACCAAGTGACGGCTCACTTTTTCCGGAGTAACCCCCCTTCGTCCCTTCCCCGCTGTTCCTTGTGAGTGCTGTCTTTTTTTAGGTCCATCCTTTTTCCCTTGCTCTCCCAAGACCTTTTTTTTCCTGACCAGGAGCGATGCGGCGGGTGTTTTTTTTCACCCGTTTTTACCGCTTTTTTTCTCAGGCCTATTGTCATCTCTCGTATGATCACCATTGACACTACCTCAGCCGGGCTCCTTGTGTCCATTGATTCGTTTGTCTTGACCGCTTGTGCTATCTCTCCTCCCCACAGGACCAAATGGGTTCTTTGCCTAGTCCTTTTACCTTTGCTTCAATTTTTCCCTGGTCTCCTTCTTCGAAGTTTTGATCTCCCGGGATCCTCTCCCTCAGGGCCTAAGTTTCTGTCTCCTTGATCAGAGCCTTTTTTCTCCTTTCCTTAATCCAGCTCCGCGAGCGGCTTCTGAAGGACTCTTCATTCTCCTGTCCCCCACGCGTATGGGGCGCTTTTTTTTGCTCCGTCGTCTCGGGTCATCTTTATCTTGCCTTTCGATATTCACGCTCTCGAGGCGACACTAGCCAGATGTGATGTTTCCTCCTCCCTTTTCCTCTCAGCATGAAATGTTCTTGTCTGTCTTCCTGAATTTTATTTATGTCGCCCCTACACTGTTTTTTTTTTTTTTAACTATCGCGCAACCATTTTTTCCGGCTGGCGGACTCGTGTTCACGGATGCTTCTCTCCTTTTTGATCTGCCGCTCTTCTTTTCAGCTCTTTTTGTTATCGGTTTTTATACTGATTCAGGCTCTTCTCCCCCTCTTGCAAACCCAATCTCCGTCGTGTCCCCCCCTTGAAATACCCTGATTCTCCAGAATCGTGATACTCCCCTTTCTCGGTCCCCAACGTCTTTCCTCTTTCTATTGAGGTTGTTTTTTCCCCGCGGCTTCGGTGCTCTTTCTACCTCCTGAGCATGCTTGCTCTTCTTTTTGCGTCCTGTATGTGCTCATATTCATTGCCTCTTCCTGTCGTGGGCGAGGGCTTCATCTGATCTTGTCCTGTACCGCCCTTCTTGACCCCCAGCGACGCTACTGGTTCTTCCCTCTTCCCCTTTTTTTTTTTGCTTTGTGTTTAGTATTCCTTCCGGCCGTGTTTCGTCCCCCCATTTTACTCTTCGTGAGCCCAGCCACAGGCTCATCTGATTACCGCCCGTTTATGAATTAAATGCCTCCTATTATTCTTTTTCTTATAGTCTGTCCCTTTGTGGTGCTGGGCGTTTGGTCTGCCGAATTGTACGGCGGTTCTTTTTTTTTGTCATTCTCGACGGAAGTCAATGCGGACCCTGGTGGGCCCTTCTTTTTTTGTGTTTCCTTTATAGGAAAACGGAAATGAGCTGCGTTTTTGAAGTAGACGTACCCTCCTGAGTTCGATCAAACACTCCGTTAGTCTGTCGTTTCCCCTATCTTTCCCGCTTTTTTTTTTTTTATTTGCAAATTCCTCTCATCAGCCACTCAGGGTCTTTGATGGTAGCCCGTTCTGCCCGTGTATCATGCCTCTGTTTTATCCCACCCCAATCGGCTTGAGACACCGACAAGGTCATGACCCCCTTTTTGACCCGTCTCTTGGATTAGTTTCATTTTTTTTTGGTTCATGTGGGGCCTGGTTCTTTGTCTCGCTTTTCTTTCACCTGTCCTCTCCTTCGCTTCGACGGTTCTCCTTCGGACCCGCTGTGCTCCTCTTCTCCCTTTCGAGCTCCGACTGTTTTTTTTTTCCTCTTTTCTGACAGGATCCCTTTCCCACTAACCCCCATCCTCTGACGAAGACTCCCTTGCGGTTTAAGACTACTTTGTCCCCCCTTCCCCTTCGACAGAGGCCGCAGACTTTTGCCTCTTATTCATGTCTCCCCGCTCCCCACTCCTACTGATTTTCGTCCCCTACCCCCTTATCTCCCACGGGGCCCCTGCGCGTCGGACACCGTTTTTTTTCGCTCCCTTCTCTCCCCTTTTTCTTTGTTACCCCCCCGGGTCCGTACTTCGGCCTTTTTCGCCAAAGATCTTCGGGATTGACCCATCAGTTTGTGATTCGACTTTTCGCTTGCCCTTCCCCCCTTATGCTTCGTCCATCCGATCAGTCCTCACTGTTTTTCCTGTTTGTTCTCCCTTTTCCACATCCCCCCCTTGCCTTAGCTATTTTTCTTCTCTCGCGGCGATGTGGTCTTCCTCCCTCGGTGAATCTCTGGCCGCTTTTCTTCCCCTTCCTGATTTCATGCGCGGTTTGACGGCCCGTCCTTTTTTTCCTGTTATTCTCATACCCAACCGACATTTAATCTGACATTGGCTGCATCACCTTCCCATTTCTCTTCACGATTTCTTGTAGTCCTGCCTGTTGGGTAACAGGATTCTTATTGTTTCTATTTGACCCATTGCTTGATTTCGCTCTTCCTGCGAGTTCCCCTTCGTTTCAGTCTATGAATTTGTTTCCGCTTTTGGGTCCCAGGCCTCTTGTCTCTCTTTCTCCGTGTCGTGTTTGTAGCCTCCCCCCCTTCGTTCACGGGCCGACATCCTTTTCTGTCCGTACCCGCTTTTGTTTCTTTTTTTTTTATTTCTGAGCCGCGTCCAGAACAGTCGCCGATCCTCACTGCCGGTTTTTCTTTACACGTTTTCTAGTATCTTCCCGTGTTCCGGTACGGTTCCTTTGTATCCCAATTCTCCTCCCTTGCGTGGTGCCCACTTTAGCTTGTACAATACTTTTTTTTTAGCCGATGGTATACATCCCTCTTACGCCATGATCGCATCGTCTCTCTTGGCGTCCGTTTTCCTTTCACCGTGGCCGCCGTTTACTGCCCGTTCTCTTCCTCGGGGCTTCCCCCCTTTTTTACGTTGTCCCCGTTTCTTTCCGGTTTCTTGGTTGCGGCTGGTGCCTCACTCCCGTTTTAAGAGACGATTGTGTGTTACGGTAAAACCTGTTGTCGTGCCTCGGCGGCGTCGTGAGCGCTTCATTATTACTTATGCCCGCGCGTTTTGTTCCCCCTCCCCGTTCTTTTTCCCGCTACCCTCCCTGTCGATCTTACCCTTGGGCGTTCTTTGCCTTTTTTTGCCTCCTGTTCCCTTTGCCCGCCTGCCCCCCAGGGTTTTACTATCCAAATTTTCTACGTTTCTCGCCGCCGCCGTATCTTTTTCCCCTTGCGACTTTGCGGTTCTTTTCGGTGTTGTTGTTGCTTCTCCCGTTTCCCCCTGGACCACACTCAGCCTTGCGCCGACCCACGGATTTCTCCCTTAACGATTAGCCATGCGAGGTTCCTCCCTTTCGGTGTTCTTCCAAGCGCTTCGTGGCAGGACTCCTGCATGCTACACGTTGCGCCTTCGCTTGTTCTTACCCTTCGACTCCCGGTTTCCTTTTCTTTTTTTCTATTGCGCTTGCATTTGCTTCATCGTTCCTTTAAACGCTCTTCTTTCGTTTCTTCTGGTGTTCTTTGGTTCTTCCCTTTTTTCAGCTTCCCACTAATTCCCCTTGTGATACGTTGGTCTACGAGTAATTCGCCCCTCCCCTGCTTTTTCAACCCATTTTTTTCCTGCGATTTATAGACCCCCCCAACACCAGCATAGTTTCCGCCCTTTGAGTCTCCCTCCACGCACGCACCAGCACTTTTCTCATTTGGGAGGATGGACCGTGTGTTTTATCTGCATGGGTCCCTTCCCCCTCCTTTTTTAAAAGACTGCCGAAGCATTTTCCTCCCTCCTTTCTCTGATCCCGATGGCGGCCTGAATCGTTCGCTTCCTCCTGCAGGACGTCCCATTCTTTTTTTTCGTGTGAAACCGCCACATTTTTTTGCGCTTTGAATGCCGCAGCCTTCGGTGAGATTTGGACCTGTGATAATCGCTCCTTTCTTACCCGGCAGCAGATTTTCGTTTGGCGCCCCTCGTCCCTTCTTTCCTGCCTTTCTTGCACTCTGTATGGCACCGAAAACACCGTTTTGCCACTCGTCCCGTTTCGTCTTAGTACTCTCTCCCTGACCGCGCAGTTGTCCACCCCCCCCTTAATCACCCCGTTTATTAGCGCTTTGCTTCCGTCATTCTACGGATCGAGAATCCTGGGCGTTTTTTTTCCCCTAGCAGACCTTCTTTCTTGTGGATAAGCGGGTGATTTCGTCTCGCGTGACAATTGCCTTCCCCCTGCAACGTCTACCCTATTTTATGAACTGTTTGGCAGTATGTCTCTTTCTCTTTCGTGCTCCGAGGAATTCCGTTCTTCCCCTTTTTTTTTTACTTTAAGTTATGATTCCCTGTGGCGGTCCGACTTGATCCTTTTTAGTCTTGATAAACCTATTTTAGTTTCGATCCTTTTTTTTGGCTGTAGAAACCTTCCTTTCTTTGTCGCGGATTCAGCTGCTTTCCTATCATAGGACGTCTACTACGATTTTTGTCAACTCTGCCCTTCCCCCGGCGCTGCCCTTTTTCGCGTCTACGGTGCCTCGTCTTTTTGTCTACTGCCGCGCTCGTCCTTTTTTCTTTTTCCCGACGACCTCCGCGCTCCATTTCCTGCCTCCATGCGTCCTGCAGGGAAGTTCAGATACCACCGGGTATCCCAATTCCCTGTCATTCATTCTATACCCACACCCGGCCCACGTCTTTCAAGAATGTTAGACTTCGGTCGCAACACAGTCCCCTCGTCCTTTTTTTGAAATTCTCGAATCCAAGCATCTCACCTCCTTTCCTTCTCAATTTTCGTCCTTGGAAATCGCCTGTTGACCTTTTTCGACTGTCGTGTCTGGTCAATTATTTTCCCCCTTTCAACAACGGCGGTCGGTCCCGCACCTGTTCTCGCTCAGTTGATCACTGGACTTCTCTTTCCCCCAATGGTGTGATTGCTATGCAAGACTTGTATGATTGTATTGTGGAGTCGTCTGCGCCTTGCCTTGCCGTCCCTCTTCCTTTTTTTGCCGTGGTGCTGCTCACCCTTCCTTTGTGTCTCTGCCTCCTACTTTTTCCTGTGTTCTGCCTCCTCCTTTTTGTTTCTTTTCGACCCTTTCGTTTATCACCAGTCCTTCCTCGGCACCCTGAGTGGTGTGCTTTTGGAGATCACCTTCCAGGTCTTTTTAGTGGGAGCTTGCTGTGCCTCGTTACCCTGCCCCTTCGTCATCTCCCTCCCCCCTTGGCGCTCCTCTCTCCGTGTCTGAGTCGGGTTTGGTTTTGTTCCCTTCCCCTCCCCCTTGAGTGGCTGCAGCTGCAGTTGGACCTCCAATTTATTTCCTAGACCTGACGACGTCCAGTGACCTTGGTCCCCCGTTCGCGCCCACTTCTCCCCCGATTGCTTTAAGTTCAGTCAATGGCTTGTTTTATTTGCGACCAGCCAAACCCCCTCTCCATTTTTTTTTTTGACCGTCTAGCATCGAGCTACCTGTTCTTTATTCTCTTTTTCAATTTTTCCGGTATCGTCTTTTGCTTTCCTTATTTTTTGACTTCATGTCAGTCCTAGTCGTCAGGCGGAGCCCTTAGGTCGTCATCTTTCTCTAGAGCGAAAAGCAACACCCGCGTGAGCGAGTATTCCCTTTCTTCTGAGACGGTCCGACGCTGTTATCTCCCTTTGCTCCCCCCTTGTTCCTCTGGGGCACACATATTCCCCCTTCGTTTTTTCTCTTCTGGCTTTCATCGGTGTATTCAGGGGCGGCTGCAAGCTTTGCTGTATTAATTGTTTCTTTCTCGCGAATACGTGATCTCTTATCGCATTTTCTTCGCTCCTGTAAGCTTTCTTTCCCTTCTTTACGTGCAAGCATCACCTTACTTCCCCCTTCAGGCCCCCCATGAGGTCTAAGCTGGCTTCTGGCGTAGTTTTTTCTTTAGTGCAGATTGTTCGAGTTTTTCCTCTTCCTTCGTCTGTCCGCCTCTTTTTTTCTTTTTTTTTTGAGTGTCCCAACGAAGCCTCCCCCTCCCCCCCCCCTTCTACACATCCTTCATTCCTTCTTTGTTTTACCCGCCATGACAACGGCCCCTTTTTAATTTTTTCCCCTTGCCATAGTGCCTTCTACCCCCGTTCATTGGTCCTGGCCGTCCTGGATCGTCTGTTTTATTCCATATCATGCTTCGGTTCTCTTTCCCCCCTCCCCTTTTGAATGGAGTTTTGTTCTCCTTTCTCCTATGTGTCTCGCCAAATTTCAGTCGACTTTTTTCTCGGTGGCACCTTTCTCTTGGCTGCCCTGTACAGCCTCGTCCGAAGAGACTTCACCTCTCCCCTCTAAGGGAGACTCGCACGTCTTTCCCCGTGCGCGTTTTGGTTTTTTCCCCTCCCCTTCCGGCTTTTCGTCCGGGTTGACAAGTCACCTGGCTTTTCCTCCGTCCTGGATTGGACTTTCTTTTTCGCCCGGCGTTGCTTCACGCGTACCCCTGTTAACGCATTACTTTTATTTCTTCCCCCTTGCGGTGCCTGTGCCGTTTTTGGGTCTTGGGTGTTGCCTTCAAATTTTTTCGTCTTGTTCTTTGTGCTTCTCTAGATCTGACTCCTACTTTGTTTTCCCCCCCCCTATCGGGCTTTTTCTCCCCGTCGACTCTTCTTCCCCCCTTTAACTCTAGTGCTTGGACTATCTTCTTCCTCGACGCAAGTTTCTCGCTGTTCCCCCCCACCCTTTTCTGAGCCCCTTTTCCCCTCTTCTTCTTTTGGCCTGCCCGAACTTTTCTGATTCTCCCCCGTTCAGTAATTGCCAACACCGTCAGTCACTCCCAACGAAACCTATTCGCTTTCCGTTCGCCCGTCTATCCTTCTCCTTCTTCAATTTCTCCCAGGCAGTTCCGTCCGAGCCCCCATTCTAAATCCTTTATTTGTCACACGCGCACCTTGGATTCTCCCTCCTTCTTAAGCGTCTTGGCTACTTCGCCTGCTTCCGGTTTCATGTGTTTTCCTTTTGTACTTTAGATCGTCGCTTTCTCTCAGAGCCCGACCCGTCCTCCTTTTCCGCGTCAGTCCTTGGCTCCTTTTTTCTCCGCCGGTTCCCTCTTGATTTCCTCCTTTATGAGTCACACCTAGTGACTCATGCAGTATGCAGTTTTCCTTCTTCCCTTTTATGGGCTACTAAACTCCCTCACTCAGGTGTAGAAACGCAGCGCCATGAGGTTTTTCCGACTGGTGATCTTGTCCTCGCCCGCCTGATCCTCAGCCTTGCGCCGTCTTTTTTGTTGTCTTATTCACGCGTACCAGTAAACACTTGAGTTCCGAAGCCCGCCTTTCCCACCCCATCCCCTAATTGTCGCTACCAGGGTGATTTATCCCAACCCCCCGCGGTGACCCGTGTTTTTTCGCCGACAGTCCTTTATGTGACGTTTCCTTTGAACCGTTTGGTTCCCGGTTATACCCCAAGATAACTAGCTGACCAAGCGACTTGATGATCCCAAGGGCTTGCGTGATTCCCTGTAAGGGCGGCGTCACACTCTTCCGTTCTTAGTACTGACATCGCGAGTTCCGTGCTTCGTCCTGTTGTCGATCAACCACCTTGTTAACTTCTTTCCCGATCTCTACTCGTTGGGAGCCCTTGCCTCGTCTTTTCCATTATAGGCCCTTTTCCTCCCGCTGGCTCTCCCTTACCGGATTGGAATTGCTCGTCCTCTTGTCGGACGTGGACCAGTTGCACTGTTTTTTTTCCCGACCCGATCCGTGTATTCATGGTTTTGATGAGGCATCATACCCACCTACCCCATCGACTGGACTCCTTTCTTTCCCTTCCTTGATTGACATCTTTTCTTTCCTCACTCCGTTTTTTGCTTTATCACAGTCTTTTTTCTTTTTGCTCGGATTTCCAGCCTCTTTCCTGCCGCCGCTTTCTAGGCAGCCGTCCTTAATACATGTGTGGGCTCTTGCGCCGTCCCCCTTTCATCCCCCCGGGGACCCCTCGTTCATTCCGCGCGCTTCCCTCGGCCACCTGCGGTTTATGAGTCTAGCGAAGCGGTGCTGTCTGCCCTTTTTTCTTCACGTCCGCGCTTTTTTTCTCCCCCAACGCCAGCGTTATCTATCTGGCCCTAGCGTTAGTGCCATTGTATCGACCCCCTTTTCCCCGCCTTTCTCCCTGGTTGATGTGCTGCCACTTTTATTTTTTCCCGGAGGACCCCTTCCATCTGTCCTTCACTCCATCCCTTATGCCCTCCGTGTGTTTATTCCCCTTTTTACGGTCCAGCCTATTTTTTTTTTGACTCTGCCTCTCGAATGTATGCCCTTTTTTTCAGTGTGCCTTTCTCCCATTTTGTCCGTTGTTCGCTCAGGTCATTCGTCGTTCCTCCCGTTGCTTTTTTTGTGTGGCCGCCGAATTTTTTTTTCCTACTCCGATAGAGAGCCCCTCGTTTAGCGTCTTCTCTGCCAGTTTTGGCGGCTCGGCCGTTTGTAGCTGTTCTATACCCCCCGCTCCTTCGCCCGCCGGCGCTTCCCTAGTTGCCTTATGGTGCTTTTTTGATTTTTTCGTTTCTTTCGCTTCCCTTCGGATCCCAACCTGCCCAAGTTCTTACTTTCGCTGTGTTTCCCGCAATTTCTCCTCCCCGCCAGAGCTGCTCTCCGGAGTTCGGCCCCCCGGCGCTTTTCCGGCGTTCCCGGGCTTTTTGTGCCCATGCCACGGCATCTCGATCAAGTCCACCCTGCCCCCCATTAAAATGCGGCTCACTTTTATTAACGAGCATGTCCCCTTGCGCTGTATGTTCTTCCTCTTGTCCTTTTTTGTCGTTCATTTTGGCTTTAGATAGCCAAGTGCTTTTTTGGTTCTCCCCAATTTTTTCCTAACTAGGTTAACACTCAGCCGTCCCCTTTGTGTATATTTCGCTTGGCTTTTTTTTCCCCCACCGCACTCCTCCCGGTCTTGCCAAAATCGGCTTTGTCGAAACGACGTAACTGTACTCCGCTTGGTGCTTTTTTTCCGATACCATTCTTTTGCCGTTCTTGTCCCTCTTGCATTGTCCGTTTATGTATCGTAGTGTCCCGCCTGACTTTTTTCCGCCCGTCCCTCTTGTGTCCCCAACCCCTGTCTTTCGGCGCGTCCAGAGCACCCCCCCCCCTCCTGTATTTTCCGTCCGAGTCTCGACCGGACCCATACCGAACGCCGCTTGCCGCCCCCAGCTCGCTCTTCCTTTTGCTGTCCATTGCTCCTGCTCCGGTCGGTTGTTTTCGGCAGTGTGCCTTCTATTGACTAATACCTTTTGCATTCATTCTCCGCTATTCCCCCTCCCCGTTTTGAGGGTATGCCCTCTTCCGGTCGACCTCCCGTACCTGGTCAAAACAGTGCCGCGTCCTTCCCTCTCGCTTGCGTAAACCCCCCCCTCAAGATCTTGCGTCGTTTTCTTTTTCATCGTAGCAAGTGGATCTTTGACGTGCCTTGTCCTTTCCGCCGATTCTGAGCGCGTGTAGAGTCCCTTGCCCATTCGCCTGACCTGAGCGTTTGCCCCCTCCGACCTTTCTTTTATCGAATTTTCTCGGAGGCCACGTTAGCCTTTTCCCACAGTCTGACACACAACTTAGCCTAGAGTTGATTCGGAAACTTTCCCCTTCCTCTTTTTGATGCTTTATAAACTCCCCCCCCTCCTCGCGTTAGTTTACCCCCCCCCTCAGGCCTCCGTCGGCAATTTCCTTTATGTAGCTTTGACCGCCTCGCCGGTATGAACCGTCTTTCATCTTTCCAGGGGTTGCTTTAACCTTCACATGATGCACTTTTTGCCCATCACTGAGTCCCTGTTTGTGTGATACGTGGTCGGGGCTTTTCTCTGCGGAGGTACCCTGTGAGCCCTCCTAACATCCCCCCCCTAGCCCAGCATGGAACCCCAGAGTCTTCTGCATTGAGCGACTAGCGCTACTTTAGTTCCCCTCGCAGCGGCCCGTGCTTATTTTTGATCCCTACCCTCCACTGAGCCAATTTT
>Ga0179593_1435161_pt1 | contig 12768 bp, 19 predicted proteins | sample CZODoug2_1_08_16_FD_185931 | JGI IMG/M metagenome (GOLD analysis project Ga0179593, IMG submission 185931) | Vadose zone soil fungal communities from Angelo Coast Range Reserve, California, USA - CZODoug2_1_08_16fungal (PacBio error correction) | ecosystem: Environmental > Terrestrial > Soil >... | reverse complement strand
CCTCTTGATTTGGCCCTCGCTTGATTCCCTGTTCTGGTTCATATTATTCCGATGCTTTGCGGTTTCTTATGTCTGCCTCTTGAACACGGGAGTTCCTGACCTGTGTCTCAGTGTGCGTCTCTCTCCAATGAAGCCTTCTTCATGTGCTTACCCTTTTCTATTTTTTGACGGCAATCTCGTTGCGAAACGCTGATGCACCCTTAGTTGGAGACTTTCCGCCCATTCATCTTTCTGCAAGGATGATTGCCGTATTCACCGGATTTTTCTGAAAGGAAGTTTCCCTTTTTCTGGTCTGTCCAGTTCGAAGATGTTTCCCACTTTCGAGTCCAAGTCAGAGTTTTTTCACGTAGTCTTTTCACAGCCGTTTGTTCATGCCTGGAACGGATTCTTCTACGTTCACCATTTACTTTTCGTTGGGCAGACCGTGAAGAATCTTCTTTTGCCCTTCTTATCGAACCAGCTCCTGAGTGTGTGGGGATTTTATACCAGTCACTGGTTTAATCCCGATCACAACTTTTCCTCCTCTCTGGATGGGAGAAGATTTCCCTTCCCTCTTACTTTCCCTTTTTTAATTGGCCCCTAGGTCTCCTTCCTAGTACCCCCCCGATTTTCATCCACAAAGTTTTCGAAAGATGCACATTCTTCGGCTGCTTTTTGCGAGGTCTTGACCTGGAGAAGTTATGGTCACTTTGGTGTGTTTTCCCGCACGAGGCTACCCGGGTCCTCTCACACGCTTTTCGATGAGCCCAGCGATACTGGAAAAAATTTTTATGGTTGCATTGGTTAGTTTTTTTTTTTCGAGAATCGTTACTTTTCCATTTCGGGACCCGCATCCCTTCTCTCTTTTCGCCGCGCCTTATTCTGGTTTCGATTAGGCACCCCCCCAGTGCGACTCGTCCCCAGTAACCACCGCCCTTTGGTTTTTTGCTCCAATTCCGTTGTCTCTATTTTTTGCACACAGATAACTTTTCCCGTCACGGCCCTCCCCCTCGTCAAAATAGCCATTGAACTCCCCCCATGGAAATTGCTCAATTCTCCCGAACGTGTCTGCATGCTGACTCCCCATCTTTTTTTTTTGACATTTGTGACGCTTTTTTTTTTATTTTTTTCTACTTCGCGGCGCCACGTCCATCAAGCCCTTTTGTCTTTTGTTTTTTCCTCCTTTGGAAAGAAGCGTCTTTGCCCTGTGCTTTGCTTCTCTTAATTCTGATTACCTCTGTTATTTATGTAAAACAGCACTTCCTTCACGATTACCTGCTTCCTCCTTCTTTTCTTTTTTTTAGAGAGATCATTTCAATCGTCTTTCCCTTTGGTGTTCGGCCACCTCCTTATCCTCAAACTCGATCAAAATTCTTGGCTTTTGCGCTCCCTGGTCGCGTTCCCCCCATAGTTTGATGGTCTTTTGGCGCGCCGTCGCCCCCCCACCCCGAACCCCAACTTTCCACCTCCACTTTTTTTACTTTCGTGTCTTTCTTTGCAATTGCTTAAAACCTTGCTTTACTGCTTGGAGAGTTTTCAATTCCCCTTCTGTTGCCCTTTCATGGTTTTTTCGACGTTTTCTTTTTTTTTCCCCTTCCCCCCATATACCCCCCAAAAAGAGAAAGGGCGCTGCCTCGCGCCTTACTAAGTCGTAAGCCCCGCCCTGTTCCTATATTCCCCCCCTTCTTCCCCCAGACCGCCGGTGCCCTTCTCCTCTGATTTGCCTTCAGGTTTCTTTCCCTCCATGGTCAACCCTTTTCGTTTTCTTTTCGTTTACACCTCACACGTTTTAACAATTTTTCCTTCCCAGTATCTTTATGGTCCGCCTTTCTTGTGTATTTCGACGGTTCCCGGTTTCGTCAGTTTTTCTTTGAACACCGGTGCCCAGCTTCCCCTCCGCCGGTACACTTAGGCCGAGACATTTATATTCCAAGTGTGTCTTTCTTTCCGCTAGAGTGATTTTTTTGAAAACCGTGACCGACCCTCTCACCAATTATTCCTTCCCCCCACTTCCCCGTTCCATCACCTCAGGTTTCCAATTGCCCCCATGTTTTCTGTTAATATTCCCACGTTCTCAACCTCCCAACTCGACGCGGCACTGGCCAATTTTCTTATAGGGGAACTCCCCCCCGCTGACCGCACCGAATAATTGTTAATTTCGCACCAATCTCCCTGCGATTTGCAGCCCGCTTGTCCGGTATAAAATCTGTTACACTTCGTAGTCGTCCCTAATGGATTCCTTGCGCGCTGAGTTAAAACTTGCCCGATAAGGCGCCAGTCCCCCCTCCCTGTGGTTATTCATCCGACCTCTTCGTTCCCTAGCGCTTTTCCAATTCTCTACGGGTGTCATCAGACGTTTTCTCCGCTAATTGTACCTAACAGATTCCTAACCGTCCCCAGGTCCCGTTCCCATCGCTCGGAACCGGCCTTCCCCCTTGTTTCTTTCATCGCACTCTCCTGCAATCATCTTTGCCGCATCTTACTCTCCAATTACCTTTTTTTTGGTTTTCCAATCATTCCCCTTTCTCGAGCGCACTTCAGAAGAAACCGCTTTTAGCATTCACCTTTCCTCCCCCTGTTTTTTTTTTCCCCCCTGTTGGAGTTTTTGCATTCCGCATACATCCCCTGCTATACCCAAATTCGCTTAAGCGACATCGTAACTTTCGTTTCCCCTGCCCCCGTCAGCCCTGGCTATCTGCGTTGCTACCACCCATTCCCCACCCCCTTCTCTCCCACAATACCATGGAAAACCTTGAGGCCAATTCTCAGCTTAATGGAAAGTCCATTCCTTTTCTCTAAACCAAACATCCGCTTCGACTTAACCCTCCCTCAATTGGGACGTTGACCATTCCCTGTCCTCAATTATGGTGTTTCCCACAACTCCCGTCCCCCCCACCTGAGATACATGACGACTCCATTCATACGCTGCCCCTTGAGGCCCAACCCCTAAGGCCTCAAAAGAAGTTTTAAAGTCGTGGTCTAGGCCCCACGCCGCGGTGGTGGTTCCTGGGTGGCCCTTTTGCAACGCCAAGCAACGAACCCTCCCACTTCCCCCCGTTTCCGAACTGCTACCTTCTCGTTTTTCTGGCCTGAGCTGTCCAGCCACCTCCCACTCCCAAATTTAACTTCAGGGTTCTTTGTGAAACCCCTAGGTATAGTTTTTCTTCTGCAGCGGCTACGCCAGGTTTTTTGGCGGGTACTCTTTAATTTCTTTATTCTATTTCTTCCTCCATCATCTTTAATTCCTTTGTTTACGTATTAACGAGCTCCTTCCTTTTGCGTAAGATATTTTCAAGTTTCGGTTTCCCGAGAGAATCTCCTTGCGACCAGACTGTTTAACACTCTTTAGTAGATCCCTCTGGGAATCAGTTCGACTTCCCATCTCGTTCCTTCCTTTCTCTTGTCCTCCCATCAGTTGTGTTGGTTTGTAGTTCCTGATTCCCTACTCTGTCTGGAAACTGGAGAATCTCTTTTCTCTTTTCTCCTGACGATGTGAAACCCCTTTGCTTCCTGTGAGTAGATTCCGAAACGCTGAAACTGAATGCACAACCCTTTTTGCCCTTGATTTAGTTTTTTTTTTTTTGGACTAGCGGAGTCATCCAACTTAGTATGGATCCCCGAGTGATTTTGAGGAGCCCCCTTTGTTTCCCCCCCTCAGCTACCTGCACCATTTCCAATTGCTATACTCCCTCCTGCCTAGTCTCAATGATGACTCTGCCTGATTGTTTTTGCCAATTACCTGACGTTAAGATTATTTGCCCCTTTCGGCGTCGTCCCCCTTTCCCATTCCCAGTCTTCGTATCCGGTATCGGGTTTTTTAAAGGACCTTTTGTTGGATTGTAGTTCTTTCTTCTTTTGTGCCCTTTCGCACCCCGACCCACCACCATTTGCCTAGACAGTTTTCACCCCCCTCCTTTTGTAAAGATGGTCGTGCCTGCCTTTTTACCTCCCAGTGTTTTTTTTAGTTTCCCTGCTTTATTAATGTGCTTCCCTTCCCCTATTTCTTCTTTTTCGGTTGGTTGACCGGCTTGACACTCCTTGGCGGGCCTCGTCCCTTTTCATGTTCCCCCTAGTGAGTGGGATTCATCTGTTCTTAAGCTTTTTATTTTCCCTCAGTATGGCAATTGACGCTGTCCTTTAGCGAATAGAGTTTGTTTATCTGTTAAGTTGGGTAGCCCGCCCAATCTGCCATCTCGTCGGGAATTGCGGTACTTTTTTACCACAACTAGGTCTCTCCCTTCCCCTAGGATTAGTCCGCACATGTTACAGGTGCAGCCTCCACTCCCCCCCAGCTTGTTCAACGTTTAGAAAAAACTTGCATTCTGAGGCGTCTTCCCTGGAGGACTCTTCTTTTTTCTTTCGTAAACGCTCTCTGAAAGATGAACCCAGCCTCAGATGTTAAACACCCAACTCCGGTTTCATTCCCATATTTAAGATTATTGAGTTTCCAACCTAAGGGTCTTTGATTTTGGCAAACGGTGTACATCTGCTTTTTCCCCCCAGTGGTTTGCAGGAAATGAAGCGGGGGCCTTTCCTGATGGAATTCAGACATTTACCTTTTCTCTCTTCCCAGCAACCTGATGCACCCGGAGTGGGAATTTCCCCCATTCTCTTCTTTTGCAACGGACCATGATTGCACTGGTAGCCAGGGATTTGACTGAGAAATTGCCTTATTTCGAGAACGCCCTCTTTCTGGCGCCCGTCTAGCATTCCCACCGCCTTCCCTCAGTCCCCCCAGAAGAGATTTAAGTCATTTCCCATCCCCGTTTCTATGTTTTCCCTTGACTTTTTACGGGTGAACCATTACGGTTTTAGTAAAGAGAGCGTGTAAATCCCCTCCCGCCGTTTGCCCTTTCCACACCTCGGTCTGTGGGTCTTTTACCCGAACCATCTCAATCTTTCACCCAGGGTTTTTGCCTTTTTTTTTCCCCTGTTAGTCATATTGAAATTTCCTTATCCCTTAATTTCTGGGTGCAGAGGTCGTCTTTCTCCCTTTGTTTCATCTCAATCCACCCGGCTGAGAGACCTCCTCCCCCCTCTTTGGCGATGCGCCGGTGCGCCCGGTTTTTCCCGGTACATCTGAGATGGATTTGGGTGCCACTGGTGTTCCCCCTCAACTCGGTCCTTTTCCCCTGCCCCTCCGGAGATGATCCCGCTTCGTTTTTTTATTTTACTACTTTGGGCCTGTGCACTGAAGCCCCCGAATTAACTTCACTTGCTTACCCTGCCACCTTTTTCCGCCCCCTGCGTCTTTTCGTTTTCGTGTTCCTTTTTTTTTTTGCAGCTGGGTCATAGGACAGTTTTCCGCCCCCCCCGAGGAAGTGTTTTCCCGTACGCAATTCACGTGATTAATTGCCCAGCGCCCTTTCTCTTCTTTTGGTTTAATTCTCCCAACTTTCCAGAAGGTTTGAAGAAGGAACCCCCCGAAAAATAATCCCTTTGCAAGTCCTCCAATTGCCACCCTACCATAAAAATCAGAACTTTGTTCTTAATTTTTATGCAAGATACAGGTCAGTCTCACCATGGCTTTTTCTAACGGCGCTTGTGTTCGGATTTTTGGGGTTTTTCCCAAGGAGTGGTCAAGAGCACTCCCCAAGTATTGATGGGACTTATCTTCTACAGAGGGAGCTACTAATTTTGGCAATTTTCTCCGATGTTGCCCTCTCCTCTGCTCCTATATTCTTACCAGCGTACTTCTATTTACTTTTTATATGATCTTCATCCACCCGGTGTCGTCGATCAGTTGCCTAGTAGTAAGGGATTTTCCTGGTACCTCGCCGTGTCCGAGGATCTCCCCCCACATCTCCGCCCTTGAGCTTCAAGCCGCGCCCCGTGTTTCCAAAAATGTTTCAAACAATATTTTGGGATTTGCGCTCACGAACCAAACTCGAAACTTCTCCGTCTCCCACTCCACTTGTAAGTCCGCCCCTGAGGTTCTTCTATGCAAATGTTCGTCGGTCCTCTGATGGAGAGGTTTTCAATTCTGGTGCGTTTTTTATTATTTTTCTCTCCTCCGGCTTGTTTGTGCACAACCTTATACACCCCCCCAGAAAGGGCGACTGGATCAGCCTTGTCCCCTCTTTCCTTTCCCCTGTATCGTGTCACCCCTTTCCTTATTCCCATCGTCTCGCCCTCCCCGGCAGAAAGGCATTTGGCTTCAGGTTCGGGCACTTTAATTTCAACCACCGATTTGAGGAAAGCAACCAGAACCTATTCCCAGCCGGAGCAAAATTTTTTTTCCCGCAAGTTCTCTCGCTGGCTCCATCTCCGGCGTGTACTTCCGCCGCGTTGGGAAAACAGGCCAGCGTCCTCGCATATGACCAAGACTAAAGGACGGTTAACGAATATTTCGCTAGAGCCCGTTTTTGATGAACTTGAACTATCTGACCTTTTTCCACAAAAAAAAACCTTCATGTCTGCTTATGAAAATTCGCCCATCCCCAGCGGTCCCCCCAACTTTCCGTGATCTTGATCCCTCCATTTTTTAACTCACTCTGACGTGTCCACTGTTCCCCAGTAATCGGATTCTACCGTGCCCTACTCCAATTCCGTACAAATCTCTTTGCGTTTTCCCCCACCAGCTGTCAGTTCTTTTAAACCCTTGTGAATTCTTGGCTCCACTCCCCAATTGCTCCTGACCGACAAGAGGACGTTCCCCCTGCGAGATCAGTTCCGCCCTTAAAATTCGTTGTGATCATCCCTAATTGTATCGAAGTTGCCGAATTCCTTTGCCATCCCGGGTGCCAGGTTTTAGACTCATATGGTACACCGTCTTTCCCCATCGAAGCGAGGTAATCCGTCGCCTCTTTAACTTCTCCTTTCCCCGGCTTTTGAAACTTGTTGTCCTTCTTCAATTTCTCCCTGTCCACTGACCTCTTTTTTCATTAGGATACATGAAACATGCCCGATTCCTTGGTGGAAACAGGCTAGTTGAAACAATACTATTACTTTTTCCGCTCTCTAGGTACCCGCAGATCACAGCCGCTTTCGTCCAGCAATCCCCCTCTCCTCCATTCCTTTTTTTTTGTATGTCGGTTTTTCGGTACTGATTTAACATATTTTCTTCCACCACCCCCTCGCAGGTTATACTGTTCACTCTCCCACCAGTGCCCGTTTTCCCCATTCTGGCATGGAGATTGATTATGATAACCCTTAAAATTCAGCCTCTATGTAAGTCCCCGGACATGAACCTATTCGCGTCACTGCTTCCTTGATGCCTAATGGCTTTGTAGCCTCCCACTCCAAATACGCTTTTCCCCCACCCCCCCCCCACCCAACTGATAAATAACTCTTGACACGTGTAGAAGATGAAGCCCCCATTCTTTGGAAGAGGTCACCAACCTTTTCTACGAACCCCAGGGAGGCTACATCGAATTTCCTCTCTGCACATTCACCCCGCCAGGAATATGTGAACACAAACCCATTGTGCTTCACTTTCTTCATCTTTCCGCTTCCGTGTAAAGTCGTGGTTACTGCAACTCCTCTGCGTGGTTTGGTGTATCGATAACCTTTTGCCCTTCCCAGGATACACCGTCTCCTTTATCAAAATCCTTGTGGATAGCCGTCTGTCCCCTGTGTTGCCTTGCGCTGCCAGCCCCCGCTCCAATAATAATCTCACTCTGACCTTGCAGCCCGGTGGCTTTTTTTCCGACGCGCCTGATTGATCCTTCGGTCTTGGAGAGTTTCATTTCTGATTCTTGTTTCTACTCAATCATCTATGACCATAACTTCAGTGGTCTTCCCCTCCTGGAATTACCACATCATGCAAGTTTTGAGACTTTTTCAATTTCCCTTTCAGTTTTTCTTTCGCATTTGAGTGATCTCCAGAGGAATAATTGTCGCCCTATGTTCCCCCGTCGCTATCCCTCTGTATATCTACGTTTTCCCCCGTGACACAGATTTCCGTTATATACAAACACCCCCCCCCACCCTCCCCCAACCCCCACCCCATCCCATCCGCCTGTGTTGTTGTTCTCTTAGTCTTCTACGATCTGGCAATGTCTCCCCTGGAGAGTTCTTCCTTCGGGATTTCTCTTCATGTGAACATCCTTTCTCACCCCTGGCTCTTCCCTCCCGCTGAAGTTAGCACTTATGACACCTAGCTGCTCTTTTTTGTGTTTTTATTCCCTCCGGAGTCCATCAAATTTCACTGAGTTATGTATCCGCTCGCTTCGTCGCTGAACTCTCCTTTCACTTTTCTCTTACTCGATTTTAGAACGAGTTGCGTTTATGCCCTGCTGGAGCATTGAGCGAAAAACCGCGATTTCAGAAGATTGATGCCAAATTCCTTCCTCACTATATCGGCTCATGCTGTGTTTGTGGCTTGTTGAAGTGACAACCGCCATCGGCTCAGGTCCTTTTTTTTTTACCGTACGGGTTTGTTAGTTTGGGCTGTGTCCCCCGTTTGCCGCCCCCGCACACTCACACTTGATTTTCCCGTTACCACCCTCCTTTTTAAAAATTTTTCCTATTTGTCGTGCTTGTCCTGCGGTTTTTGTGATGTTCCCTTCATTCTATTCTTCTCGCATTCAGTAGAGTAGCTTTTTTTCCGTAGGCCAAGGTGGTGACCTCCCATGCTTCCTCCTGATTTGGTTCCTTCACCTTCCAATTGATTTTGCTTTCCCTTACGAAGTTGATTTTTCTTCTCTACCTTGAATCCTTCTTTGGTCCATTACATGGCCCCAGGCCGGACTAAATAGAGTTCATGCCCCTTCCATATGAGCTGTGGATCCTTTGATGGTAGCATTGACTTCCAAATTCCCCTTCGTTCGGACTGGGAAGGCCTCAAGTTGTCCACCCTCGGGAAGGCTCTGCTTTTTTGTCCGATAGTGCCTGCTAATTTTATCAGTTTGTCCCCCCCCGGCATCATCCAGACATGTTTTTTGACCCCTGTCCCCGTTTGAACCCCATGTCGTCGGTTCCTATGGCGAAAGTTGAGGCTTGCGTCCCCGCTTGGCCCCATTCGATGCCTTTGATTGGTTCTCCAAAGTTGACAACCAACTTTTTCGGGTTCATATTCTTACGATGGAGCGTTTTATTCAATTTTCTGGATTGCGGCTATGCCCCCCCCCTTTTTAGTATCCCAGGTGTTTCCCCTCCCCCCCCTTTTGCCCATCGAACTCAGCTTTAGTGCTGTTATACCCGGCGCTTTTTCCTTCGATTACATCTTAGCCTTCGGTCTCCACTCGGATGATTTGGCAGAAGTTCTTTGCGCAATCTCGCGTTCGATTGCCGTGGAGGATTTGATCACCCAACGGATTTTACTGAGTCCCTTTTTGTTCTACAGTTTGTCCCTCCTGGCTTTCTGAACAGGCAGCTCCGCATTTGCTTCATTTTGAAGCCGAGTGTCCACCCTGTTCTTTTTTTCTACGTTTTTTTTACAGCCTGGCCTTTCGTCGCCGCACGGACGTTTTTTTTCACAGAAATTCATATGTTCCAGAGCTGACCCGGTCTCCCCGACGTAAGCGTTTTTTTCCCCAGCACCACCCGTGTCTTTCGTCGGGAGCACTTTTTTAATTACTTCCACAATGGGCGTTGCCAATATGTTTTTTCACGCAGCTGACACTTTAGAGATCACCCTCTGAATTTGGGTACACCGCGGTTCGTATCGCGTGTTCACCCCTCTTTTTTTCCTTTCTCTGAGCTCCTTCCGCACAATGGGGTTGTTATTGCCGGTCATATTGCGCTACTTGCCCCCCTCTGCGGGAAGGGTGGGTTGCCACTTGGTTCCCAGCAACTCTGCTTCTTCTTTTTTTGAAAATCAAAGTCCAGGAGACTGCGCCGCGAAATTCTCCCGTTGAAAAATTTTGCTTAAGTGTTAGGTGTCTTTGTCCGCAAGTTCTAATTTTGTAAATTTGCCCGCAACCTACTTTCCGATGCTGTTCCCTCCCTGGTAGGATCTTTTTTTTAGATTGTTTATGGGAAAACAGTCACTTAACTCTGGAAGTACCTACGTTACTCATTGTCGCTCCTCTTCAGGCTGCCCTTCTTTTTTGGTATATTTTGCAACCAAGGGATCGCGGGTGGACGCAAACCAACTCCCTCCCCAAAATAAGCATGTAACCAGCCCCCCCTTACCTTTAAAAACTCCGCCCCAAGGTTTTTCTGCTTCCCCAATCGTTTTTCAGTTCCCCCCAATGGAGGTTTGTTGTTCGGTTTTTTCATTTTGGTTTCAGTTTGAAAGAGCCGTCCCCTCAAGGCGACGATTGGTCCTTTTCCCGAAATCGGGTGCCCTTTGCGCTGTTTTACCCTTTCTGTGAGTGATGTGGCTTCATCGAGACACTTTTTCCTTCTTCCCACACAGAAGTACGTATAGTTACCTTGATCTATATATTTTCTCCTGTGTTGTGATAGATCTTGGGTCAATCGTAGAGTAGGTTGTTCGGTTTCCATCCCTCGCTTCCCATCGCACCATCCTTTTTCCAAGCATGGTGCTTTAGCTTGTCCTGTTCACCCAACTGCAAAATGCTTTATTGTAGTGATCTTGAGTCCCCCCCCATCCAGAACCCCCTCGCCGTTTCCCCATTGTCCTCGATGTTTTTCTCTCCCCTGAAGAAATTTCCTTTCTTCTTTTTTCGAGGTTTCAAGCAAATTTTTTAGTTGGTATCCTTTTTTCTACGGCCAAACCCCTTTCTTTTCCTTTGTCAAACACCCTAAAACATCGTGCCACCCTCCCATGCACCTCCCCCCCTCTCGCCTGCCCCACACCCCGCCTCCCACCCGATCCACTTCAACTCTCCCCCCTCCTCTACGCTCGCTATCCTTTTTCTTCCCACCCTACTCCCCCGCCTAACTCTCCAATACAACCTCCTCCACCTTCTCTCTCCTACCTCTTCCTAATACTCCCCCCCCCTACCCCTTTCTCTCCCCCCTTCCCCTGTCCCACCGCGTCCCCGGTCCCCCCACCCCGCTTCATTTCCGTCCCTATCTATTTTTTTCCTTCTGAAATTGAGCTGGATAGCCGCCCCCCGCAGCTCTTTTTACTCACGACAAATTTCCTCTCCCAATCTGAACCAAGCTCGACGGCCGTAGTCACATCTGCATGGGCTTACAGTTGCTTGGGTCCCGCCAATTTGCCACCACTCGATTTACGTCACTCACCACTTCAAGCGGCACCGAACCCAACCATTTTTACGCTTTATTTTGTTTCCGGGTTCCTTTTCCAGATCAAGCCCGTTTCGCCGAGTTGATGGGAACTCCAAGCCCCTTCTCTGGGTACAAGTCGCGCCCCACTTGACCCTTTCTCGTTCAGTGGCTCTTCGCTAGAGTCCAGTTGTGTTGCCCTGTGTCCAAGAGTTCATAAGACTTCCCGTCGATCCTGCGTCAAATTTCAACCTTAACCCTTTTTTCAACGAACATTGGATTTGACTTCCTTCTTCTTCTTTTTTTCCTCTCGTTCACCCGCTCGTTGTGCAATGGTCCCAACTTCGGCGTATTCACTCGGCTGCTGCCTCTTCTGTTCACCTGTCAACCCGCTTACAGATCCCCCCCTTATTCCTCGCTTTAACTATTTATTGGAACCTTTCCGTACCGGCGTCACGTCTCATTTTTTTTTATCTGTACTGACCAAGTCTCTTTTCAAAAGGCGATAATTTGCTCAGTAAACCATCGTGGTCTCAACTTAACCTGGTTTTCTTCTGAAATGTGCCTAAATTATCCCCCCATCAGGTTGTGTCATCAGCGGTAGCCCTTCCTTTAGTCAATAGCTCTGAGGTCATCCTGCCGCCAATAGCCCCGCACCGGTCTTTGACACCTGTCGTACTCGTGCCAATAGCCCCCTTTTTCACGCCCTTCCTCTTGAATATGATGACCCCCAGTCTTTCTTTTTGTGTTAAATCTTTTCCCTTTCTTCTAAGCTCGAGCAGCCTGTTCCTCACTCCCCCCCACGCAGCTTAGTTCCCTTTAACTCCTCCCTTTGCCCTTCACCGGTTTTTCTTCTGGTCCTCATGGATTCTTGAAATTTTTTTTCCCCTCTACCTACCCCCCATCCTCCGGTAGCAAGTGTAACTTTTTTGTCCACTTCCTGCCCCCCGCACTCACTTGCTCTTTTTTATTCCCAATCCACCAGCTAGATTCTGCAAATGCCATGCCAAATTCCCTTTCCTTACTGCTACTCCTTCGGCCATCTCTGGCGAGCCCCGAAAATCCGCTATATGAAATCCCCCATTAAACCTTTGAACGTGACTGCTGTTTGAGTCCCTCCCCCCCCCCCCCAACTTCAACCCCCCCCCCCCCCCCCCCCCCCACCACCCCAGATGGTCCGCGATTCCACCACCTTTTATCGACCCCTGCGCTACAACGAATCGACTTTTGAATCCCTCACTCAGCTTAATTTTTTTTTTGAAGTCCCCCAACCGCCAGATTTCCTATTAAGGTAAAAACGTTGTCCGGCCAACGCTCGTTGGTGTCTTTGGTTGTATCTTCTTTTCAATTTTCACTAAAAAGGAAATAAACTACCCAACGGTCCGTCCACGATTATACGCCCTTCAAGGAGGTGTGGCACTGAGAAGTCAAGTCCCAAATTACCTTGACAATGAATATACTCAAGGTCCTTTTTCCTCCCCATCAGGTTCTCGGACCAGCGCGTTCGCTTGCAGCGGCTACTGCCCTTGGTCTCTCATTTATATGCTCGTTCAGACCTACCCTTATTCCCCAATAAGTTCTTATCGATGGACTCCCGCTGCCAGCTTCTCTTTCCCCTTTTAGAGTTTCTCCATCGGCTTCCTCGCCTTGAAAGCGTTCACATTTTTCCCCGCGCCCCCTTGATATTCCAGTCCCGTACAGTGCCAG
>Ga0179593_1591110_pt1 | contig 12769 bp, 19 predicted proteins | sample CZODoug2_1_08_16_FD_185931 | JGI IMG/M metagenome (GOLD analysis project Ga0179593, IMG submission 185931) | Vadose zone soil fungal communities from Angelo Coast Range Reserve, California, USA - CZODoug2_1_08_16fungal (PacBio error correction) | ecosystem: Environmental > Terrestrial > Soil >... | reverse complement strand
CTCTGGGGTTTCCGTTTCCGATTGGAGGCTTATCACTTTTTTTTTTTTTGACTTTCCCACCGTTCTCCCCAAGACTGCCGGTAGGAAACCCTTCCCCCCGAATTCCCCAACCACCGCGCACCATGGGGCCGCCCCTGTTTCTTTCCTTTCCCCCCCCCAACTTTTTGACCAAAAGACAGTCCTTTGCTCGGCGGCAAAGGGTATTTGTTGCCCTTTAGCTCATGTTGGTTTCGGTTTTTTTTTTTTTTTGGGTCCCCTTTTTCCCGGGAAACCCCCCGGAAAAACCTTTGAGCCGCTCCCAATTTTTTCCCCCCCCCCGCTTGGTCAGCCCCCCCCATTTGGAATTTTCTTTGGCGGCCCCCTGCACACCCTGTCTATCAACTTCTTTGTTCCACCAAACCTTTTTTCCTCCATGTTCCCCCCCCTGGCCCGCCCAACCCAGGGTTTTCCGGGCCTCCTGCTCCTTTTCCCTTGCAAGGTTTGTAGGTCTTTCTTTTCCTTTGTTGGTGGAATTTCCGGGAAAAGTTTGAAAAGGTTTTTTTCGATCCGGGGTTTTTTCTTCTGCTTTTTTTTTTTTTTTCCCTCCCCCTCCTCCCTGGAACCCCTCCCCCGGGCTCTTCTTTTTGTGGAAAAAAAGGGCTAACATTTTCCCCAGTTTTTTTTTTTTTTTTTCCACATCACAGTTCGGTCCAATGTCACCCTTTCCCCTCCGCCAATGGGAATTGGTTTACCTTTCCTCTGGGGGGAAGATTATTCCCCCCATTTCCTTTTCTCTTGTAGGTCGCGGGGGTTGTCCCCCCCGTTGACCCTTTTTAAAAAAAGAGTCCCCCTCATTGCATTTTGTGCTCGTTGGTTTTTTTCCACCCGACACCCCCCCTAAGGCGGTAGGTCCCAAAAACCTCCAATTCTTTTTTTTTACTCTTTTTGGGGCGATTGGAGACCCTTTTTTTTCTCGCCTTTGGGAACTTTTTTTTTTTTCTTTTTTTTTTTTTTTGAAAAAACCTTTTCCTTCTGTTCCCCGTTCAGGTCCGTCCCCCCGTTTGTTTTCAATTTTAGGTTCTCCCCCCTCCCGGTATTGAGATGCCACAAGTTGCCCTTGCTTTTTGCTTAGTTTATTTTTTTCGGGCTGGTCGACCCCCCTTTGACTGGGACCGGCGTGGGAACCCCGGCTTATGCCAAGCCAATTTTTAACGCCCTTCTCCCTTACCCCCCCTTTGAATCCCCCATTCACATTTTCTCAAGCCGTTTTTGTCTCCTTTTTGTTCTTTATTTATTTTCCACAGGGCCTTAAGGTTCCGGGGGGCAATTCCCCCCCCGTAGGGCATTTTTCCCTTCTGCCGTTTTCACCAGCGATTACGGTGCCGCCAAACCCTTTTTGGCACCGTTTCTTTTTTTGCGGCACACCCCAGAAGCACTGCAAACCCCCAAACCCCCCACAAGCAACTTCGCACCCCAAAACATTTTTGGTACTTTGTTCTTTTGGAACAAAAACTTGTTTTTTGAACCACACTGGGTATTTTGGCTTCCTTTTTGGACTTCATAAAGCGCCGGTTGTTTTGCTTTTTTTTCCTTTTTCACAAATCCTGAATTTCTTTTAAACCCTGGATTGCACCTTTTAACTTTTCCTGGGGGGTTTGTTTTGGCTTTTGTCCTGTTTTTAATTTTTTCCCAGATTTACCGTTGTTTCGGATCCTTGTGAACCCCCCCCCAACTTTTTTTCTTTCCTGTGAAAGGTTCTCCTCTTGGGGGGGACTAACCTCCAGCAAGTTGCCGCGGTTTTCACTGTGTTTCATTTCTTTCGGTCCCTTCCCCCCCCTCTTGCGTTGCCCAACCCCCCCCCGGACCCGCACAAAAATTTCTTTTGATGGTTTTTTTTGCCCAAACCCTCCTTAAAAACTTCCCTTTGTTTGCATTTTTTTTTGGCCCCTTTTTTTTTTTTTTTTTTCCAACCCCCCTTCACCTTCCCCTCCCACGCCCAATGACCAAACGCCTTTTTCCATTTTCCCCCGACTCCGGACTCTCCTAACCAGTTATGGCAGGCGTTTTTCACCTGTTCTATCTCTCTAGAATGTTCTTCCCCTGTGTCTCTCTTGTTCCATCTCCGGTTTTTCTGTCCGCTTACTGCTCCGCCCACCTTTGGTGGCAGGCCCCCCTTTTTTTTGAGGGAGGTCCGTCGAGGAGGGTGTGCCCAGGCCGTTCCCGTTTTTCTGCAATAGGGTTCCCTTTCCGATTTTTTGACCGCTTTTCAGACCCTTTTGTGATTGCGGAGTGTCGCAAAAACCCACGCTCCAAAATTTTTTTGTATCTTTTCCCCGGCGGTTTTTTCCGTCCCCCTGACGTGCTTTTTTTTGGGGAAAAAAAAAGGCCAACCCGTTGTCCCACTGGTTCCTGGCGTGTTTCCAGCCAAACCAAGGAAAAGTTTAGAGGATGTTCCCCGGGCCTTTTCTTTACAGACCCCCCCCCCTTCAAAGTTTCCTTTTTTTCAAGGGGTCGTTTTTTTTCACCAACCCTTGGGTGTGATGGTTGATTCTTCTTTTGCCTGGATTTTTCAATGGTAATTTTTTTTTTTGAGTGTGTTTTTTTTTATTTTGCTTTTTTTTTTTGAACCCAGGGGAAGACTAGTTTTTTTTCCTTGTTTTTCCGGGGTTTTTTCCTGTTTTTCGTTCAGTCACCTCCTGGACTTTTTTTTTTTTTTGGATGTGGGTCCCCCCCCCAGGGCAGACGAGAGCTGTGGACCGTCATCTGGCTACATGGCTTTTCCTTTTTCTTTTTCTTTTAATGTCCTTTTTAAGGTTGGGTTTTTTGTTGTTTGAGGGGGGCTGGGTAGGGAACTTTTTAATCGTTTTTTTTTTTGGATTTTTTTTTTTTGCCAAAAAAAACCCACTTTTCACCCCCCCTTTTTTTCTGGATCTTTTTCCATTGAGCCACCAACCATCCTTGTCTGCCGACCAGTGGGTCAAAGTCCTCCCCCCAACCCAAACCCCCACAACCCTTTTTCCATTGAATTTCCTTCCCCAGTTCCTCCCCTCAAAAACACCAACTTCATTTGCTCCAACATGTTTTTAGTCCCTCCGGGGGTTTTTTTGGGCATATTTCCTTTTTTTAACTCCCTTTCCTTTTCTAAAGGTTTTTTTTCCTTTTACTGGAGGGGGACGTTTTTTGAGTCGTTGTTTTTTTGTCGGGGGTTCCTTTGCCAGGGGCACTGGATTCCTTTTTTTTCTGGCAAAGGCAACAAGGGCCCACTCCCAAAAACCCTTCCCGCGTTGGGGTTTGTTCCCCGGTTCTCCCTTTAACTTTTTTCCCCTTTTTTACTGCGACCCTGTTTTCCCACTGTTGGGTGGGTAAAAACAGGTTTCCCCGTTCATCATTTTTTTGTCACTGCCACCCGCGCCTTTTCGTGGGAAAGAGAAAAACAACTTTTATGGCGTGTCTCTTTTTTGAAGTTTTTCTTTGCCGTGCCCCACCTCACCCCCTTATTTTTTTTCCTGGGGGTTTAAAAACTTGCGTTTTTGGCAGAGGGACCCTTTGCGGGATCCTTTTCCCTTTTTCGGCCCCTTTTTTGGGTTTCATATTTCCATTCCTTTTTCTTTTGGGCAGAGGGGTTGCTTGCAGGAACAGTGGTCTGTGGGCTAGGGGGCCCCCCCCCCCTTGTGGTTTTTTTTTTTTTTTTTTCCTGGTTACCCTTTCCCCCTTCCGAACAAACGGCATCGTCCGGAGGGGAACCTCTTCTTTTTTTTTTTGCTTTTTTTTTCTTTCTTTTAACTTTTTTTTTAACTGAGTTGACGTTTTTCCATTGTCTTTCAACCTTTCTTTGTCCAAGGGTCCCCGGCCTAAGTTCCTTTTTTTTCCATTTTTGAAACCCTGTTCCACTTATTCTTCCCCCCCTTTTTTTGTTAAATTTTTCCTTCGGTTTTTTTTATTGGTTGTGTTTTCTGCTTTGCCTTTTTTTGGGTGGGGTTCCACAAAAAGGGATTTTTGGGTTTGCTTGTTCTTCCCCATTCCTTAACGAAAAGGTGTTTTTGAGCCCGTTTAGCTCCTTTTTACAAAAGTTTTTTTTTCGGTTTATTTCCCAAAGGGGTTTTTTTGGATGGTGAGTTTGCTGCCGTTTGGATTTCGTTCCAGAGGATTTTTGTTCAGTTGGTTCTTCCAAATTCTGGAATGACAGGGCCCCTTGGTGCTTTGCGTGCCCCCCCTCTCGCCTTTGGGCCTTTACCCAAACGTTTTCCCCCCCCACCGTTTCCTTTTTTCCTCTTCTGGGACTTTGTTTCCCCAGATTTTTTTTCCCTGAACATGGAGGGGTGGTGGGCCGGTCTTGGACATGAAACCCCCCCAGCCCCAGGGTAACTTTCATCAATCCCCCCCCTGGTCCTGACTTTGTTGCACCAAAATTCCGGACTTTGCTGGGGGTTGTCCGGGGTGTTTTCGCCTGCAGGTTTTTCGGGTTTTTTTTCGGTCAAAAGGTTTTTGTGCTCAAAAAAATCCCCCCAGGTCTCCGGTCCCCCACAATGATACCCACCCACAAAAGCTGTGTGGTTGGGCCAACACCCCCGGGTTCGTTTTATGGCCCTTCCCCTTAAGAGTGTTGTGGCCAAGTCTTGGTCCAAAAAGTTTTCTGGTTCAACGACTCCCATGCAGTTTGAAATTCTTCCCCCCGAGTTTTTCCAACGATTGAAGGGTCCCTTCTGAACTGGGCCTGAGCCCGCTGTCAAACTTAGGCACTCCCCCCCCCCCCAATTGGCGAAATTTTCTAAATTTTGGGCGGCGGCAAACCCCCCCCACCGAGCTCCGATTCCCTTTTTCTTCCCAGTTTTTTTGGACGTCGTTTCCATCTTTAATTACCCAGTTTCCTTTTTTTGGACGGCTTCGTGTTGCCCGGCGTTTTTGTTGGCGGGTAACCTCGAACCTGTTTTTTTTGGTGTTTTTTTTTTTTTGGGAACCAAGGATCTTTTTAGGTTTTTTCGTTGGAGTATCCATTTTTTTTTCTTCCTTTTTTTTTCTTGCAAATGTTTTTCGCCGCCAAACATTTTTTCTTTGTCCTCTTGTGGGGCCTTGGCACCCCCCCCCCCCTGCTTCTTTACCCTGTTTTGTTCTTTTGGATTTGAGTATTTTGGTTGCCCCCCTTTTTGCTCTACAGGGGGGTTTTCTTGGGGTCCACAACCCCCTTTTGCCGTGGGGGGGAACCCCCCTGCGAGGAATTTGCGGTTTTCCTTTTTGCACCCCACAATTTCCTGCGGTTCCACTGGCGTGTAAATTTTTTTTTTTGGAAAAACTGGTGGGAATACTAGAGATGTTACATTTTTTTGGTTGGGTCAGGATTCCTTTCCCACCATTACCTCTTGCCGTTGGCATGACCACAAAGGGGTTTTTTTTTTTTCTGGGAAAAAAACCACAACCCCTACTTTAACAAAAAACACCCGATCCCCCCCCATTGGTGACCCCCCGGTTCCCTTTTTTCTTTTTTAAAAAGGGGGGCGCAAAGTTTTTTCAAGGTTGCCACTTCCCTTCACCTCCCCCCTCTGGTTCGGGTTGTTCCCTGGGTTCCCTTTTTCAAGAGTAGTTGCACCTTTCCCCTGGATTTAAGAGGCAACCAAATCATTTAAGACCTGTACCCCCAACAACAAAAAAACAAATTTTTCCCACTTTGGCTTTGTTGAGTTGGGACCCCAAAAAAACGACCATTTTTATGAACCCAGCTCCCCCCCCCCCCCCCCCAACCCCCCCCCCCCCCCATTTTTAGAAGGTTTTTTTTAAAAAAACAAACGTGGTCCGCCCGACCCCCGCTCCTTCCCTACTCCGATTTTTTTATTTCGCGGTGCTTGTGTTTTTCCAACGCCTTGGCCCAAAACACCTTCCTTTCTTGAGACTTTCTCCCTGGTTTTTTCCCTTGTTTTTCTTCGGGGCGGATTTATTGTTGCATTTTTCCACTTTTCCCATGTGCAATCTTTTTTCCCCTTTGAACGCCTTTGCATCTTTATTCACGGAGGGCCTCTTCCACCTCTTTCTGGTCTTTTTGTCCAGTACATACCCTCCCACGCTTTTTGTTGGAAACAGTGTCTTGCCCCCACGAAACCCGCTATTGAGGGCCAATAAAAAACTCACCATCTTTGTGTGTTTCAAGTTCGTTGCGAATAGTTCCAATGGGGAATTTTTCACGCCAAAATAGGTCCATTTCCCCTTAGAATTTTTCTTCTGTGCTTCTTTTGCACTATTTGGGAATTGGCAAAAAATAATTTTATTTTAAGCTGGCTTATATTTTTCTTTTGGGGAAAACAATTCCCAGTCCCAGCCCCGTACCAAATCCCCATCTTTAAATCTTTTCTTAAAAATGTAGTTGGTTCCCATTTGAGTTCCCCCTTAGAAGCCCCACCCGCATTTTCACCTGGAGGTTTTGGTTCGCCCCATTCCGCCTTTTGTTCCACCCCCCCCCTAACCTGGCCCAAGGTGGCCCACCTTACACGGTTAATCTGGCCAGCTTCCTTTTCCGGATCCCTCCTTTTCCAACCACCCTGGCCTTTTTTCGCGGGTGCCCACTTGAACCAAAGTTTTTTTTCCGCCCACCGGCGGCAAACCATCCAGCATTTCTAAACCTTAATTGACCTTTTTCCCACTCAAGGCCTCCTTCTTTTTATTTCCGGGTTTTCATTTTTAAGTTGTGGGTTTTTACCGGAAACCCCATCTTTTCCTTTTCGTTTCATCCACCTTGAACCCTCCATAGGTTTCCTTTTTGTGTCTTGGGGCCGGAATATCTATTTCCTTTCTTCAACCAGTTTTTTACCTTCTCTTTCCCAAACCTTTCCACCGGGTTTATTTCTTCCCCCAATTGATTGTTAGGTTGTTTTTTTCTGGCACCCTTCGGGCCGTGTTTTTTCTGGTTTGCACGTCCCTGGATAAACCACACCCTTTTTCAGGCTGGGTTTTTTTCCCCCCCCCAAAAATTTTCCTTTGTTGGCCCCAAATTTTCGTTTCCCACCCCCATAGCCCCAACTTTATCCGTCCTCTTTTTAGTTGGAGTCATTGAATAATTTCCATTTACTGACTCCAGTTGACCAATTCCCGTATTGTTTGTAAGGAAATTTATGTCCCCCACCCCAGGCACTTTTCATTGTTTATTCCTTATACTTTTTTTTTTTTTGTTCTTTTTTTCAAACCTCGTCTAACTGAAACCTAACCAAATCCTGTTCTTTCCCAACCCTCACACCCCCGTTCCCCCGAGGGTTTCTGGGTTCACATACCTTGGCCCCCCCCCAAATTTCCCTTTTTCTTTCCCACCCCCGGTCAAAGCCCCCCCACTTTAGTTTTTACACAAAGGTGCTGGGCTTCGTTTGGGGGACTTTTGGTTTTGGTGGTTTTTTTCTGGGAAAAGTTTTCCTGTTTGGATTTTTTCTTTCTCAGTGACGGATTTTTTCAGAATGTTTGTTACCCCGGGTTCTGGGGCTTTTTTTTCCCCCCTTCGTGGGCGGAACAATTTTTCCGCACGATTCATTTGATATTTTTCCTTTGCATATTACCTTTTTTACCAATTTACCTTTTTGTCGGATTTGTCCCCCTTTATTCCCCTCTTTTCAGAGTTTTGTGCGACCCCCCCCAATACCTTTGAGATTTCCTTTGAGAGGTGAAACAAATTTTGCCCGGTCCCAGTACTTTTCCCCGACCCCCCCCCCCCAATCTGATTGTCTTTGGCCCCATCAAAAAAACCCCAAACACGAAAATTTTCTCCGAAAACAGTTATTGTCTCCCCCTTGTAGTTCCGATTGCGGGGTGTTTGTGGGTTTTTTGCAGTCCAGGAAGTGGGCTCCTTTGTTGTTTTCCTGTCTGGGGGATTTTTCATCAGGTTCCAGACGCCCCCAAATTCCCACAACCTTTACTCTCGGGTCCTCCCCCAACTCCATTTTTTTTTTTTGTGCTTCAAATGGGCCAGGTCTAATTTGCCTTGGGACCCGTGATTTTTCCCCCCCCCCAGGAATTCTGGTTGTGAAGCCCCCCCCCCCACCAATCAGTTATGTTTTTTTTTTCACCGGCGGTTTACACCCCGGGCGTTCCTTGCCTTGGTTTGCACTCCTGCGGGTTTTCTGGTTTACCGGCGAGGGCTTCCAAGACTTTTGTTCAATTTTCCAGACGTGGCAATTTGGGTTTTTCCAGTTCACTCATTAAGCAAATCCGTCGTTTTTTTTTTTACTTTTTTTGATCTTTTTTGACACAACCAGTACGGATTTTTTACGGTTACGAGTTGTCCCCCCCCCAAATGTCTTTTTTTCCCCGGTCCTCCTCGGACAACCCAAGCAGGACCCGTCCAAAAAATTCTTGGACACCTTTTTTTTCGGATTTCCTCACCCCACGGTGTGATTCCCTCCACTTTCTTGTACAACTGCGTTTTGGAAGGTTTTTGGCTGTGGACCTCCCCCCCTTTTTTTGACCACCCCGTTTTTTTTCCAAAACCATGGGGGGGTTTGTTGGAATTTGGCGGGGAAGGACATGTCAGGTTTCCCCAATCGCTTTTTTTTTTCGATTTTTTTTGTTCCGAGGGTCGGGTTGGGAAGGGTGGCTTTGTTTGGTTCCTTTTGTTCAATCCGCCCCTGGACTCCTTTTTTTTTGTGGGAATTGGACTTTTTCCTCCTGGCATCCCTGCACTACGTTTCCAAACATTCCACTTGGAGTGGCTCGTTTCCCTAAAGAAGAAAGGCATGGAGGAGGTTCGTGCCTTAAGACCCACAAATCGACCCTTTTTTATCTTTGCAGGTTCCTTTCAGTCCCGCCACCCAATCACATGGGCCATCGGGGGTGTTTTTCTTGGAAGGGTGCCCCCTGGGGGTTTTTCAACTTTTTGCCAAATTTTGTGGTCTGTCACCAGTTTTTGCTTGCTTCCGGACCCAATTTCTGTACCAAACGCACACTCCTGGGCCGTTTTGGTTTCACTTGTGATGGATCCCCGCCTTTTTCTGTGTGCCCTGGTCCCGGGGTGGCCCCAAACTCTTTTCTGCTCGGACCCAACCAGTTTTTCCTTTCGGGGTCCCCCCAAAAAGATTTGCCAGAGGTTTCTTTTCCTTTTTTTGTTCCTTTTCGTTTCAAATTCAGGGTGCACCCCTCCTTCCTCCTACAGAATTTTTTTTTTTTTTCCGTGGTTTGCGGGTTTTCGTAAACTAAACTAAGGTGCCTGGGAAAGTGGGTACAACTTTCCACTTTTTTTCATTTGGGAAGTACCGCAAAAATACCTAATCCAACCTTCCTTTTTTATAGTGGTGTGGGGTTTCGCGTTGTCCTTTTTTTTGGCAAGGCTCTTGCCTTTCCAGATCCTTTTTGTTCGCTGATCCAAATCCGCGCTTGATCCCCCTTTTTCCTGTTTTTCCCTTGAGCTTTAGGTCTAATTTGCAATTTGTGGGTTTTCCTACTTTCCTTCCGATTTTCTTTACCAGCAGGCATTGATAGTCCCGGCCCTAACCGGAAGAAGCTTTTTCCTCGAGAATTCCGTTGAGATGTCTCCGTCGTTCTCCCCTTAGAGACAGAAGAGTGTGATCCCTCCTCGTTCCCCCGAGACCTGCAGACGGGCCCTGGGCCGCCTAAGGTGAGAGTCGAACCTCCCGCCCTTACCCCCCCTTGGTTCTTGCGGGATTCCCATGTGTAACTTGATCGGAATTTGTGCGTCAGATTTCCCCTCCCTTCTAAGTGGATTCCCAGACAACCAACCTGCTTGACCCCCCCCCCTTTGGTCGACTCCCTTTTTAACCGACCGCTTGACTTCTCTTTCCTTCCAGCGGTGTATATGCTATGATTCTTACCGGATTATGGCTCCTCGTTCCCCTGCATTTTTCGCCTCCCCCGCCTTTTTGATTATTTTTCCCTTGGGAAAATGTTTCATTCTGCGATACCCTTGCCCTGTTCTGCCGAAGCCCCTTTCTTTAGTGATCTCGATGGTGAACATACAAGGGTCATTTATGAAATTACTAGCACCGAAACTTGCAACTCGATAACTCCCCCCTTCTTCTCTACTCTTCCCAATGACTAGTATTTTCCCTGGAAAAGTATGGGATAACTTACTCCCAGGCTTAATTACCCCTTTCTCTAGATCTGTCCCCCAGAACCTGAGGACATCTTTCGTTCCCTCATCCCCAACTGGAACCTCCAGGGGGGATCCCTGAAAGCGGCGGCCCCTTTTTTGGCCTGCCCCCCCTTTCACATTCCTCACCATTCTCAGCAGCTCCTGTTTTGACAAACTAGTCAGAGGTCCATCAGGGACCATTTGATCACCACATCCCCACTTTCACTTATCCTCCCCCTGGTGAACGTGTATCCTAGAACTCGTCCCTTCCTCGCCCTGGGTCCTTTTCACTAGTCCTCTTGTTGACCTTTAGCGTCTGCTCCAGTTCGCTACCTTTTTGCCAGACAAAACCCCCGGGCTTCCGCCTTTGTTAAAATTCAAGCTCTCAGAAGTTTTCTGTAAGTCCCCCCCGCGAGATTCAATTTCCCCCCCCAAGGGATCCCCAAATTCCCCCCAAGTTCCCCCACAAATCTAAAGGTTTTGACTATCCCCCCTCACTCCCCCTTTTTTTAAGCCGTTTCCTTTTTTGTAAGGACTCCCCCTGAGTTCCAAGCTTCAATTTTTCTTGGAGTGCCCCTGAAATTTCTCCTGGATTCTATTTATTTTTATGGACTTCACGCGCGTAGGAAACCCTTCAACGGACTCCCCTTTCAGGGTCCCCCTTGACCCTCTTCTTCCCTGGACCCCTTCCCCGGCCCCTCCTCCCTTCAAATCTTTCTCCTCTTTCTTTCCAGTGGAGGTTGGATGTTTCTTTTCACGGGCGTTTTGCGGGTCTTTTATGCTTTCTCTGAATCTTTTTTTCTTTTGATTCCTTGGCATTGTTTGGTTTTAGACCTTTCCCTTTTCCACATGGATCTTTTTTCCTTTTTCTCTTTTTTACCTCCCCCCCGTTGTTTTTTTTTTATTTTATTTGAGGCCTTGCGATCCTGTCAGCTCAGTTTTTGGTGGGCAGTTTTTTTTTTTTTTTTTCAAACCCCCAGATGCGGATATTGACTATTGGATTTCCACTCCCCTATGTTTTCCCCCCTTCGTCATCCAATCCCCCCCCAATGGAAAGCCCTCAATCAAGAATTCCCCCTTCTTTTTCTTCCCTTTCGGCCTGGGGGTATGCACATTGATTCCACGAGCTTGTGTACTGGAGTTAGGCGTTTTTTCCTCTGGTCGACGGGTTTACCGGGACGTGTGTCTTTCACTACCCCCGTTGGGTTCGAGCCACTTTCCGTTTTGACGCTTTTATGCTCCTGAACTTCTTTGATCTCTGCTGCCCCCCCCCCTTGACTTCTCCAGAATTTTCTGGAAGTTTGTTCTTTTCCTGCGCAAGCCCCCTCCTTTCGGGGAAACCTTCCTCTCAGGCCTTTTGCTTGTTGCCCCCTTTTTTGGTCCTTCAAGTCTAATTTAAGACGGTATGATGACTAGTTGTAATTGAGAGACAACCGTTTGTGGATTCTGGCCCATAATAAACCCCCTCGGACCGGGAACTGCGCGTCGCGCTTGATCTTCGATCTCCGCCCACTAATGTCGATGCATAATTTCATTTTCAGTAGTGTCCCCTTCCCACGGCTCTTATTCAGTCTTTTAAAGTAACTTCTTTCGGGCCCCCCATTCCCCCGTTACCGGAAGTAGGTTTTTTTCACGACGCTGCGTTTGGTTCACCCCTTTCTCTTGCGTCCCCCCAACAGCGAAAACTCGAAGTGTGTTAAGAGACCTTTATAGCCCTCAACCTCTTCTACTGTAGCTCCCACTTCCGACGGTCTAGCGATGTCCTATTCTGCTTTCTCTTTACGGCCGGCAAGAGGCGACTTTTTTGCCATGTTACCTCAGGCTTCTTGGCTTATCTGGTACCTTCCCCTTTCTCTCTGAGAATTTCCCGAGATTGTCCGAAATGAGCGCCGCGCATTGCGGTTCGTACAGCCGTTCCAAAAGTAAGCCCTTTTTAACTTCAAGGTCCCTTTTTTAGCGAATTCGAAGGGCTGCCTTTTAAATTGCACTTACACTTCACGTGCTTTTGGCGAGAAATGTTGTACCACAAGGAACCCCAGTGGGCAGCGGATTTTCTGTTCAAGAGGCCCCTTCCTCCTTCTAACCTTTTCTCTTTGAACCCCTTATGGTGGTCCCCCCCCCCTTCCCCAGGCTTACCTGGATGTACTTTTCGCATTTTTGCCACCAGCGGGTCCCCCCCCACCCTTATTGGACTGTTCTTTACCCGGGTGCAGCTAGCCCCCCCCCTCGATTATGACACTCTTCACCCCCCCAGATGGGGCGCCTTTTTATTGCCCTGGTTGACTAGATTTTTCCCCCTGTCAGAACTATTACGGCGTAAGGTTCGAAAGGCGATGAACCCCCCCCTAGCCTTTTGAATTAGTCTTTACCAAACCCTCCAGAAGTAGGACATAGCCATAACCCCGTCTGAATCGGACTTTGATTGGTTTCCTGTGGATCCCCCTCAAAAGCATTTTGGAAGACTTGATGCTGTGATTGTGCTTTGCGATCCCCCCTTTGCGTTATTTTTGTTTATTTTTAGAGTCCTTGAGAAAAATTCGAGGTTTCGCCCCGCTTTTATACCACCGCTCCCCCCCGTCCGGCTTCGCTCTTGAACTTTCCCGACGAGAAGTTGCGTTGGTTGTGTTTTCTCCCTTTTGCCGACCAGGGCAAGGGTAGGCAGGGGGATTGTTTTTGGTTAGTTCCAAGACCCACGCTGGGAGAGGAGGTCAGTTGAAGACGGAGCAGAAAACTGGG
>Ga0179593_1567856_pt1 | contig 12769 bp, 12 predicted proteins | sample CZODoug2_1_08_16_FD_185931 | JGI IMG/M metagenome (GOLD analysis project Ga0179593, IMG submission 185931) | Vadose zone soil fungal communities from Angelo Coast Range Reserve, California, USA - CZODoug2_1_08_16fungal (PacBio error correction) | ecosystem: Environmental > Terrestrial > Soil >... | reverse complement strand
TCCCGAGCTCCCCCTTTTTTTTTTTTGTTGCTTGCAATTTAAATCTTCCTTTCGGCTGGGTAGCCCCTTCCCTCCTTGCCTGAACGCTTCTTGAGTTCGAGTCGTTTCTTTTTTTTCTTTGAAATCCCCTCCCCGAAGTGGCCCAACCCCCCCCACCCCAGTTACCCATTCCAAGATCAAGCGGGTTTAACTTCCCTCTCTTGCCCTCCCTGGTAAAGTCCCTCTCCTGAGAGTACAGTATCTCAGCACCGATCCAGGCGACGCAGCCCTTTTTTTTTCCTACTTTATCTTCCCGAATCACGCATTTTTTATTTCTCCCTTGGCGATTGGAAGCTAGGTGTATGCCTTCCCCCCCAAATCTTCTTTGCTTGATGACTCCGCCCCTTTTGCCGCTTGCCATTTTCCCCCCCCCGGACAGACCCGATAATCGAAGTGAATCCGGAGAATCGATTCAGCGAATTCCGGTTAGCACATATCTAGGAGCGATCTGTTTCTTTTCCCCTTGACTTCCTCCGCGCGCCGCAGAAAATGCCCGTCTCAAATTCTTCCAAGCTAGGAATTGGAGCACGATCAGAAAGTTTCTGTTGCTTAGTCCAGGATATTGAACTGTGCCCGTCGGGCCCCCCCCAATTGTGCGGTTTTTTCCCCGGTGTTAGGAAAACGGTAATGGAAAAGGTCTTTCTCATCTTTCTTCCTTTCAGGTCAGTTTTCACGATCTTTTTTAGCGTAAAAATCGGATGGCGATCCCCGGAGTATTCCAAAGTTCGAATGTTTTGCCTGCCCCTCTCTCTTTTTCCCTCTAACACTGTTTTATCAGGAAACACTTGATCAACCCTGCACCTTCCTTCTACCTGAAGAAGCACCGGAATTTGCTCTGAGTCGGCCACCTTTTTTCTTATATGCCAACCGATCATTCAGATGATGCTTCTTTTCTGATTCCTCCTTCCTGAAGCATGGACCTCGTCCCATCCTTCTAACCATCCAGCCCGCGTTGGGCGTCCTTTTCTCCACCTCGGCGTGTTATGTTCCAGGCGATGGTTTTTGTCGGTTTGCAGAATTCCCTAATTTCTTTCAGGTCCTCTTTCCCCCTAATTTTCAGATTGCGTCCTCCCTCAGCCTTCTCTTCTCCCATTCATCGCTATACGCGGCCCTCACGTCATTTTCCTTGCTCCTGATCATGAGTTTTGCTTTCAGCCCGCTGTTTGATTGCAGAAGTTTTCCCCTTCTGTTTCAATACCATTTAATTTGTTTTTCTGCGCTGTGCATCTCCCGGCTAAAGCTTGAATTCGCCTGTGCGCCTCGGTCCGATGAACCCTTAGTCCTCCCGCGTCATCTGTTTCAATTTGGCCTTTCTTAAGTTGAAGACAGGGAGCCGACCCCACTTTTTTCCGGCCAGAATCCGGTGATTTGAACCCGAGGCTTTATTTTTTTTTCCTTAGTACTTTTTTTCTTAGCCGCATCCCCTTGTCTGCGCTCCTAAGGGTCGATTGCCTTTCTGACTTGTCTCTCCCTTCCCAGAGGACGTACGCGAATGTTCTGTTTCATGGACCCTCCTCATCGTGTTGGTTTCGATTGCGGATTTCAGACGATGCCGAAAAAACCATTTTCTTCCTTGGATGCTTTTGCCGGCTCCTTTCTTGCTCTTGCGGCACGAATTAGACAATCTCCCTCCCCCGTCGCCTCCAGCAAGACCAATACCAAATTCCTTTCTGAGTTCCTAGATCACGGATTTCTTTCTTTCAGGACTTTTTTTTTTCCTCTTCGTCTCCCCTTTTTTTCATTACCACGATAGTAACCTCCGGGCAGCATACCCAGCTGAGAGGTCTTTTGACTTCCCCCGCTTCCCTGGGGTTTTTTTTTTCTGCTTTCCCCAGCGATCGGTAGGCCTTCATCCGCTGTAGAGTGCGCTCTTGCGGCTCCCTCCCCTTTTTTTCTTCTTGATCTTCACTTGGCAGGCAAGCACCCTTCCGAGTTTTTTTTCCGCCGCGGCATGATCAAGGTCCCTCTTTGTCTTTTCTGCATAACTTGACTCGTGAACTTAGCGTCTTTATTGGTGAGTGGTCTCATTTCTCCCCTACTTGTAAACTCAGCGGAGCCCCCTTCAGACTTTTCACCAGTTTTTGACTGCGAGCGACACCGCGTCTCGGGCTCGCCCGAGTTTTTCCCCCCCCCGTTCGTTTCCCCAAAAAGTGGCTGATGGATTCCTCCCCCTTTCTTTCCGATTTTCGGCTCGCTAGACTTCGCGCTTCATCATTTTGAGTGATATGTTTTCCTGGTGGTGTAATAATTTCAGGTGGGGCAAGCCTTCTTTTCTTCGAATGAGAGGCATATTTTTTTTGTTTTTTCCCTTGCTTTTGCTCCCGAGAAAAACGCTGGCCCCGATCTCCTTAGCTCTTTCCCACTCCCGGCTGAATTTGGCACTTTATAAATCTGTCGCCCGTAAGTTCTTTCTTACTTCATTTTTCCCCGGTTGATCCTTTTGCCTTCGGTTCCCCCCAAAAAACCCATGTCCCCCAAATTGCTTACCTTTCAATCTAGATGGATGGGCTGGCAACTCTTTCCCTTCTTTTGCCCCTCGTGCAATTACTTCGCGGTATTGGTCTTCCGTGTGTGCTTGGTCCCCCTCCTCAGGATGTCTAGGCTGACAACTTTCTGCCTTTTGAGGACTAGAGTCTCGACTATCTTGTCCTGGAGTGGGGTTCTTCCTCGTCTTCTCTTCGGGTGGTTGTCCTTTTCTCGGCGGCCCTTGGTCCCCTCCCGAATTTTCCCCTTCTTTGCATCAATCTCGCCGGCATCGTGTCCCCCAGCTTTTTTTTTTTCGTGAAGATCCTTCGCATCTGCCTTTTTCTCTTTCTGGATTGGTTTTCTGCTCTACGGTCTTCTTTTTTCCATTCCTTCCTTAAATTTTTGCTCGGATACCCGATTGTTTTAACTTTCTTTTTCCCCCCTTCCCCGGTGTTTTTCTCAGCCACGATATTCCCTTTCAGTTAAGCGTTCCCTTCGTCGCGACACGCGACATTCGCGCCTTTCTGTCTCTTCTTGTTCCCCCCCCCTGCAACCTTCTTTCCTCGCATACTCCGTTTTTTTTAGATCTTCCCGTTTTTTCCCTTTTTTTTGATTGGTCAGAGAGAGCTCTGCAATTTTCTTTTTGCTTGGTAGAGACGCACATTTTTCGCCTTTTCTATAGATCCTCCCAGGTTTTCCTCTCTGGTGTTCCGCGTGTCACCCAAACCAACATTTTTGTTTCCCCTTCCCCCCCCCGAGGTGTGAATCCACTCTTGAGCCTTCGAACGTGTGAACTGACTGTCCTCCTTTTACTCCTACCCGTCTGATCTCCCCCCCGCAAGTTCCCTATTTTTACGCCCGCTTCAGATGGAAGCGAGGTGTTATATTCTCATTCCCTTCCTTCCTTTCCTCAGGCGAGCCGCGATTCCGGCATAGTTTTTTCCCCCCAAAACTCTGGCCGAGAGTGTTTCCCCCTTTGGCCTCCGAGTTCCGCACACCAACCGGGCAGCGTCCTCTTCCCCTGGTTTGTGCCGCCAGGGAGCAACTCTTTCTTTTAAGTCCCTTCTCCACAAGCTCGCGGGGAGCGAGCCCGGTCTGCTGTACAGCCTTCCCGACGCGAGCAGCTCACATCCCTATCCCCTGGAGACTGTTTCCCTCTCCTGAATTTCTCTCTGTTGAATGCTTTTTTGCCAGCGTCCAGGCTCTCCTTTCCTTTTTGTCGTCTTTTTTTTGGTGATGCACCAGGTGTTTCTTTGGTTCCCTTTTTTCCTTTTTTTTTTTTCAAAAAAGGTATGGCAGCGAGCTTGATGTGAATTTTCCCCCGGTTGGGGTTTGTGAATTCAGACGCCAATGTCGACTTAGGCGTACTCCGCTTTCCCCCATTCGTGATTTCCTTTTGTCGTAATGGTACAAATTGTAATTGTCCGATAGATCGTCCCCCCCTCTCTCTTTTTCGGTCCAAAAGAGTTTTACGGAAACCTCCCCCTCTGAACCATTTCCCTTCTTAGACACCGAAGGCTGTTGTCATCACTTGAGAGCGTCAGTACCATTTCCAAGAAACAGACACGACGAGTGTTTTTTTCTTTTCCTTTCTTCTTCGCTCGAGCGAAGAATCGGACCCCTTTTTTTTCAGCCTTTTTGGAGTCCTTCTCTGCACCACCACTCTTTAACCCTGGCCCCGAGGGGAAGGAGATTGGTTTTTTTTCCCTGTGCAGGCCTCTATTCTTAAGTTGACTGCTCTTTTTTCTTCCTCTGTGATTCCTACTCAGCCAATGCCCCTTTTTCTTATTACTCATGAGTTATGCGCCACCCCGCCCTGCCTACTTTCCTCATCTTTTCTAGCGTTTAAGCTGTGAGCGAGCGCTGTCTTGTTTTTTCCCTCTCCCATCAGGTCCATACGCGTCAGCATCTTTTTTTCATCTTTTTTTAGTTTGCCCGTGGCCCGATCGCGTTTCAGTTCTTAAATACCAGTCTCCCGATCAGTATGTCACTTTGTTTTTTTTTTTTTTCCCTTGCGTTTTTTGGTAGGCATTTTTCTTTTTCTTCTTGACCGCGCCTGGGCCAGGTTTCCACTCCATTCCCTCTCCTTTGTGATTTCCCCCTTCCTCTCTTTCTTTTTTTTGAGGCGGCTTGTCGGGCGCTTCCTGTGTGCTTTTCCTGACTTTGCAGAAGGAGGGTCGCGTGCCTATCCCCCCCCCAGACGTTCCCGTAATTGATGTTGCCTTCGGGGTCTTTCGGTTTTAGACCTTCTTTTTTTTTTTTTCCCCTTTTTGGCTTATGCAACCAGAAACATTTCTCGTATTTTTTCTCTTTTTTTTCTTCGTGATCTGCAAAGAGACCCGTATTTTTTCTCGGGCCCCTCTTGATCTTCCCCGCCAAGAAAAGCTTCTGCCATCCGTCCCTCCCCAAATAGGCCCCTCGAGGTAATGTCATCTCCACTTCTCTCCCCCTGGTCCGCGTCGGTCGGCATCATGGTAATCCCCACGTTTGACTCTCCCTCAGCAAACAGATGATTGCGCGGTGTGTGATCTTTTTTTTGCGTTGGTCTGCCCGACTACGATTCAGTCGGGCTTCCCTTTCGCCGTATTTTTTGTGTGTTTTTTTTTGTTTTTTTTTTTTTGGTTTTTTTTTTTGTGCGCTCTTGCGGTTGCAAGTTCCCCCCCTGATGATATTTACTGAGTCCAATTCCTTTTGCTCTCTATGCTTCATCCCGACTCCAGCTTCCCTTTTTTGAGGTGGCGATCCACTCGAATGAATGAAGCCTACTTTTTTTGCGTTTTTCTTGGTAGGAACTCAAATCGACGTTTTCCCTGAGCCTTTTTTAAGCCATAGAGCGCACACTTCTTCGACGCCTGACCCACCAACCACTCCAGAGAATGACCTCCTTTCCCTGACCCCTTTCGGAGTGAAAGGGACTCCCCCGATTTCTTTTTCTCTCCCCCCCGGTAAGCTGTCCGATTAGTCTTGTTCGTCGTTTTTTACTAGCATTCTGGCGTGATTGGTGTTCATTACTCTTCTAATCATGGAAATCCCCTTCCCTTGATTGAGCGTTTCGTGATTTTTTCTCCCTGGTGTTCTAAGACTCTTTTTTCCCTCTCCTCAACTGCTCTTTCAAGATCTCCATTCTTTGCTTCCTAAGTCTGGCCCCCCTCTTTTCTACGGTCGATTTTACGTCGTTTTTTCTTCTTCCCCCTTTTCCTTCCACCTAAAATACCTTTTACCTTTGCTTCCCCAAATAATGGTGGCATCATTCCCCCCCCAAATTTACTCGCAACTTCAAATCTAGATGACTCCTTGGCCCCGAAGTTGCCCTCTTGCCCCCAATTCCTTGCGCCTCTGTTTTCTTCTCTTTTACTTGTCGGATCGCGGAGGGATACTTCCCTTTTAGGCTCCTTTTCAAAGAGAGGATTGTGCTTTCTCTTTCCTATCATGGTGCCTGTTGGCCTTGCCACCTCTTTCTACCTTTGTTGACATTTGATCTCGTGAGAAGGTTTCTCCCCCCTCCCTATCGCGGCAATGTCACTCTTTTCTTTTTTCAATCTTAAGCATCGCTGGAAACCCGTTCCTCGCCATTTTCTGTGTGTGAAGATAACTTTCTAGCTTTTTGGCGTCTTGATGGATCGGTGTGCTTCTATTATTCTTCTTCAATTCGCTGTACTTTTCGGTTTCCTTTTTCGCTTGATGATTAACAAGTTGTTCTTTTTTTTTGGTTGGCCCCGGCGGGTGCTTTCCCCTGACCCGCTTCTTTTTCCCCCCATTTTATCCTAAAGAAGCGTCTTCAAATGTGTCTTGTGACCCTTTTGCTTAGGATTGCCGTTTATTCTCTTTCTTCCCCCACCCACGTCAACAGTACGTCCTTTTGGCTCTCCTCCGTTTTGTTGTGTTGTTTTGACCTTCCCCCCCTTCCATGCCCTGCGTTTGTCAAGAGCCTGCCTCATTACCCAGAGGAATGTTCGGCGGTTGTCTCTTCCGACATTTTCCGAACTGTTATTTCGAGAATTTTTCGAAATATCGGGACTTGACCCCCATTTTCCCCCAAAACACCAAAGGACAGAATTTTTCTTTCAATCCTCGTGAAGAGAGCCCTGTTTAAATTCGCCTTTTTTTGAGAAGATACTCCCGTAGTCCCTCCCCGATCCCTTTTTTTTCCTCTCCCCCGGGGGGGGGGGGGATGGTTTCTCCCTGCACTCACCCTTTTGGCGCCGCGAAAGAGGAATTTGTCCACGCTGCATCTAAGTTATGAACCCTCCACGGATTTCCAGGGCCGATAGTTGCGGGTCGACGCCCACTTGCCCCTCGTTTTCTGCCCCAACAACTTCAGCAGAGCTCGGACTTTTGTCCTCCCCCTTAGACTCGAGTCTTCTCAGGCTCCTTCTGTTCTTCCCCCGCGGGTCGCAGAGGCCGGGCATTTCCCCCCCCCCTTTCCTCCCTAAGTGATCAGTAACCTCCTTTCTTTTCCCCCGAACGCTCATGACCACCTTGAACCCCCCCCCAGATGCCGTCCGTACTTTTTCCTTTTCATCCAGGAACTGATCATTTTTTTTTGCTTTCTCTTCCCTTTTTCCCTTTCTCGGCCAGTTGGGGTGACCTTTTTTGTTGTACGTGTTATTTTTGACCCCCTTTCCCGGGACCGGAACCCGTCCTTTCTTCTCCTTTCGGTGAGACGCTGGAATGTTAAGTCCTCCGACTTCTTTCGTACGAATCTGCCCCCCCCATGCCGGACGAGTATGTAAAAGTCTCCACTTGGTCCCTACTGCTCGTGAGGAGAAAGAGTAGTTCTCAGTTTCCCAATTTCCCCCCCCCCAACCCCCATGCACTCCACCTCCTTAGCACGGCCCTTGCCTACGGGAGTACCCCCCCCCCTTCCTGCCCCCTCACGTTTTGATGCTGATGCGCGAGTTTCTTTTTTCTCTCATCGGTAAATCGCGGTCCCCCAGCTAGTCCACGCCACTTTCCCCTTTGGAGTCCCTTTCTTTGCCCCATCTGCGGTTCCTTCCTTGGGAAGGCTTTTAGTGGGGTCCCCTTCTCATTTTTGCCTTTATTTTGGGACGGCTCAGCTAGAGTTTCCTTAATTTTTTCTCCCCTCCTTTCAGCCATGACAGAGTCAGGCTTCGAGGCTGTTTTTATACACTTTCCTGATAATTGATAATGCGTTCGTTTTGTCTTGTTCTCTTTTGTACTGTTCTTTGTCCTTTTCTCTTGTCCCCTGTGTCCCCTTTTCCCCCCCTTTAGCGGGACGAAAGAGCTCCTCATCATTTTCTTTTCCTCAAGCCTGGCCCTCCAGATGAGGTGCACCTCCCTTTCCCTTTTTGAATCCTCTCCCCCCTTCCCGTTCTCCCATTCTGTTTGCTCCTGCGATTCCACGTGGTAGGAATGACCAGTTCTTTTTTATCTTTCCAGGTCCATGCCGGAAAGATATTTCCCCCATATAAGCTCGAGGCCTAGTTTTTCTTTTTTTCTCCCTTGGGGAGTTTACCCCTCTCCTTTTGACCATTTCCCCTCCTTCCCCTCTCCTTTTCGCTTGAGCAGCACGGGAGTCCAAGCCCTTTTTTTCCCTTTTCTGCCCCGATCTGTTGCATCGGCTGCTCCCTTCTCCTCTCCTTTTTTGTTTGCGATTCTCATTTGATGCAACAGAAACTCGTTCCTTTTTCCTTTGAAAGGTCATCTCCGTGCTGCTGCAGTTCTCTTTCTGCTTCATTGTCACCTTTTTTCTCCCTTGACGGCCTTTCGCTTATCCCCTCAACTACCAAACTAGAAACGCGAGAGTACGATCCTGGCTGGCTTTTACCTTCTTCGCCGCGTCTTGCTCAATTTCCCATTTTCACCACGATGGCAGAACAGAGGAATTTCAGCCCCTTTACCTTTTTCTTCCTTTCTCCTTTTGGGCTTCAGAGGTAGTCTTGCCTCTCGTGCCGGCGGGCTTCCCTTCTACGGGATGGTTTAAGCTTTTCCTTCAAATTATTTTTCAAACCGATTTGACTTCCTTTTTAACGGTTCTTCCCCCGACTCTCTAGCAATCTTCCTTTTTCCAGTCCCCTGAGTTCCTTCCAAGGGTATAGTGAAGTGGCGCTTTCCTTGACTGCCGAAGCTTTGGCCTTTTTCCGTCTTTCCACATACGACCTGACGTTGCTGAGCCGTACGGAGAATAGAGGCCTTTTTTGCTTCCCCACCATCACTAATGCCAATCGGGACCCCTGCCTTTTTCAAGGACCCAGAGTGGCATGATGTATTTTCAATTTTCCTCTGTCACCAATTCTTCGGCTCCTCTCTAGTAGTTGAGTGATCTGGTTTCCTGTTTTTTTCTTTCCCCTTCCCTTTTATCGACGCTGGAAAGAATCGTCTTTTTTGAGTGTCCTTATTCTTTTGTTCTCCCTTCTCACACTCCTTTGTTCCGCTGAGCAAAAGCGCTCTTGTCTCTATCCATTCGACTTACAACGAAGTTCGCCCGCTTTTTGTTATTCTCCCCAGTCTGATTATGCTAACATTAATCGCTCTACCTTCCTATAACCTAAACCTACACCCCCCCCCCTTTTCCTTCCCCCCCCCCGCCCTGACCCCTTTCCTTCTCTTGACCCTTCCCCTGGACTACTTTCTCTTGCTCCCAATTCTTAGCGGCTTTTCTTTCTCTTTCTTGTGTTCTAGCGGCGGGCTAAGGCGGGACCTCGAGTAAGGGCCGCTCCTTCTCGTGCCTGTTCTCCGTCTAATTCATATTCTCGGATTTCCCTTTGGGCCGGAGCGCGCTCGTTTTTCTTTCCTTGGAGGCAAATGGTTCTGCTTTTTGGCCATCCGGTGCATACACCTAGTCTCTCTTGTCCCCCTCTGTTATCGTCCGCGCTGCGATTTTCCTCTTCCGGTTCGCTCCCATTCCCGACGCATCGATGATAGGTTTTTCGAGCTAAGTTTGCCTATTCCTTGTTCAGTTTCATTCGGCAAGCTCTTCCTTTTCCCTCTTTGCAATTTTTTGGTGTCCCCCGTCTTTTTTTCAACTCTCATTCCCCCTGTTCCTTCCTCCCCTTCCATCCCTCCCTTTTCAACATCCTCGAACACGCTTCGGAAGTGCGTTTAGCTTGACCCCCTCCCCTTCTTTCGCGGAATCTATCCTCTTTCATCCTGTTGTTGTTTTTCTGCCGGTGTTTTCAAGAGAGAAGCTCAACCTTCCCGTCTTCTGGGGGTTTTATTCTTTTTGAAACTTGAGTTCGAGAACCTTTTGGTTTTGTTTTTGCTGTTCCGTCAAGCAGCGCGTTTTCCCAACCCCAGGGAAAAAGCTTCCATTCCCTCCTTCTTTTAGTTGAGACTCGACCCGTGTAAAGGACCCTGCCTCCTTGATTCCCCGGTAGCAGTACACCTCACTTTTTTTTATTTGGGGCTCGTTTAGCCCTCCTTCTTAGAAAGTACCCGAAGCACGCAGGCGCCCCTCCCGCAGTTTTTGTCTGAGCCTTGGAGTCCCCGAGACCCGCTCCTTGCCTTTGAGTATGGCGCGCCCCATTTTCCTCTGCCCCCTTCCCCTCGGCTCATGCCGATGATGCTTCTCCCTGAGATGAAATAGCGACGATTCGCATCTCGCTCTTTTTTTCGCGAGGCCGGGCCTCCCATTTCTTCCCTCCCGCAGCCGCGAGCGCCTCGCCACATCATTGTTTCCCACGGAAACCCGATGCGCTTTCAGGAATTTTGATTGCCCTTCTCTAAAAGCTCCGTTTGCAGGCGTCCAGGCCAAGTTTGTGGGGGTGATGCCCCATTTTTTGCTTTTTTCTCCCAAGGCTTACCCTGGAAAAAGGTTCTTTCTGTGCTAGCGGAGTAACGCGGGCGTAAGCACCCTTTTTTACCCTCCCCTCCCTCCCTTCATTAGCGTAATTAAGCGGTTCCCAAGTTCCTAAGTCTTGGAGATCGTGCCCCGCTTTTTTGTCTCTCTTTCAACCGATTTCGTTATCATGAAAACAATTTTTCCCCCCCTTCATCCCTTTCTCCCCTTCGCTTTTCCCGGTTTGACAGCGTCCTTGATCGGGCCCCCCCTCACCAGACCGATGATGATGATTTCTCGTCTTCTTACTACTCTCTCATAATCCTTCTGAGGACTCATCCATCCCCCCCCTTTTTTTAGTACTTTCTAGCCCCCCTCTTATACTTCCCGATGGGCAGGAGTTTTGGTTTTTTGTCATTATTATTCTTCCGGGACTCCCTTAGTTTTTCCCCTAATTTTCGAGTCTGTTACCTCAGACTTGAACTTTCCTTACTTTTGAGTTATTCTCACATCACGATACTATGTTCTTTCTTCCCCCCTCTTCCTCCTGCGGCGCAGGCTTTGTTTTTTCCTTATGCTTGCTGCTTTGCCCAGTGGGAAATTACCCGTTTTCCAACCCCATTTTCATTGCGGCTCCGTCCTCCGCGGAAAGGTGAAAGCACGCCCTGTCTAGACCCGTTTTCCCGTGAATAATCACCAGTCTCCTGTTCATCCCATTGTTCGGCCTGCGGGTTTCTCATTTCTTACTGTCTCGCGAAGGGCAAGGTCCAAGTCCATGGAACTCCCTTTCTTTCTCTTCTGTCGGCCTAGTTGTTTTATTTTATCGAGGCTTTTTCCTTATTTGCTGTCCCTTCAGCAGTGTTCACATTCCTTTCTTTCCCCTTCCCTCGAGTGGCCCAAAAAGACGGGTCGATGGACAGCAGCTTCTCCCTGGCAAAGTACGCGTCAACGTTTTTTGCTGATCTTCCCTTCCTTGTTGTTGTTGAGAGTCCTTTCACCTCCCCCTTGCGTCGTTTGGTGTGTGTAGCCACTTCCTTTTCTCCTTGTTTGCTGCATCGTTCTCTCATTGTTCTTTACGAAGTAAATGTCACACTGATTTGGCACCCCTTTCTCCCCTTCCAAATTTAACCACAACTAGGACTCCTATTTCAGTTCTCCTTCAGGCTTTTTTGGACTTGACCTGCTTCGCGCTTCTCCCCAACCACGTATGTAAGAACCCCGCAGTTCTTATCTTTCCCCTTGACTATGTATTTACTGGTTGAATCGCTCCGAGGTCGTATGTTTTCAAGCCCCCCTAGGAAAGGCGGGGTTTTTCTTACCCTCTGCAGCTTTTTCTTAGGACGAAATGAAAATGGTCCCACCCCTCTTTCTTCCTGGCTGAATTAACCAATCCCTGCTGCTCCTCTTACTCTTCCAGCGCGACGTTTTATCTTCTTTTTTCCCCCTTTATGTCAACCTTTATAAGTCTGCTTCTGGCATTTAGGCTGTTTTATTTCGCCAATCTAAATCTTTTACAACATTAATTCTTCCTGTGAAGAAATAGAGGCCTTGCATCGGCCCATACTAGAATTGAACACTTTCCTTCTCTGATTTCGGATTCAGTTTACCCCCATCTGGTGATGGATTTATCCCCCCCTTCAGGTCCTCTGGTCTCTGTCTCTCGCGGCCTCCGAGCCCTCAATCCTTTTATTGTTTAATCGTGGTGTCGTACTTTTCTCCGACTTTCCCTTCTGTTGTCAGGAGAAGGGGAGTGCCTTTCTTTTTTCCTCCAGTTTTTTTGACAGAATCTTTTGTCTTCCTCTCTACCCTTGCACGATCTCATTGGCTTTTCCCCACGCGTCGCTCCGAATTTTTCTTACTCCTGTCGAATTGAAGGAGTGATTATTTCCATCTTTCAGTTATCCTTCCAAATATTTTTCCCACACTCCCCCGGTCTCCCCCCCCTTCCCCCCAAATTGCGACGGCCCTTTCAATATAGTTTAATTTTCTTTTTTTTCCCCCTCCGTGCTCACCAATTCATTTTAGTTTTGCATTTCTTTTTCTCTTCATTGTGCTGAGGTTGTCTACGTTTTCCCCCTCGTACCTCGCCCCCGCTCGATCCAGCTAGGTCTTTTGTCTATTCATCTGTCATCGGCTTGAAGGCCCCTTCTTCCCCCCCTTTAGTCCGTTTTGTAATTTAGAGGTCCCTTTCCTAGCGGCCTGGCAAATTTTTTTGATCTTTTCTCACCTCGGCTCAGAACGCTTTGCCCCTTTTGATGTTTTTGGATTAACGGGATCCGCAATATTTTCCCCTATGAGTCTTTTGCATGGATCGGTGTGTTATTTTCACTCCCCGATGTAGTTTCTTTTCGTCCTATTGCGATATGATTTCTTCTGTTCCCATGTGTGTTGGGATTCAGGACTTCCTTTTTTCCCACCACGATTATTCGAACCCCCCTTCTCCCTGTTCGACATGTTTTTAGCGACCAGCCGAACCCCTTTGGTGTCCTTCCTATTTCTATCCCCCCCCTCAACCGTCCCCTTTTG